>Ga0070706_100006924_pt1 | contig 10700 bp, 7 predicted proteins | sample KBSK5501metaG_FD_65476 | JGI IMG/M metagenome (GOLD analysis project Ga0070706, IMG submission 65476) | Corn, switchgrass and miscanthus rhizosphere microbial communities from Kellogg Biological Station, Michigan, USA - KBS K5-50-1 metaG | ecosystem: Host-associated > Plants > Roots >...
TGGTGATAATGATACCGAAACACTAGGGCTTGCACTTGGGCTAGGGGATGCTGATGGACTGGCGCTTATCGATACACTTGGAGAAACACTTGGTGAAACTGAAGGGCTAGCGCTTGGCGATGGGCTAGCCGAAGGCGAAGCACTAACCGACACTGAAGGACTAACTGAAGGGCTTGCACTTGTCGAAACAGAAGGAGACAAGCTTACAGAAACACTTGGACTCGCACTAGGTGACGGTGATGATGAAGGACTGGCGGAAATTGAGACACTGGGCGAAATTGAAGGGGATGCGGAAGTCGAAACGCTCGGAGAAGCGCTAATAGATACAGAGGGGGATGCACTCGGTGATGGACTTGCAGAAGGCGAAGCAGATATAGAAACAGAAGGTGATATAGATGGTGAAGCCGAAGTAGAAACGCTTGGTGATAATGATACCGAAACACTAGGGCTTGCACTTGGGCTAGGGGATGCTGATGGTGATGCTGAAATAGATACGGAAGGAGATGCTGATATCGAAACGGATGGGCTTGCGCTAGGAGACGGGCTGGCAGATGGACTTGCACTTATTGAAACCGAAGGCGATATAGAAGGTGAGGCTGAAGTTGAAACAGAGGGTGATGCTGATATAGACACAGATGGTGAAACCGACGGCGATGCGCTTATAGAAACCGATGGAGAAGCACTAACTGACACGCTCGGGCTAGCGCTCGGAGATGGGCTAGAGCTTGGTGAGGCCGAAATAGAGACCGAGGGAGATGCTGATATCGAAACGGATGGGCTTGCGCTCGGGCTTGGGCTAGATGATGGACTTGCGCTTATTGATATAGACGGAGAAGCCGAAGGTGATGCAGAAGTCGAAACCGACGGACTTGCACTAGTACTGACAGATGGTGATACAGAAGGTGATACTGACGGACTTGCACTTGGTGAAGGAGAAGCACTTGGAGAGGCTGAGACAGAAACAGACGGTGAGGCAGAAGTGGATACTGACGGTGAGGCTGATGGGCTAGGCGAAGCGGACGGTGATGCCGAAACAGAAACGGAAGGAGAAACTGAAGGGGAGGCAGACACCGAGACGGAAGGTGATGCAGAAACTGACACAGAAGGTGACGCAGATATAGAAACAGATGGGGAGGCTGAAGGGCTTGGTGAAGCCGAAGGAGAGGCAGAGATTGACACAGATGGCGAAACAGAAGGTGAGGCTGACACAGAAACGGAAGGAGAAGCTGATGCTGAAATACTAGGAGAAACAGAAGGTGAAACGCTCGGAGATGCACTTGGTGACGGAGAAGCTGAAGGAGATGCAGAAATAGAAACAGATGGGGAAGCACTAACCGATACAGACGGCGAAGCGCTTGGCGACGGACTGGCTGAAGGAGAGGCTGATATAGAAACGCTTGGTGAGATCGACGGTGAAGCTGAGGTAGATATTGAAGGTGAAGCTGATGTGGATACTGAAGGCGAAGCTGAAATAGATACAGACGGCGAGGCCGAAGGGGAAGGTGATGCAGACGGAGATGAAGATATTGAAACAGATGGCGAAACAGAAGGCGAAGCCGATGTGGATACTGATGGTGAGGCCGAAACCGATACGGAAGGTGATGCACTTACACTTACCGAGGGGGAAGCAGATGGACTCGGTGACGCTGAAGGCGAAGCCGAAATCGAAACAGAAGGTGATATTGAAGGAGAAGCTGATATCGATACGGAAGGTGATGCAGAAACTGATACAGAAGGTGACGCACTAATACTAACTGACGGTGAGGCAGACGGACTGGGGGAAGCTGAGGGAGATGAGGAAATAGATACCGATGGCGAAACAGATGGTGAAGCCGATGTGGATATAGAAGGTGAAGCGGACACTGAAACCGACGGCGAGGCGCTAATACTTAAAGACGGGGAGGCTGAAGGACTAGGAGAGGCAGACGGTGATGCAGATATTGAGACCGATGGCGATATGGACGGGGAGGCTGAAGTCGAAACGGACGGGGAGGCTGATATAGAAACACTTGGCGACACCGAAGGTGAAACGCTTGGAGATGCAGAAGGACTTGGGCTGGCAGATGGTGATGCTGAAATAGATACGGAAGGCGAGGCTGAAACTGATACAGACGGAGAGGCCGATGGACTAGGTGAGGCTGATGGAGACGCAGAAACAGATACTGAAGGTGATACAGATGGTGAAGCAGATTCAGAAATTGAAGGCGAGGCCGAGATAGAAACAGAAGGTGAAACGGAAGGCGAGGCTGATATAGAAACGCTTGGCGAAACAGATGGTGAGACGCTTGGTGAGGCTGATGGTGAAGGTGAGGCTGATGGTGACGCCGAAATTGAAACGCTTGGGGAAACAGAAGGCGATACACTAGGTGATGCACTTGGTGAAGGTGAAGCCGATGGCGAGGCAGATGTTGATACAGATGGGGAAATTGACGGCGAAGCGGAGATTGAGACAGAAGGGGAAGCTGAAACAGAAAGTGATGACCAAGTCAATGTAATTACTCCGGCAGCTCCGGATCCGCCGGTTGTTGCGTTTGTTCCATTGCCGCTATTACCATTACTTCTTCCGCCGCCACCGCCACCTCCACCCGGCGCAGTTCCAGCAATACCAATCGCATTTCTTGCACCACCACCCCCACCCCCGCCCCCATTTCCGGCGCCAGCACCTCCAGTATTACCAGAACCTGGGTTTCCGGTAGCGGCATTGCTAGCCCCAGCTCCAGCTCCTCCGCCTCCATTTGCGCCATTTTGGTTAACACCAGCTCCTCCTGCAAATGATGTTATTCCGCTTCCTCCGTTTAAAACTCCACCAACTCCGGCTCGATTTGAGGCAACATTATATAAGCCTCTAACACCGTTATTTGCGGCAACAATTACTGAAGTATTTCCACCAGAGTTATTGAAAAAATTTGAGGGCTGCCCGTTAGTTCCGTTTGCAAATGCGGTACCTGTGACTGTTTGCCCGACGTTATAGGGGTAGGTATTGCCGGGAACAATTCCTGTTACCGTAATTGTTGCATATGCACCCCCGCCCCCACCTCCACCACCAGCGGCTACAGATGATGCGTTGTTACCAGCACCTCCAGAAGCTCCTCCACCCCAAACCTCTATTTTTAGAGTTCCATCTATGTTTGCTGGAGCTGTCCAACTTCCTGACGCTGTAGAAATATTTTTACTTGACATTTATGTACGACAACAAAGACCCTGGAAGGTCTGTCATCAGATTAGCAGAATTTTTTTCTGGGGTACACTATCAGTTGAAGTCGTTATCTCCCGTTGTAAATTTTTTTTGTTTTATCTATTGACCAAATACTACCCACCTCTATTCTATTGTGGAAATCAGCATCGAGTATTCCCAATCGGACATTATCATTATCAAAGTCGTGACCACAAACAAGATTTTTACATTTCGGATACCAAGCAACGATGTCATTGTAGACAGATTGTCTGTCATGACTAGCGTCAATAAACACCATATCTATTGACTTATCTTTGAAATGGTGTGACGCTTCAATGCTGGACATTTTTAAAATTTCAACATTCTTGAATTCACTGATGTTTTTTCTTAATTCCTCTTCCACGTTTGGGTTTTCTTTTGGATCTCTCGAAAAGTTGTCAACAAGGTAAACCTTTCCCGGACATGCTGAAGCGAGCGTGTGGGCACTTCTACCTTTCCAAGATCCTACTTCCACAATGGAGTTCATTTTTTTTGCTGTCAGGTTCAGCCAAATTAGCTCGGTATATGACATCCAACCCTCAATGTTTCTATCTTTATAATCGGAAACTTCCCAGCCGGCTAAAATCCGTCGTATATCTTTAACTTTTTCATCTGTCGTTATTGTATATTGATGCCAAAGATATCTCCCATTATCTTTCAAATTCTCTATTATTTTTGCCACAGTTGTAAATTTAAGGCCGTACTTGGCAATATTTCTACTTAATACGTAATCATCAATTAAATGCTCCCTTGTAATCACTGTATTTAACTCATTTTGTATAGGGAAAATATTCTCCAAGGCTTCTTGATAAGGGATATCAAGAGGATGCCATAGGTCCAAACACCAGTCAGAAGCTATTGTAAACCAATCGCATGAACCAATATGTCTCTGATCCCTCTCAAAATAGCGGTCATACCTCCAGCGGTTGTTAGCCATATCTGCACCGTTATGAGCTACAGTATCTTTCCGAATAAATTCAGTTACGTCAAACATATCCGGGTGAACCAGCGCGTCTGAATCAATGTAAATATTCCAGTCGTTTTTCATTTTTCGACCGAGATCATAAATTTGCAACTTTTCATAAACGGGTGGCATTTTAGGGTATTTACGTTGAGAAATAATATGGAAATCAGCACCAATTTTATGGGCATAGCTCTTAATAAGTGGATATGTATATTCGGTTATCTCAGAGGGATAGTCGTCAACATTAAGTGTAAAGATTGTTTTTTTAAGTTTTGACATTTAAGTAGAATTCCATTCTTTTATTTTTTCTCTGATGTATTTGGCCTTTTCTTTATCTCCTACCAGGTGATCATGGAAAAAAAATTCTCCAAATGGCCTTCCAATATCTTGTAGAAGGTCAGGAAAGGTTTTATATTTGATTCCGTACTTCGCCATGTTGCGGGAGATTAGATAATCATTAATGCCATAGCCGGGTTTGTGACCCAGTGATTTCTCAAGTTCCGTCATTTTTATATTTCCGATAGCTTCATCAAGCGTAATGTCATTCAAGGGCTCCCAGATATCGATACAAAAACTTGAAGCAACCGTAAAAAAGGTGCTTGCGCCGATATTTCTGCCGTCCCGACGGAAAAAGTTATCATATTTAAATCGGCCGCCTGCAAAATCAGCCCCATAAGTCATTACAGTGTTTTCAGGGAGTACTTCTGTGATGTCAAAAAGGTTTGGGCTTATAAGGCAATCAGAATCAACAAAGATATTCCAATCATTTCCTTCTCCAAGCTCAAAGACCTGCATTTTCTCATACAAAATCGGGTAGCCAGGAAACTTGCGCTTGGAAATTATATGAAAATTTGCATCAATGCTATTGGCATATTTTTGGATGAAGGGATAAGTAAGGTCTGTTATTTCTGGAGAATAGTTGCCGATATTGAGAGTGAAGATTGTTTTTTTTACAGGAGAGGTAGAAACTTTGTTGATTTTTTTTTGTTCGACCTCGTAGGTATTATAAAGTATCATTTTATTGGGACAAGGATACCACAATTTACCCTCGAGAAAAACTATTAAGAAATTTTATTGGCAAAGACTTGGCTTGGTTGAAGAAGCACTTAAAACTCCGTCGTTTGCAGTAATATAAGTAATTCCACTTCCATCACTGTCACCTAGGGCAATACAACCAGATTTTATTGACGAGCCTACGTAAATCGTAGAATTTGAACTTGATTCAAATTTATTTAATCCATTCCATGTTTGATCTGCTTGCAGAAGGCCAAACGTTCCTGATGTATCGGGAAATGCGAAAATTCTATCGAAATTTAATAATGAGGTGCCGAAAATAGCATTTTTTCCGCTTCCCGCGTCTGTAAATTCAATTACTCCTTGTAGGCCACCTCCAACTGCATGAGACTGACCAGCTTCCAATGATATATTTCCACCATTTGCAATACCAGCAATTCCGTTAACAGTACCTGCTGTCAATTTGATGCTTCCAGCTGAAGTAAGTGTTCCTCCGCCAAAAAGTGCTGATGACCCAAATATATTCCCGCCACCCGCATATCCACTTGTAAATTGAATGTTGCCTCCGCGACCGGTGGGGGATCCAGTTCCTGATTGTTTACCACCCTGGAAACTTATATCGCCGCCATTACCTGATGGGTTTGGTGCGTCTCCTCCGCCAAGTGTCATTGAGCCACCGTTTCCGCCGCCAGTATAACCTAATCCACCAGCGGTACCACCGATTAACGTAACTTCCCCGCCGTTTCCAGTATTTCCCCCGTTTCCTCCCATCAAATTAATCTCTCCTCCCGTTCCAGAACCGATGGTATTTCCACCGGTAATTGCCACCGGGCCGCCGGGAAATCCGTTAGCTTCAGCCTCACCACCAGTCAGACTGAGTTCTCCACCATTTCCACCAATCCCTCCACCTTGTCCTGCCTGCATTTGTATATTTGCTCCGTCCCCAGTGCCGTTGGCATCAACAGGTCCGGGCGAAAAAGTCATACCTGCACCATGGGCATTTCCAAGCGTACTTCCAGTATTTAAGTTAAGACTTAAAGGTGTGGTATTAGGAACGGTTGCATCTGCGGTGCTGAAATAAATCCCATCGTCTGGAAAAACTTGTATGATACTGGCTTGGGAAACATTCCCGCTTCCTAATCTTAATATTTTATTCGTGTCATCCCAAAACAAATTGGCGTTATCTTCTGCAATCGATGTCCCATTAGAAAATAATATCGAGCCGTTGGTGAAAGAACTTGCCCCGGTTCCTCCTCGCGAGACTGGAAGCACTCCTTGCCAAATAAGTTTGTGAACATTATTCAAGGATGAAATTGAAAAATTTGAATCATTTTGGAAAGTCTGAGTTTGACCTGTCTGGCCATTTAAACTTTGGACAACTGCTAGGGCTTTTGAAGGGGAAAGAAGAAGAAAACAAAGACCTAAAATCAAACTTAATAAAATCTGGAATTTACTTCTCACTAATTAAGTATTAACAGTAAAAACTAAAGATGCAAGGGGATTTTAGTTAAACTTTTTGATTAAATCAGCTGTTTTTCCCCATCCTGGAATTTCATCATCTGATTCGACCCAGCCTTTCGTGTATTTTTGATTTCTAAATTCCTCTTTTCTCCACCTTGTTGGGGAGAAATTGCCATCATGACGTATATCCACATTCGGAAATTCTGATTTCCAGCCCTCGGAAACCGAATCATCAACCCGCTCAGGCCGGTGGTGGGTTCCAGGCTCATAGCCCATTCCCATTGAAAATCCGTTCTTTTTTACCATCTCAACCCTTTTTCTATAATGTTTAAGCGCCGTTTCCCGGTAAACAGCAATTCCGCTAACCTGTTTTGTATCATAATGAAGCGCATGCCCGCTTTTGGCATCTAGCTTCCAAACATTTTCGTTATAGTACCAAACATCCTTTTTGGGTGGAGTAAATTCAAAATGGGAAGGGTGATAAAGAACATCTGCCTCACAAAAGTAAACAATGTCTGCATCACTTGCTTCAAGAGCAGCCAAAATCCTTTGGAACATCGAAAGCACACCTTCCTTTATTGGGACAACTACATTTTTGCCAAAATCCATCGGTTTATATGAAGAACTAATTATCGGAAGGCCAATTTTTTTGAGTTGACGCTGAACTGTAGCTGCGATTTTAACTTTTAGTTGGTTATTGGTGTAGTAAACAATGCCTTTTTTAGGACCATTCGGCTTCATTTCAGAAGAATATATGATTCCCGATGTTGGTTCAGTGGCGGGTTCAATTTCTTCTGATTTGGTTTTAGAGGATTTTTCAGAAAACCTAAAAGTATTTTTCTTAAGTTTATTCAGGTCTTCCTCCGTCCAGCCTTTGACAGGCCAGAATTTTTCAACAAGCCATGAAAGTGGTCGGACTTGTTTATCCCATTTATTATTGAAAAATAAATCCCTTGCAAAAGTTTTAGCTTTCTCCTGATCCTTTCCTGCGATCGGATAGGGGAAGCCAAAATCACCACCCTGAGTTCTAAACATATGTGCATACCAGGTTTTTTTATTGACCATGACGCGACCTCCAGAGAGCCAAGTTTTGACTGCCACTTCAATTCCTTGACTGCCCCAGCTTCCAAAATTCTCATCACAAACATTAAGCTCCCAGTATTTGTCACGGGTGAGCATCCAACAACTGCCTTGAAGCGACATTGTTTCCGTTATATCTCCTTTACCTTCAGGACGCTTGGCATATTCACCAAAATATTGAAAGTGGGGGGTTGAATCAAAGCAGTATGAAACGCTATTTGGGCTTTTTTTTGGTTGCCAAAGAATATCACGCTTAGTTTCGAGCCCGCACTCCTTACAAGGTCCACTTGGGCCCTGATATCTTCTGTGCCCGTTGGGGCAAACCCAGTCAAAAGCATGAAGATTTTTCATTACAGGAACCATTGTCCAATCATCGTGCATTTCGCCCATCATTTTTACATCGAAACCTTTATCAAAAGCGCAATGCGCATCAACCTTCATAATATACTTTGCGTGACTTAATTTGCACGCTTGATTAGTGGCGGCTCTTTGGCCAATACTTTGATTATTGTATATAACGGTTACTCTTTCGTTTTGAGGAATTGGGGGATCTGCCCAAGCCCCATCAAGTATTGCAATAATTTCTGTTTTGCCCTCAATATTTTGTAAAATATTCTCAACCGTTTTAGCTAAGAACATTTCGTTTCTTGCGGGAATTAGGATACTTAAATCGTACTTCATATGTGTGATGCTATCAAAGCATTGTTTTGACTCCATCCTCGAAATTGATTAGTGGTTTCCACCCCAAAACCTTTTTTGCCTTTTTATTTGAGGCTAGAGTTATTATTGGTTCAATGACAGCAGGGCCGTGTTTTGGCGTAATATTTTTGCCCATTAGTTTATTAAGTGTTTTAACCACAGCATTAACTGAAATACTTTTCCCGCGTCCGACATTAAATACTCCCTCGGCTTTGGAATTGGCAGCAAGTACGGTTGCTTCAACCACATCGGAAACATATGTAAAATCGCGGCTATGTTTGCCTGTACCATTTATGACAGGAATTTTATCCTGCGACATGGTTTTTATGAATCGAGGCAAGAGATTCGCATAGGGACTATCGGGGTTCATGCGTGGGCCAAAGACATTAAAATATCGAAGAGAAATAGTAGATAGGCCCCAGATATCCGAAAATATCTTGCAATATTCCTCGCCAATTAATTTATGAAGTGAATATGGAACCAAGGGGTTAGGTTTCATACCTTCCGTAAGAGGGAATGTTTTCTGATTCCCATAGATTGACGAGCTTGAGGCAAATACCACCTTTTTTATCCCGTTTTTTTTGGCTTCCATAAGAACTTTTAGAGTCCCGTCAACATTAACTTCGTGAGTTTCCCATGGAGAATCGATTGAGCGTCTTAGCCGGGGAAGAGCTGCCAGATGAAATACAACATCCTGCCCTTTAAAGTATTTTCCAATATCAGAAAGTATAGAAACCTTGTGTTTTGTTAGCCTTGGATTTTTTGGTAGATTTTCCCATTTACCCTCGCTAAGATCATCTATGACGGTTACCCTGCAGCCGTCTTTCAAAAGCCTTTCGACCAAGTGCGAACCAATGAATCCAGCTCCACCAGTTACCAAAACGCTTTTGTATTTAATTTTGTTCATCATTTATTGAATCTAAAACCTTTTTAAAACTCCATCAAATAGGCCATACGAGCTATTATTGTTGTAAAATTATATCCAATATTACTTTCAAAACCTTCGTGAGTCGGAGAGGCAAAATCGTAAATTATTTGATATTTTTCTGAGGGAAAATTTTTCTTTGTTTTCATACTTTGTGCAAGATTGAAACCACCATATCTTCGGTTCCGTAATTCAACTCCTTTTTTACAACAGTAGTAAATCCATCAAAATGCTCTGAAAGTAAAAATTTTTCTTTTTGATTCCATATTAGACAATCTTTTTCTCCCGTAATATTCAGGTTCCAGATATGTAATCCGGAATATCTTTCGTGTTCTCCAACATTTGGAAAGTGTTGAAGGTAAATATATCCATTTGGTTTACATACCCGGTACATTTCGGAAATTGCCTTGAGGGGATTTTGTGTATGATCTAATGCATTACAACAGTGAACTATATCAAAAAATTCATTTGCGTAGCTTAAATTCTCCATGTCTTCCTTCAAGACGGGGATTAAAGGAACCACATTGGCATCTTTTAATATTTGATTAAATTCATCAGAAAGTGCATCAGATGGATAGATGTTAACCTTGGCGGATCTCCAAAGGGACCCTGTTGTGCAAAACATTCCAGCTCCAAGGTCAGCAATATTAACTTCTTTTTTATTACCAATCATCCTTTCAAAATAATTAGGGAGAAAACGGAGCCCAGTGTTAAAAGCCTTTGCCTTCCAGGGCAGCTTTTTTCTATAAAAATGAAGCGTGTTGTTTTTACCTTTCTCCCATTTTCCTTTCAATTGATCATCCATTTTTTTCTCCTCCAATGGCAATTATATTAACACCGTCGCGCTTGGGGATATATCTAAATGGGTCAATAACAGTGCTTCCAGATGGAAAAGGTAAAAACTTATATATAGAATGTTGTGTAGCAATAAAATATACGGCTGGAATAAGGTCTTCAGGAATATCAAATTCGTAGTGTTGAAATTGGATTTTTTTACCCCTTAAAATTTTTGACATAAGAATAGCTGCGCTCCCAGTTTGAATTTCCGTTCGTGGTTTAAATGATTTCCCCAATATTATTCCGGGAAGTTTTTTTATTTTGATTTGCTCGGTAAAGAGGGAACCAAGCCATTCAGCGTGTTTTTCGCGTGCCATCATTAATGAATCAAAAAAGTTGAAGCTTAGATCAATTTTTTCTGCCAAAAAACTCAAAGCAATATTATCTCTTGGGTGACAACCCCCGCCATCTCCCATACCAGCTTTTAAATATTTAGGGCTAATTATTCTATCGGTCGCTAAGGTCAAAGCGTCGTAAATATGATTTACATTCATACCTGTTTTATA
>Ga0070706_100006926_pt1 | contig 10698 bp, 12 predicted proteins | sample KBSK5501metaG_FD_65476 | JGI IMG/M metagenome (GOLD analysis project Ga0070706, IMG submission 65476) | Corn, switchgrass and miscanthus rhizosphere microbial communities from Kellogg Biological Station, Michigan, USA - KBS K5-50-1 metaG | ecosystem: Host-associated > Plants > Roots >...
CACGAACGTGTCTTGGACGTGGTGCTCGTTCGGGAAGCCGGAGCAGCGCATTCCACCTCTCTGGTGTTGAACGAAGCCAACCTACTGGCGGTGGGGCGACACAGCCTCGGTGCAAAACCGTAGAAGCCCCTTCCCTTTAGGGATGGGGAGTCGTCACTCTACTTTCCGCCCATGGGAGCAGCGGCCCGGCGCCTATCTGCCCGCGGGACGAATCGATTCCACCGCGGGAACGATCTCACTGCCAACGAGGTCGAAGAAGTCCGGATCCGTTATATTGGGCGAGTTGAAGATCGCCTGATCGATCCCCAGCTCGGCCAGGTGCTTGCAGTACTCGACCGCGGCAGCGGGCGTCATCGTGTCGTTGGCGCCGTCGCGCGAGATGCGCAAGGTATCGAGCGTGGTCTTTTCGATTTCGGCATAGGGCCGCCCAAGCCGCTCGCAGTGTTCGCGCAGCACGTCGAGCTTGTGGCGGAGTGCGTCGTCTCCGAGGCGGGCGAACAGATTGCAGGCATCGGCGTACTGCGCCACGAGCCGCAATGTCTTCTGCTCTCCAGTGCCGCCGATGAGGATCGGCGGATGGGGCCGCTGCACGGAGTTTGGGCTGTTCAGTGGCCGCTCGAGGTGATAGTGCTCGCCGTGGAACGGCGTCTCGTCGCCGGCCCACATCTGGTGGGCGATCCGCAGCGTCTCCTCGAGCTGCTCGAAGCGCACTTTCGTCGGCGGGAACGGGATGCCAAGCCCTTGCGCCTCCTGCTCGTTCCAGGCCGCCCCGATGCCCAGGTAGGCCCGCCCGTGCGAGAGCACGTCCAGCGTCGTGGCCGTCTTCACCAGCACGCCGGGATGGCGATAGACCACGCCCGTCACCATCGTGCCGAGCTTGATGCGGTTGGTAACGCCCGCGGCGAACGCCAACGCCGACCAGCCCTCCAGCATTTCATGCTCGGCTGGGCCAACTGTTCGAATCTGAAAGAAGTGGTCCATCACCCAAAAGCTGTAGAATCCGGCACGGTCCGCCTGCCGGGCGATATGGGCGAAGGTATCACCAAGCTGGCTCTGGCCATTGGGCCAGGTAAAATTCGGCACCTGCAATCCAATGCGCATGGCTTGCCTCCCACAGAAAAGAGGCCCGCGTCCGGGCGGACCTCGTTCACAGCTGGCCTCACTGTAAAAAGTATAGTCTTGCCGGACAAGGGCGCACTACTGCTGCGCCGGCGCCACGCATGTCCCTGCCGCGTTTGACCACTCCTGCTGCACGGTATAGCCATCCAGCGGGGCAAGCTGCCAGGCACAGATATCGCCAATCTCGCCATTCTGGTCGTCGTACCAGCCAGTGCCGGGCACGGGATCGGTGATTGCCTCCGCCACTTCGTGCGAGAGCACGGAGGTGAGGGCGTCGAACGTCGAGATCTGTGAGCCGTCGGCGGAGGCGGCGCAGCCCGCACAGTCCGGAAATGGCAGCAGGGCGTAGTACGCGCTCGCCTGGCCAGACAGCGTGTCTACGACGGCGTCGTGATAGCCGCAAAACGCGTTGCACGAGAGCGAGCCGCCTTCTTGTACCGTCACGCCTGAAGGCAGAAACATGGCATAGAGTGTGTTGGCATCCCAGGGCGGTACGTCGCCGGATGTCTGGCGCTGCTGAATCTGCCCGCGAATGTCCGCGTCCGAGACCTGCGCCGCCGGGTCGGGCGCGATGATCGAGGAGCCGAGGAACGTGCCGGGCGTAATGGTGTAGCGCGCAACATTGTACTCGGTGAAGAGGTTCATATAGGTGCTGGTCACGAGATGCGCCATGAAGGCGTCGAGCGCGGAGCGGGTGGGTGGCTGCGTCTGCGCGGGAGAGAGCGAGGTGCTGGTCCATGCGCTGCCCCAATACAGTGCGTAGACCTTTACCTGCGCAATGAGGGGCCCACCGCGATAGGTCAGCTGGGCGGCGCCGACAGCGGGCCCGGCGCCGATTGGCACCACGCGCTGCCCGGCGACACGCTCTCCGCGCACTGGCACGATGTTCGCATACTCCCTGATGAGGGGTCGCCCGCCCAGTCCTGCCTCGTACATCTGCTACACCCTTTCACTTGCCTGCCACTCTCCTGCTCGTGGCGCCGAAATCTGGTGGTCCGCTTGCTGCACAGTATGACATAGCGTGCGCTCTGCGGCACCGCCTGCCGCGGGAAGGAAGCAGCACAGATGATACCACTTTCGGCATCGGCAGCTTCAGGCATAGTGTAAGATGACACCGACTTGCGGCATGAAGGGAGCGACTTGATGCAGTGCGCAGCGTGTGGCGCGACTGTGGCTGCAGGCGCCAGGCATTGTGGCGCCTGCGGCGCGCTTGCCCCGCGGACGACACGCCCGCCGCGGCTCTCGCGACCCGCCAGCGGCATCCCCACCGAGCCGTACGTCATCTCGAGCTACGGCGCCCCAGTGGCGGCAGACGCGCATGTGCCAGTGGTTGAGCCACCGCCCGGCACGGTCGCCATTCGCCGCCCGGGCTACCGGCCCATCGTCCCACCACCGCCGCCGGAGCCGCACCAGCACGGTTGCCTCTGGGCGCTCGCTCGGACGGTCGTCGTGCTGGCGCTCGTGGCTGGCGCGGCGCTCGGGCTACGTGCGTATGGCCCGCGCCTCCTCAGTGCCGGGCTGGTGAGAATTGGCTCGCCCACGCATACCCAGCGAACGCCGGTGCCCACCGCCGTACCCGCTTGTGCGCCCGCTCCGGTAGACCACGCCGCGGCCGCAGCGCTGGGCCACGCGCAGATGGCGACGGCGGTGCGCAATGCCGCCGGACAGGATTACCGGCCCGCCAACAACGTCGTGACCTTCGCGCCGGGGCAGGAGGCGTATCTGACGTTTGAGATCGCAACGGCACAGGCGGGCACGGCGGCGGTCATGTTTTGCACGCCGATCGGGCGGCTGACCGGTAGCCTGTCCGTGCCGGCCCACTCGGCGGGCCGCTATGCGGAGTTCTCCGCGTGGGTGACGGCGGCGGAGGCGGGCACGGGCGTCGCGACGCTGACGTGGAATGGCGCGGTGGCTGCGAATGTCGCATTCACCGTGAGCAAGTGAGCAGGTGAGCACGCGGGGCACTGGCCGCAGAAGGGAACAGGGATGGACGACGTCACCAAGAAGGAGGCGCTGCGCCTCTTCACATATGGACTCTACGCCGTAACTACCGGCGACGCGGCGCGCTGGAACGCGTTCACTGCCAACTGGCTCTCGCAGGTCTCATTCGAACCGCCCCTGGTCGCCGTCTCCGTCGAGAACGCCTCGGTCTCGCTGCCGATCATACGCGCGACGGGGCACTTCGCGGTGAATGTGCTGACGGCGGAACAGCGCGAGCTGGCAGGAACGCTCGGCAAGTCGCTCGCCAAGCACCCCGGCAAGCTTGAGGGGCTGACACGGGGCACAGGCGAGGCGGGCTGCCCGGTGCTGCTGGAGGCGGCGGCCTGGGTGGAGTGCCAGGTCGAGAGCGAGCTGGCGGCGGGCGACTCGACGCTGGTGCTCGGCCGCGTCGTGGGGGCGCAGGTGCAGCGGCGTGAAGACCCGCTGACCATGCGCGCGGCGGGCTTCAAGCACGCAGGCTGAGGGGCTGCGGCTCGCCGTGTGGACATGGGCGTGGGCGCCGTCGCCGCTCAGGCGAAACGCAAGCGGCCTGTCAGCCTGCGCAGCCCTTGGCACTCAGGAGCCACGCCACGAGATGTGGTTGCGATCCTCAACCCGCAATGACGTGGCGAGTGGTCAGGAGAGAAACTGGAAGCTCCGGGTCACGACCTGGAAATAGCGGGTGTCGGCCGCGGCGAAGCTGGATGGCGCCGTGCCGAATTCGATCACATACATGTGCTCGCCGTGGGTCACGGCGAGCACTGCAAGGTGCAGGCGCGTGCCGGTGACCGTGATGTCACCGGCCACCCGCACCCAATTCGCACTGGCGAATGTCACGTGCATGGGCCCCTCCTTGTTATCGACGGCGCCCGAGTCAGACGGTGCCACGAGCAGGAGGTTCGCCATTCGGACATCTCCGCCTCCACCGGTGAGGGATGCCGCGCTTAGCACGGCCATGTTGTCTGGGCTGACTGCATGCATCCCGTGCCCGCTCGCCTGCGCGGCGTCGTCCTTCGTGGTCCAACCGTCAGGCATGTTGAACCGCACGCCAATGGTGGTGTTGGTGTAGGCGTGGAACCCGGCAGGGATGCCGGGCGTCTGACTTGCCGTCCCCTGTGCCGTCGCGGGTGGGTTCGTGGTGGCCGGGCCGTACCGCGCCAGTGCGTAGGCGCCGCCAGCCGCGACCAGGATCGCGAACACCATGAGCACCACCACAGGTACGAACCAGTTGAACGAGCGCGGCCTGGGCATGGGATGGTTGCCGTACTGTCCGTAGGGGCCTTGCGCCCAATAGGGGTCCTGCATGCCATACGGATCGGGTGCTCCATAGGGCGCCTGCGGGGTCGGGAGCAGGTTGGGAGGCGGCCGGCCGGGTTGATACATCTCCTGTGGCGGTTCCCTACCCCACTGCGACCACGGGTCGCCCTGCGGCGGCGGCCACCCGCCGGGCCAGCCCACTGACGATGGACCTGGAGCGCCATATCCCGCGCCATACCCGGTGCCGTATCCTGCGCCGTATCCATAGCCAGGCTCGTCGTAGGGCGGAGGCTGCGGGGGATACCAGGACTGCGGCCACCCTGCTTGTGGCCATCCTGCCTGTGGTGGCTCCTGCTGCGGCCATCCTGCCTGTGGCGGCGGCTCTTGCTGTGGCGGCCAGGTATTGGACATCGGGGAGTGCCTCCTGCTGAGTGGGCGACGTGGTGTCGAGGGTGCAGTCCTTCGGGGATCACCGCCACCGACTCGCAACGGCTGCCCCACAGTACACAACGTCCGCTAGCCGGCCGCGATAACTCCCTCCTTTTGCTTGTTACCACTCGGGAAGCGAGACGGCGGACATCGCGCTGCGCGCAGCGCGATTCCATTGCGGCCTGAACTGCACACAGCGCGCGTCATTTCCGAGCTCACAGTACCCCCATGTGGATAATTCGGCGGTCACGCAGCATAAAGGGAGCAAGACACAGAAGCGGCCACCCAACAATGGGTGGCCGCTCTCGCTTTCGCACATGCGCCTGGCTGAAGCAGCGCCAGCGCACGCCGCGGTAGCGCTACGCGTTGGTTTGCTGTGGTGCGCCCGCCAGAGCCGCGCCATCCTGCGCGGACACCTCGTCGGCGGCGCCGAGCTCCACTGTCTCCGTCACCTCGTCCTGGTGGCCACGGCGCTCGCGCGCGACAGGCGCGGACTTCTTCGGCGGTTCCCAGCCGGGTGCGCGCGTGACGATCATGGACATCATCTTGCCTTCCATGATCGGCGTGCGCTCCAGCACGGCTGTGCCCTTGAGCTCTGCCGACACCCTATCGAGCAACACGCGCCCGAGCTCAGGATGCGCCATCTCGCGCCCGCGGAAGCGCACCCCCACCTTCACCTTGTCACCCTCGGCCAGAAATTCCTCGATCTTGCGCACCTTGACCGATAGATCATGGTCGTCGGTACGCGGGCTCAAGCGGATTTCTTTGATCTCGACGGTCTTCTGATGTTTGCGCGCTTCGTTTTCTTTTTTGGCCTGTTCGTACTTGAACCGGCCCCAGTCCATCAACTTGCAGACTGGGGGCATGGCCATTGGCGACACTTCCACCAGATCAAGATCGCGCTCGCGAGCCAGGGCGAGCGCTTGGGCAGAACTCATCACACCGATCATCTGGCCGTCTTCATCGATCAGACGGACCTCGCGCGCACGGACTCGATCGTTCACGCGCGTTTCCCGAGGGCGGTTATCCCCTCGAAAGTCCCTGTTGATAGGTAAACCTCCATTGCATACAGTCGTCTCAACACTCTTACGCGCCATCCCGCTTGTTGCGGGGCGCGCACGCTACCCACTGCCGGACCTTGGATAGCATATCTCAGTGTACCACATGGTAGGGGCGCAACTCAAGCATTCGGTGAGGCCACAGCAGGCGGGTTCGCTCACTCGGCGCCGCGCAACACCTCTTCGAGGACTCCGATCACCGCCAGCCCGGCTGCCATGAAGACGCCCAGGTGCAGCAGCGCACGCATGCCCTGCTGTTGCGCATCCTCGTCGGGGGCGGTGGCCAGCGCCGTCGCGCCGTGGGTGGCGCGCAGCGTGAAGGGCATGATCGTCGCGGAACGCTGGGGATCGCGCGCACTGCGCGCCGCACCTGGACTCGGCTTGCGCGCACCGGCGAGTTTGGGCGTGAGGGTGACGGGAGTATCGTCCATGCGAAAGCGGTCGTACAGATCGCCAGGGGTGATCTGGGCCGGGTCGTGCTCCCAGATGAAGCCACCGCGCTCGAGCGCCCGCGCCACCAGCTCACCAGACGCGTAGCAATGCTCCTCGCGCAGCACCAGCGCGTGTCGGTCCATCAGCTCGTAGAGCGGCCGCAACAGCGGGCTGCGCCTGATCGCCGTGCGCGGTGCAATGCTCAGCAGCGCGTGGAGGAAAATCCAGAACCGACCGGGCGACCACGGCGCGCCGCGCGCGTGTAGCAGGTGCTCGGCATAAGCCACGACCGCCTGGCGCGTGCCCTCGCGTAGCTCCACATAGCCGATCCAGCATGGCTTGCCTGCATTGAGGTAGTCGGCAATCGTGGTCTGGCGATACAGGCGGCCGCCGGACAGCAGCTCCGGGTTCGCCTCGATCACGCCGCCCAGTGGGTCGACGATGATGCCCGCATGATTGATTCCGCTGCCCGCGGCCCAGCCAAGCGTGCGCGCCAACCCGCCATCGCTCGCAGTGAGCACGAAGTCGCCAGGCCGGAATGCCTGCTGCGGCTCGTACGGGGAAAGTCTGCGCAGGATGGCCCGGCCGCGCTGGAGCACACGCATCGCAACACTCCTTATTCTGCACTCACGCCGGCCAGCGTGCCGCCAGAAATTGGCGCGATCAACCTGTGCAACGGCTCGGCGATTGCACAGTAACATGGTGACAACTCCCCACGGCTAAAGCCGGGGGCTTCTCGCTTCAACCGGGGCGGCATCCCGTCCCGTCCGCGAAGGCGGTGCCCCCGCCCGTAAAATGTTCCTGGCAGCGTTCACGTCACGGTCTTCCACCAGCCCACAGGAGGGACAGAGATGGGTGCGTACCGAGAGGCTTTTCTGGACGTACTCACCACACCGACTGCACTTCTGGCTCGTGAAGCTCGCGGGCACTCGCATGACCACATGACCGGCTCCTACGAGGCGCCCCGCTTGTTGAGCAACATCAAGGAGTCTCGATAGTGTTGAAGTGTTGCAAGATGCTCATTATCAGGAACAGCATGCTTTGCTTTGGCGCTGAGCGCCGCCTGAAAGGCGATGGCAATCTCTGCACGGTCACGTTTGATGCGCAGCCAAGGCATGATCATCTGCAAAAAGCTGGACGCTTGAATTGCACTAGCACGCCAGCGAAATATTGGCTTCCCGTTGGCGCTATAGGTTTCTGGTTGGAGTGACTTACGTCCGCCAACCACCGATTGTATCCAGTCAATGAGGTCTTTGTCTGTGTTTGTAACAGAGATTTCCAGCCAATAGAAATATCGCCCATTCCGCATCTTCCGTAATATGAAGATGCTGCCTTCGCCATCGAACAACCCGGCGAGGTAGGCCACTGTCTCATTCTCAAGCATCTCATATCCTCTGGTAGAATGACAAGGTAGAAGTACCTTGTCATTCTACCAGACCGGCACATAAGCGGTCAAGCTGTCGTTTGATCTGGCGGCCCAGCTTTTCGCCTTGCTTTAAGGTAAGGCGCCTCAGCCTTATCTTCAAGGATGCCGAGGAACGCGCTCCAACTCGCGTCGTGAATGCTCTTGGCGAGGTGATGGTTTAGCACCATCCCTGCCACGTTTAAGTCCTCGACACAGATGCGGCTATACCGCTCTGCGTACTGTTTGGCCGTCTTGAAATGGAAGTCGCGCCGTTGGCGACCGATCTTGAGATGTCTCTTGGCGACTTCCCGGTTCGCCTTGCGGCGCCGATGGCTGCCCTTCTTCCGGCGACAAACCGTACGCTGCCCATGTGCGAAGGTGCTTCTGGCCGCGCCGATAATGGTGGGGATTTTCCACAAGGCCACCGTCCGAGTCGACCAGAAACACCTTCAAGCCCACATCCAAGCCGATAGCGGGATGCGCACAAGCCGTCTGAGCGGGGTGTGTTTCCCCAACGGCATCTTGCGGCATCGTCTCGCAGACAATCAGCGCATACCAGTGCCCATCGGCTCGCAAAACGAGATGAGCAGTGGCCGGCATCCCCTCAAGTGGGCGCTGCAACTTGATTTTCAGCAGTCGCCCCAGCTTGGCGGGGACATGCAGATGCTTCCCGTCTTCGTCCAGCCACACATCCCGACTCACCGCGTACTGGCGCAATTGAATCGAGTGCCAGCGATTGGGCGTCTTGAAGCGCGGAAAGCCGCAAGGCACGCCCAGGTCTTTCAGTTGAAGGTATCACTTGAGTGCCTTGCTGAGCCGGTCCGCCAGCGTTTGCACTGTTGTCGCGGGCACCACATCGCCACCGCGCCCCTTGAAGCGTGCCGTCAGGTCATACTTCGAGGGAAACATGCCATCCGCTTCGTATTGCGCTTTCAGGTCCGTCAGCATCTCATTATAGATGGCCCTGGATTCAATCAGGCAGGCCATCAACTGCTGGCGCTGTGCGCGGTTCGGATACAGCCGATACTCAAACGTTCTCACATCCTAATTGCATCCCATAGGATACGAGACAGTCAAGCGGCGGGGGACGTTTGGCGCCTGACGGCGCCCCGGCTTTCACCCCCATGCCTGAAGGCAGGGGCACTCAGCCGATTTCTTTGTAGGATGGGCATGACTCAGGAAGGTGTCGGTCCACGCCAATCTGGTTCCTCTGTACCAGTGCGATACAATGAGACAGCGATGCAGAAACGAGGACATGTATGGACAAAGGATTCTGGCAAGCTCTCGTAGATACGGACTTCGCGGTGCCCAACGGCGAAAGTCTGCCCGCGCTCACGCGTGAGCTGTTGTCGTTGCTCGGCTCAACGGACGCCGAGCTGCGCGACACGTTCGCCTACCCCATCCTTAGTGCGTGGCTGCACCGTGGAGAGTACTCGCCGGATGAGATGCGCTCCCTGGTGGCTCAGCTCGCCGAGAACCTGATGGCGGGCTTGGGCGATGAGGAAACCGACACGGTGTTCCTGCGCACATTCTCGGTGCTCATCCTGGCTGAGATCGTCCACGAGGACAACCAGCGGCCATTCCTCGCGGAGGCCGAGGCGCACCAGCTATTCGAGCTGGCGCTGGCGTATCTGGCGGCGGAGAACGACGTCCGTGGCTGGGTGCCGGGCAAGGGGTGGGCGCATTCGGTGGCGCACACCGGCGATCTGCTCTGGGTACTGGCGCGCAGTCGCTATCTGGGCGGCGCCGACCTGGAACGGCTGCTGGACGGCATTGCCGTCAAGCTGCTCGCTTCGGCAGCGCACCCCTTTCTGTGCGACGAAGATGAGCGATTGGCCCAACCGGTCGTCGCGGTGCTGCAACGCAACCTCGTCTCGTCGCAATTCGTCGGTGCCTGGACCACGCGGTTGGCACAGCCAGCCGAGCAACGGGCCTGGGCGGACGCATTCCTCGATGGCGAGCGTCTGGTCGCTCGGCTGAATGTGAAGCAATTCCTGCGCAGCCTGTACCTGCAGCTGACGCTCTCGGAGACGATGCCCGCCAGCGCGGCGGAGATCGTGCCGGGCCTGCGCGCCGCCGTCAAGAGTATGAGCGAGTGGTACATCCGGCAGTAGCGCGAAATCGCTCTGCGCCGCAGCGGGAGTTGCGTCAGGGCAGGCAATGAGAGTATACACAGCGATGGAAAGTGGCATGGCACCTACCACACCGCCGACGCACTTTGCGTATCGGCAGGTAGATGTTTTCAGCCGCGTGCCCTTCTCGGGCAATGGCTTGACGGTCTTTCTCGAAGCCGCGGGCCTGCCGACCGGCGCCATGCAGCGCATCACGCAAGAGATGCGGCAGTTCGAGTCAATCTTTCTGCGCGGGACGAGAGGCGCGGCGGTCACCGAGGCGCGTCTCTTCACGATGGAAGAGGAGCTCGATTTCGCCGGGCATCCTGTGCTGGGCGCGGCATGTGTGCTCCACGAGCGCCAGCCAGAGCTGGGGCGCGACGCATCGTGGCGCATTCAGCTGCATGCAGGCGTTGTGCCGGTGACCACGACGCGGCATGAGACCTGGTACGACGCCACGATGGATCAAGGGAAGCCCATCTTTGGGGCCGTCGTGCCACCGGAGCTACAACAGGCGCTATTGAACGCCCTGAACCTTGAGCCGAAGCAGCTCGACTCCAGCGTGCCCATGCAGATGGTTTCGACCGGGTTGCCGTACCTCCTGGTGCCCCTGGCAAGCGGGCTCGAGCGGGCGGCGATCACGCACCCACAGTTCGAAGCCCTGCTCGCACAGATCGGCGCGAAATTTGTCTACGTCTTCGATGTTGCCCGCCTGGAGGGACGCACGTGGGACAACGGTGGTCGGGTTGAAGATGTCGCCACCGGCAGCGCGGCTGGCCCACTCGGTGCATACCTCGTCCGCTATGGCAGGACGAGGCCAGGCGAGGCCGTCACGCTACGGCAGGGGCGCTTCGTTGGGCGACCGAGCGAAATGACGGTCCGCGTCACGGGAAAAGCCGACGCCCAG
>Ga0070706_100006927_pt1 | contig 10698 bp, 6 predicted proteins | sample KBSK5501metaG_FD_65476 | JGI IMG/M metagenome (GOLD analysis project Ga0070706, IMG submission 65476) | Corn, switchgrass and miscanthus rhizosphere microbial communities from Kellogg Biological Station, Michigan, USA - KBS K5-50-1 metaG | ecosystem: Host-associated > Plants > Roots >...
GCGGCCCGGCCGTTCGGCTACTTCTACGCCCCCGACCCCTCCAGCCAGGTGGTCTGCTCAGTAGGCGGCAACGTGGCGGAGAACTCAGGCGGGGCGCACTGCCTCAAGCACGGGTTCACCGTGCACCACATCACGGGGCTGGAGATCGTCACCCCGGCCGGGGAGCTGACCTGGCTGGGTGACGGCACCGGGGCCGCGCCGGGCTACGACCTGCTGGGCGCGTTCACCGGCTCGGAGGGCACGCTGGGCATCGTCACCAAGATCGTGGTCAAGCTGACGAAGATCCCGCAGTTGGTCAAGTGCCTGCTGGCCGCGTTCGAGACCACCGGCGCCGGCGGGAACGCGGTGTCGGCGATCATCGGGGCCGGCATCGTCCCCGCGGCGATCGAGATGATGGACGCGCTCGCGATCGAGGCGGCCGAGGCCGCGGTGAGCTGCCGCTATCCCGAGGGCGCCGGGGCGGTGCTGATCGTGGAACTCGACGGCCCGCAGGCCGAGGCGGAGCGGGAGTGCGCGGCCGTCCGCGCGCTGTGCGAGCAGGCCGGCGCGACCGAGATCAGGGAGGCCGACGACCCGGCCGAACGGGCCGCGATCTGGGTGGGCCGCAGGTCCGCGTTCGCGGCGGTGGGCCGGATCGCGCCGGCCTACATCGTGCAGGACGGCGTGGTGCCGCGCAGCGCGCTCGGCCCGGTGCTCGACAAGATCGCCAAGCTGTCGGCGGAGGCCGGGATCCGGGTGGCCAACGTGTTCCACGCCGGCGACGGGAACCTGCACCCGCTGGTGCTCTACGACGACAGCGTCCCCGGCGCCGCCGAGGCCGCCGAGACCGTGTCCGGGGCGATCCTGGACCTGTGCATCTCGTACGGCGGGTCGATCACCGGCGAGCACGGGGTGGGCGTGGACAAGTCGCGGTACATGCCGAAGATGTTCGGCGCCGACGATCTCGACACGATGCAGTTGCTGCGCTGCGCCTTCGACCCGGCCAGCCTGTGCAACCCGGGGAAGGTGTTCCCAACGCCCCGGCTGTGCGGGGAGGTTCCCGGGGCGCGGCGTGCCCCGCACCCGCTCGTGGCCTCCGGGCAGGTGGATCAATTTTGAGCAGAGATACGAAACCCCGGCCCCGCCCGCCGTCCCTCCCGCTGGCCACCGTCCGTGGCGGGCCACTCGGGACCGATGCCCCGCGGGCGCGCCGCCGTGGGCGCTGACCCGGTCCTGGGCGCCCTGGCCGCGGCCTGCCCGGCGGCGCGGCGGGCGGAGCCCGGGGATGCGGTCGCCGGGGTGATGCCGCGCTTCGCCGCGTCCCCGGCCACCGTCGCGGAGGCGAGTGCGCTGCTGGCCGCGGCCGCCGCCGCGGACCTGGCCGTGGTCCCGCGCGGCGGCGGCAGCAAGCTCGGCTGGGGTGCCCCGCCGCGCCGGTGTGACCTCGTCGTGGACACCACGGCGCTGGACCGGGTGGTCGAGCACGCCGCGGGTGACCTGGTCGCCCGGGTGCAGGCCGGGGTGAGCGTGGCGCGGCTCGGCGAGGTGCTGGCCGGGGCCGGGCAGCAGCTTGCCCTGGACCCGCCGCCGGCCCCGCTCGCGGTGACCGGGACGGGCGGAAGGTACGGGACGGGCGCGGCGGCCGGGAGCGCAGCGCCGTCCGGGGCGGACGGGGCGGCACCGGAGTGGCTGGGCGCAACCGTCGGCGGAACGCTCGCGACCGGGGCGGCTGGCCCGCGCCGGCTGCGTTACGGGACGCCGCGCGACATGATCATCGGGATCACCGTGGTCCGGGCGGACGGGATCGTGGCGAAGGCCGGCGGGAAGGTGGTCAAGAACGTCGCGGGCTATGACCTCAGCAGGCTGTTCACCGGCTCGTTCGGGACGCTCGGGCTGATCGTCGAGGCGGTGTTCCGGCTCCATCCGCTGCCCGCGTCTGCCGCTTACGTCACGGTGGACTGCCCCGGGACGGACGAGGCGTACCGGGCGGTCGCCGCGGCGGCGGGCAGCGGCCTGGCACCGTCGGCCGTCGAGATCGACCGCGCGGCGCGCGGCGCCCCGGTACGGGTGGCCGTGCTGCTGGAGGGCGATCCGGACGGCACCGCGGAGCGGGCCGCGCTGTTGTGCCCGCTGCTCGGCGAGGGGGCGGCGGCGCGGCCGTCGCCGCCCGCCTGGTGGGGCGGGCCCACCGGTGCGAACGGGCGGCCAGGCGCCGGGAGCGCGCCAGGCGCCGGGAGCGCGCCAGGCGCCGGGAGCGCGCCAGGTGCCGGGAGCGCGCCAGGTGCCGGGAGCGCGCCGGGCGTGGCGGGCGGGCCGGACAGCATCAGCGGGCCGGGGAGCGCCGACGGGCCGGGGGGCGCCGACCGGCCGGGGAGCCCCGAAGGGCCGGGGCAGGCCGGGACGCTGATCCGGATCGCGTTCTGGGCTGCGGGCCTGCCGCGGGTCATGCGGGTGATCGACACGGCGGCACGGGCCACCGGCCTTGACCCTGCCGTGGGCGGGTCGGCCGCGGCCGGGGTGATCTACGCGGGAACCAGGCCGGAGGCGGACCCGGCGGCGGTCGCGGCGTTCGTGGCGGGGCTGCGCGCCGCGCTGGCCCGTGGTGACGCCGACGCGAGGCCGGCCGCCGCGCTCGCCCCGGACGGCCCGCCGGTGCTGGCCAGCGCCGTGGTGGTGCACGCCCCGCCCGGCGTGCGGGACCTGGTGGACCCGTGGGGCCCGGTACTATCGCTGCCGCTGATGCGCGCGGTCAAGGACCAGTTCGACCCGGGGCACCGGATGGCGCCGGGCCGGTTCGCGGGAGGGATCTGATGGACGACCCAGCCGGCCCGCTCGACCCCGGCGGGCATCTGGCCGCCACCGCGTCAGACTGCGTCCATTGCGGCTTCTGCCTGCCCGCCTGCCCGACCTACCAGCTCTGGGGCGAGGAGATGGACTCGCCGCGCGGGCGGATTAACCTGATGACCCAGGTCCTGAACGGGGCCCCGGTCACCGAGCGGGTGATGTTGCACGTGGACCGGTGCCTGGGCTGCATGGCCTGCGTGCCCGCGTGCCCCTCCGGGGTGCGCTACAACGAGCTGATCGAGGCCGCCCGCGGCTGGCCGGAACAGGCCGGGTCCGGGGCTGGCCCCAGCCCGGGGCAGCAGCCGGGCACGGCCCGCTCGCGCCGCGAGCGGGCCGTGCGCGCCGCGATCTTCGCCACGTTCCCCTACCCCAAGCGGCTCCGGGCCCTGACCGGCCCGCTCCGCGCCGCCCAGCGGGCCAGGCTCGACCGCCTGGTCCAGCGCGGCCCGGCGGCCCGGTACGCGCCCGAACTCGCCGGGTCGCTGCGGCTCGCCCCGCCGCCCGGGGCCCGGCAGCCCCGGCTCCCGGCCCGGATTCCGGCCCGGGGCCAGCGCCGGGCGGTGGTGGGCATGCTCACCGGCTGCGTCCAGCAGGTCTTCTTCGCCGGCGTCAACGCCGCCACCGCGCGGGTGCTGGCCACCGAGGGCTGCGACGTGATCGTGCCGCCCGGCCAGGGCTGCTGCGGCGCGCTGTCGCTGCACTCCGGGCGGGCCGCCGAGGCCGCCCGGTTCGCCGAGCGGGCGATCGCGGAGTTCGAGCGGGCCGGCGTGGACGCGATCGTGGTCAACTCTGCGGGGTGCGGCTCGGCGATGAAGGAGTTCGGCGGCTTTTTCGCCCGCGCGGCGAGCACCAGCCCCGGCGCCGGGGCCGACGCGCTGGCCGAGCGGGCCGCGGCGTTCAGCGGCCGGGTGCGTGACTTCAGCGAGTTTCTCGCCGAACTGTACGAGCGGGACGGCGGCCCTCGCGCCGAGCGGCGCGAACTGCCGGTCAACGCGGCGTATCACGACGCCTGCCACCTCGCGCACGCGCAGCGGATCCGGCGGCAGCCGCGGGACCTGCTGCGCGGGATCCCCGGGCTGAACCTCACCGAGGTGGGCGACGGCGGGACCTGCTGCGGGTCGGCGGGCGTTTACAACCTGGTGCAACCGCAGGCGGCGGCCGAACTCGGGGAGCGCAAGGCGGCGGCGCTGCGGGCGACCGGCGCGCGCCTGGTCGTGTCCGCCAACCCCGGGTGCAGCCTGCAGATCGCCGCGGCCCTGGCCGCCGACGGCGGTGAGCCGGTGGCCGTGGCGCACATCGCCGAGGTGCTTGACGCCTCCCTCCGCGGCCGGCCGCTCACCGTCCTGGGTGTCAGCACCGGCTAGCATCCTTCCGCTGCTCCTCGGGCGGGGCAGGCCGCTGTTCCAGCGTTCGGACGTCACGGCCCGCCTGCACCTCGCCGAGACCCGGGCTTTCGGCAACGGCGTGTTCCTGCTCCGCTACGAACGCCCGGCACCTGGAACAGCCGGATCGCCATGATCACGATGGGATGAGCCGGCTAAGCGAACCAGGACGGGTCGAGTTCGCCCTCGGCGACGATCACGGCCGGGCCGGTGAGCCGGGCGCCGCCCGCCTCCAAGGTGACGGCGAGCCTGCCGCCGGGGACGGTGACCTGCCAGGTGTTCCCGCCGTGCCCGTTCGCGGTGGCGGCCGCGGCAGCGGCGGCGGCGACCGCGCCGGTCCCACACGAGCGGGTCTCGCCCGAGCCGCGTTCGTGCACCCGCATGGCCACGCTGCGCGGGCCGGTCACCCGGACCAGTTCCACGTTGCCGCCCTCGGGGAACTGCCCCGGATCCAGTCCGGGCGGGCGGGACAAGTCGAAGGCGGCCAGCGGGTCCTCGACCAGGCAGGCCAGGTGCGGGTTTCCCACCGAGACCCGCAGCCCCAGGCAGGGCTGGCCCGCGATCACCGCACTGCCGGGGCCCAGCACGGCCACGCCGCCCATGTCGGCCGTGACGTCGCCGCCGTCGCCCAGCCGGACCCGGCGCGGCCCGGACCGGGTGGCCACGGTGAACTCCTGCCTCTCCACGAGACCGTGCCGCGCCAGGTAGCGCGCGAATACCCGGATCCCGTTGCCGCACATCTCCGCGAGGCTGCCGTCGGCGTTGCGGTAGTCCATGAACCATTCGGCCCCGTCCCCGTCAGCGCCGGCCGCGCCGAGCGCCGAGGTCCGCACCGCCCGGAGCACCCCGTCACCCCCGATGCCCGCCCGGCGGTCGCACAACCGGGCCGCGAGGCCGGCCGTGAGCCCTTCGCTGCCGTCGGGGTCGAGCAGGATCACGAAGTCGTTCTCGGTGCCGTGCCCTTTCGCGAACCGCATGGCCCGATCGTAGCCAGCGCTTTCCCTAGCAGCCCTCCGGCGTCGGCGGCGCCGGCCGACAGCCAGGTGACCCGGGGGTCGCGGCGGAACCAGGACTCCTGCCGGCGGACGAAGCGCTTGGTCGCCAGGACGGTCTGCGCGCGCGCCTCGTCCAGGGTGCAGTCCCCGGCGAGAAACCGCAGCACCTGGGCGTAACCCAGGGCCCGGCTGGCGGTCTTCCCCTCGCGCAGCCCGGCCCGTTCCAGCCGGGCCACCTCCTCGACCAGCCCGGCGGCGAACATCTGCCCGGTCCGTGCCGTGATCCTTGTGTCGAGTTCGGCACGGTCCACGGCCAGGCCGAGCTGGATCACCGGGTACAGCGACTCGTATCCGGGCAGCGTGGCGCTGAACGGCCGGCCGGATACCTCGATGACCTCCAGCGCGCGGACGATGCGGCGCCCGTTGGACGGCAGGATCGCGGCCGCCGCCGCCGGGTCGAGGCCGGTGAGCCGCCGGTGCAGGGCAGCGGGGCCGGACCGCGCCAGTTCGGCCTCCAGCCTGGCCCGCAGCGCCGGGTCGGTGCCGGGGAACTCCAGCGGGTCCAGGGCCGCGCGCAGGTACAGCCCCGACCCGCCGGCCAGTACCGGGACCAGGCCGCGCCGCTGGATGTCCGCGATCGCGTCCCGGGCGAGACGCTGGTATTCGGCGACGCTCGCGGTCTGCCGGACGTCCCAGATGTCGAGCAGATGATGCGGTACGCCCCGGCGCCGCGCGACGGGCAGCTTGGCGGTGCCGATGTCCATGCCGGCGTAGAGCTGCATCGAGTCGGCGTTCACGATCTCGCCGCCGGCTTCGAGTGCGAGCCGCAGCGCGAGTTCGGATTTCCCGGCCGCCGTCGGCCCCACGACGGCGATCACTGGTTCGACCATGGGCGTCAGTCCGTCCGGCATTGCTCCCAGGAGGCGACCAGGTAGGTCACCCCGTAGGGCGCCGACATGCCCAGCAGCCGGCCCTGCATCCTCGTCCCCCTGGCCGCGCCGGCCAGCACCTGCCACGACGCCCGGCCGGCGACCACAAGCTCGTCGTCCCGCGCGGGGTCGAGCCGGGCGAGCCAGCGGGCATCCGCGGCGGCGAGCGCCTCGGCGACCTCCGCGTCGTAGTCCTGCGCGACCGGGTCCGGCACGTCGGGGTCCTCCCGGGCCGGGCGCGCGCAGGCATCCCCCATGGCGAGCAGCGCGACCCGGGGGGCGCGGTCAGCCAGGATCCAGCCGAGCTTGAGGCACTCGCCCGCGGCCGCGTTCCGGGCCACCTCCTGGAACACCACCGGGATACCGCCCCCGCCCGCCTCCCCCTCCCCCGTCACCGCGCCGGGCACGCTCACCGCCCCGCCCGGGAGGTTTATCGGCTCGCCCGGGCGGTCCACTGCCTCAGCCGGGAGGTCCACCGATTCGCCCAGGAGGCCGACCGCCTCAGCCGGCGGGCCCGGCCCCGTCCCGCCCGGCAGGCCTACTCCGGCCCCGACCAGCCCGGCTCGCCCGGCCGTCAGGTCCGGCGCCTCGTCGCGGTCCAGGATCCCGGCGCGTTCCAGCAGCCACCGGCCCACGGTCAGCGAAAGCGGCAGCACCGGCTCGCCCGGGCCAACCGTGACCCCGACGCCGAACGCGTGCAGCCCACCGGACGCGTCCGCGCCGTACTCGCGCTCCGCGGCGCCGCCCCCGACCACGACGATCAGGTCGGGACGCGCACCGGTGAGCCCGGAGACGGCCAGGGCGGCGGCATCGGCCACCTTGCGCAGTTCGGCCGGGGGGTCGCTGGCCGCCGAGCCGAGCGCGGCCGGGATCAGCAGGGGCGGGTGCGGGCATACGGCCCCAGCGATCAGCATGGCGTCAGTCTGCCGCAGCTATGCCCGCGGCGGCCATGCCGGGGCCGCTCGGGAATGCGTCAGGACCCGCGCCGGCCAATGGCGGGCATGCCCAGGAGGACCGGCGGCCCGCTGCCGGTGACGGTGCCCGCGGCGCCCGGTCCGGCCAGGCCGTCCTTGCGCGCCTGCCAGGCGTCGCCCCCCGGGGTCCGCCGCACCGCGCGCGGCGGCGCGTCCGCGATCAGGTAGTGCGGGGCCGCCTGGGTCACCACCGTGGTCACCACGTCACCGGGGCGCGGATCGGTGCCCGACGGCGCGAAGTGGACCAGCCGGTTGTCCCTGGCCCGGCCGCTGGCGCGATGCGTGGCGCCGTCCTTGCGGCCCTCTCCCTCGGCCACGAGCACTTCCACCTCGCTGCCGACCAGCGCCTCGTTCTCTGCGCCGGCGATCTCCGCGACCAGGGCGGTGAGCCGCCCGTAACGCTCGGCGACCACGTCGGCGGGAACCTGGCCGTCCATGGCCGCGGCGGGCGTGCCAGGGCGCTGGGAGTACTGGAACGTGAACGCGCCCGCGAAGCGGGCTTGCCGCACCGTATCGAGGGTGTCGGCGAAGTCGCGTTCGGTCTCGCCGGGAAAGCCGACAATGATGTCAGTGGTGATGGCCGCATCCGGGATGGCCGCCCGGACCTGTTCCAGGATGCGCAGGAACTTCCCCTGGCGGTAGGACCGGCGCATCGCCCGCAGCACCGCGTCCGAGCCGGACTGCAGCGGCATGTGCAGGCTCGGCATGACGTTAGGCGTCTCCGCCATCGCCGCGATCACGTCACCGGTGAAGTCGCGCGGGTGCGGCGAAGTGAAACGCACCCGCTCCAGACCATCGATCCCGCCACAGGCCCGCAATAGTTTTCCGAACGCCTGCCGGTCACCGAAGGCGGCTCCGTAGGAGTTGACGTTCTGCCCCAGCAGCGTGACCTCGAGTACGCCCTCGCTGGCCAGGGCCCCGATCTCGGCGAGGACATCACCGGGACGGCGGTCTTCCTCGCGGCCGCGCAGGCTGGGCACGATGCAGAAGGTGCAGGTGTTGTTGCAGCCGACGGAGATGGCGACCCAGGCGGCGTACGGGGATTCGCGGCGGACGGGCAGCACCGACGGGAACCGCTCCAGCGACTCCACGATCTCGACCTGCGCCTCGGCCTGCACCCGGGCCCGATCCAGGAGCGCGGGGAGCGAGCCGATGTTGTGCGTGCCGAACACGACATCCACCCACGGGGCCCGTTCCGCGATGCCGGCCCGGTCCTTCTGCGCCAGGCACCCGCCCACGGCGATCTGCATGCCCGGGTGCGCCGCCTTCACCGGCATCAGGTGGCCGAGGTTCCCGTACAGCCGGTTGTCGGCGTTCTCGCGCACCGCGCAGGTGTTGAAGACGACCACGTCGGGCGCCTCGTGGCCGTGCGCGCGCTGGTAGCCCGACTGTTCGAGCATGCCTGCCAGGCGCTCGGAGTCGTGGAAGTTCATCTGGCACCCGTAGGTGCGGATCTCATACGTGCGGGCCGCGTTCATTTCAACTAACGAGGGTACGCTCCCCCGCCGGCATATCCGGAATCTCCCGTGGCCAGCCCGGGGGTAGTGGACGATACTGCCATGACAGAACGCACCGCCGCGCAGCCCCTCCCGTGCGGCACCTGGCCTTCGCCGATCACCGCGGCCGACGTGGCCGGTCATTACCGCACGGTCTCGTTTCCGATCACGAGGGACGGCGAGGTCTGGTGGCAGGAGACCCTGCCCGGTGAGCAGGGGCGGAGCACGGTCGTTCACCTGGGCGCGGACGGCAAGCCCAGGCAGTTGCTGTCTGCCCCGTGGCACGCGCGGACCCGGGTACACGAGTACGGGGGCCGGGCCTATCTGCCGGTACGCGCGGGGCAGCCGGGTTCGCGGCCGTCCCGCCAGCGAGGCTGGGCCATCGTCTTCGCGAACTTCGCCGACCAGCGGCTCTACCTGGTGGACCAGCCGGGCGCGGGCGACGCCGGCACCACGCCCAGGCCGCTGACCCCCGCGCCGGGGGACGAGGGTACCGCGGCGCTTCGTTATGCAGACTTCTGCTTGTCGCCGGACGGGGCGGAAGTGTGGTGCGTGCAGGAGCGTCACGAAGCCGAAAAGGTAACCCGCGCGATCGTCGCGGTGCCGCTGGACGGGTCGGCCGCGGAGCAGCCCGGTGCGATCCGCGAACTGGTCAGCGGAGCCGGCTTCTACGCCTTCCCGACGTTGTCCCCCGACGGGCGCCGGCTGGCCTGGATCTCCTGGAACCATCCGCGGATGCCGTGGGACGGCACGGAGCTGCGGGTGGCCTCGGTGGACAACGGGGTGCCCGGCAAGGGGTGGCTGGTCAAGGGGGGCATCGGCGAGTCGGTGCTGGCCCCGGCCTGGCGCGACGACACCAGCCTGTACCTGATCTCCGACTGGGCCGGCTGGTGGAACCTCTACACGCTGAACACGACCGGCGGCCTGGCCGAGCCCATCTACCCGGCCGAGGAGGAGTTCGCCGGCCCGCTGTGGCGGCTCGGGGAGAGCCCGTACGCGGTGCTGGCCGATGGCAGGCTCGCGGTGCTGCACGGCTGCGGCGGGATGCGGCTGGCCCTGCTCGACCCGTTTACCGGGGAATTTTCCGACGTCGACATCCCGTACCGGATCTTTTCCTCCGGGCTGTCCGCCGACGGCATGACCATCGTGGGGGTGGCCGGGGGGCCGTCCACCGCGATGTCGGTGGTGCGGATCGACACGGCCACCGGGAAGGTGAAGAAGCTGTACTCGCCCGCCGGGCGGCTGCCCGCGTCGGGCTACCTGCCCAAGGCGCGCAAGCTGGAGCTTGAGGGAAAGTTCGGGCAGACGGTACACGCCTGGATGTACCCGCCGGCCAACCCGGACGCGACGGTGCCGGAGGGGGAGCTTCCGCCGTACATCGTGTGGGCGCACGGCGGCCCGGCTTCGCACGCCGACCGGCGGCTGGACCTGGAGAAGGCGTATTTCACCAGCCGGGGCATCGGCGTCATCGACGTGAACTACGGCGGCTCGACCGGCTACGGCCGGGTGTATCGGGAGCGGCTGCGCCGGCAGTGGGGCGTGGTCGACGTGGAGGACGTCATCGCGGCGGCGCAGGCGCTGGTCAAGGACGGCGAGGCGGACGGCGAACGGCTGGTGATCCGCGGCGGCTCCGCAGGCGGCTGGACCGCGCTGGCGGCGGTCACCGCCGCGGCCGGCGACAGCCCGTTCAAGGCGGCCACGTCGTATTACGGCATCACCGACCTGCGTAGTTTCGCCGCGGCCACGCACGACTTCGAGTCCCGGTACACCGACGGCCTGGTCGGCCCGCTGCCGGGTTTCGCCGCCACCTTCGCCGAGCGCTCCCCCGCCCACCGGGTCAGCGGCCGGACCTGCCCCATCCTCCAGCTGCAGGGCCAGGACGACTTGATCGTCCCGCCTGCGCAGGCCCACGCCCTGGCGGCCCAGCTCACCCACCAGGGCATCCCCCACGCCCTGCTGGAGTTCAAAGACGAGTCCCACGGCTTCCACCGCACCGAAACGATCATCGCCGCCCTGGAAGCCGAACTCTCCCTCTACGCCCAAACCCTCAACTTCCCCCACCCCGACACCCCCCTACTGCGCCTCCACACCACCACCCC
>Ga0070706_100006929_pt1 | contig 10694 bp, 6 predicted proteins | sample KBSK5501metaG_FD_65476 | JGI IMG/M metagenome (GOLD analysis project Ga0070706, IMG submission 65476) | Corn, switchgrass and miscanthus rhizosphere microbial communities from Kellogg Biological Station, Michigan, USA - KBS K5-50-1 metaG | ecosystem: Host-associated > Plants > Roots >...
AGGCGGGCCGCTCCTCCTTCAAGCAGAAGGAGTACGCCGTCTTCCTGCAGGACCAGTGGTTCGTCACGCCCCACCTGACCGTCACGGCCGGGGTCCGCTACGAGAGGCTCGACAACCCGGGCACGCCGATCTTGAACCCCAGCGACGTCAACCCCAATGGCTCGTTTAACCTGACCGGAAAGATCGCGGACCAAACAAACAAGTGGTCACCGCGTTTCGGGATCTCCTGGTCTCCGGATCCGAAGACCGTCGTGCGCCTATCCGCAGGCCGGTTCTGGAGCCGCACGCCGGGCCTCCTCTTCGCCCAGATCGTGACCTCCAACGGCGTCCGGTCTTCGTCCCTGACCCTTTTCCCAACCGATCCGGGAGTCCCCGGCCGGGGCGCGGCATTCGATGCCACCAAGCTCGCGCCGCTCGACCCGAGCAAGGCGAAGCTTCCGCCGCCTGGCGTCTTCACGATGACCTCGGACTTCAAGGACCCCAAGACCGACCGGGTCAGCCTGGGCGTGGATCGGGAGGTCTTCAGGAACACGGCCGCGAGCCTCGAAGGGACCTACGCGAAGGCGACGAATCTCGAGAGGCTCAGGGACGTGAATCTGGTCTATGACGGAACGTTCTCAACGATCAACGGCCAGCCGCGCTTCAAGCGCCCCGACCCCTACTACACCAGCGTCAAGCAATACGTCTCCGACGCAGAGTCGAAGTACTACGGCATCACGGCGTCGGTGCGCCATCAGTTCGCGCAGCGCCTGATCGTTTTCGCGAGCGGCACCTGGTCCCAGGACCGCGACAATGATTCAAACGAGCGCAACTTCGCCGGAACTCAGTCGGAGGACGGATACAACTTGAATGGCAGCTACGGCTACGCCGTCCGCGACCAGCGCTGGAAGGTCAGCGCCAGCGCGACCTGGAGCACCCCGTTCTGGGGGATCGGCCTGGCCGGTTCCTACCGCTACACGACCGGGCAGCCCTACACGGCGACGACGAGCGCGGACGCGAACAACGACGGCTTCTTCACCGACCGGCCCACCATCAACGGAGTGCACTTCGCGAGGAGCAGCTTCCGGCAGCCGAACTTCCGTTCGCTGGACGTCCGCGTGTCGAAGACCTTCGGCATCGGCCCGGTGGAGTTGAGCGTCACGGCAGACTGCTTCAACTGTACCAACGAGGCGAATCCGAGCGTGTCCAACACCACCTGGGGCAACGGGCAGACTCCATTGGCCACCTTCGGCCTGGCGAACAACGTGACTCTCTTCCCGCGCACGCTCCAGTTCGGTGGACGGATCGCCTTCTAGGTTCTTCTCCCGGGATTCTTCGGGCGGGGGCAACCCCGCCCGATTCTTTTTAGCCGTTGGCGGCAACCGTGGCCGCCTCGACGATTGTCACCTTTTTCGCGCCCGCGTCGAGCTGGCACTCGACTCCAATCGGGATCGTCGATCTTTCCTTCGTGTGGCCGAAGACGAGGCCCGCCAGAACGGGCTTACCGAGACCTCCCAGGATCTCGTCTAAGAGATCGGAGAACGACAGGTTGACCTCGTAGCTCGAGCGAGGAAAGATCGGAGAACAGTCGGTGCAGGTGCCCCAGACGATTCCGGCAACGTCCTGCAACTTTCCGGATAGCTTCAACTGCGTCAGCATCCGGTCGACGCGATAGGGGGCCTCTCCCGTGTCCTCGAGAAAAAGAATCCTTCCCTTCGTTTCGATCTCGTAGGGCGTGCCCATCGTCGTCGAGATCAGTGTCAGGTTGCCTCCCGCGATCGGCCCCCGCGCCACGCCGGGCGCGACTGTGTGGACGGGAAACTGTGGCCAGGAGGGATCTTCCTCCGGCGGATTCGTAAGCTCCCCGATCGGCTCGGCCACGAAGAGGGCCTTCTTCAGCCGCTCGAGCGTCCAGCGAGGAATGGATCCTACCGCGACGGGTCCGTGAAACGTCACCACGCCCGACTTCTTCGTGATCGCCAGGTGCAGTCCCGTGATGTCGGAGAAGCCGAGGAGAATCTTGGGGTTCTTGCGGATGAGCTCGTAGTCGATGCCGTCCAAGAGTCGCTCCGTTCCATAACCGCCGCCGAGGCAGAAGACCGCGGAAACCGTGGGGTCGCGGAACATCGCGTGCAGGTCCTCAAGCCGCTCCGCTTCCGTTCCGGCCATATACCCATGGCGAGCCTTGACCGAGCGCCCGAGCCTTGACTTCAAGCCGAGCGCGGAGTCGAGCCTTGCGACCGCCTCCTCGATCCGCCATGTGTCGAAAATGTAGGAGGAGGGAGCGATCAGGCCGACCGTGTCTCCCGGCTTCAACGCGCGCGGTTTGATCATCGGGCGCGCAGGAGCCGAAGTCGGAGTTGGCGTCTTCTTGGGAGAGGCGCCGATCGCGACAGCGCCGGCGGCGGCGACCCCCGCGATCTCGAGGAACTCTCGCCGTGTCTTCATGCACCGATTAGAGCAGAAGACGAGAAGAAGCTGTCAGCTCTCAGCTATCAGCTATCAGCCCGAGTCCAGCTAGAAAATAATCCCCGCGTTCACCGGCACGAAGATAAAGCGGGATCCGCCGCGACGAACGCTCTGGGAAAATCGGTCTCCGTTGGTGGAGATGCTCGTGTAGCGCGCCTCGATGAGGAAACGGCTGCCTCGCGTGTCACCGAGAGGAAAAGCGAGGCCGCCTCCCGCGTTCCACCCGAATCGCGTCGACGTGTCGGAGAACACGTTGCCCGTGTCGACTTCCTGGCCATGGAAGCGAAGGTCGTAGGCGCCGACTCCTCCGATCAAGTACGGCTCGACCGCCGACCCTCGCGGCCCCAGGACCAGATCCGCCGTGCCCGAGATCACCCGGGTCTTGCCCGTTCCGACGAAGGCCACGAGGTTGTCCTTCGTCTTGAGCTCGTGGTACGAGCCATCGACGCGGAATCCCAACGGAGACGTCCCATAATTGATCGCGATCAGAGCCGTTCCATTCCAGCCCGTCTTGTACACGTCCTTCTGATCCTGTATCGGGAAGTCCGCCCCGCCGCTCAAGCCGAAATGAACGCCGGGGGCGCCCTGCGCCAGAGCTGCGCCGGAGCCGTACAGCGCCGCCCAAAAAAGGAGACAGATCGAGAACCGGAACCGTTTCATGAAAACCTCCAAGAGCGCCCCGCCCGATCGCGAGGCGAGAGGAAAGCTGCAAACGCAGTGCCGCCGGCTCGACTGGCCATCATCGGTCCGGCGCTCGAGGCGACAGGCCTATATCAGATTTGATATAAAACCCGCGAGACTGCTCAGCGCGGCCCGCGTTCCGACAGGGCCTTCTTCCGCGCCGGCTCGAATTCGTCTCCTCTGTTCCATCGCGGCATTTCGTCGGCGTTGGCCACGCGGCAGCCGAGGTAGAACGCCAACTGTACGTCCTCGACGGCGCCCGAGAAGTCCCATGTGTCGCGGAATTCGTCAGAGGGCTGGTGATAGTCGTTTTTCTCATAGGCCTCGATCTGCTGACGGCCGAAGCCCTCGGGCTTACCGATGACATCCGTCCCGGTCTTCAGATAGGCCGCGGGGACGCCGATCTTGGCGAAATTGAACTGGTCGGAGCGATAGAACGTCCCGCGGTCCGGGAACTGGTCGGGCTTGACCGTCCTGCCCTGCCATTGCGCGAGAGCGACGACATCCTTGTCGATCGAGGACTTGCCGAGGCCGATCAGTGAAACGTCGCGCGTCCTGCCGAACCAGTTAATGACGTCGATGTTGATGTTGGCGGCAAGTCTCCCGGCCGGGACAGGTGGGTTCTTCGCGAGGTATTCGGAGCCCAGAAGCCCCTGTTCCTCCGCCGCGACGAAGGCGAAATAGACCGACCTGCGCGGCGGCTTTGAGAGCCCGACGAAAGCCTTCGCGACAGAGAGGATCGCGGCCACGCCGGACGCATTGTCGAGCGCGCCGTTGTAGATGTCGTCGCCGCCGGCCTTCGCCCCGACCTTGATGCCAAAGTGATCATGGTGCGCGGTGTAGATCAGGGCCTCCTTCGAGAGTTTCGGATCGGAGCCTGGAATCATTCCGACGACGTTGCCCGATTCCTTCTGCTGGACGGCGTCGGTGAGACTGAAGGTGAGCCTGACGCCGAGCGGCACGGGCCGGAACGAGCGCTGTTGCGCCGCGGCGCGGAGCCGATCGAGGTCCTGACCGCCGAGCTCCGCGACCTTCTTGGAAAGCTCCTCCGTTGCCCACATCTTGATCTGAACGCGAGGCGATCCGTCGTCGGGCAGTGAGAAGCCCTCTCCGGCCCACGAAGTCTGGACGACCTGCCATGGATAGCCAGCCGAGTGCGTCGTGTGGATGATGATCGCGCCCGCCGCCCCCTTCTTGCCCGCCATCATGTACTTGTAGTCCCAGCGCCCATACCAGAGACGGGTCTTCCCCGCGAAGAGGTTGGGATCGTCCTCTGGATCGTTGTTCATCACGAGGAGGACCTTCCCCGTCAGATCCACGTCCTTGTAGTCGTCCCACTGGTATTCGGGCGCGACGATGCCGTAGCCGACAAAGATCACCTCGGCGCCCTCGATCTTCGCCTCCGGCTTCTGTACGCCGGGGAAGGCGACGAGATTGTCGCCCGGCACTCCCTTCGCTTCGCCGGTTTCCGAACGGAACAGGGCCGGCCCCGAGAAAGTGGGTTTCATGCCGACCAGCGGCACCTTCTGGATCCAGCCGCCGCCCGGTGCGCCGGGTCGAAAGCCCATCGCCTCCATCTGCGACTGGAGATAGGCCTCGGCGAGACGGTCTCCGCGTGTGGCAGGCCCGCGCCCTTCGAGGAGGTCAGAGGCGAGAAAGCGGATGTGTGCCTTGAGACTCGAGGCCGTAATCGCGCTCGCGGCGTGTTTCTCATCGGCTGAAATGGGTGCCTTGGGGCCGGCAGCCGGCGCCGCCGCGAGCGCGAAGAAGCCCAGCGAAAGAAGGACGAGAAGGCACCAGATCCGTTTCATAAGCCCTCCTCAACCGCCCGAGGGTCTCGGGGTCGTTTGCGGCGCCGGGGCGGGTGTGGTTTCCGGCCGCGCGAGCGGACCCTTGTTCGCTGGAGTCGTCTCCTCGCGACGCGCATCTCCCTTCGGCATCGGCTTGCGGGGAATCATCCCGTCGCGCGTGGCCGCGTCATAGACGAAGCAGGCCATGACGACGGAGGCCTGCATCAGGTCCTCCCGCTGCAGCCGCTCGTAGACGTCCATGTTCGTGTGATGGGTGCGCGAGTCGTACTCCACCTCGTCCTGGATGAACTGGAAGCCCGGTAATCCGACCGCGTCGAAGGAGAGGTGGTCGGTGCCTCCCGTGTTTCGATTCGTGATCGTCGTCACCCCCAGATCCTTCAACGGCTCGACCCACGCCTGAAAGATGGGAACCGCCGCCGTGTTCTCCTGCGTGTAAATTCCGCGGACCTTCCCGGTCCCGTTGTCGAGATTGAAGTAGGCCGAGAGCTTTGCGTGCTCGGGCTTGACCGTCACGGGTCCCGAAGGCGGGCGCATGTAAGAAGGGAGATCGGAGTCGCCGCCCTTCGGCTCCGGGCGCGAGCCGAAATGCTGCGCGATATACGCCTTCGAGCCGAGGAGTCCCTGCTCCTCCCCGCTCCAGAGCGCGATCCGGATGGTCCGCTTGGGATGAACGTTCAAGGCCTTCAGAATGCGCATCGCCTCCATGGCGACCACAACTCCGGCGCCGTTGTCCGTCGCGCCGGTCCCTCCATGCCAGGAGTCCATGTGCCCGCCCAGCATGACGATTTCCCCCTTCTTGTCCGAGCCGGGGATCTCCGCGATCGTGTTGTAAGACATCGCGTCTTCGTCGTGGAAACGCGCCGAAACGTTGACCTCCAGCTGCACGTCCTCCTTGCGATCCAGCATCCGGGCGATTCGGCCATAGTGCTCGATCGCCATCACGACGGAAGGGACGGTCGCAGGCGCGTCCTTCTTCCATCCGTTGCTCACGCCCTGGACCCGGAAGGTTCCTCCCTCCAGCTGGGGACCCGGCTCGATGACGGCGGCGACCTTTTCGTCCACCAGGAATTTCGCGAGCTCGCGTTGGAACTGGCGGCGCTTGAGGAATTCCTCCCGGTTAAACGGCGGCTGGCCCGGGCGGCGGTAGGGAGTCAGTCCCGGTATCGTATAGAGAGAGAGCTCCTCGAGAGTCTTCTCGTTGTAACGTTGAGACAAAGCCTTCTCCTGCGGCCGAACCTCGCGTATCTCGCCGAGCAACAGAATCTTGCCCGCCAGCTTGCCCTTTGCCTTTTCCAGATCGTCCTTCTCGGTGAGCTTGAACTTCACGGCGGCGGCCTTGAGCGGCCCGTTGGTGCCCGGGCTCCAGGCCACGGGCAGCGCGAGCATCTCCTCCCGGTCGGGGGAAAGCATCCGGACGGTCGATACCTCGTAACTCCAGCCCCGGCCAAAGGGCCCCCAGCTCTCCAGGTGCGCATTGGAGAGCCCCCAGTCCTCCAGCTGCTTGCGAGTCCACTCATTGGCCTTCTTCATGTTGGGAGAGCCCGTCAGGCGCGGTCCGATCGAGTCCATCAGACGGCTCGCGGTCTCCATGACCTTCGAGTCCCGAAAGCCCTCGAGACGGATCTTCGTGACCATCTCGAGGTCGACGCGTTCCTCGGCGGGAAGCGATAAGCCGATCAGCATCGAACAGAGAGCAACCGGGAAAACGCTGCGCAAGGGGATCCTCCTCATCGGTCGGAGAGCCGGGACGCTACCACGCGGGCCACGCCGGGATCAAAGCTCGCCCTTCCTCACCTTGCCGAAAAGACGCTCCCGATGAGAAGCAAAATTACTCTCAATGCTCTCGGCGACTCTGCACCTCTCAGGCCGCAGCTTCGGACGTCCCCGGCCGTCAGGCCCCCGATTTACTCGGCCAGGAAGAGCGTCAACGCGAACCGGGCGTCGCCGTCCACCCACTGCTCCCGCGATCGAAACCCGGCCCGTTCGCCGCGCGCGAGGACTTCTTCGAGTGTGTACTTGTAGGAGTTCTCGGTCCAGATGTGCTCTCCCCTATCGAAGGAGACCGTGCAGCCGGCCCGCGGGATCTCGACTCGTTGGGCGTGGCGCGAGACCAGGTGCATCTCGACGCGGCTTTCCGCCGCGTTCCAGACGGCCCGGTGATCGAAGGACGCCAGATCGAAGTCGGCCAGGAGCTCGCGGTTGATCCGCACGAGCAGGTTCTTGTTGAACGCCGCGGTGACTCCGAGCGGGTCGTCATAGGCGAGGAGCAGCTCCCTCTCGGACTTGACCAGGTCCGCTCCGAGCAGGAGCGCATCCCCCGGCCGCAGCGCCCGTCGGATCTGGCTCAAGAAGTCGTGGGCCGCCGGTGGGTCGAAGTTGCCGATATTGGATCCCAGAAAGAGAACGAGCATCGTCACGCCGGATGGGCGCAGGGTGGCCGCATGGCGAAGCCCTTCTTCGTAGGTCGTGCGGTGCCCGACGACCGAGACGTGCTCCAGGCGCCCGAGGGTCCTTTCCGACAGCTCGAGCGCTATCGGGGAAATGTCGATCAGATGAACCGACACAGAGCGGCGCCGGCTCCGCAAGGCCTCGGCCAGCATCGCGACCTTCTCGCCGGAGCCGCACCCGAGCTCGACGAAAGTCAGCGGGTCCGGCAGCGACGCGACCATCGGCTCGGCCCAGCGGGAGAGGAGCCTCCCTTCCGCCCGCGTGATCCGGTACCAGGGCAGCCGGCAGATTGCCTCGAAAAGACAGGAGCCCAGGGCGTTGTAGAGGTACTTCGACTGGATCTGCTTGGGCGAGAGCGCAAGATCGCGCCGCACGTCTTCCGCGAAGTCGGCCACCGCCTCGGCGGGGGGCGCAGCCGCGCTGGTTTCGATCATCGGAATCGGGAAACGGAAAACGGAAAACGGAAAACGAGAGACCGAGAACAATTCCGTTTCCCCATTGAGTCTCTCATTGTCGTTTTCCCGTTTCCCGTTTACCGTTTTCCGGCTCCTCGCACGGTCCGGAAGGTCGCATACACATACGGGTAGTTGCCTCGGAACCAGTTGCGAAAACTCCGGCGCAGAAGCTCCTTGGCCGTGGCCGGCGAGGCGCCCTTTATGACGTAGTGGTTTCCGTCGAAGAAGTCGGCGGAGTAGTTGGGATAAGAAAGCATGGGGCGAAAACCAGGGAACCCTTCGAACACGGTCGAGGTCCATTCCCATCCGTTGCCGACAAGATCCTGGACGCCCCAAGCGCTTGCTCCCGCGGGGAAGGAGCCGACCGGCACAGGGTCCCAGCTCGCAAAATCGAAGTTGCCCCGAGTCGTGTCGGGAGGGTCTTCACCCCACGGATAAGAACGCTCGGTCCCCTCGGGGGTACCGTAAGCCGCACGGTGGAACTCCGCCTCGGTCGGCAGGCGCTTCCCCTTCCAGGCAGCGTAGGCCGAGGCCTCCGCGTGCGAGACGTAGACGGGCCAGGCCGCCGGCAACGGGATCCGCTCGAACATTCCCCTCCAGAACCAGCGGCCACTCTCGCGCTCCCAGAAGAGCGGATGCTCCACGCCCGCTCGCGCGCGCCACTCCCATCCCTCCTCGTCCCACAAATCCCGTCGCACGTAACCCTCCGCCTCAACGAACTCGAGGAAGTCGCGGTTGGTTACGTCGTGTACGTCGATCTCGAAGGAGGGAACATCCACGCGATGCTCGGGAAATTCGTTGTCCCATCCGAAGGGTACCCGCTCGAGGGTGGTCCCGAGCGTGGCGACCCCGGCGGGAATTCGAACGGTCGAGGGGTGCGGGACGCCGTCTCCCGTGACCGCACGGGGCGCGTTGCGCGGCCGGACCTTCTTCTCGTAAGGAAGCCGGTGCCACATGTAACGAAGCGTCTCCTGGTGCATCGGCTCATGCTCGAGGATGGTATAGGCCGCCAGGCCTCCGGCGAGGACGGGATCGTCGGGGCGGAGAATATCTTTCCTCTCGAGAGCCTCGAGAACGAGCCTGTCGGCCCGATCGGCGTAGTCGAGGATCTGCTGGCGCGAGGGCCACCGCGCGCCGCCGTTGCCGACGGCGGACTCGTCCTCCGGATCGATTCCCCGCTCGAAGAGCAGCTCGTAGCCCGAATCGACGCCCGCCTCCTTCAGACCGCGCTTGACCAGCGTGTTGACGCTGAAGGCGGGCAGATGCCCCTCGTAGAAACAGATCGGGTTTCGAACAGGAATGGGACGGTCGTAGTACGCCTCGGGGCGCGCGATCTCGAAGAGCTCCCGCGAACGGCGCCGATTCGTGCGGTACCAGTCGATCCAGGCGTTGCGGTCCATTTCCATGGCGAGCGTCATGCTAATCCTTACGACCGCTCAAGGATGCTAGATTCGGGCCTGTGGCCAGGAGAATGGATGCGGCGCGCGTGCTCGGACTTCTTCTTGCGGTGGCAGCCTGCTCCGCGAGGCAACCTCGCGCAGCCGCAGCGCCTTCTTCTCCCGTGACCGCGCCCGAGCCAGCTGTGCCCGTGGCCTCTCTCGAGGACGGGATGCTTCTCGCGCCGGATATTCCCGCGCGGTTGGCGCAGCTGCCCGCGACGCGGGTCGACTACGACCGCCGGCTCCTGGACGAGAAGGAGACGAGGACTCTTCAGAAACTGATCGAAGCCTCGCACGTGATTGACGAGATCTTTCTGCGCCAGGTTTCGGAGGAGAACCCGGCGTGGAGAGGGCGGCTGGCAGCCGCTGCCCGCGAAGGCAGACCGGGCGCGGCCGAGGCGCTGACCTACTTCGACGTGATGCACGGGCCCTGGGACCGCCTCAAGGGGGACGAGCCTTTCGTGGGCACTCGACGCAAGCCTCCCGGAGCCGGCTTCTATCCGCCCGATTTGACCAAGGAGGAATTCGAACAGTGGATCGCCGCGCATCCGACGGACAAACAGTCCTTCGAAGATCTCTTCACCGCCATTCGCCGGCAGGGGGATCGGCTCGCGGCGGTCCCCTACTCGCAGGCCTACCGTCCGTGGCTCATCGAGGCGGCGGCGAAACTGCGGGAGTCAGCGGCGCTGACGGGCAATGCGTCCCTCCGCAGGTATCTCACGAGCCGGGCGGACGCCTTCCTCTCCAATGATTACTTCGCTTCGGACCTCGCCTGGATGGACCTCGACTCCGACATCGAGGTCGTGATTGGGCCCTACGAGGTCTACGAGGACGGTCTCTTCAACTACAAGGCGGCGTTCGAGTCCTTCGTGACCGTCCGCGACCGGGAGGAGAGCGCGCGTCTGGCTGTTTACGCGAAACACCTGCCCGAGATGGAAAAGAACCTTCCGATCCGGGACCAAGACAAGAACTTCAACCGCAAGTTCGAGTCCCCGATCCGAGTGGTACAGGAGGCCTTCACGGCGGGCGACGCGCGTCAGGGGGTCCAGACTTCCGCGTTCAACCTTCCCAACGACGAGCGGGTGCGCGAGGCAAAGGGCTCGAAGAAGGTTCTTTTGAAGAACGTCATGGAGGCGAAGTTCCGCCTGAGCGGGCGGCCGATCGCCGAGCGAGTCCTCGATCCGGGAGAGCGCAGCCTCGTCTCCTTCGACGCCTATTTCAACCACACGCTCTTCCACGAGCTGTCGCATGGACTGGGTCCGGGCATCATCACGGGCCCCGACGGAAAGAAGATCGAGGCACGGCTGCTGCTGAAGGACCTCTACTCGACCATCGAGGAGTGCAAGGCGGATGTCCTCGGCATCTGGAACATCCTCTATGCCATGGACGAGAAGTGGCTTTCCTCTTTTTCG
>Ga0070706_100006932_pt1 | contig 10693 bp, 8 predicted proteins | sample KBSK5501metaG_FD_65476 | JGI IMG/M metagenome (GOLD analysis project Ga0070706, IMG submission 65476) | Corn, switchgrass and miscanthus rhizosphere microbial communities from Kellogg Biological Station, Michigan, USA - KBS K5-50-1 metaG | ecosystem: Host-associated > Plants > Roots >...
GGTACCCGCTTTCTGCCCGCCACCAAAGCCCAGCCCAAGGAAATGCTTCCCATCGTCGACAAGCCGATCATTCAGTACGGCGTGGAAGAGGCAATGGCCTCGGGCTGCGACCAGATCCTCATCATTACCGGCCGCGGCAAGCAGGCTATCGAGGATCATTTCGACGTCAGCTACGAACTGGAAAAGATGCTGGAAGAGCGCCGCAAAACCGATCTACTCAAGATCGTGCGTAACATTTCCGACATGATCCATGTGGCCTATGTCCGCCAGAAAGAAGCACTCGGCCTGGGCCATGCCGTGCTGATGGCGCGCGAACTCGTCGGCAACGAACCTTTCGCGGTTCTGCTCGCAGACGACGTCATCGACAATCCCGTCCCCTGCCTGAAGCAGATGGTGAACGTCTTCGATCAGAAACAGTGCTCGGTGATCGCCGCGCAAGTGGTTGAGGGAAAGATGATCTCCTCTTATGGCGTCTTCGATGCCCAACCCGCCGAGGGCTTCAACGGTCGCCTCTTCGAGATTCGCAACATGGTGGAAAAACCCAAGCCCGAGGAAGCTCCCTCGAACCTCGCCATCATCGGCCGCTACATCCTGACTCCCGCAATTTTTGACTGCCTGGCCAAGACTCCGACCGGTGCCGGAGGCGAACTGCAGCTCACCGACGGCCTGCGCATGCTGCTGAAGCAGGAAAAAATGTATGCCTATGTCTATGAAGGCCGCCGTTACGACACGGGCGACAAACTGGGATTCCTGAAGGCCACAGTAGAATTCGCTCTCAAACGCAACGACCTGGGCGGGCCGTTTCGCGACTATCTAAAGGGACTGAAACTGTGAGAGATGTTCGATTGCAGAATGAAGATTGCAGGAATGCAGAATGCAGATTGAGGTATGGGAGGCGTTTTTCAATCTGCAATCTAAAATCTGAAGTCTGAAATCCAAAATCAGCAATCTACGCTCCCTTCAGCTTCTTCGACTTTTCCACCACGCTCCGTGCCAGCTTTTCCTTGTGAGCTTCTAGCTTTTTCGCAATCGAACTATTGCCTAAAGCAATCATCTGCGCCGCTAGGATCCCGGCGTTCGTGGCTCCCGGCTTTCCAATCGCTACCGTCGCCACCGGAATCCCAGCCGGCATCTGCACCGTAGCCAACAGCGAATCCATTCCCTGCAGCGAAGTCGACGGAATCGGTACCCCAATCACCGGCAATGTCGTATGCGCCGCGATCACTCCCGCTAAATGTGCCGCCCCGCCAGCTCCGGCGATGATCACTTGAATGCCGCGCCCTGCGGCCTTGCGCGCGAAATCTGCCGTGCGATCCGGCGAACGATGCGCAGAAGTCACGTCGATCTCATACGCGATGCCGAACTCGTCGAGCGCCTTGCCCGCCTCTCGCATGATCTCCAGATCGGAATCGCTCCCCATCACAATCGAAACCAGCGTCTTGCTCATCGATGCTCTATCCTCGAATTATTTCTTCAACGCCCGCGCCGCAATATCCTTCCGGTAATGCGCCCCGTCAAAACTGATTTTCCCGCAAGCTTCGTAAGCGCGCCCGACCGCCGTATCCAGATCGCGCGCCCGCGCCGTCACTCCTAACACGCGCCCGCCCGCGGTGTAATAAATTCCATCGCGTTTGGAAGTGCCCGCATGAAACACCTTCACCCCCTCGACCGCGCCCGCCTCTTCGAGCCCGTCGATTCGCTTACCCACTTCATACGTCCCCGGATATCCGCCCGAGGACATCACCACGCACACCGACGCGTCGTGCGACCACTTGAAATCCCCGTCACTCACGCGCCCTTCGATAGAAGCCTCGAGCGCCTCGGTCAGATCGCTCTCCAGCCGCATCAAAATCGGCTGCGTTTCCGGATCTCCAAAGCGGCAGTTGAACTCCAGCACCATGGGCCCGCGCGCGGTCATCATCAGCCCGCAATAGAGCACGCCCTTAAACTCCGCGCCCTCGACCTTCATTCCCGCAACCACGGGCTGCGCGATATGATGCACCAGCCAGTCGCGCATCTGCTCGTCGACAATGTTCTCAGTCGAGTACGCGCCCATGCCACCTGTGTTCGGACCGGTGTCGCCGTCTCCGACGCGCTTATGATCCTGCGCGGCCACCAGCGGGGCCACGCGCTCTCCGTCGCTAAACACGAGGAAGGAAAGCTCATCGCCCTTCAAACATTCTTCCAGCACAACCCGGGCACCCGCTTCCCCAAGCATCTTTCCGCTGAGCATTTCCCCGGCCACGCTGGCTGCTTCTTCTTTGTTCTTGGCGATGACCACGCCCTTGCCCGCCGCCAGTCCGTCGGCCTTCACCACCACCGGCACATGAAAATGTCCGAGCGCCGATCGGACCTGCCCAAACGAATCACAAATTGCAAAGGGAGCCGTGGTGATGTGATGCCGCTGCAGAAATTCCTTGGCGAAACTCTTGCTCGATTCCAGTTGCGCCGCGGCGCGCGTGGGACCAAACGCCGGCCACCCGCGCCGCGTGAATTCGTCCACCACACCGAGCGTAAGCGGCAGTTCGGGCCCAACCACGGTGAGATCCGGCTGCAGGCGCGCAGCCAGGGCCACCATCGACTCCAGATTCTTCAAGTCGGCCGCTACGCATTCCGCTTCATCCGCAGTGCCGCCGTTCCCCGGCGCGCAGTAAAGCTGCGAAATGCGCGGCGACTGCCGTAGCTTCCACACCAGCGCATGCTCGCGCCCGCCGCTGCCTAAGACCAGAACTTTCATAAGCCAGAGAAAAATCAAGGTTAGGGGTTGAAGAGGAATGCTGTCAAACACACGCGTGGATTGCGGTCCTACTCACTTCAAGTACGCTCTCACTAGCGAGATCAAATCTTCGGTCAACTCCTCCGGGGTCTCCGGCCCGCGGTTTGGATGGGTGATGTGCAGGCGGATGTGATCTTCCAAAATCTCTGCCATCAGGCTATTCACACCGCCGCGAATCGCCGCCAACAGCATTAGGATGTCTGCGCACTCATCCCCGTCGGTCACGGCACGCTCCACGGCTCCGATCTGACCGCCCAGTCGCTTGATGCGCGAAAACAGTTTCTGTTTCTCTTTGGAAATTTCCGGCAGCTTATCTTTCATAAGATTTTGGCAATAACTTTTTTGCGTTTCTGCCGCATTTTTTCCTTGACAGGTACCCTAGGGGGGTATGATATAAAATTTTCAGGCGAAAGTCTTCTTCCGCCTGATCATTAAGGACCTATGAATACTAGCAGTGGGAGCGAGCCTCAGAAAATGTTCGGGGGCCCGCCAGTGTAGAAGCGGTGGATGTGACCCGATAGAAAGTCTTCTCCCCTATCGCCTCACCTCTGCTTCTTCTACCCCCGACAACTTAGCCTGGAACGCTGTAGGCGAATTCCACTTCGCCCCAGGGTTCTTCCGTGCGCCTGAATGTGCCCGCGACGGCTCGTCGGCAGACGGCACGCCGCTATTGCGCCCTTTTGGAGTTTTCTGCGAGTCTTTATCGACTCTTTACGCCCTGCGTATGAATATAACGTCAGATGGAATAGTTGAAATCCAAAGAAAGCAGGGAAGCGACAATGGCCTGCATCACACTATTCGCGCAACCAATGGCGATGGCGACGACGCAGCTCGCGCGCGTAATCCACAACGAAGATGTTTTTACCTGTCCGTGGGAAGACAGCGTGGAACGCAGTCCTCTACGCATGAGCTGGGTCGTGGTCACCGACAAAAATGGCAACCGGCAGCTTCGGATGCGATGTGGCGTTCGCGAAAGACTGCTGATCCACGACCTGAAGCCTTAGTTTGTAACATCCCGTTAACTAACCCCGCGTACGCTCGGTCCGTTACGAGATTTGGTTCGCAGAGTTGACACTCGACAGGGTCTGATATTAACTATAGTTAATATCGTCCAAAACGGCGAACCCCGCGACTGGCTCGAACGTAGGCCGGGACTGAAAATGGGCGTGATTCGCGGTCACGCCCGCATTCCCCTGAGCATGAACGTGAAGATGCTATTCAATTCGCGCAAGAGCCTCGCGGTCGCGATCATGCGGGCACTTCTCGTCCAGAGGGATGGCCGCTGCTTCCGCTCGGCGTTGGCGGCCGTGATTGTCTTTGCCATGCCCGCTCTCGCGCAACAGCCTGTGGCTCCAGCATCCCAACGCGGTGCGCCGCAAGTGGACGACTCGGTCGTTCCCGACCCGCCCGACCCACCCGCGGGCGAAAGCACGGAATCGATGTTCCCGCATTTCAAGGACACACGCTTCTGGCTCTCGGGCCAGGCCAACTTCATTTTTCAAACTCATCCCGACTTTCACGCGCCCTACAGCGGCCCGCACAGTCTGAGCCCGCGTTATGAGAAAGCCACCTCGCGCCTGATGACGCTTTACACGGGCGCGCGCATCAGCAACTCCACCGAACTCTTAGTCGACATTGAAGAGGCCGGCGGAGCCGCTCTCAGCACCGGTCTCGGGCTGGCGGGTAACACCGATCTCGACATCGTGCGCAACCCGCTGTTGAGCAAGGCTCCGTATCTCGGCCGCGGCATGATTCACAAGGTCTTCGCGCTCAGTGAAGATAAGGTCGAAAACCAGCGCAACCCATTTTCGCTCTTCGAAGAACTGCCGCGCCGCCGTGTCGAGGTCCGCTTCGGTAAGTTCAGCATGCCCGATTTCTTTGACGTGAATTCAGTCGGCTCCGACACCCACTTCCAGTTCACCAACTGGACCATCGACAACAACGGCGCCTGGGACTACGCTGCCGACACGCGCGGCTACACGGTGGGATTTACGGCCGACTACGAGGACCGCAACTGGGGATTCCGCTTCGGCGAGGGCCTCATGCCCAAGGTTGCCAACGGCATCGACCTGGTTTGGAAGCCATGGCAGGCCCACGCGGAAAACTTCGAATACGAACTCCGCCACGGTGTGATTCCGAGAAAGTCAGGCGCGGTCCGCCTGCTGGCTTACACCAACTACGCCAACATGGGCGTCTACCGCGATCAGGTCATGAAGGCCGCGGAAGAGCACACCACTCCCGACATTACTGATCATCCCTGGCACATCACGCGCAAGTACGGCTTCGGCATCAACATGGAACAAAATCTCGCACACTACCTCACCGCCTTCGCTCGCTTCGGATGGGACAACGGCAAGACCGAATCCTTCGCTTACACGGAAGTAGATCAAACCTTCGCGGAAGGCGTGGGAGCGAATGGCGCGTGGTGGCATCGTAATCAGGATCGCGCCGGTATTGCGTTCGTGAGTAATGCAATCAAGAAGGATCACCAGAACTATCTCGCGGCGGGCGGCCTAGGATTCCTGCTGGGCGATGGCAAGTTGAACTACGGCCGCGAGAACATTCTTGAGTCCTACTACACTGTGCATGCCTGGCGCGGTATTTACCTGGCGCCCGGTGTGCAGTACGTCGTCGATCCCGGTTACAACCGGGATCGCGGACCGGTCGTTGTTCCCACATTCCGCGCCCACTTCGAGTTCTAGACCGCACATGTAGTGACAGCCGCCTCGTCTGTTTCTACGTGAGTTCGTTTAGCTGGCGGCTTGTTCGGTCGGGGCCGCTGGGACGTGCGGCTTGGCGTGAGAGCCAGAGGCGGCTTCATGACGGGCCAGGTCGAGATCAAATCTGAGCGAGTCTAATGCGACCATGGGAAGCTCGCCGCCGAAGCCATCGAGTTCGTCTTCGCTCCAGCCGCCGTTCAGGCGCACGGCGTCGGTGATGTCCTCAGGGAAAGCATGGCGATAATCCCCTTCGCGGATGAGGATGTCGCCGATGAGACGTCCGGTGTGAACGTCATAGACGCGGCGGCTGGCTTGGCCGTGGGCATTGGTCAGACAGAGAAATACTTCGCCAATTCCACCGAATTCCGAGCGGTAATACCAAGCCTGGGACGCATCGATTTTGGGATGATGGCGTTTGGGGCGGGTGGTCGAGGGCTTCTGATCGGCGAGTTCATCGGCGGGATTGAAGTAAAGGATGCGCTGGCAGGAGTCACAAACAATGGTCTGCTGGCCGGAACGGACCTCGTTGTAGGTTTGCGGCCGGAGCATGACGCGGCAGGCCATACACTGCTGATCCCGAACTTCCGAGATGCCGCTGCCACGAAACTTGGACACGCGCTCGTAATGCCGCAGCAGATCCTCGTCGACGCCGGTGCGAATCTGGTCGCGTTTGGCTCGCCACTCGGCCAGGAGCTTTTCGTCCTTGGCCGTAAGCTGGCGGGCTTCTTCTTTTTCTTTTTCGATTTCCGCAGTTTCGGCTTTGAGCTCGGCTTGCGCGGCCTTTACTTCCTTGTCGCGGGCGTCGGCGTTGACCATTAGTTCGAGAATCTTGTCTTCGTTGGCGGCAATTTCCCTTTCGGCGAACTGGATCTCGTGAAGCAGCGCCTTGTACTGGTCGTTAGTTTTGACATCGAGCGACTGGTCGCGGTATTTGGAAATTTTGCCGCGAAAATCGGAGATGGCGGTTTCGTATTTGCGGCGGGCGGCTTCATCGGCCTTGACGCCGGTCTGTGCTTTTTCCAGCTGTGCTTTCGTGGCTGCCAGTTTCTGCTCGATGACGGCAATGCGCTTGGGGAATTCGGAGACTTCGTCCTGCAGACGGCGGATTACCTTGTCGGTGTCCTGCAGTTTCAGCAGATTTTCTATGTCAGGAAGCATTGAGTCTAACCTTGATTCTAGCACGGGGCGGGGCGCGATGTTCTGGTCCCTCCCAATCGAAAGGCGCTAACCACGGAGGCCACAGAGTAAAGCCGCAAGCTGACGCGCGGAACTGTGCAGGTAGAGCCTTCGGCAGTGTACACTCGTCGTTCGCGTCCCATGAATCCACCGTTATTTCTTACCGAGGCCGTTTCTTGAAAAGACAGATTTCTTTGTTCTGTGGCATTGCCCTGCTCGCACTCATGTTCGGCGTCACTTGCACCTCTGCCGCGGCGCAAACTGCGCCCACAAAACCGCTGACCATTGAAACGATGTGTCAGCCGGGAGGGTTGACGGGACGCTCGCCGGAGACGACGGAGTGGAGTCCGGACGGTACCAAGCTCACATTTGTGCAGCGCAACGAAAAGGGCGAGAAAGGCGAGTTGTGGTACGTGGATGCTTCCACGGGCGAGAAGAAGGTGCTGGTGAGCGCGACAAAACTGGCGTTGTTGGACCCGGTCCTGAACAAGGTGGTGAAGAATGAGCGCGAGAAAGAACGGCGGACACGCTATCACGTAGCCGCGTATTTGTGGGCGCCGGACTCGAAGCATTTGATCTTCGATGCGCAGGGACAGCTCTGGCTCTACGATCTGGCGACGGCGACGGCAGTGCAGTTTACGTCCGCATCCGATCCTAGCGGAGATCCGAAATTCTCGCCCGACGGCGGGCACGTCGCTTATGTGCGCAAGCACAATTTGTATGTTCGTCCGGTGAGCGGAAAGGATGAAAAACAGTTAACAAAGGACACTGGCGACAATCTGTTCAACGGCGATATTGATTGGGTGTACGCAGAAGAATTGACGGTGCGGAGCAATTATTTCTGGTCGCCCGACAGCAAGGAAATTGTATTCCTGCACATGGATGAAACCAAGGTGCCGACGTATCCGATCACCGACTGGCTGCCGACGCATCCCAACGTCGAGTACGAGAAGTATCCCAAGGTAGGCGATCCAAATCCGCTAGTAAAGCTGGGCGTTGTTGATGCAGATAAGGGCAAGGTGCGCTGGATCTCGCTGGCCGGCGATAAGGACTCGTACATTCCTCGGTTCGGGTGGGTGCGCGACGGTGTGATCTGGGCGGAAGTGTTGAATCGCACTGAGGACAAGATGGACCTGTATTTCGTCGACGCGAAGTCGGGGAAGTCGCGCATCGTGCTGACCGAGACCACACCTGGCGCCTGGATCGACTTCGAGCATGTGGAAGTTCGGTTTCTGAAGTCTAATGGGCAGTTCTTGTGGCCGAGCTGGCGCGATGGGAACATGCATCTCTATCTCTACAGTTTTGACAAGCAGAGCCCGATGGGGGCGGAAGCCAAGCTGGATCGGCAACTGACCAAGGGAGATTTCGAGGTGCTGGGAATTGAGGGCGTAGACGAGGCCACCGGCACTATTTTTTTCTCGGCGAACAAGGATGATCCGCGGCAGGTGCAACTTTATTCGGTCCAATTAGACGGCTCGGAATTCAAGGCCCTTACAAACGAAGAGGGGATTCATTCGGGAAACTTTAGCGACGATGGCAAGCACTACACCCACACGTTCTATGGTCCACGAACGGCGACGACGATTACTCTGTGCGCGGTAGGTGGAACGTGCAGCCCGGTATGGAAGGCACGAGACGCGATTGCGGAATACGGCCTGCGAGCGCCGAAGTACCTGGAGTTCAAAGCGGACGATGGGACGACGCTATACGGGCGGTTGTTGCTTCCGCCGGACGCTGCGGCCAGCGCCAAGATTCCGCTGATCGTAAATATTTATGGTGGGCCGGCGGCGCAGATGGTGCGGAAGGGGGCGCCTGATCCTTTCGACGAAATCCTCTCGCGCAAGGGATTCGCCGTTTTTGCGGTAGACAATCGCGGAACCCCGGGGCGCGATCGAAAATTTCAGACTGCGATCCGGCACGAGTTTGGTGCGATTGAGTTGAAGGATCAGCTGACCGCGCTGGATCAGCTGTTCGCGCAATATCCGCAACTCGACAAGGATCGCGTGGCGATCTGGGGATGGTCGAATGGCGGATCAATGACGCTGTATGCGATGACGCATTCGGACCGTTTTCGCGCGGGAGTGGCGGTGGCACCTGTGACCAATCAGGTGAATTACGACAGCATTTACACCGAGCGCTACATGGGGTTGCTCAAGGACGACAAGGCTGGATACGAGCAGTCCGATGTCGCGCAGGACGCGGACAAGTTGCACGGGGCGCTGCTGCTGGTGCATGGCACCAGCGACGACAATGTGCATTTCCAGAACAGCATCCAGATGATTAACGCGCTGATCAATGCGGGAAAACAATTTCGGCTGATGGTTTATCCCAACAAGACGCACAGCATTGCGGGGAAAGATGCGCGGGTGCATCTGTTCACGATGATAGTCGATCACTTTGAGCGGGAGCTGAAGTAGAGCAGTGGCTAGTGGTCGGAATTTCGGGCGGTTTGGGGGATTTCAGGGAGTTGCTCTTACTTATGCCTGCCTGAGCCTTTGCGCGGAGCTTCTTTGGAGAAGCTGTCTTTAGAGGAGCTGTCCTTCGAGGAACTTTCTTTTGGCGCGCTCTCCTTGGACGAACTTTCTTTCGATCCGCCATCTGATTTTGCTTTGTCGTCCTTTTTGTCCTTCGAATCTCCGCTGCCGGACGACCCTGCGGATGACGACTTTTTGGCATAGTCGGTGACGTACCAGCCGGAGCCCTTAAATTGGACGGCGGGGGCGGAGATCATCTGCTCGACCTGGCCGCCGCATTCGGGGCACTTCGTGACCTTTTTGTCGGAGAACTTCTGGATTTTTTCGAAGCGGTGGCCGCACTTCTTGCATTCGTATTCGTAAAGTGGCATGCGAGTGAGACGGTTGTGAGGAACAACTCAGTTTCATATCGATTTTAGGGGCTCGCGGCGATTGCGTCAATTATGGGAGCGAGACTGCCGCGTACGAGGCCAAGCCCATTTTGCGGAAGTCTTTGGTGCTCACGGACACTCCTAAGGATGTTTACGCTAGCAGAAACCGCCGATTGGGTCGGAAGGTTACGCGTAAGACGTCGAGGTTCGTTCCTACCGCGACAGCCGAGGCGGCTGTCTCTACACTGGCGGTGGTAGACTCTGGCCATGAAGGACACTGACGCCTCTGACGCTAAGACCGGAGCGAAATCCAGCGGAGAGAAGATCATTGCAGCGGGGCCGGCCCTTTATCTGGTGGGAACGCCAATCGGGAATCTCGAGGACATTACGCTGCGAGCGTTGCGCGTGTTGAAGGAAGTGGACGTGATTGCCTGCGAGGACACGCGGCAGACTCAGAAACTGCTCAATCACTATGCGATTGCGACGCGCACGACTAGCTATCACGAGCACAACGAGATGACGCGCTCGCCGGAGCTGGTCAAAGAGATGCAGGAAGGGGCGAGCGTGGCGCTGGTGTCCGATGCGGGCATGCCGGGGATTTCTGATCCGGGATACCGGCTGATTGCGCTGGCCATTCGGCATCGTGTGCCGGTGGTGCCGATTCCGGGAGCGTCCGCGTTTCTCGCGGCACTGGTGGCGAGCGGGCTGCCTACGGATTCGTTTCGCTTCGGCGGATTTCTTCCGGCGAAACGCGGGGAACGGCGGGCGGCGCTGGAGGCGATCAAGAATTCTCCGCGGACGCAGGTTTTTTATGAAGCTCCGCACCGCATTGTCGAAACGCTGATAGACGTTGTCGACGTTTTGGGAGCTTCGCGGCACGTGGTGGTCGCCCGCGAAGTGACCAAGCTGCACGAGGAGTTTCTACGGGGGCGAGCCGGCGAAGTGCTGGAAGACCTGAAGTCGCGCGAAGCTGTGAAAGGCGAGATCACGCTGCTGATTGGGAAGGCTGGCGAAGAAGATGCCCGCGTGGGGACGGACGCAATCGTCCGTCCTTCGGTTCGTCAGAGGGTAGAGCAAATTATGGCAGAAGAGAGAGTGGACGAGAAGGCGGCGCTGAAGAAAGTGGCGAAGGAACGAGGGGTGTCGAAGAGCGAGGCGTATCGGGAGTTGCAGAGG
>Ga0070706_100006933_pt1 | contig 10691 bp, 8 predicted proteins | sample KBSK5501metaG_FD_65476 | JGI IMG/M metagenome (GOLD analysis project Ga0070706, IMG submission 65476) | Corn, switchgrass and miscanthus rhizosphere microbial communities from Kellogg Biological Station, Michigan, USA - KBS K5-50-1 metaG | ecosystem: Host-associated > Plants > Roots >...
CAGGTCCTGATCAGGGCCTCCTCGATCGCCCTGACGTAGCCGATCACGTCGACCGGCTCGTCGAGCGCCACGATCGGGTAGCCGACGAGCTGGCCAGGACCATGCCAGGTGATCTTGCCGCCGCGATCCACGTCGATCACGGGCGCGCCCGGGTCACCGACGGGACGGTCGGCCGGGCTGGTGCGCCGGCCTGCCGTGTACACCGGAGCGTGCTCAAGCAGGAGGCAGGTATTGGGTATCTCGGTGGCGGCGCGAAGCGCGTGCAGCTCGCGCTGGAGTTGCCAGGCCTGCTCGTACCCGATGGCATCAACGCCGAAGCCGGCCCGGATGAAGACGAGCTCGCGGTCCACCCGTTCAGCCTATGCCGTGCCGCCGAGCCGATGGGCCGGCCACGCGAAGCGGTCCGGCAAGCCGGCCATTTCGGTCGGTTAGCCTTTTAGCGTCATGGATAAAATCTTCGAACCTGAAACGCTCGCGAACCTTACCGCGCCAGAGCGGCGCGATCTGCTCCGCAGGCTGGTGGCGCTGGAGCGGGACGCCCCGCCGGCGCCGGGCAGCGGCTGGAAATGGGACGCGATCTTGGTTTTCATCGTCGTCAGCTGCGTTCTGCTTGCGGCCTGGATCGGCCTCCTGGCCGCCACATTGCCCAGGGTCTACCACACCGGCTCCTGGCGGTGGGCCTGGGTCGGCTTCGACCTCGCGCTGCTCGCGGCGTTCGCCGCGACTGGCTGGACCGCGTGGCGCCGCCGTCAGCTGCTGATCATCTGCCTGGTCGTGCTGGCGACGCTGCTGGTTTGCGATGCCTGGTTCGATGTCGTGCTTGACGTCAGGACCGCAGGATTCCTGACCAGCCTGCTATCGGCGTTGCTCGTCGAGCTCCCGCTCGCCATCCTCGCGATTTTGATGGCCAGGCGGCTGCTGCGGCTGGCCATAGGGCAGGTCATGCGGTACGAAGGGCTGACCGGGCAGGTGCCTCCGCTGTGGCAGATACCGCTGGCGGGAACGGCCGTCGGCACCCCGCTGGCCAGGCTGATCAAGGCACGGGCTGAGCACAAGGCCGTGGCGGCCGCGGCCTGCGTGCCGCCCACCGCTCAGCCGCCGGCCGGCGAGTTGCCGGACCATGCCAGCCGCCCGCCGCCTAAGCGGACAGCTCGGCCCTCAGCGCCGTCGCGATGTCCGGGTGGGAGAAGCTGAAGCCCGCCGCCCTGAGCCTGGCCGGGATCACCCGCGCGCTGCCGAGCACCTCGCTGGCGACCTCGCCAAGCGCCGTCCTGAGCACGACGGGCGGCACCGTCAGCAAGGCTGGCCTGCCGAGCGCAGTCGCCAGCGCCCTGGTGAACTCGGCATTCGTCACCGGTGCGGGCGCGGTGAGGTTGAACGGCCCGGTGGCGTCGGCTGAACCAAGCAGGAACCTGATGGCCCGCACCTCGTCGGTCAGGCTGATCCAGCTCAGATACTGGCGGCCGGACCCGAGCCTCGCGCCGAGACCGAGCCGGAACGGCAGCAGCAGCGGGCCGAGCATGCCACCGCCGGCAGCGAGCACCAGGCCGGAACGGAAGCTCGCGACGCGGACGCCCGCCGCCCTGGCGGGCTCCGCCGCCGCTTCCCAGTCGCGCACGAGGTCGGCGAGGAATCCGGCGCCGCCCGGCGCGCTCTCATCGACGGCGCGGTCACCGGTATCCCCGTAGTAGCCGATTGCCGACGCGCAGAGCAGCGCGCCAGGCGGCGGGTCAGCCGCGGCCATGGCTGCCGCGATCGTCCTGGTGGACTGGATCCGGCTCGAGCGCAGGACGGTCTTCCTGGCCGGCGTCCACCGCCGGGCAGCGACCGGCGCTCCAGACAGGTGAACGACCGCGTCCACCCCCCGCAGCGCGGCAGGGTCGAGCCCGTCCGCGGCTGCCTGCGGATTCCAGCTGATCTCGGCGGGCGAGCGCGCCTGGCGCCGCACCAGCCTGACGACGTCTGCTCCGTCGGCCTCAAGATCGGCCGCCAGGGCGGAGCCGATCAGGCCTGACGCGGCGGTTACGGCGATGCGCATGTCAGCGCTAGCCGCCCAGCTCAGCCTCGAACGCGCCCTCCTCCAGCCGGTTCTTGACCGTGACCAGGAAGCGCGCGGCGTCAGCGCCGTCGACAAGCCTGTGGTCGTAGGTGAGCGCCAGGTACACGATCGACCGGACAGTGATCACTTCGCCGAGATCCGGATCGTCGACCACGACGGCCCGCTTGTTCACGGTGCCCGTGCCGAGGATCCCGACCTGCGGCTGATTGATGATCGGCGTGTCGAACAGGGCGCCGCGGCTGCCCGTGTTGGTCAGCGTGAATGTCCCGCCGGCCAGGTCGTCCGGGCTGACCTGGCCCGCCCTGGTCCGCCGCGCCAGGTCGGCGATCTTCCTGGCCAGGCCGCCGATGTTGAGGTCCCCGGCATTCCTGATCACGGGAACCATCAGCCCGCGCTCGGTGTCGACCGCGATGCCGAGGTGCTCGGCGTCGTGGTAGGTCACGGTGCCGTTCGCGGTGTCGATGACCGCGTTCAGCTTCGGATGCGCCTTCAGTGCCTCGACCGTGGCAAGGGCGAAGAACGGCAGGAAGGAGAGCTTAACCCCTTCCCTGGCCTCGAATCCGGCCTTGGTCCGGTCGCGGAGCCTGGCTATCGCCGTGACGTCGGCCTCGACCACGGTGGTGAGCTGCGCGGATGTCTGCAGTGACTCCACCATGCGCCGGGCGATGAGCTGGCGGGCCCGGGAGAGCCGTTCGGTGGTCCCGCGCTGGCTGGACGGCGCCGGGATGGTCTTGGGCGCTGCCTGCCCGGCCGGGGGCTGGGTTAGCTGGCTCGGCGCGGCAGGCTGGCCGATCGGAGCGGCGGGCTGGCCGGCTTGCGCCGCCGGTGCCGCGGGCTGCGGCGGCGGGGCGGCTGGCGGCACTGGCCTGGGTGGCTCGCCTCCCCGGCGCTGCCTCGCCGCGTCGAGCACGTCCTGCTTGCGGATCCGGCCGCCGACGCCGGTTCCCGTAATCGAGCCCAGGTCAACGTCGTGTTCCGCGGCGAGCTTCCGGACCAGCGGAGTCACGTACGGGCTCTCGGCTCCGTCCGCGGGAGTCAGCGGCTCGGGCTCGGCGTAGGTCGGCTCGTACGGCGGCGGCGCCGCGTAGGAAAGAGGCGGCGCGGTCTCGGCGTGCGCGGGCTGGTACGGCGCGGTCGGCGGAGCCGGGGCCACCGGGGGTACCGCGGGCGCCGGGGGCGGTTGGAGCACCGGGGGAGCCTCGTAGCCCGTCCCGGCATCCGGAAGCCGCTCGTAGGCCGGCTGCTCGTACGGGGCCGGCGGAGGCGCCTGTTCGGCGCCGGGCGCTTGATAGGGGGCCTGCCCGGCGGCGGCCGGCGCGGGCTGCCCGTAGCCGTCCTGCGGCTCGTAGGGCACGGCTGGCTCTGCGGGCCGCTGAGCTGCGGCGGGGGTCGTCTCGGCGGCGGGGGCTGCGCCGTCCTCGTCGATGACGGCCAGCTCGGCGCCGACGGCGACGGTCTCGTCCTCGGCGACCGTGATCCCGCGGAGTATCCCGGAGACCGGTGACGGGATCTCGGTGTCGACCTTGTCGGTGGACACCTCAAGCAGCGGCTCGTCCGCCGTGACATGGTCACCCTCGTGCTTGAGCCAGCGGGTAACGGTGCCTTCGGTGACGCTCTCGCCAAGCTGCGGCATGGATACGGAAACCGACATGGCTTGGGCTGACTCCTTTGCTCAGGAATGGAAGTGCAACGGCTTGCCGGCGAGCGCGAGATGCGCTTCACCGATCGCCTCCGACTGGGTCGGATGCGGATGTATGAGCTGCGCGACATCGGCAGGCAGCGCCTCCCAGTTGTAAATCAGCTGACCCTCGGCGATCAGCTCGCCAACGCGGGCGCCGACCAGATGCACGCCGAGCACGGGACCGCCACCTGCGGTCGCGATGACCTTGGCCGCGCCCTGGGTCTGCAGGATGACGCTCTTGCCGTTGGCGGCGAGGTTGTAGGTCAGCTCGGTGGTCTCGATCCCGCGCTCGGCCGCGGTCGCCGAGGTGATGCCGACCGAGGCGACCTCAGGGTCGCTGTAGGTCACCCGCGGAACGCCGTCGTAGTCGATTGGCGTCACCGGCAGCCCGGCGAGCCGCTCCGCGACGGCGATGCCCTCGGCGAAGCCGACGTGGGCGAGCTGCAGGCCGGGAGTAAGGTCGCCGACGGCGGAAATCGTCGGGACATTGGTCCGCCAGTACTCATCGACCAGCACGAAGCCGCGGTCCATCGCGACGCCTGCCTCGGAATATCCGAGCCCCGCAGATACGGGTCCGCGACCGACCGCGACCAGCAGCACATCGGCCTCGATCGTCGTGCCGTTCTCCAGGCTCACGCTGACTCCCGACGCCGTTTCCTTGACGGAGCTGAAGGCGACTCCGAGGTGATAGTTGATGCCGCGCCTGCGAAAGGCGCGCTCCAGCAGCTTCGAGCTCGACTCCTCCTCCGGCGGCAGCAGGTGCGGCAGCATCTCCACGATCGTGACTTCGGTGCCGAACGACCGCCAGAGGCTGGCGAATTCGACGCCGATCACCCCGCCGCCCAGGATCACGGCGGACGCCGGCACCCGGTCGAGCTGCAATGCGTGATCGCTTGCGATCACCCGCTGCCCGTCGATCTGCAGGCCGGGCAGCGAGCGAGCCTCGGAGCCGGTCGCGAGCACGACGTGCGCGCCCTGGTAGATGACGTCACCGACGGCGACCGCGGTGGGCGATACCAGCCTGCCGTCGCCGTAGACGATCTCTACCTTCCGGCTGGCGAGCGTGCCCTGCAGGCCCTTCCAGAGCCGGTCGACGACCTTGTCTTTGTAGGTATTGACAGCTGGCATGTCGATGCCATCGAAAGTGGTCCGCACGCCGACCGAGGCGGCGTCCCTCGCGTGGTCCGCGACCTCCGCGGCGTGCAGCAGGGCTTTGGTGGGAATGCAGCCGCGATGCAGGCACGTGCCGCCGACCTTGTCCTTCTCGATCAGCACCACCCGCATGCCGAGCTCGGCCGCGCGCAGCGCGCAGGCGTAGCCGCCGCTGCCGCCGCCCAGGATCACAAGGTCATAGCTGGGGGTATCGGTCTGGGTCACCTATCGCTCCTCGTCGCCTCCGCCGCTGACATGATCGCCCCGGTTGCCGCGCGTGCCTAGAGCCGACCGTCCGCCACGTCCTGCGCGATCTGGACCAGGGTGCGGACCGCGGCGCCGGTGCCGCCCTTCGAGATATAGCCGTACGGCTCGCCCTCGTGGAAGGCCGGGCCCGCGATGTCCAGATGCGCCCAACGCACGCCGTCGGGAACGAATTCCCGCAGGAAGAGCCCGGCAACGAGCATCCCGCCATCGCGCTCAGCGGCCACGTTTGCCAGGTCCGCCACCTTGGAGTCCAGGCCCTTGCGCAATTCCTCGGGCAGCGGCATCGGCCACATGGCCTCGCCCGCCCGCTTCGCGGCGTCCACAACCCCGTCCCTGACCGCGTCGTCGTTGGCCATCACGCCGCTGACCCTGGTCCCGAGCGCGACCACCTGGGCGCCGGTAAGAGTCGCTATGTCGACAAGCAGATCAGGCGAATCCTCGCCCGACCTCGCCAGCGCGTCGGCAAGGATGAGGCGCCCTTCCGCGTCGGTGTTCAGGACCTCGACCGTGGTTCCGCCGAAGATGGTGATGACGTCCGATGGCCGCTGCGCGCCGCTGCCCGGCATGTTCTCGGCTAGCGGCAGGTACCCGATGACGTTGGCCGCGGGCTTGAGCGCGGCGATCGCCTGCATCGTGGCCAGGACGGCAGCGGCGCCGCCCATATCCGACTTCATGGTCTCCATCGCCTTGGGCGGCTTGAGCGACAGCCCGCCTGAATCGAACGTGATCCCCTTGCCGGCGAAGACCACGGTCCGCGACGCCTCCGGGTGCTGATAGCTCAGCCTGACCAGTCGCGGTGGGTGCACTGAACCTTGGCCCACCCCACTGATGCCGCCGTAGCCCCCGGCAGCGAGCGCCGTCTCGTCGAGGACTTCGATGCCGAGACCAGACGAGGCGGCGATCTGTGCCGCCTCCGCCGCGAATGTCTCCGGATACAGCTGCGACGGGCTCGTGTTGACCATGTCCCGCACCAGCGTCACGGCGGCGGCGAGCACCTGCGCCCTCGCTACCGCGGGACCGACGTGATCGGAGGACGCGAGCAGCGTCAGCTCGGCGGCGGGATGGCCGTTGCTGCGATACCGGCCGAAGTAGTAGCCGCCGAGCAGCGCGCCGAGCGCGGTCGCCTCAGCGCTCGCGACGTCATCGGCGGGAAGTGCCAGCGCGATCGAGCGGATCTTCGGCGAAGCGAGTGACCGCACCGCCGCGCCCGCGCTGCGGCGCAAGGTTTCGGCATCTGCGCTGCCCGGGTCAACGGCGGTCGCCGAACCGATGCCCACTGCTGCGATCACCGGCGCGGCCAGCTTGCCGGCCGACACGATCCTGGTAACCTCCTCCGCCTTGCCGGTAGCACCAAGCGCACTGAGCGTCTCGGCCAGGCCGCCGCCGAGCGCGGCGTCAACATCCTGGGCTCCCGGCGCTAGCACCAGGCCGCCTCGGCCTTGGCTGCCCTCGCCCTGGCCGATGGCGATCACGATCGCGTCGGCGTTGACCTCACGCGCCGCGGTATCAGTGGTTCGGAGGGTCGCTGTCACACATGTCAGCCTAGTGCCTGCGCGAGAGCTGGATTGCTGCCCTGCGCCGCGGTCGTACGGTTGGAGCGTGCCCCCGACGAGCAGCGATCCAGCTCCGAGCGCCGAAGCCATTACCGGCAGGCTCCGCGCCGCCGGGTGCGTGTTCGCCGAGGAAGAAGCTCAGCTGCTGGTCAGGTCGGCCAGCTCGCCGGACGAGCTGCACGCCATGGTGAGCGCGCGGGCCGCTGGTGTGCCGCTCGAACATGTCGTCGGATGGGCCGAGTTCTGCGGTCTGCGGATCGCGATCGATCCTGGGGTATTCGTTCCGCGCCGGCGCTCCGAGCTGCTGGCCCGGCGGGCGGCGGACGTGGCGGTTCCCGGATCGGTGGTCATCGACCTCGCCTGCGGCTCAGGAGCGATCGGGGCCGCGATCGCCACCCTGGCCTCAGCCGTCCGGGTGCACGCCACCGACATCGACCCAGCCGCCGTGGCGTGCGCGCGGCGCAATCTCGAGCCGGTCGGCGGCCACGTGTACACCGGCGACCTGTACGAGCCCCTGCCCAGCCTGCTCCGGGGCCAGGTCAGCGTGATCGCGGCCAACGTGCCCTACGTGCCGACCGAGGCGGTCGCGCTGATGCCGCCGGAGGCAAGGGTCTACGAGCCGCGCCTGGCGCTCGACGGCGGGCCGGACGGGCTTGACGTGCTGCGCCGGGCTGCCGCCGGCGCCGCTGCCTGGCTCATGCCAAGCGGGCACATACTGATCGAGACGGCCTCCGGCCAGGCAGACCGCGGCGTTGCGGCCTTCGCCGCGGCCGGCCTTGCGCCGACCGTGGCCCGTGACGACGAGCTGGGCGCGACCGTCGTGATCGGCCGCTACCAGCCAGCGGTGTTAACGGCGCGTCAATTCGGCCCCGCCTGGCGTTAACACACCGTCAAGATCGCCCTGATCGGCCGTTTTGTGCTGTGCACTGGTCAGTGCGATGACCGGACCTTCGCCGCAGCCTGCCCGGCCCATGCGCGGGGTAGCTGCCTACTACGCGCTCCCGGCCGGCTGCTCGGCGCTGCTGCTGGTCGGCGCGATCGCCGCGGCCAGCCATGGTGCGTTGTCGGGCGGCTGGGTCTTGGCGCTCGCCGCGATCGTGGTTGCCGCGACGGGCCTCGCCGCCGAGCCTGCCGCAACCCTCTTCGTGGTGGCCGCGGGCTGGTTCACCGTGGCGGGTTTCTCGCGGCCGCCCTACCCTCAGCTCAAGCTGACCTGGCAGCTGGGCGCACGCGCGGCGCTCGTGCTGAGCCTGGCGGGCCTGGCCGGAACCGGGGCGGGTCTACTGGTGCGCGCGGTCGGATTGTCGTACACACTGAGAGGTGTGGAGGTTCCTGGCCGGCGCCGTCCGCCCCGATCGTGGTGGCGCGAACTTGGCCAGGCCGGCGGCCTGGACCGCAGGCGGCGGCTGGCCGGGGGAGCGCTGCTTGCCGTCCTGCCGCTGCTGACGGCTGCTCTCGTCCCGGCCCAGGGCTGGCTGAGCCTCTCCGATGACCTCCTGATCTACCTGGTGGCCGTCGTCGCCGTCGCCGTGGTCGGCGGGTTCTGGCCGGCGGTAGCGGCGGCCGTCACCGCGAGCCTCCTGCTGAACTGGTTCTTCACGCCCCCCGTGCATACGTTCACGATCGAAGACCCGCAGAACATGCTCGCCCTGCTCCTCTTCATCACGGTCGCCGTCACGGTGAGCAGCGTGGTCCACCTGGCCGCGCGGCGGGCCAGACAGGCGGCGCGGAGCCGCGAGCACGCCGCTGCCCTGCTTGAACTGGCGCAGACCGTGCTCGGCGGAGCCGACACCCCGGGCGCGATCCTTGATCATCTCACCGCTACCTGGGGAGGCAGCGCCGAGCTCGCCGAACTCGTCAACGAGCAGTGGGTCAGGGTGGCGGCAGCGGGAACGGCGCCGCCGGGCGCCGCGCCGACCTTGGTCATGGCCGGGGCGGAACTGGCTCTGATCGTGGCCGGGCAGCCCGAACCGGTGAATGCACAGCTCCTTGACGGTTTCGCCGCTCAGGCGGCCGCTGCGCTCGAGCGGGACAGGCTCCGAACCCAGGCCGCTCAAGCCGAGGCCCTGGCCGAGGGAAACCGGATGCGCACGGCGCTGCTGGCTGCCGTGAGCCACGACCTGCGCACCCCGCTGGCCTCGATCAAGGCGAGCATCAGCACGCTGCGCCAGACCGGGGTGCAGCTCTCGGCCGAGGACGAAGCGGCTCTGCTTGGCACCACCGAGGAGTCGGCCGACCGGCTCAACGACCTGATCGGCAACCTGCTCGATATGAGCAGGCTCGCCGCCGGCTCGCTTGAGCCGTTCCTGCGGCCTGCGTCGATTGACGAGGTGGCCCCGATGGCCAGGCACGAGGCAGAGAGCTCCGGCAACGTCCGGCTCGTCGTGCCCGACGACCTGCCCCTGGTCAGGACCGATCCTGGCCTCCTCGAGCGGGTGCTTGCGAACCTGTTCGCCAATGCGATCGCTCATTCGCCGCCGGGGCGTCAGCCCGTGATGACCGCCGCGCATCGAGGCGACCACGTGCTGCTCGACGTCGTCGATTACGGCAGCGGCGTCGCTGACCACCAGAAGCCCGTGATGTTCGAGCCGTTCGAGCGACTCGACCAGCGGGGCGGCACGGGCGTCGGGCTTGGCCTCGCCGTGGCGCGGGGATTCCTGTCTGCGATGGGCGGCTCGGTCACCGCGCTTGACACACCAGGCGGAGGCCTGACGATGCGCGTGACGCTTCCGGTGGCCGAGCCGGCCAGCTCAACGATGGTCGCCGACCAGTGACCAAGGTCCTGGTGATCGACGACGAGGAGCCCATTCTCCGGGCCCTGCGGATCAACCTGGCCGCGCACAAGTACGAGGTCAGCACCGCCGCGGACGGAAAGTCAGGGCTGGCCGCGATGGCCAGGGATCGGCCGGATGTGCTGATCCTGGACCTCGGCCTGCCCGACATGGACGGGACCGAGGTGATCAGGGGCATCCGGGGCTGGGCGTCGGTGCCGATCATCGTGCTCTCGGCCTGGGGTCAGGAGCCAGCGAAGATAGCCGCCCTCGACGCGGGGGCGGACGACTACGTGACCAAGCCCTTCGGCATGGGTGAGCTGCTCGCCAGGCTCAGGGTCGCCGTCCGGCGGGCCTCGCCTGCGCCCGACGAGCCGGTGGTCACGACCGGTGACATCACCGTCGACCTGGCCGCCAAGCGGGTCAGGCGGGCGGGCGAGGACGTCAGGCTCACGCCGACCGAGTGGCAGTTGCTCGAAGTCCTGGTCAGGAACCGCGAGCGGCTGGTGACCCAGCGTCAGCTGCTGCAGGAGGTATGGGGACCTGAGTACGGCACCGAAGGCAACTACCTGCGGGTCTACATGGCGCACCTGCGCCGGAAGCTTGAGCCGGATCCGTCCAGGCCCCGGTACCTGCGAACGGAGCCGGGGATGGGCTACCGGTTCACCCGCACCGGTTCGGCGGTCTCGCCGCCCGGGGGGCCGAGCTCATAGCTGGGGTTGAAGATCGTCCGGGCACCGCGGAGATGGGCCACCCGGCCCTTGACCTTCAGGTGCCGGCCCGGCTCGATGCCGGGAATGCTACGGCGTCCGAGCCAGACCAGGCTAACGCTGCCTGATCCGTCCCATAGTTCTGCCTGCAGCGTCGGGCTGTTGCCCTCCGGGCGCACGGTGACAGTCCGGAGCGTGCCCACGATCTCGGCCTGGTCGCGGTCCGCGAGCTCGGCGATCGGCGTGCATTTACTGTCGGCGTTCACCCGAGCCTGCAGTTCCTCGGCCTGGATCTGCTCGTGCGCGGCGGCGATGTGGTGCATGATCCGGGCCAGGCCGCCTTCATGCGCATCCTCGGGAGCGGCATCACGGCTACCCAACGCCACCATCGGTGTGGGCTTGGTCGTGACATGGCTGAACTTCCCGCCCGGCGACGCGGCGTTGGCCTGCGCGAAGGCGTCCGCGCGCGCCGACCTGAGCTGGTACGGCACGCTGGCC
>Ga0070706_100006934_pt1 | contig 10690 bp, 6 predicted proteins | sample KBSK5501metaG_FD_65476 | JGI IMG/M metagenome (GOLD analysis project Ga0070706, IMG submission 65476) | Corn, switchgrass and miscanthus rhizosphere microbial communities from Kellogg Biological Station, Michigan, USA - KBS K5-50-1 metaG | ecosystem: Host-associated > Plants > Roots >...
GTGCTCACGCCCCAGGAGGCCTACCTGATCACCTACATCTTGAAGGACTATTCCAGCGCCTGGAACCTCGGCTGGAACAAGCCGTTCGCCGGGAAGTCCGGGACGACGAACGACTACCACGACGCCTGGATGATGGCCTACGCGCCGAACCTCGTCATCGGCGCCTGGGTCGGACATACCGGTCCGGGCGACAAGAACATGCACGGTGTCTACGGGACCATGGTGGGAAGCTCCGTCCTCCGCGACTTCATCAACAACGGCCTGAGCCAGGCCAACTTCAAGGTGGAAAGCTTCCAGCGCCCGAGCGGATTGGTCGACGGGGCCGCGTGCCAGAACAACACCAACGTCGGCGTATCTCCTTCGCCGTCGACGTCGCCGTCGCCGTCGCCAACCTCAAGCCCATCCCCGGGGGCCTCCGAAAAGGAGCTGTATTTGCCGGGCACCGAGTGCGTCGCGCCGCCCCCTACGCCTTCCCCCTCGCCGTCGCCGAGCGCCTCACCGTCGCCAACCCCGTCGATCGTGCCGAGCGGGAAAACGCCGAGCCCGAGCCCGACTCCTGTCAGCAGCCCGACGCCGCCAGCACCTCCCCCGGGCGCGAGCCCGAGCAAGAGTCCGTAGCGAAGCGACCGCTCGACATCCTTCGCCCCATCGGCACGCCCCACGAGGCCATTAACCCGGTCTCCCCGTGGAAGACGTCTGGTGGCTGCGCCAGGGCGAGCGCCTCCTCGGGAGCGACCCTGACCCGCCGCTGCGGCTGACTCTCGCGAGTCTTACGACGCTTACGTCGGGGTTCGCACTCCGGGCCGACGAGGAGTGGCGAATAGCATTGCTGAGGTCAGAGGAATCCGCGCTCGCGGAAATCCGGCGGACGCGCTGGCCAGCGAATGGCTGCTCTTGGAAGCACGCTACTTGGTGGCGGACTGACGATCGTTGGTGGGTTCGCAGCTACCATCTTCATTCGCTGGCTCGACGACCGCCGTGAAGATCGCCGAGAGGACCGGCAGTTTCGCGCCGCGGCGGTACTGGTCGACGACGAGATGAAGGCGAACCTCTCGATGCTGCAGGCCTCGGTCAACAACCGCTCGACCGATTACGCGCCGGAGCTGCAGAGCGAGGCTTATCAATCCCATCGGTTGATCCTTGCCCTGCGTCTGCCTCGCGACGTCCAGGCCTCGGTTGCGAGGGCGTACTCGTGGACGCAGGTGCCGGACGTCCAGGCATACGCGAAAGTACTGGACGCCCGGGACGAAACCGAGGCAGGGCGTAAGGCGCTCCGGCCGTATGTCGGTGAGAAGGGCCGGCCCGCGCGGACGTCGTAAAGAATCCCCAAAACGAAAAAGCCGGCCCCATCGGGGGCCAAATCTGCGCTTCAACCGGTCGACGGAAAAACCCCGTCGGAGCACGCGCCTAACCGACGCGTGACGTTTGATTGAATCAGCTGGCCATGGTACGCCACGAGCCGACCAGCGATCCCACAGCGCCGAGACGACCCAGCTAATGTTCGATCAAGCTTCGGCGATCAGGCTAATTACGCAAGGGCGTTGCGCATGCGAGGCTTGCCCGGGATCGCTGACGGACCCGTCGCTGAGTAAGGGAGGCTGGGGATTCTGTCGTTTGTGTCGATGCGCATGGCAGGTCGCCATGCCCGACGGCCATGCCTATGCAGCGACGGTTCCCTCCGATCGACATCGTCCGCCGCCGGCGACGCCGAAGACGCGAATCTCCGACAATCGGCATCACTGAAGGCAGTGGCACACTCTGCCTTCGCAAGCCATTCCGCCGGCTGGAATCGGGGAGGGGTCTAGTGGCTGGCGCGACCGCGCGCCGCTTTGGAGGGAGTGCGAGCCAAAGTAGACCGCGCCCTAGAGCAAGTTCAACTCCCTTGAGGCTGAGATCCGGCTTTGGATTGCAGGACAACCTCAAGAAATTCGGCATGACGTCGACGCGAACACCGGACGCTACAGTTGGGCCAGGTGCTGTTCGCTGGCCTCGCCCTCGGCCCGGAACTGACTCTGCGGCATCAAGCCCATGCGGAACACGACGCGGTTCGCTGCCTCCGTTCTTAGAGCTCCTTGAACGTGTGGCGCTCATCCCACTCACGGGCGGGGACGCGCTGCTGCCGAAGACCACGCTGCACAAGGGAGCGCGTTGCAGCCTCCAGCCGGTCGTCACGGTGGCAGGTTGAGAGCCACTCGACGAATGCGGCTTCTAGGGCCTACGCGCTCGCTGAACCGCTGGATCCTCAAGTCGGCCTCGGGCAGCCCGAAAGTCAAGCTGCACGGCGGTGCTGGTCGGCGGCGTGCCTCGTTGGCCAACCGGGTGGCCTGCACGGCGATTCACTTGGCTTAGTGACGGAAAAGGACGATAACGATAACTGTCCAAACGACCGCAAGTACTAGGCCGATGCCAATCCCCGTCCCGATAGCTGGGCGCAAATCTAACCAGGGTAAAAGGTCAGGGGTGTGCAGCGGTCCGGTTGCTGCCTTTTGCCGAAGCTCCGTGAGGATCCGGTTTCCACGCCATCGGCCCCGTATGCCCGCAACAAACGTTAGCACCCCGATACCGAACACGAAAGCGCTGGCTATGGCAGCATGTGTCAAAAAGCCAATCATCACTCCGCCGATAGCGGCAAGTCCACCCATGATAGCCATCCAAGTGGATACGGTCACGAATTGCTCTAGATGCGGAAATCTCACGGTGAATTGCACGGACTCATGTTCGGGCCTTTATCTGAGGTCAGGCCCCACGCTATAGAGGCAAACCCGAGAAGGCCAGCGGTAATAGGCACTAGCGCGACAAATGGCAGAACCGCAGCAAGATGCAACCCCTCGGCCAGACCTCCAATCTCTGCCGCATCAATCGCGGCGAAAGACACGACCGCCAAGTCCACCACAACCACAGTAAGAGCAACTGCTCCTACGATTGCTACTGCGCCCACGACGATGGCTGCCGTTTGCCACGGATGCTGTGTAGCCCAATTGACCGTCGTTGCAGCTCCCAATGCTACCTTCGAAAGGGGTTTGCCCAATGGCGTATGAGATAAGGCCTGATAGCCGCAGAATCCGCCTGAAAGCGGATTCCAGTCGCACAGACCTGATGGATCCGCTCCGTTGAGCGGATTGTCGGCGATATAGGAGTAGGGTTGCCGGGTCGTCGCGACTGCGGGGTCGCGGCTCAGGAACTGCCCAGTGAGTGGGTCGTAGTACCGCGCCCGTAGGTAGTAGAGGCTTGATTCGTTGTCGTTGTACTCACCGGCGAAGCGCATCGGATTGGTTATGGTCCCCGTGCTGGCCGTTACGTTCCCGTAGGCATCGAATGTGTAGGTCGCTTGACTAGTCCCCGAGCTGTTCGTGACGACCCTGGTGCTTCCCAGTTGGTCGTGGTGCAGCCAAAGGACGGTTGAGCCGTTGATTTGTTCCAATGGCAGCCCGCCCGGACCATATACGTAGGAGGTCGAACCATCTTTCAGGAGTAGAGGGAGGGTGGAACCAACGTCCCAGAGAAATTGACTGGTGGAACCACTCACCGTCTTGCTCATCCGCAGACCTTCGCCGTTGTAGGCGTACGTAGCACTGGCACCATAGCCAATCAGCCGGTTGGCTTGGTCGTACGTGAGGGTGGTTGCCCCTCCCGACGGCGGCGCAACCCTTGTGCGGTTCCCTCGGTTGTCATAGGTGTAGATGGTGGCACCGGTGGGTGGAGACGCGCAGGAGCCGGAGCTAGCGGCTGTCCAGCAGAGCTCGTCCGTGTTGTTGAACGCCTGTTGCGTGCCACCCATCTGGACCAAGTTGTCCGCCAGGTCGTACGCATACGCGATCGCCCGCCTGGGAGGCGAGGCGCAGGCGGAAGAAGTCGAGGAACCGGCGTAGCACAGCTGGTTCAGGGCGCTGTACTTGTACGCACCGGTGTTGCTGGGGATCGACGAGTCCGCGCTGAGCTGGTTCGCGTTGTCGCGGGTGTAGGTGGCGGCGAACAGGGTGGTCGTTCCCTTCTTGTCCGAGATGGAGGTAAGCCTGTCGGCGGCGTCGAACGCGAAGGTGTCCATCACCCCGCTGGCGGTCGGCAGGGTCTCGGTGGTCAGGTTGGAGTTGACGTCGTAGCCGAAGCTGGTCGTATTGCTGAGCCAGTCCTGCACGGACGTCAGCCGGCCGCCGTTGTCATAGCCCGGGGTCACGCTCAGGCTGCCTGGGTACGTGATCGTGGTGGCCAAGTTACGAAGGTTGTAACCGTACTGCACCTGGGCGCCGGCACCGTTGGTGTAGCTGGTCAGCCGATGCAAACTATCCCAGACCCATGTGGAGGTGCCGGTCCCATCGGTCATTCCGGTCCGTTGTCCGTCATTGTCGTAGGCGATATTGGTGACGTTGGGGGTCGCGCCGTCGCTATACGTAATGGCCTTCAACTGGTTAGCCGCGTCGTAGGTAAAGGTGGTACAGCCCGTGGGTGGCATGGCCCCGCAGTTGGCACCCGGATCCTGCTTGGTTAGGCGATTGCCGGCTCCGTCGTAGCTGTAGGACGTGACGTTGTTCAGAGCGTCGGCCATCGAGGTGACGCGAGCGAGCGCGTCGTAGCCGTAGCTCAGGATGGCGTTGTTCTTGCCGTCCTTCTGATCCAGCACCGTGCCATCCGGGTTGTAGTCGGTGGCGAGGGTGATGGAATCGGCCCGCTGGATCTGGGTCTGCTGGTTGGCCAGGTCGTAGACATACGTCGTCCGGTTCGCGTCGCCGTCAATGAAATAATCCTGGTTCTGGTCGGCGTCGTAGTGGCGGACGGTCTGGTGACCTAGGGAGTCCGTCACGGTCGTCAAGTCGCCGAATGCGTCATGGGCATAGGTCGTCGTGTAGGTGCTCTGGCAGCCGCAGCCTGTCACGTTTCCCTTGGGGCTCACCGAGGCAGTCATCCAACCGTCCCCGTTGTACGCGTACGTCGTCTTATTCCCCAGCGGGTCTGAGACACTGGCCCGGTCGCCAGTTGCGTCGTAGCCGTAGACCCACGTCTTGATATCCGGGTCGACCATGGACGTGACATCCCCCAGATGGGACGCATCGGTGTAATTGTAGGTGGTGGTCTGCGTCTGGCTGGTTCCGGTTAGGGGCCGCGAGGTGCTGGTTAGGTTGCCATTGCTGTTGTAGACGTACGTCGTCGTGACGCCACTGGGATCCTGGGTGGTCAGGAGCTGGTTCAACGCGTTGTAGGTGTTCGTCGTCAGCTGCCCAAGGGGATCGGTGACCATCAGGGGATTGCCTGCGGCATCCACCGTGTAGCTGGTCTGCTGCCCTTTGGGATCAGTCACGCCGGTCAGCGCCAGGGTGTTGGGGTCATAGAAATACTGCCAGGTCGCAGCCAGTGCGCTCCCATATCCGTAGGTGACTGCAGCGCGCAAGCCCTGGCTGTAGTAGTCAACTTGCTGGTTTCCTTTCGGATCAACGATCGTGGTCTGGTTCGTCCCGTAGGTGAAAGTCGTCTGCCGATTCAGCTGATCCTTCTGCCACTGGACTCGTCCGCTGCCGTCGTACGAGTTCTGCACCCCGGGGCAGCCGGTGGTCGCGTAGCACTTCGGATCCTTCATCACGGTCATTCGATGGTTGGTGTCGTAGCCGAACTGCCAGTGACCGGCGTTGACGTCGATCACATCGGTGAGATTGCCAGCGCCGTCGTTGTACTGGAAGTGCACGACCCGCGATGGGCTGACATTGGCATCCGTCACACTGGTGATGTTGCTGCCGGTCCAGCCAATGCCCAGACTTCGGCCAGCCGGATCCGAGACGCTGCTGAGATTGCCGCCGGTGTAAGTAAGGGTCGTCGTATAACCGTTGAGGTCTCGCTCGGCGGTCAGTTGCCCGGCGGTGTTGAAGGTATAGGTGTCCCGGCCCGCGCGGACAAACGTCCAGGTGCTGTCCGGGTTCTGGGTCAGCGTCGCAATGAAGCGCGGAGCCGACGGACTCCAGGTGCTGCCCGACTGCGTGAACGTCGCCTGGCTGGCGTTCTCCTGGGTGATCGTCACCGTGGTGCCGTTCTGGTTCAACGACATGGCGTCGTTGAACTGCCAGCCGAAGCCGAGCGGCGAGTTGGTGCCGGCCGATTGCGAGTTGTAGGTCCGGGTAAAAGCCAGCGGGTAGCTGCGGCCCGGGATGTTGATGTCGGTGAACACGTGCCAGAAGTTGCCATTGCTCGTGTCGACCGGATGGAATGTGAAATTGCCATGAAGGATATTCGCGGCGAGGCAGCCCAAGCAGAGGTTGACTCCGCCACCTGCGGACTGAGCGGCCGTATAGGAACCGCCCACCGGATTGCCGGCTAACGGTCCGATCGACGCGACCGGGAGACTCGATTGCCAATACGCAACTTCGGAGAAGAATCCATGGAAGTTATTGCCCATATAGATTTCGCGAATCGGCTTGACCGGCTCAGTGCCCGTGCAGGGCGCGGTGTTGGGCTTCGCAGCGGTTCCTACGAGCGACCCGTCAATCCAGAGCTCGGACCGTGGACTCGAGCCATTGTCGTAACGCCCCAGCACGTAGTGCCACCGGCCGTCGTCAAGAACGGGGCCAGTGCTCGCGATGAAGGTATAGTCGTTGCCCGCACACACGACCTGTAGCTGATACGAAATGTTTCCGGCGCTGTCCCGGCACATGTATCCCGTACCGTTGGTCGGCGAACCCTCTAAGAAACAGGCGCGTGCTTGGCCGATTTGGTCAGCATCCTGCTTCACCCAGCCGCCCAGCGCCATGATGGGTACTGGCTGGTTCGGGATGCCCGCGCCGAGTACGTCGGGCGATGGTGGGGTTTGAAATGTTGGTGCCACGTGGACGGAGGCCGCGCCGGATTCACCATCCGCGGGTAGGCGGCCATCGGTTACCTTCCCGACTCCTGCATTTTGAACGAATTGGTCCCCAGCCGCGCCCATCACGTCTCGGTACGGGCCGGCGCCGTTCTGATGGTCGTTGAGACGCCAGTAGAGGGTCGCCCCGCTATTCATCACGATCGTGCAATAGGCGCCGCACGCCACCTTCGCCTGCAGGGCAACCGTGACCGGCAAGTTGGGCGTCTGGGTGTCAAACCAGAACTGGCCCTCCTTGACCATGTCGATGACGAGGGTGTACGAGGCGACATCGAACGGCGTCGGTCGCTGGACATGGATTGTGGCCGATCCATTGGGTAGCACGTCGTATGGCAGCGCTAAGCGGCACGTCGGTCCGCACGTGTCGCGATTCTCGAAGGTGAAATAGACCGCGACGTGAACCGGGTTCGCGCCGCCTGCCGGCCAGGTTGAGGTCCCCGTATTGGTCACCGTGAGGTCGAAGGCAGGCGACGTCTGCGTATACCAAGTCGCGGGGACATGGGACGTGTCCACGGAAGCGTCCCACGTCAACGCGAGCGCACTAATCGGACGGAAGGGTCCGAGCAAACTCAGCGGCGTGGTGATGGCAAGCCCGATAACAACAAGAAGTGCATTCCGCCAGCGGCGTGTTTTCATCGCGCTCCTCTCGGTAGGCTGGCGCGGAATTATTTCCGCGGCCAGTTGATGGTGAGAGACAAGTCCCCCGAGAGGCCCCCCAGCCTCATAGCGCGGTGCCGACGGCTGCCCCATTTAACGCCACTGACGGGATGCTGTCAAGGAGAAAACCGCGGAGCTGAAATCTTCGCAAGTGGTGACCGAGTCCGGCAGTGGCCTTTTGGCGCAGCGGGCTTCGTGACTCGGACTAGATGCTGCGGAAGAGCCGACTAGTGTCCGCGGCTACCGGCCAACGCTGTCGCGAGATGCCGCGGCTAGATGAGGTGAAGGCGAGAGGCGGCCGCCACCGCCTCGGCGCGATTGCGAGCGTTCAGATGGTTGAGCAAATCTTCGACGTAGCTCTTCACCGTATTGTCGCTCAGCCGCAGTCGGCTGGCGATCATGGTGTTCGAGTACCCCTCGGCGACCAGTTGCAGCACGTCCTGCTGCCGTTTGGAAAGGCGGATGGCTGGTGCCGCGACATCCGGCGCACCGTTCGGCTCGCTGATCGCGGGCTTGACCTCGGACTCGGACTCCGGAAGTGGACCCATCATGACCTGGTTGACGGAGGCCAGGATCACGGCGCCGAGCGCCACGATCATCGCCGCCCCCATGATGCTGAACTCACCAATGTACCCAGCGCTGACGCGCGCATAGACGGCCTCGAGGAGCAGAAGTCCCGCAACGAACATGGAGACCGACAGCACCGCGCCGAGCGTGCCGAAGAAGGCGACCGCCTCGATCAAACCCACGAAGTAGGGGGCGACCTGCGCCCCACCCGGCACGGCGGAGCCGTAGATGGCGATGAAGACGAAATCGAACACCTGGTCAACGGCGGTGACCACTAGAAGGAGACGCGGCAGGCGCGCATCGCTCGTCCGGTGGAGCCAGGACATGACCAGGCCGTTGTAGACCAGGGCGGCGAGCACCTCGTAGTTGAGCAAGCTGGGGGGACGGGTAAGCATCAGGCCGGCCAGTCCCGCGAAGGCGATCGCGACCCAGCGAAGCACCACCCCCAAGCGAGCCAGCCGCCGCGCGCGGGGCAGGCTCAACTGCAGCGGCAGGCCTACCTGGCGTAGCCAGATAGGTACAACGGACCCCACGGTTTATCCCTCCCCGCAGTGACCTTCGACCCCGATATTTAGAGCCCGCAGCGGCCTTTGAATGAGTCTATCAGCGTTTCGAAGCGGCCATTCTAGAATTGGTCTGATGCCCAGGAAGGCTGCTCCGAAGAAGGTCGCACCAAAGAAGGCTGCGCCAAAAAAGGCCGCGCCAAAAAAGCCTCCGCACCACGAGAACCTGATCGAACGCGTGGCGGAAGAGCTCGAAGCCCGCTTCTTCGAGGGAGCGGAGCTGGCCACCGAAACGTCGTCGTCTGAAACCAACGTCGCGCTGGCCGCCCTCGGCGCGATCGAAGGCCCCCGCGACCGCAAGCAACCGGCCAGCCAAAAGGCCACCCACGGCAAGCGCAAGAGTCCTCGGCCCAAGAAGCGCTAATCCGTTTCCGGCCTACGACCGCGAGATCCGGCGGCTTCGCGCGCACCTCCGCGGGCTCGATGAGCGTGCCTGGTCGGCGCGTAGCCACTGTCGCGGCTGGAGCGTCAAAGACGTGGTCGCCCACCTCTCTACCGACGAGGTCTACAACCAGGCCTGCCTCGATCGGACCCTGGACCTTTTGCCCTCGGCAAGCGGTGGCCTGACGGGTTGGAACGCCCGGGGCGTTCGCGTGCGACGGGCGATGCCCCCGCTGGAAGTCCTCCAGGAATGGGAGGCGCGCCAGGAGCGAGTCCGCCGGGCATGGGGCGCCCTCGGACTTAACGCGCGGATTCAGACCAGCGCCGGCCCCTATCCGCTGCGGCTGGAGATCTGGCACCTGGCGCGCGAATACGCCATCCACGCCGACGACATCGAAGTCCCGATGACGGCGCGCGAGCGCCGCGCCCAATTACGCTGGCGCGTTGCCTTCGGGCTTTTCGCCGCCCACGAGGAGGGCGAGCCGGTCGACGCCAAGGTCGAGCATGATCGGGTGCAGCTGCGGCACGGCGGCCGTCAGTACGACCTCGACTTCGAGACCTTCATCGCCTACCTGACCGACCGGCCCCAGCAGCTCAAAGATCCGGCCGGACGCCGGCTGCTGCGCCAACTCGGAGTCCAGGGTTAGAGATGGCCAAGCAAGAATTTATCTGCACTCATTGCGGAAGACGGGTCTTCGCCGAGCGCGGACCGCTGACCGCCCTCAAACTATGCCGCTCCTGCTTCGAGAAGGCGCGAGCGGCGCAGCGAACCGAGCCGGGGAAGGAGGGCCCGCCGCGAAGTCCGTCTTGAACCGGCTAAGCTGAGCGCAGATTCCTTTGGGAGAGAAAGGGGTGAGAGGTTGATGAGAAGCGCGGCTCGCGGGATCACGATCGCGTTGGCGCTGGCACTGGCCGCCTGCGGGGGTACAACGTCGACCGGGGGCAGCACCGCCTCGTACCAGGGAAAGACAATCCAACTCGGCGCCATCCTTTCGCTAACCGGCGCGGGTGGCGTCTACGGTCCGAGCTCCAAGAAAGGCGCGGACCTTGCAGTCGAGATGATCAACAACTCGGGCGGAGTGCTCGGCGCCAAGATCTCGCTCGACACCCGGGATGACGCGTCGGACAAGGCCCAGTCGGCGCAGGTCGCGCAGACCCTGATTCAGCAAGGGAACTTGCTCGCGCTCCTCGGCCCGACCCTCTCGAACTCGGCGGTCGCCGTGCACCCGCTGGCCGAGAGCTTCAAGATCCCAATTCTCGCGGTCAGCACCACGGGCATCAACATCGTGCCCAACTGCAACGCCCCATCCACCGTCCCCTGCAGGTACGTCTTCCGGGATAGTCTCGGCGAGGAGACGGCCATCCCTACCAACATCAAGATCTACGTTGCCAAAGCGCATCCGAAGACCGGTGTCTTGATGGTCGCCAACGATGACAAGTTCTCCTCCGACGGCGGAAAGATTGTCCAGAATACCGTGGGACAGTACGGCATCGACCTCGTCGACACGGTCGCCTTCAGCAAGCTCACCGCCGACTTCTCGCCATTCGTGACCAGAGCGCTCCAAAAGAAGCCCGACGTGATGTTCATTACCAGCCTGGGCGGTATCCCGGCCAAGATCATGATCGAGGCTCGCAAGCAGGGCTTCGCCGGACAATTCCTCGGTGGCAACGGCTTCAACAC
>Ga0070706_100006938_pt1 | contig 10688 bp, 11 predicted proteins | sample KBSK5501metaG_FD_65476 | JGI IMG/M metagenome (GOLD analysis project Ga0070706, IMG submission 65476) | Corn, switchgrass and miscanthus rhizosphere microbial communities from Kellogg Biological Station, Michigan, USA - KBS K5-50-1 metaG | ecosystem: Host-associated > Plants > Roots >...
GGATGTAATGCGTTACGGGAACGTCCTCAAAGCACGTCGTCTCGTCGGATTGCGTGGTGTCGGCGACGCCTTCGACGGCCTCTACTACGTCAGGAGCGTGACGAGCAAAATCAAACGAGGCAAATTTGAACAGGACTTCTTCCTCAGCCGCAACGGGCTCATCTCCACCCTCCGTCACATACCGGTATGAATGACACGAATGACAAACGCGATATCGCAACATGCGGCAAGCTCTACTTCGGTAAATACCGCGGCACAGTTATGAACAATATCGATCCGATGCAGATGGGCCGGATCCAGGCGCTCGTGCCGGACGTGCTTGGCGATCTGCCTTCTAGCTGGGCGATGCCTTGTCTCTCGGTGGGCGGAATGCAAGTCGGAATGTTCACGGTGCCAATAATATCGGAGCGGTTTCACGATTTTGATCGGCACCGGCTGTGTCGTTTGATTCCGTTGCCGCCAGCATTCTACTTTGCCTCGGCGTCCAGAAATGCCCGGAGCTTCGCCATTGTCTTCGCCATCGGCTGCCGGCTGCCAGCCAGCATATCGGCAAGCGTGAGATTTGATATGCCAATCCTGGCAGCGAGCTTGCCACGTGCCTCATTAGCACCGGCGAAATACTCACGGAACTGGCGCAGGGTTTCTTTCGGGTTCGGATCAGTCATTGCGGGTTAAAACGACTTCCTGGCGATGTGCCCGCCGATGTCATCACTTTCCGAACAAGATCCAAAGAAATACTAATCCAAAAAAACAGATCAAGAGGAAGAATAAGACATCAGTAGTGCTCTTCATGATCGGGTTTCGAAAGGTAGACGAAGCCCGCAACGTACTGCGATGGAAGAGGTCATCACTGAGGCGCCCCAGCCGCTCGCCGCTCCAGGTAACTTCTCAATCGCTCTGTTTCAGTGCTGCGGTTTCGATACCAATCGGTGGACCAAATTCGGTAAATGTCCCATCCACGAGCACGTAGGATTTCCTCTCGCAGGCGGTCACGGTCCCGTGCCGTAGGGTGTGAATGATACGGCGCACCATCACACTCGATCCCGCAAAGATACCGCATGGGAGAAGCAGGATCGGGGATTGCGAGATCGATCAAAAAGCCCTCGCTCCCTACTTGGTAATGAACCTCAAAGCCGAAACTCTGCACGACGCGCCCAACCGAGCACTCGAATTCTGAATCTGGCTCCCTCCGGGGACCTTCGGGTGCGTCAGGTAGTAGGCCTGTCTCGGCGAACTTGAGGTAATTGCGGAGATGGACGACGCCATCATCACGCTGTTGCACGCGCGGGAGGACCTGCTCCGATCGCATGCTGCTCACAACGACTGTCCTCATCCGTGCACGCGTAAAGAGAACATTCAGGCGACGCCATCCACCGGCGCGATTGACCGGGCCAAAGCGCTGAGCGACAACACCAGTCACCACATCGGGGCCGTAGGTGAACGAGATGATAATGACATCGCGCTCGTCACCCTGAATGTTTTCCAGGTTGCGGATGATGATCGGTGCCGTCGGCTTGAAGCGGTCAAGCGCATCTGCAAGCTCCGGACGTTCCTTGGTTAACTGATCGAATAGCTCCTCGATCAACTCCTGCTGTCCCCGGTTCATAGCCACCACAGCAACGGACTCCTGTTTTTCGTCAGGGCGAACCGAATTCGCAAGGACGTGCTCTGCCAGAAGAACAGCCACCTGCCTGGCTTCGGGCGGATTGCGACCCTTCCGATATGCTGATTGCGCGCAGAAATGCCACTTTACGCCGAGTGGGCCTTCCCCAAGCTGCACCGAAGGTGGAATGAGAAGATCCCTCTCGTAAAAGAATTCGTTCGAATAGAGGATGAGGCTGTGATGCTGGCTGCGATAGTGCCAGCGGAGAGACGGACCCGGAAGAAAATTGTTGAATACATCGAGGATGCTTTCGAGTTCCTCAGCCGGGGCCGCCTCATCTTCATCCTCTTCGTCGCGCTCCGATTGCACGGAAAAGGCGTCTGAGGGCGGCATCTGCTTGGAATCACCAACGATGATTACTTGCTTTGTGCGCGCCAGTGCGCCGAGCGCATCTTCAGGGCGGACCTGAGAAGCTTCGTCGACGACTAAAACGTCGAACTCTGCATGGCCTGGAGGCAGAAATTGTGCGACGGCCGCCGGCCCCATCATCCAACATGGCATAAGTTGCCGGAGTGCTTGGCCCGATCGCCGAATAAGCTCTCGCGCCGGGACGTGCCGCTTCTTTTTGTCCAATTCTCGCTGGATCAACGCTAGGTCGGTGAGATCCGCGGCGCGCCCAACTTGTTTCCCTGCCGCGATGTCTGCGAGCGAGCGATATATTTCGTGTACGACATGCACGCGGTGCAGATCCGGAAGACTTCGATCCGTGATCTGGAAAATCTCGCGAGCGGTTTCTTTCTCCTGGCGCACCAGCGCAAACGCCTCGGGGTGAAAGGCCTCTGCTTTTCGCAACCATCCGTCCCAAAAAGCGGCACGAGCAAGAGCGGCGAATGTTTCAATAGGTAACGAGTGCGCTGCGGTGAAGGCGAGGAGATCGTCATGCCAAGTGTTGATAAACCAGTTTTTCACGCGGAGGTAATCCGTCCACAGTGGCAGCATAGTCGTGGCCGCACTTGCGTTTGAAAATGCTTCGACGACAGCACGAACTGGACGGTCGAGGTTTGCCGACGCGAGCACACACGAAGGATCAATTTGTGCGAACGCTTCGAGATGATCTGCTGATTTTCGCCACGCAGCTAGCGCTCCAGCAAGCGAGCCGATGTCCTGGCGAAGCTGACCCAGACGCGCGGAGCTATCCGTCGCTAATAGCCAGCTAGCAGCACGTGTCGGCAGCTCCTGGATGCTGGTGAGCGCAATGACCGAGCGGAAGCGTCTCATTGAGCGGGTCCAGTTGCGTACGGTGGATGCCCTCGTGAGCTGTCCCAAGAAAATCAGAGCGGCTGACCAACTCCTCAATCCGCAACCGCAATCGACGCAACTGCCGAGCTCCAGCTACGGAGTGTTGGATTGCATCCAGCATTTCGTCATCTGCAGGACGCACCGGTTCCAGCGCCGCTACCGAGCGAGCGCTTTGACCATAGATTTCCGCGAGTTGTTCGTTCGCCGAGTTTCGCGATCCTAAGAGGAGACCTTCCCATTTCCCAGCAGCGCCGCGACCGAGCAACTCCGCGAAGTCACGGATACAGTCCTCGAGTTGGTCCGTGGTATCCCCAGCCTCACCGAGCGTCTCAGCGATTCCCATTGCGCGACTCAGAAGCGTTCTCGCAGGCGCTGAGCCCAGCCATGAAACCATGTCCTGAACAAGTGCCGCTGCACCTCGCAAGCGGTTCCAATCGGTTTCGATCCCGCGAAAGCCATGCCCCAGCAAGCGACGATGAGAAGCGTTAGACGCGAACGCGTCGCGTCTCGACGGCCACGCTTCCAACTCGATAAGGCGGTCACATAGACCAGATTTTTTTAGAGCTCGTTTGGATCGAAGAAATCCCCTCGCCGCGCGACGAGCCTGGGCAGCCTCGCCAAATGGCCACCACCCCCGCCAAGTGCCCGCCGCTGCGCTCAACGTACGCCGAATCCATGCAAGGCGATCTGCAGCCGGTGCATCTGGCATTCGAAACCAAGTTTCGAGCTGCTCTAGCTGTTTCTCGAGCTCGCGGCCCTCGACCTCCGCTGCATCTAGTCCGTCCTTCGTGGCAGCCGACGCTAAAGACACCTCGAGATAACAGTCATCCGGCCGTCCCAAATCCGCCCAAAGCCGGGCGATGCGCACCAGGCGATGATCCTCGTCCAACGTAGCCGGCACCGCGGAAAGACCCAGTGCATTTGCCAAGCGTTCGGCGAGTTCGTTTCGACGTCCAACGAGAGCGCGCGCCTCGCCGAGCTGGTCTGCCGCACGCCGCAGTGCCGAATAGGTCATGCCAGCAAGCCACGGTAGCTTTCCGCGGATGACGTCGAAAGCAGATTCAGCATTCGCTAGCTGAGCGTCCGAGAGGTCCGGTTGCTCTGCCAACCTTTCCTCTGGAGTGCCGATACTGGACTGCCATTGGGCCATCGCCGCGAGATATTCGACGTAGTCGTCTAATGGGTAGCCTGTAGCCACTCCCGAGCCGAGCGGTTGCTGCCAAGAGGAGGGCAGCGTCTCAGGTAAAGCGGCGAATAATCGCAGCGTATCGGTGCCTGTCATGCCAGATAGCGACGGTTCAAAGATTGCTTCGTCCTTCTCGCGCCAGACGCTCGCAGCCTCCAGCGAGGCTTCGATAGCTCTGCGTACAGCACTCACACGGTCCTGTGAAACGATACGCTTGGGATGAAACCCATCCCAAATTCGAGCCCGTTCCGGAATACCGTCGGCGGCTAATCGACTGAGTATAGCCACCTTCTCCAACACGGCGTCGAGTTGATCTAGGGTTGGGCTTCCACCGCGCCAAAAAACTGGAAGATCTGCGCCGGAGTAGCGATGCCCTGTCTGCTCATCGAATTCCTGACGAAACCACACTGCCGCCCAGATGGTCTGCCAACAAGTGCAACTCAGGCCTTCAATCGGTTGTTTCAGTACGCTCCAGCTTTGATTCAGACTGTTTCGGTGGCGCAGCAATCGGCTGAGCGTTTCCGAACGATCGCGTGGATTTGCCGGTTTTGCTCTTATCGCGAGCCGCCTCCTGAGCTGATCGTGGATTGCCTTCACACTCGCCTGACGTGAGTGAAGCTCTAGACAGAATTGGCCGATCGACGCCTGATCGAGACGTTCTTTTACGACATTCAGCGCGACCAGCTTCTCCGCCATAAAGAGCACGGTCTTCCCCTGCGCGAGCGTGGCCGCGATGATGTTTGCGATCGTCTGACTTTTACCGGTGCCTGGAGGCCCTTGAATAACCAGTGACTCGCCACGGCTGACCCTCAGCAGGACCTTCATCTGCGAGCCGTCCGCATCGAGCACTGTCGGCAGGTGCTCTTCGTGCATTGCCCGTTCGACGTCCGAGTCAGAAATCTCTGACTCGCTAGTCTTCTCGCGCCCCGCGAGTGTCGCCGTGATCCACGTGCGGTTGAGCAGCGGTGCGCCTTCCGGCCATCGTTCCGGATCAAGATCCCGCCACATAACCTCTTTGAAAAATGTATAAAATCCGACTCGTGCTGCTCGGATTACACGCCAAGGTCTTACAGCAACATCACGTGGTAGGCTGGCAACAGTTTTCTCGATCGCGTCAAAATAGTCGTCGATGTCGCTAAAACGGGTGCCTTCGTCCGCGTTTTCGGAATCATCCGCGGCCTCATAAGCTTCGAGCTCTAGCGAGAACGGCGCCCGCCGCAGCCGCAGAATGAGAGCCAAATTGGAGCTTACGTCTTCGCCATCATGCCGGATGGTGTACCGATAAACCTTCATGCCGCTACGCAATTTCCGTCCGCTCCCTTCCTTACCTTCTTCCAGGTCGTTTCCTGCGACGCGTTCCAGATGGCGTTCGATTTCGATCGGCACGAGCACCAGTGGAGCGAGACGAGCTTTCTCCGGCTCGCGGTCAGGATCGTACCATTCCAAAAAGCCTAGCGCGAGGTAGAGGAAATTGGAGCCCGTCGCCTCGATTAATGCCCTAAATTGTGAGTGCATCGCGCGGAGGCGGTCCTCGAGCTCCATCGGCGGCAGCGCTATCGGCAGCCTACGCCGCTGCAACCAAGGGGTCAGATCAATGCCGTTATCCTCAAACGGCTCAATGGCGATATCGCTAGCGGGTGCCTCACTCTCCGATTCGCCCGATGCCGAACTGGGAGAGTCGGAGGAGGAGGAAACCGTGAACACCCTGCTTTCCTCGACGAGCAATTGGTAGAGCTCACCGAGTGCGACTCTGCGGACCTTTAGGATTCGCCGACCGAGATCGCTATGGTTCAAGAGCCGGTTTTTAAAGGTCAAATCGAGCAACCGCTCTCGCAGGGCCTCAAGCCGATCACGAAGCGACGGCATGGCAAGTTTATACCAGAGCTACTCCAGTGCCCGCAACGCTACAGGTGCCGACGACTTTGAAGCTGTCGAGGGTTTCGTATCCGCCTGGAACCGGGTGCGGGCCTTCTTCTGTTGGGGAGACGTGGCTTTCACGGGTAGAGAAACAGTTAAACCACTTGTATCCCATTGGAATACAAACACAACACCAAAGTTGAACATTTTATCCTTATGGGATACATTCAAGGATGCCGCCGACTGAAGCCGAAAAACTGATGGCCGAGGTGAAGGCTTGGGCTGACCAGAAACGGGGGAGGCGCTCAGAGCTAGCGCGAACGTTCGGCGTTTCTCCGCAGCTTGTCACTAATTGGCTGGCGGGCCGCAAGATGCCAACCCTCGACGACGGGCTCAAGCTGCAGGCCTTTCTGCGCCGGGAGCGAAAATCGCGACGGCGGAAGTAATACACCGACAGTCGGTCCGGCGGTCCGATCGCAATGGCCAGAAGGGACGCTGATCTCGCTGCTGAAGCGAAGAAAAATGGAGGCGATAGGCCTTCTGCTTAAGGCTGAACAAACCGATTTGCTCGGCACCTACTCGACCGGGAATGCGCCGGCTATCACTAGCGTGTAGCGTAGCCATTTAAGACCGTTAATCGGCAAACGTTAACACTTTGTGTTCCATGCTCCGCAAAACGAACATCAAAGATTCCGCGACTATTGACTTGAAACGGTTCTCCCTCGTATTTGCAGACGCTGCATTTTCTGGAGCGCTTCTCCTCTTCAAACGGGGTTAAACACACCTTGCAACAAAGCCACGATCCCCATTCCTTGACGACGGTTCCGATCCCGTACCTTTCATGCGTAACCTGGGTGCCTGGGCTAATCGCTATTTGCGTTCTCATCTTGTTCTCTTGCCCGTCTAGCATCTTTGATTGCCGCGATCTCTGATGCGCTTGAAACCCCGTCTCTCACCCAGCTTACGATCATCTTATCCAGCGGTCGAATTCCAGCAGCCTCGCTGATCGTTCTAGCTTCAATTGGGTGAGCAACCAAATCCTGCTTGCGCGGTTGAGAGGGTTGAGACGGACCCTTTGGAATTGAAGGGCGACGCGTGGATTCATGAATTGGAAAACCGATTCGCCACATCTCTCGGATGCGCGCACGAGCGCCTCACAGAGTCGCTGACCGGATGCGATCAAAACCGGGAGTGCCTAAGCGATTTTACCGATTGGACCACAGCGCGTCGACAGGCTCGAGCGACCGCGCTCTCGAATTCGGGACTGTCTTTACGCCATTGAAAGAAAGACTCGTAGGAAGCACCAGCGCGGCAACATGCTAGCGAGAGAGGCACTCCTTTCTCGATCGCGGCCAGGATCGCCTCTTCGGCTTGCCGGTGTTCGTTTGGTCGCTCGGCTCCGGCCGTCGGCTCGGTCATTAGTCCGAAGGTTCTGGAATGAGTTGATCGGCATTCCAAAGCGCGACTGTAGCTTTTATCTGAAGCAGCAGGGCCGTTGGCGTTCGCGTTGAGCTTTACCCGCCGTGCTCGAGCGGCAGCCTTTCGCAAAGATTCAGCCGTTGTGGGCAGTTCCTTTGCCTAGTCAGCGTAGTGGTCGCTCGGTCACCAACGCAGCCCTAATCAATTCCAAACCGGACGACCGCGGCGTGTTCCGGCTATGATTCCCCCCTCCTCACAAGCGGCGTTGAGAAGATAGCGCGCCAAGCGCAGCGCGCGCTCAAAAGCGCAAGCGCCCTTGTGAGCTAGCTATTGCGCCACTTGATTGCCAAGAGCTGTACAAATTGTACTATCTGCATTCGGGTCAAGTCTCCCGCGAAGGGGCAATAGGTGATTTTCCAAACCCGACCGGCTGGACGTCCACGGTTCGCCGGTTGTTGTCCATCGGCGTTTCTCACAGATCCGTGAACGATAGACGTCTTGTTTTGACGCGATCGATGGCATTGGAAGAGAATTGCGCAGCTAGACGCGGGAGTGCCACAAGAACTTCACCAAGAAGCTAACCAGCCGCGTAGCTGCCACTCCAGGGCAACCATTTTACTTCCGAACGATTGACAAGTTTTTCAAGGGCGGGTTTTTCGTTCTGCCGTCTTCCAACCGCTGTTGTGGTTTGAGTCGACACGCTGTTGCACCTGATGCATATAAACGGCGGTGGAACAGACCTCTAAGAAGACTTCCTTCCGCGACGCCTTTCGGGAATTTGCTGAGGAGAGTATGACGAAGGCGTTTGGCAAGATTTCGCAAAGCGAAATCAGTTCGGCTCTTATCGAGTTTTATGTGGATCAAATCAATAACCGAACCGGCAAATATATTGGGGAGGATGATCTCGGCTACTCTATCACCGATGGCAAAGACGATCTTGGAGTAGACCTTCTCTTCCGTGATGATGGGGTTGTAATTATCATTCAGGCCAAGCACTATTCGCAGGGGAACGGAGCGACTCTCAAGGACATCCAGCATTTTCAATCGATATTCCAACGCCTGCGGAATCCGAACATGCTAAAAAACGCGCGGCTAGCGGATCGCTTAGCGGAAATTGATTACGACAACGACTCGTTCGTTCTCAAGTTTGTATGCTTAGGCAAAATTCAGGGCCAGGCACTTGAACAGACTAAGAAAGATGTGGAGCTTCCTCCCGACTTGCTATTCCTACGGGAAAGGATCTCCACCGAGTATTTAGACGAAAGCGCTCTAAACGCTGAACTGCGTGCCGCACTATCCCTGGATTCCGGCATTCCTGAGAAGCTTGAGATTGTCTCGGCGGGTTCACGCGGAGGCCGAAGCTCGATAATTGAATTTCAGTCTGGCGACTACCCGTCGTTCATGCTGGTAACCGGAGGAATGCAAATCGTAGAGCTTTATAAGAAGGCTAAAGATGCACTGTTCACTCTCAATATCCGCAACTACATCGGCAGCACGGCTACAAACAAGCAAATAATTCGAACCGCGCGGCAACAGCCAAAAGATTTCTTTCATTTTAACAATGGTATCTCTGCTTTAGCGCGCGAAGTACGAATTCTTGGCGAGGGCAAGATTGAGACGCGCGGGCTTCAAATTATTAACGGCGCGCAAACGGTCAAAGCATTATCGAAAGCAGCCATCGAGGGTGCGCTAAGTCCCGATTTAAAAGTCCTGCTTCGAATTACAGAGGTTCGCCAAGGTTACGGCGGAGACGCCGGCTTCGCCCAGCAGATTACACGATTCAACAATACGCAGAACGTGATCAAAGTTTCTGATTTCAGAAGCAACGATCCTGTTCAGAATGACCTGCGCGAGAAATTTGATTACTCCCGGTTTGGAAAAAGGGTTGAATATGTGCCAAAGCGTACCGACAAGCGGCAGGGGCGCTCGATTCAAATCCGCATGGAGGAGTTTGCCAAGGTGATACACGCTTTCCTGTACGACCCCGTCAGTTTTTCGGGGAGTACCTCGTACTTGTTTGATGATGATGGTGGTTACGCGAAAGTCTTTGGTGATGGCAAAAGCGTGTGGGATTCGACCATGCCTAACGATGAGTTTAAACTGCGAAGCGGCATCTGGTGGCTCGCTGAAGAATTTTCAGATCATTTGAAACAGTATAAAGCAACGTTGGGCGATAAGGTGGAAAAGGCAGCGCTTGAACGAAAATGGTTCCTAATTTATGCCGCGCGGCTCGTCCTTGAGCGCTCAAGAGGCAAGGACGAGTACAAGAAGCTTCTAATTCACAACTACAATGGCAACTGGAAATTCGGTGAGGGCGAAGTGGGAGAGTTCTTTGAACGTCTATTTAAGGTCTCGTTGAACGCGGTGGTTTACGTTTATAAGCAGGCGGCGAAGCGACCCGATTTTCTTCATAGAAATTGGATGAGAAGTAAGGAGACGCCTGTGGATCTGGAGGAATTCGTTAAGTCAAATCCGTTGTTGGAAATTTGATTTACCATGCGCCGGAAGGTGTGCACGGAAGGGTAGCCATCCCGTCTCTCTGAAACGCGTTCCTGCGCGGATAATGCAGCCTGAGAATGCCAAGTTTCCTCCAAGTCCGACTTTAAGCGTATCGACACACCGCGCTTAATAGAAGCGTTGTACCGCAAAAGGGTCCGTAGGTTCAAATCCCACCCCTTCCGCAGCAAGAGGCATTTACAAACACTTCCTCACAATTTTGGCTTCGGCACCCTACGATCTAATGCCATCTTGGTGCCCTATAGATTTGGGATTTTGAAAATAGACCTGAAATTTCCTCGGATAAAGACCCTGCACCAGCTTGTCCATAACTTGGAAAGCAAGAGTCCTGTCGTCGAGGCGATGAAGGCACGCGAGTGCCCTGATTCAGAATTGGCAGCCGAGCTGCAAGTATTTGCAAATGAAGACCATGAGAAAGACTTAGTCTTGGACGGCTTGGAGTATCTCGTTAATCAGGGATTCTTCGACGACGCCAAAAAGAAGCTCCTGGAGGTTCTCAATGAGGATTCGTTCTATCGTGGGTTCCCTGAACTTGCGGCCTACGGCTGGCTGGAACGACACAGCCTCGCCGTTAAACCCCAAGTTGAAGTCAACCCTCCGGGTGTTCTCAACCCAAATGGCTGTATCCTGGATGGAGTCCTGAGCCTGTATAATCCAGTTCCAGCGTCTCGTTAATTCGCCCTAGCGGATGATCACTGCGCACCCATACTGTTGCCGCCTCCTCAGCCTTCAGAACGTCCGAGAGTCGCACCAGGACAACTCTTTGGTTCATGCGCACCAATGGCACACCAAGCGTCGCCGCTCGCC
>Ga0070706_100006942_pt1 | contig 10686 bp, 6 predicted proteins | sample KBSK5501metaG_FD_65476 | JGI IMG/M metagenome (GOLD analysis project Ga0070706, IMG submission 65476) | Corn, switchgrass and miscanthus rhizosphere microbial communities from Kellogg Biological Station, Michigan, USA - KBS K5-50-1 metaG | ecosystem: Host-associated > Plants > Roots >...
ACCGCGACTCGGACGCTGTATCGATGCTTCCATCACCCAAACGCTCCCCGTCCCACACAACTCCAGCGCGGCAGCGATGCCGAACGCAGTGAGCGGCGTGTCGCCAAATGGCGCCCACACGCCGCTCCAGGTCGCGCCCAGAGCCATCAGCGCAAAGCTTGCAGCAACCGCGACAGCGGGACTTGCGGCCCCCATCCGTACGCGCCAACGCCACACCCTCAACGCGGCGCCGCCGACCAGCAAGACGGTCGCAAGCACGCGCAGCCCGCTCAGGTGCGAGAGCGGTGCGTGCACGAGCATCGCTGCGAATAGGATCCAGCCCGGTATGAGCGCTCCCCAGCCGATCGTGCGCCACACGCGGTCTCGATCGCAGGCCGCAAGCTCGAGCAACGCAAAAAGAGCCGCGCCCGCGCTCAAGGCGAGCGCAGCGAGCGCGCCGAACAGTGACGGCGTCATCGCCGTTCCGCTGCCGGCTGCGGTCGCGGCGACAATGGCAAGGATTCCTATCGACGCTTTGAATGCGCGGGAATCCAGCGTTATCGAGACTTGCCCCACCGCCCGGTCCATGCCTGAATCCTGTGTCGAGGCAGCGAGGCCAGCGTTCGGCCCAGCGCGGGCGCGAGAAGGGAAACGCTTCGCTGGATGCTGGCCCGCTGCGCTTTTCCTGCTCGCAAGCAACGTGCCACAGGCGATGCACGAGGCGGCGAGACGCCCGCTCGCGAAGTTACTGGGTCGAATAATGGAAGATTTGGCGCATCGTTTGTACAAACGGGTGCGGCCGCCGCCCGCTTTGGCGCATCGCCGGCTTGTCGCCGATTGCCTCGCTCGCTTGAGGTAACATCGGTGGCGTCGCAGCTTGTTCCTTCACTCCATCCCACGTGATTCCACCCCTCGATCGGGCACGCAAGTTCCCCTGGGCAGCCCTGATCCTCCTGCTCGCCGGGCTTGTCGTCGCGGCGATAGGCGCCTGGTGCGTCGCCGCGTGGCATGGGTGGGTGTCCCCCCCGGGCTTCGAGTCGCTTCAGTACGACGCGGCGTGGGCGTTCGTATTTGGCGGCGTTGCGCTGGCTGCACACGCGCTTGGCCTGTCCGCCATCGGTCGTTGGTGTGCGGCGGTCCCGATTCTTTTTGGCGCGGTCCGCCTTGGCGCGTTCGGCGCGCCCGGCTGGATCGACGTCCATCCGTTGGCGGCCAATCCCTGGCTTCCGTACGGCGCGGGGAATTACAACGACATGGGCGTGCTGACGGCGACCGTATTCGTCGCCCTCGGCTGTGCACTCGCCGCCCTCGGGCCGAGAGTGCACGGCCCGGTACGCTCCGTGCTCGTCACGCTGCTCGCATCGATCGTTCTCGCGCTGGCGTCGGTGCTGCTGTTCGCCGCCTGGACCGGCGGCGTGGTCGCATCGCAATGGTTGCTCCTGACCGGCGGCGATCGCGTCGGTGCGTTGCTTTTTCTGCTGCTCGCGGGGGGCGTCCTCGCCGGCGCGCTCGTCCGCAGCGAGGACGAGCAGCGCGCCATCCGGCGCTGGACGCCCGGTATCGTGTGGTTCGCGGTCTTCGTGTGCGCGCTCGTGCTCTGGCAGGCATTGCAGGTGCAGGAGGCGCGCTACATCGACAACAGCACGCGTCTGGTCGCCGCGGACGTCAAGAACCGCGTCGAGCTTGTGTTCGGCGTCTGGATTCGCCAACTCGAGCGCTTGGCCGAGCGTGCTTTGATCTATGGATTTTCGGAGGAGCATTGGCAGCGCGACGCCAGCACCTTGCTCAACGAGACGCCCGACCTTCAGGCCATCGAATGGGCCGGCGAAGATCTGGTCATCCGGTCGCTCGTGCCGCAGTCGCAGGCAAGCGCGATCGGCTCAAGCCTCCGTTCGGATCCGGACCGGGCTCGGGCGATCGACGCAGCGGTTCAATCCCATCGACCGACCGTGTCGCGCTTCGTCGACCTGCAACACTCGGGACGCAAAGGTTTCGTGATCTATGTCCCCGCCTACGCGGATGGAACGCTCCGCGGCATCGTGGCCGCCGCTCTCGGCGAAGACTGGCTGCCCTCGCTGCTCGGGGACCGCTTCAACGATTACTCGATCGCGCTCCTGGATGGCGGCGAGCTCGCCAGTCGGGCAGGCGTGAGCGAAAGCGATGCGGGCCCGGAGCGGACGCAGGAGCAAAGCGCCAACGTAGCCAACGCGCGCTGGACGCTCCACGTGACGCCCACGCGCGAACACCTGCAACGCGCCAATTCCGCCTTGCCGGAGGCGGCCCTCGGCCTCGGCACCGTGCTGGCCACGCTGCTCGGGCTATGTACCTACCTTTTCCAGACCGCGCGCCGCCGCGCCCGCGATCTCGCAACGAGCAACGCGCGGCTGCTCGAGGACATCCAGGCGCGGCGCCACGTCGAGCAGGCGCTGCGCGAGGGCGAGCGGCGCACACGGCTCATCATCGACGCGATCAAGGATTGCGCCATCTATATGCTCGATCCCGAGGGGCGCATCGCCAGCTGGAATCCGGGTGCCGAGGCGCTCAGCGGCCACGCCGCGCAGGAAGTACTCGGGCGGCACTTCTCGATCCTTTATCCGCCCGACCGCCAACAGCCTCCCGAAAGTGAGCTCGCTATCGCGGCGCGCCAGGGCTGGTTCGAGGAAGAATGCTGGCATCTGCGCAAGGATGGCTCGCGCTATTGCGGCGACGACATCATTTCCGCGATCCGCGACGACGACGGCGCCATGCAGGGGTTTTCGGTCATCACACGCGACGCCACTCCACGCATCGCCTTGCGCGAGCAGACCGAACGCTCGCGCGATTTCTATTTCGCGTTGTTCTCGGGATTTCCCAACCTGGTGTGGCGCTCCGACGCCCAGGGCTCGTGCGATTACCTCAATCAGGCCTGGCTCGATTACACGGGGCGGTCGCGGGAAGCCGAGCTCGGCAACGGATGGATGGAAGGTATGCACGCCGACGATCGTGCCCGCTGGCGCGCGACCTTCGATCAGGCATACGGCTCAATGCAGCCGTTCGAAATCGAATTCAGGCTGCGCCGTGCCAACGGCGAGTACGGATCCATGATCTGCGTCGGTCGCCCGTATCACGACATGCAGGGGCAATTTGCCGGGTATCTGTGCTCCTGCTACGACAACACCACGCGCCGCACAATGGAAATCGCGCTGCGCGAGAGCGAAGCCCGCTACCAGGGGATGACCGCCAATGTGCCGGGCATGGTTTTCGAGCTCCTGCGCGACGGCGCCGGACGCCTTTCATTCTCCTACGTGAGCCAGGGCTGCGAGGCCTTGACCGGCTTGCCCGAGTCGCAGCTCACGGCCGATGCCGAATCGTTTTTTCGCCTGATCCCCGCTTCCGAGCGTGCACATTTCACTGCGACGCTCGACGCCTCCGCGGCGCAGCTCGCGACCTGGAATTGGGCCGGACGACTCCTTCCGCCGCACGGCGCAAGCGAGAAATGGATCAATATCCGCGCGCGCCCGCGTCGCCTCGACAGCGGCGACGTTCTCTGGGACGGGTTGGTGTTCGACGATACGCAAGGACGCCTGGCGCAACTCGAGATCGAGCGCTCGCGCGAAGAGCTGCGCGCCTTGTCACGCCACCTGCAGACGATCCGCGAAGAGGAAAAAGCACGGATCGCGCGCGAAGTTCACGATGAGCTCGGGTCGACCCTCACGGCGCTGAAGATGGATCTCGACTGGCTGGGAGAGCGCTTGGCGGGCGCGCCGGAGGCCATCGTGCAAAAGCGCGCCGCGATGGGCACGCTACTCGAAGCGGCCGTAGCCGCCACGCGGCGGATCGTCACCGATCTGCGTCCGAGCATCCTCGACGATCTCGGCCTGTCGGCGGCTCTGCGCTGGCAGGCGGCCGAGTTCGCCAAACACACAGGCGTGCGCGTCGATGTCAAGGCACTGGAGACCAACCACCACATCGACCGCGACGTCGCACTAGCGCTGTTCCGGATCTTTCAGGAAACGCTCACCAACGTCGCGCGACACGCCAAGGCGACCGAAGTAGCGGTGATGCTATCCTCGAACGACGACGCGCTCGTGCTGCAGATTCGCGACAACGGAATCGGCGTTTCCGAAGATGATCTGCGCAAACCGACGTCGCTCGGCATCCGCGGCATGCGCGAGCGCGCACGCCAACTGGGCGGCGACGTTTCTGTCTCCGCCCAGCCGGGATCGGGGACGACAGTCGTCATCTCGATCCCGATTACAAGTCGCGCGGGAACCGCCCCCGCGCTCCGGCAATGAGCGTCCGGGGCTTACCCAGTCTTGACGGTCAGATTGTCGACGACGTTTCTGACGCCTTCGGTCGACGTAGCAATCTGCTTCGCGCGGTCGCGCAGCATGTCCGAATCAACATTGCCGGACAGCGTGACCGTCGCATCCTTGGTGTCCACATTGATCTGCAGCGACTTGAGGCCCGGCTCGGCGAGGATGGCCGCCTTCACCTTGGCCGTGATCGCTGTGTCGTCTGCCACCATTGCAACCTTGTCGGCCGCCTGGCTAGTCTTGGCTTCGATCTTCGCCGTCGTCGTCTGATCGGCGGGCTTGCTGGCCGTACTGCTCGGGCTGCGCTGCTCACAGCCCACAGTCAGCAATGCCGCCGCCGCCAGTGCAGTTACGAGTAATGTCGGTTTCACGTTCATGTTGCACTCCTCAACAAGAATCCCCTCTCGTATCGTCCACCACAAGTCTGCCCTCCGAGGCGCGCTCCGTGTATCGGCAGGTATCCGTTTCTCTTGTGGGAAATGCGGCAGCCGCCGTCGGACCGCGTCCTACGTGAACAGAGCCGCGGCGTCCTACGCGGCGAGCAGGACTCCCGAGGTCGGAGTTTGCAAGCGTACGAGTTGCGCAGCGTTGTCCGACGGCTCGACGAGCGGGCTCAGCCGGCGCAGGCGCGCAGTTCCGAACAGCGTCGCGAAGGCGACGTCCGCCGCATCGCGGCCGATGCCGATGCGCACGATGCTGTCGATCGGCGCAAGCTCGGTCGGGTCGAAGAGCTGCCACCGGCCGCCGAGGTACGCCTCGAAAACGGCGTGGAAATCCTGTGGCGGCTCTTCGTAGCGCGTATACCCGGTGACGAATCGCGCCGGGATGTTGAGCGCGCGGCACAGTGCGATTGCGAGGTGGGCGAAGTCGCGGCATATGCCGGCGCGATTCGCCAGCACGTCGCGCGCGGTGGTCACCGGTGACGAGGTTCCGACGCGGTAGGCGATATTGCCCCGTATCCACCGGCAGACTGCTTCGACTTGGGCATAGCCCGGGGCAATGTCGCCGAACTCGTCGCACGCCAGCGCGAACAGCGCTTCCGCCTCGCAATAGCGGCTGGCAAGGACGTAGGGAATCACGTCCGGAGGAAGCGTGGCCAGCGGGGTCCGGTCCGCGCTCGGGTCGATGGACGGCGCATCGAGATCGACCGCGGCGAGATAGCGAATGCTGAAGGAGCCCGGCGCGACGTTGACGCGCAGGAACCGGTTGACTCCGGTCGCATCGCAGAACTCGTCGAATTGCTCTGCCGGCTGCAGCGTGATCGTCTCGCAGCGCACTCGCTGCTCCGGCATCGACGGCACCGCGACATTGAACAAAAAGAGCGTCTGCTGCAGAACGTCGTACTCCAGCTCGCAATCGATGCTAAAGGATTTCACTCGCGGCCCCGTTCGTTTCGGCACTCGCCGGGCGCGCGCGGCGCCCGGTGCATGCGCTGTTTAGCTCGTCAGGTCCGCGGGCAGATTCTGGAGCAGGTCGGCGAGGTCGTCGGCGTGCTCCTCCTCCTTTGCCGTGATCTCTTCCAGCATCGTGCGGGTGGTCGAATCGAACGGCGCAAAATAACGAATCATCTCGCGATAGCTGTCGATGGCGATCCTTTCCGCGACGAGATCCTCCTTGATCATGTCGACCAGCGAATTACCCTCGACGTACTCGGAGTGGCTGCGTGAGGAAAGGCCATCCGGAGCGAAATCCGGTTCGCCGCCGAGCTGAACGATGCGCTCCGCGATGCGGTCGGCGTGCTCCTGCTCATCGCCGGCGTGCTCGAGAAACTCCGCGGCGACCGGTGCCGAATGAATGCCCCTCGCCATGAAGTAATGGCGCTTGTAGCGCAGCACGCAAATGATCTCGGTCGCCAGCGCGGTATTGAGGACCTTGACGGCCGTTTCGGTGTCGCCGCCGTAGCCTTCGGTCACCGCGCCGCCGTCGATATGCTGCCGCGCCCGCTCGCGCAGCGTCTTGACGTCGGTCAGGAATGGTTGCTTGTTCGACCTCTTTGCGTCGTTCGATACCGGTTTGCTGGACATGACCCCTCTCCTCGTCACTTCATGTATCCATAGAGTATGCGGTACGCGCCGGTACCGCAACGCGAAGCCAGCAGGATTCGTGCCGGCGAGGCCGACCAATCCTTTCCTCGTGCGCCCGCCGCGCGCTCGGCCACACGCCGCGAGGACACCGTGCAATTTCTACAATGCGCGGGTAAGAGTCTCTACCAGAGTTAGACTCTCAGAATCGGCCGGAAGATGCTCATGGCACCGCGCGCTGGCGCTCGACGTTGGCGTCGACCACGGTCAATGCCGTCATGTTGACGATACGCCGGACTGTCGCCGACGGCGTGAGAATATGCGCCGGCTTGGCCACGCCGAGCAGTATCGGACCGAGCGTGAGCCCGCTTCCGGCGGCGGCCTTGAGCAGATTGAACGAGATGTTCGCTGCGTCAAGCGTTGGCATGATCAGCAGATTCGCGTCGCCCTTGAGGCGCGAGGTCGGAAATACGCGGTCGCGCACCTCGGCCGACAAAGCGGCGTCGCCGTGCATTTCGCCGTCGACTTCGAGCTCGGGTTCCATCGCGTTGATCAACGCAACCGCCGACTGCATCTTCTGCGCCTGCGGGTGTGCGCTCGAACCGAAACTCGAGTGCGAAAGCAGAGCGACCTTTGGAGTGATACCGAAACGGCGGATCTCTTCGGCAGCGAGAAGCGTAATCTCGGCGATCTGCTCTGCGGTCGGATCGGGATTGACATAGGTGTCGGCGATGAAGAGGGTACGGTCAGGCAGAATCACTGCGTTCATCGCCGCGGAGGTCTTGACGCCTCGGCGCAGCCCGAATACCTGCTCGATGTAGCGGCGGTGCGAATCGTGGGTGCCGTAGGTACCGCAGAGCATGCCATCGGCGTCGCCCAAGTGAATCATCATGGCACCGATCAGCGTCAGTCGCCGGCGCATTTCGATCTTGGCGAGCTGCTGCGTGATGCCCCTGCGCTCCATCAGGCGATGGTACTCGGTCCAATACGCGCGGTAGCGCGGATCGTCCTCGGGGTTGATCATCTCGATGTTGACGCCAGGCTCGAGCCGCAGACCGTAGCGCTCGATGCGTTGCGCGACGACCGCGGGGCGACCCACGAGGATCGGCTTGGCCAGGCCCTCGTCGACGACGACCTGCACGGCGCGCAGCACGCGCTCGTCCTCGCCCTCCGCGAAGACGATTCGCCTGGGCGAATCCTTCGCCGCCTGGAAGATCGGCTTCATCAGCAGTCCGGAGTGATACACGAACTGCAGCAAACGCTGGTGGTACGCATCGAAATCGGCGATCGGCCGCGTCGCGACGCCCGAGTCCATCGCGGCCCTGGCGACCGCCGGCGCGATCTTGACGATCAGCCGCGGATCGAACGGCTTGGGAATCAAATATTCGCCGCCGAACTTCACGTCCTCGATACCGTACGCCGCGGCGACGATGTCCGACTGTTCGGCGTTGGCCAAGTCGGCGATCGCGCGCACGGTAGCCAGCTTCATCGCTTCGTTGATCGTCGTTGCGCCGACATCGAGCGCGCCGCGAAAAATGAACGGAAAGCAGAGAACGTTGTTGACCTGGTTCGGAAAATCGGAGCGGCCGGTGGCGATGACCGCGTCGGGCCGCGCTGCCTTGGCGACATCGGGCATGATCTCGGGCTCCGGATTGGCGAGCGCGAGGATCAGTGGCTTGGGGGCCATCGTCTGCAGAAGCTCGGGCTTGAGCACGCGTGCCGCGGACAGGCCGAGGAAAATGTCGGCGCCGCCGATGATGTCGGCGAGCTTTCGCGCGTCGGTGTGCTGCGCGTAGCGCGCCTTGTTGTCGTCCATTTCCTCCTTGCGCCCCGCGTAGACGACGCCGGCGATATCGGACACCCAGATATACTCGCGCTTGATGCCGAGGCTGACGAGCAGGTCGAGGCACGCGAGCGCCGCCGCGCCCGCCCCGGAGCAGACCAGCTTGACCCTGGCTATGTCCTTGCCGACGACACGCAGGCCGTTGAGCACCGCGGCGCCGACGATGATCGCGGTGCCGTGCTGGTCGTCGTGAAACACCGGAATCTTCATGCGCTCGCGGCACTTGCGCTCGACATAGAAGCATTCGGGCGCCTTGATGTCCTCGAGATTGATGCCACCAAACGTCGGCTCGAGCGAGCAGATGATGTCGACGAGCTTGTCCGGATCGCGCTCGGCGATCTCGATGTCGAAGCAATCGAGACCGGCGAATTTCTTGAACAGCACCGCCTTGCCCTCCATGACAGGCTTGCTTGCGAGGGGCCCGATCGCGCCGAGTCCCAGCACGGCTGTTCCGTTGGTGACGACGCCGATCAGATTGCCGCGCGCGGTGAGGTTGCGCGCTTCGCCGGGGTCGCGGACGATTTCGTCGCAGGCCGCGGCAACGCCCGGCGTGTACGCGAGCGCAAGATCCCGCTGATTGGTCAGCTGTTTGGTGGGAAGAATCGAGATCTTGCCCGGAGGATGCGCTCGATGGTACTCGAGCGAGCTCTGGCGGATATCCTGGTCAGACATGACGACGCCTCAGGGAGAATCGCTCTGACGGCGATGCGAAAATCATGATAACAGACGCGCGCCGAATGGATGGATCGGAGAGCGTTATCGGGGCCCTCGGGCATGCCGTGCCGCTCCGCCGATCTTTAGCGCCTGCCGGTATAATGTCTATGCACCGCGGGGCGTGCGCAACGCTGCCGTGTGCGATCCGCGCACCGTCCGCCTCACCGCCAATCACCGATGCTCGTCTTCTGGTCGCTCGCAGCGCTGCTCGTCGCCATCACGCTGGCTCTGCTGCTCCGGCCGCTGTTGCGCGCGCGCGACGACCGGGGAGCGCCCGACCCCGACGCCGCAACGATCGCCGTGTACCGCGACCAGAAGCAGGCGCTCGACGCCGATTGCGCGGATAGCGTCATCACACCCGGCGAGCGCGACGCCGCGGTGACCGAGCTCGCGCGGCGACTGAGTGACGAAGTGAAGACGGTGCACGAGGCCAAGACCGATGAACGCGGGCGGCGCCGCGCATGGTTCGCTGCTGCCGCACTGCTCCTGCTGATCCCGAGCGCCGCGGTGATCCTGTACGCGCGGCTGGGAAATCCGGGTGTTGAATCGGCTGCAGTCGACTCCACAACGGATGACCGCAATGCGCACAAGATATCCGACGCCCAGATCGTTGCAATGGTCGACAGCCTTGCGCAGCGCCTGAAATCTCGTCCCGACGATGCGCAGGGTTGGGTGCTGCTGGCACGGTCATACCAGGCGCTGGGTCGCTTCCCGGAGGCAGCCGATGCGTACGCGCATGCCGACGTGCTCATCCCGGACAACGCCGCGCTGCTCGCCGATTACGCCGACGTGCTGGCAATGGCGCAGGGACGCAAGCTCTCCGGCAAGCCGGCTGCGCTGGCGCAACGCGCGCTGGCGATCGACCCGATCCATAGGAAGGCGCTGGCGCTGGCGGCGACGGCAGCACTCGAGGCGCGCGATCTCGATGGCGCGCTTGCGTACTGGCGACGGTTGCTCGCACAGTTTCCGCAAGCCTCGGACGACGCGAAGCAGATCACCGCGATCATCGCGGAGGTCGAGTCCGCCAGAGGCGAGGGCAAGATTATTCCTTCCCCTGGCGGCAACGCGCTGCAGCGTGCGGAACCGGCAGGCGCCGCCGCGCCTGCCACACCGTCGACTGGCGCGACGATCGCCGGCCGTGTCGACATCAGCCCGACACTTGCGGCCAGGGTCGCGCTCACCGATACGGTGTTCATTTTCGCCCGCGCCGTCGACGGCCCGCGCGTGCCCCTCGCGGTGCTGCGCATCCCGGCGAAAGAGCTGCCGAAAGAATTCACGCTCGACGACAGCATGGCCATGGCGCCTGGCGCGCGCCTCTCGGGAGCCGCAGCGGTCATCGTCGAGGCGCGCATCTCCAAAAGCGGCAATGCGCGGCCGCAGTCGGGCGACTTCTCCGGCAGGAGCGCGCCGGTCAAGCCGGGTGCAGCCGGGGTGAAAGTGACCATCGATCAGGTCGTGCCCTGATCAGAACATCTGCCGCTCGCTGGAGCGCTCGTCGATGACCTGATCGGAAATCACCGATTGAGCCCGGGCCGCAGAGACTGCTCGGCTATAATTCGCGTCGCCATCGTCCTCGGAAGGATGCTCCGATGCTCGAAGCGCACGACCTTGCCGCGCGGCGTGGCGATGCGCAGCTTTTTTCCGGCGTGAGCTTATCGCTGGGGCCCGGCACGGCGCTCTTCGTCCGCGGCCCCAACGGAAGCGGCAAGACGACGCTGCTGCGCATTCTTGCCGGCACGACCGAGGCTGCGCAGGGCCGGGTGCTCTGGCGCGGCGAGCGGGTCGGTCCGTTCCATCCGGTGCTCCGCGCCTGCGCGGTTTTCATCGGACATGC
>Ga0070706_100006944_pt1 | contig 10684 bp, 14 predicted proteins | sample KBSK5501metaG_FD_65476 | JGI IMG/M metagenome (GOLD analysis project Ga0070706, IMG submission 65476) | Corn, switchgrass and miscanthus rhizosphere microbial communities from Kellogg Biological Station, Michigan, USA - KBS K5-50-1 metaG | ecosystem: Host-associated > Plants > Roots >...
CGCGCTGCGCCTTGGTCAGTGCGGCTGCCCAGGCAATCCGGCCCGGGAGCGCGGAGCCAACGAGGGCGACCGCGCCGGCTACGCCCGCGGCTTTGAGGAATGCTCGGCGGCCGAGACGCTCCGGATTGCGCATGTTGATTCTCCTCGACCGAGCCTTCGCACTAGGACCAAGGTCGTATGGAGCCGCTTTACCGCTGCCTAGCATTCCAAACTGAGTACTCTTCGGCATGCTGCTGCGAAGCGTGTAGTCGACATAAAGGCCCCTTATCGGCCCAAGGCCAGGGCCCCTTGCCCATGGGGCACGCGCGAGCGGGGCCTGCGCTTTAGGGCTGGCCTACCAGGCGGACCAGCGCGCGCAACTTCTTATTTACTTCTTTAGGTTAGCGCCTTGGGCCGCGATGCCAGTCGCCACCTTCGTGGTAGTAGTGCTGGTGGAAGCAGCACCCGTACCGCCGGTCATATTCGACGATGTAGGCTGGCGAGCCAACCTCCAGGACCACGCCGGGAGTCCCGTAGATCACGGGCGGTCCCGCTACCACCACGCCCGGCGGATACGGCGCGACGACGCAGCCCGCCGCAAGCACGACCACTAGGAATAGGAACGCTGTAAGAAATACCCGCATGCTCATTGGCATCTCCTCAGTAGTCCGGGTATTTGCTACCTTTATGATCCGCCCAGGTCTCCATCCACTGGGCAATATCAAAAGGAGCATTTACCTTGCCAATCGAACAGTTATTCCACTCGCCGTGTTGGCGGCGGCTGGTCCAGCGCGGCGGTGCTGCTGCGGGTCTACGCCCGCTGGGTACCCCAGGACTTCGAGGCGGAGATACAGCGGCCCCAGCGTGACGCGGCGGTCCTACGATGAGTCCCGAAAGACGGCCCGTAATGCTCTCCAGCCGTGACCTTTACCCTGACCTTTGAGCCGAGCGTGTAAAGGACCGCCGAGGCTACCGTGCCGCAAGTGACCGTGCTACTTGAGAACGCAGAAGCCCTGGGACTCCACCCCCAGCGGCACGTTGAACTTGCTGCGGAAGTTCTCGAGCGCCACCGCGGCCGTGAGCTCGACCAACTGCGCCTCGCTGAAGTGGCCACGGAGGCGGGTCCAGAGCTCATCGCTCACCTTCTCGCCGGTGATGGTCATCCGTTCCGCGTACTCGAGGGCGTCGCGCTCCATCGGCGTGAACAGCGGGCTCTGCCGCCAGGCGGGCACCTGACGGATCTTCTCTTCGGTGGCTCCGGTCTGCATCCCACGGGATGCATTGATGTCAATTCAGAACGGACAACCATTGATGAGGGCGACCCGAAGGTAGATCAGCGGCACCAGGTCGGGCGGCAGCAGGCCGGACTTCTCGATGGACAGCGAGAGCTGCTTGGCGGCCTTGAGAATCGGCGGGCAATGGGCAAAGACCTTGGTCGTGTTGAATAGCGCGCCAAAGGCTTCCCGCTCCTTCGCGAAGAACTCCTTGAGGATCGGGTCGCCGCCGGGGTCCTCGATTTCCTTCACTCGGGGCATAGGGATCTTCCTCCCAGTCGCAGCCGCGTTTCCGGGTCAGGGCCGCTTGAGGACAAACACCGCCATATCGTCGGGCAGCTGGGCGCCGGCGCGCCGGATCAGGTCGTCGGTGATGGCCTGGACGATCTCCGGTGCGCTCCGCGAGCGCTCGCGGTCCAGGAGCTCCATCAGCCGCGTCAGCCCCGACCGCTTGCCACGCTCCTCCACCAGCGCAACGACGCCGTCGGTATAGAGCACGAGCGTATCTCCGCCCAGCACGAAGTCCAGAGTCGCTTGGTCGAAGGTCGAGTCTTCGCCCACGCCCAGCAGCGGCCCGCTGAGCGCCAGCGCTTCGGGCGCGGCGCCCCGTCGCATCACCAGCGGCGCCGGGTGTCCGGCATTGGCGAGCGTGATATGGCCCGGATGGGCAGGATCCAGCACGGCCAGCACCAGGCTGACCGACATATTGGGCGGCATGTCCCGGCAGAGCGAGGCATTGAGCCAACCGAGCACTTCACCCGGCTCCACTAGGGCCCGGGCGACCTCGCGCAGCAGCGTCCGAACCATCACCATGAGCAGCGCGGCCGGGATCCCCTTCCCCGAGACATCCCCGAGGGCGACGCCCAGGCGGTCTCCCATGGGAACGAGATCGTAGAAGTCGCCGCCCACCACGGCCGCGGGGCGCAGAGCCGCGGCGGCCTCGAGCCCCGCCAGCTGGGAGGGTACCGGCGGCAGCAGACGCGTCTGGATCTCGCGCGCCGCCTCCAGGTCGCGGCCGAGCTGGGCCACGCCCTCGGCGGTGGACCAGTCGCCGAGGACGGCCAGCAGGGGCGCCGTGAGGCGCGCCTGGGCGGTGCGCTTGAGCAAGATCTGGACGCGGGCCAGGATCTCGGCCGGCTCGAAGGGCTTGGCCACGTAGTCGTCGGCGCCGCGCTCGAAGCCCTTCATCTTGTCGGTGAGCGCCGCCTTGGCGGTCAGCATGATCACCGGCACGTGGGCGCTGGGCCCGTGCTCGCGGATCCGGCGGAGCGTTTCCAGCCCGTCGGCGCGGGGCATCATGACGTCGAGCAGCACAAGGTCGGGCACCTGGCGGTGGATGGCTTCGATCGCCTCGAGGCCGTCCGCCGCGCTCGAAACCTCGTAGCCCGCCCGCCGGAGAATCACCGTAAGGATGGTGCTGATGTCGGCCTCGTCGTCCACCACCAGGATGCGCGGAGCGGTCACGAGCCCGCCCCCTTGCCCGCCTTCAGGCCGGCGCGGACGGCCTTGAGCAGCGCCGCGCCCCCGAACGGCTTGGTGAGGTGCACGGTGGCGCCGAGCGCGCGCGTGTCTCCGGGCTCCACCTCCACCGCGGTCAGGATCACCACGGGCGTCGTTGCCGTCTCCGGCTGCGCGCGCAGCAGCCGGATGGCCTCGAAGCCGTCCAGATCCGGCAGCATCACGTCCATCGTGATGAGGTTCGGCTTCCGCTCGCGGGCCAGCTCAATAGCTTCGAGCGCGCGGCCCGCCTCCATGACCCGGAACCCCTCCATCTCCAGCTGCTCCCGCAGCAGCGCCCGCAGATCGGACTCGTCGTCCACCACCAGGATCAGCGGCGCATCGGCGTGGACGGCATCGGGGGCGGCGGCGTCCGGGGCCAGCGCGTCACCGCGCGGTACCGGCAGCGTGACGATGAAGGTCGCCCCGACGCCCAGCTGGCTCTCCACGCCGATCCGGCCGCCGTGCTCCTCCACGATGCCGCGGCAAATGGCCAGGCCGAGCCCGGTGCCGCCCACCTCGCGCACGTTGCTGCCGTCCAGCTGCTGGAACCTCCGGAAGAGTCGGGTCACGTCCTCGGGCGCGATGCCGCGCCCCTGGTCGCTCACACTCAGCTCGACTTCTCCGCCGGTCACGTGGCCGGACACGCTGACGCGCCCGCCTACGGGAGAGAACTTGATGGCGTTGGACACCAGGTTCGTCACCACCTGCACCATGCGGTCGAAGTCCACCCGGATGGAGGGCAGCCCCTCCGGCACCTCCTGCTCGAGCACGACCTCACGCGACTCGGCGAAGCCGCGGATCCCCTCAACCGCCATCGCGACGAAGTCGCACGGCCGGTGGCTGGCGAGGTCGAGCTGCATTCGGCCCGCTTCGATCTTGGAGATGTCCAGGATGTTGGTGATCAGCCGGATGAGCCGATCCGTATTCTTCACCGAGATGTCGATGAGGTGGCGCTGCGTCTCGTCGAGCTGCAGCGCGGAATCGGACAGGAGCAGGTGCAGCGAGCCCTTGATCGAGGTCAACGGCGTGCGCAGCTCGTGGGAAACCACAGACACGAACTCCGTCTTCATCCGGTCGATCTCGCGCTCGCGCGTCACGTCGCGGAGGGTGACCGTGACGCCCACCGTGCTGCCGAGCAGGTCAGCGGTCGGGGTCGTGTGCCAGCGCAGCGTCCGACGCTCCGGGAGGCGCAGCTCGAGATTGCCGGCGGCCGGCTCGGAGCGCCGCGCGATCGCCACCGCCAGGGCCTGACCGCCCGTGTCCTCCCATGCGACCGAATGGCTCAGGGCGTCGACCAGACCGCGAAACGGCCGGCCCACCACCGAGTCGGGCGCGATGCCCAGCAGCGCTCCGCCCTGCTTGTTGAACGCGACGATGCGCTCCTCGAGGTCCAGCACCAGGAAGCCGTCCGACGTCGAGGCGAAGACCTGCTCGAGCTGGGTCTTCTTGTTCTCCGCCTCTTCGAAGAGCGCGGCATTGTCCAGCGCCATCGCCAGCTGGTCCGCGTAGGCCGCCAGCAGTCGTGTTTCGGCTTCGGAGATCGAACGCGGGCCCGCGAAGAGCAGCGTGAGCCCGCCCAGCACGCGGCTGCGGCCGCGCACGGGGAAGGCCGCAAGCGCATGGGGAGCCGGCGCCAGGAGTCCGGACGGGATGATATCCGGGCGCGCTTCGATGTCCGGGATGAGCAGCGGCGCCTCGCGGCGCCGGAGCGGCTCGGCGGCCGCGCGCACCGCATCCTCGCTCCACTCGCCCCAGCGGATCTCCTCGAGCTGAGCCGCGCTCCCCTCGCCGAACAGCACGACCGCCGTGCCGGTCGCGCCGAACGTCTGCCCGAGGTTGGCGATGGCATCGGGGAGCAGCCGCTTGACGTCGAGCGTGCGGTGCAGCGTGCGCGCGGCCTCGTTGAGCAGCGCCGCCTGGGCCAGGTTCTGCTGCGCGGCCGTGTACAGCCGCGCGTTCTCGACGGCGCCCTGCCGGGCCTCGCCATACAGGCGGGCATTGTTGATCGAGTGCGCCAGCTGCTGACAGAACAGCTCGAGGTGAGCCACACCCCGGGGCGTGATGGGCCGGCGGCTCCGCTTGTGGTCCGCCGCGACGAGGCCGATGAGCTCGTCGCGGTAGATGAGCGGCACGACGGCGAAGCGGCGGGAGCGCAGGACGGGATGGCGTAGAAGATCGGGCGCCAGCGGCGGCGCCTTTGCCAGCTCCGTGTCGGAGGAGACGATCAAGGTCGCGCCCGACTCCCAGGCCATCTGGAGCGCGCCGCCGGCCGAGAGCGGGATTCGGCGGGGCGCATCCGGGGTGAGGTCGGTGGCCGACATCAGCTCCAGCGCCGAGCCGTCCGGGGTCGCGAGCATCACGCTGACGCGGTCGAAGCCCAGCGCCTGCCGGGCGCGCTCGACGAACGTGTCGGTGCGGTGCTGGAGCTCCATGGAGCGCGTCATCGCCACCGTGAGGGCGTAGAGATCTTCGGTGAGCCGGCGGCGGTCCTGGGTGTCCTGGAAGAGGCGCGCCTTGGTGAGCGCCACGGCCGCCTGCTCCGCCAGGGCCTCCAGCACCTTGACCTCGGCGGGCGGGAAGAGATAGCCCTGCCGCGAGAACAGCGCAATGACGCCGGCGGCGCGTCCGGCGATCACGAGCGGCAGGACGGCGGCCGATGCCAGGCCTTCGGCCGCGAGCCCATCGCTTCGGCTCCGCTCCGCCGCGGAGAGGATCTTGGAGCGCGCGAGGTCTTCGACGATCGCGGGTTCCCCGCTCGCGGCGACCCCACCCACCAATCCCTCGCCGACCTCGATCTCCCGCTCCTCCCGCGATTTCTCGGCGCCGGTGCCGGCCTCGGCGCGCAGGAGCAGGCGCTTGCCGTCCGCGGTCCAGAGCCGGCAGACGCAACCCGCGAAGAGCGAGACTGCCGCTTCGGCCACCGCGGGCAGGATGACGTCCGGCTCGAGCGAGGCGGTGATGGTGCGTGTCAGCCGGGTGAGCGTCTCCATGCGACTGGCGTGGAGCCGGGTTTCCGCGCGGGCCGCCTCGAGCTCGGCCAGCGCCGCGCTGAGGCGCGCTTGCAGCTCCCCGGCTGCGGGCTCGGCGTCGTCGGAGCGGAGCGGGCGTCGGGCTCGGTCGCCACTCATCGGCAGAATACCTACCAGTATAACCGCCCGGTGTGGAGCGGCGTTAGGACTGGTTGCGGAGGATCGGCCCCGCGCCGGCCGCGGGCCAGCGGTCAGGCGAAGTGTTCTGGAATCAGCTCGCGAAAGAGGGCCAGCAGACCGCCGGCATCCGGGGTGGGCGCGACGCGGTGCGCGGCGGCACGAACGAACGCGGGCGCATGCGGCATCGCGACGCCCATGCCGGCGGCCCGGATCATCTCGAGGTCGTTCTCCTGGTCCCCGACCGCGATCACGCGCTCGAGCGGAACGTCCAGGGAGCCGGCGAGGCGCGCGAGCGCGCTGCCCTTCGAGGCGGCGGCCGGGACCACCTCGAGGTAGTTGCTGCGGGTACGCAGCAGCTTCGCGCCTTCTCCGACCACGCCTTCGAGCTCCTCGCGCACCACCGGCAACGCTTCCGGGTGGCCGATGAGCAGGCTCTTCACGAAGGCGCCGAGCGACAGGAAGTCGGAGGGATCGGGGATCACCTCGGCGCGCAGGCCTTCCTCATCGCAGTAGGCGCGCACCGGCAGGCTCTGCTCGAGGCAGTAGAGCTGGTCGTCCCGATAGAAGAGCGGATGCACCGGGGAGTGGACGAACACATCGTAGGCGTGGCGGAGCACCCCGCGCGGCAGCGTCACCGACAGGAGATCGTCGCCGCTCAGCGTGTCGCGCACGAGCGCGCCGTTGTAATAGATGATGGGCGCCCGGATCATCAGCTCGTCGCGGTACCGGGCGGTGGCGGCCGGCATCCGGCCGGTCGCGAGGGAGATGAGGAGGCCGGCCTCGGTGGCGCGCCGGAACGCCGCCACCAGCTCGGGGTCGAGCAGCAGCGTGTGGTCGATCAGGGTGCCGTCGAGATCGCAGACCAGCAGCGAGTACGGCATGCGCTAGAGCGGCGCCGCCGGATCGTCGGTTGCCCGACGGGACGGCGCCGAAGCGCCACGTGGAGCCCGCCTCACGCCCGACGCTCTCCCCGCGCGAAGCGCGCGGCGCACTCGGGGCTGCAGAAGTGCGTCACGACGCCGTCGTCTTCGGTGGTCACGGAGCGGGACAGCAGGACATAGGTCTGGCACACCGGGTCTTTGACCAGCTCGTCCCGCCGTGGCGGCGTCTCGCGCGGCAGCCGCGCGCGCCAGGCGCGCACGGCGGGCCCCACGGCGATGACGATCAGGGTGATGATGGCCAGGAACAGCAACCCGCGCATCGGATCAACCGCGCCGGTCGGGGCGGATCGACAATGAGCGGAGGAAATCCCGATCCTGCTCGGTCAGCTCGAAGCCGTCGGGCTCGGCGCCGGCCCGGCCGCTCAAGAAGAAGATGCCGGTGTCGGCGCCGCGCTTGAGGATCTCCTGCACGGCGTCGCGCGAGGCCTCCGTGGCCTCGAGCGAGAGTTGGATGGCCCGGAGCAGCTTCTCCATGAGGCGCTCGGCATGCCGATCCGACCTCATGGCCCTTACGATATCATACGTGATTGCAGCTCGACTGTAACGGCGCGTACTTGGCGCTCAGACGTCGGATGGGATGCACGGCCCCTATATAATATGGGCGCGGCTGCACCCTCCCTGCACCCTCACCGCGACGGGTCCTCCGTAGGCGAAACTCGACCTCCCGATAGCCCGAAATTCGAGGCACCCCGTCCAGCGCTTCCTTGGCTCCCACGCGGCAAAGTAGCTCCGCGCGAGCCCACGTCCCCAGAAATGAGGAGAGGAGCAACGCGCGAGCCGTTCATCCTGTCACACCTTCCGCACAGCTTTGACCAGGGACGTACGGATGCCCAGGCCCTAACCGAGACGGTTGGAGCTGGCGAGGCCCAGGTAGGCCGCGCGGTAGATCCTGGCACGCTCCGCGCGGCGTTGATCCGAGCGGGACTCCTCCGGCCTGCCGCGAGGCGAGGAAACTTCCGACCCCCGTCCCGCGTCTAGATGGGTGTGAGGCCGCGACACGTCCAGCCCCGCCCCGCTGCGCCCCATGCTCGACCCCGCCAGACCCGTAGCAGAATACCGCTTGACAGCATGCTGTCATGATTTCATGATTGCATCACGGTCACAGGAGGGCCGTGGGATGAGTAAAAAGAAGAAGTCACAGCCGCCAGCAGAGGACGGGTTGGCGATGCTCACCGTTCGGCTCCGTCCGTCCATCATCAAGCGAACCAAGTTGGCGGCTACGCTCCTGGAGCTGCCCGTTCAAACCGTGGTTTCGATAGCCCTGGATGAGTGGCTCACCGGGCACGAGTCGAGAGATCAAGGGACCCTGCTTCTGCGCTACGCGAGACTTAGGAAGGAGGGCAAGCGATGATTGAGACCCTCGGGCAATGGCCCCTCTGGGGTCAAGTCGCGGTGGGAGTAGCCATCGGGCACTTCGTCAGCACATGGCTAACTTGGGTGGTCAGTCTGATGATTGCGGAGGCGACACGATGAAGGCCGCCATCTACGCCAGGAAGGAGGCCGACTAACATGGGCGTGCAAGTCCGGCAGAAGGCTGTCAAGAGCCACGGTGTCTTCACGGTGCCCAAGGACGCCGCGTGGTGGGTGTTCGTGGCTCACAAGGGCGCGCGCATGTCGAAGCGCTTTGGCGCGGGACCCGCAGCGAAGAAGGTGGCAGAGCACTGGGCGGCAGAGGTCAAGCTGCGGCTCGCCAATGGTGGCCCCATCGTGGAGAAGCCGAAGCCCACGCCCACCGTGCCGACGTTCGCGCAGGTCGCCGAACAGTGGCAGACGTGGTATCCCTCGCTGTACCCGACGCGCCCGAGCACGCAGGCTGTGCGGGCTTCCTTCCTGAGAACCCATCTGCTGCCGCGCTTCGGCACGCTGCCCATCACCGAAATCACGCGGGCCAGTGTGCAGGACTTCATCGCGGCCAAGCGGGCCACGGGCGGTGCGCGGCATGGGAAGGCAATGTCAGATGTCTCGCTGAAGGCGGGCCTCCCTGGGCTGCGGATGATTCTGGACTATGCGGTGGAGAAGGGCTGGCTGCCCACGAACCCCATGCGTGGGGTTCGACTGTGGCGTCCGGTGCGCAGCGTGATCGACACGGACCCGTTCAGCACGAAGGAGCTGCACGCCATCCTCGCCGCTGCCGCGAGCATTGATCCACGGTGGGCGCTGATGGTGCGGTGCTGGGCGCAGTCGGGCATGCGCAGCGGTGAGCTACGCGGACTGCGCTGGTCCGACTTCAACCCGAGCGATGGCACGGTGAGCATCGTGCGGACGCGCAGCAAGGGCCGCGAGGGTGAGCCGAAGACGCCACAGTCTCGCCGCGTGGTGGCGTTGACGCATCCCACCTGCGAACCCGTCGCCGCGTGGCAGCTCGGGGCAACCGTGGAGGCCGTGAGCGTCCTGAAGGAGCTGGCCCACACGGTGCCCATGGACGTGAACGCGCCGTTGTTCCCAAGCCTGCGGCAGCCGGGTCAACCGATGGAAGAGAACGAAATGAGCCCCATGTGGCGGCGCACGCTGGTACGCGCCAAGGTACGGCCACGGCCAGCGGAGCATCTGCGGCATACGTTCGCATCCACTCTGCTGTCCCGAAACGCACCGCTGCTCTACGTGGCGAAGATGGGCGGGTGGAAGTCAGGGAGCGTGCTGCTCCAAATCTACGCGCGGTGGCTGCCGCAGGATGGAATGAACGCGATGCCTGCCGTGCTGGCCCAGGAGGCGCGGCGATGAAGCGCTGGGTGCTCGCGGGGCTGGTGGTGCTCGTGCTCGGCTGGCTGGTGGTGGGTCCAGCCTGGGACCGCTGGACGCGGCCTGCGGAGATCGAGCTAGCGGTGTACCGCTTCTGCGATAGGAAAGCGAGCGATTACGGCCCTGACGTCAATGCCCAGGCTTACGGCATCGCGTACTGCTGGCATCAAGCTGGGCTGGACCCGAACCGGCTCAGGCTCGTGGCTGAGAGGGTGGCGGTGCGGCCATGAGGAGCGTGGCGGTGGTGGCGATGGGCGTGACGGTCGGGCTCCTGGGGGTGGCCGGGTGTAGCCGGGCAGAAGAACCCAAGGACGTGACCGGGTGGTTTGTCAGCTACCGATCCACGTGGCACTTCACCCCTGAGTACTTGAACCGAGATTCAACGGGCTTCTCTCGCCGGGAGTTCGCAGGGCTCCAGACCAACACCGGCATTGTGGCGATCCCCGGGCAGCCGTTCCAGGACCGTCAGTCTTGCGAGGTCGAGGCTAAGAAGTTGAACGACCATGACACCGAGTTCAAGGGTAAGATGGCGAAGCTCGGGGCCAGTGCCGATCTAGTCGAGGGCATTCACACCGTCTCCTCTACTCACTTCTGCACCTACACCACCGCGACCCGGAAGGGGCCCACCGGTCGGACGCCCAAGACCTACTTCTGGGACGAGGCCAAGAAGAAGTAGCCGCGTAGCCTTCCACGCGCCCGGCGCAGGGAGAAGGCTAACGTGCGAGGCGGCAGGGCTACTCCGTCTGGGCTTCCAGGCGGCCGTCATTGGTCCCGGGCGGCGATTCGGGAGGTCCACCAGGCCGCCGTACCTGGCTTCTTGTCGTCCTCGTTGGCCGCCGCTATACTCGCTCGCTGGGCGAAGGCGAAGAAGAAGAAGGCGTAGGACGCGACGAAGGTCACCATCATCGTCCGGTGAGGAGCGGAGGACCGATGACCGGGACCGGCGAGAAGTTCAAGTGGTTTCTCTGGACGTTCCCTGAACAGACCATGATGTCGGATGAGTTCATCGCCGAAGGATTTCGAGTCCGATTGATGGGCAACACGTTGGAATTGTCCTTCGAACCATCTGGTACTCCGTCCGCCGCCGTCGCGAAAGCGCTAG
>Ga0070706_100006947_pt1 | contig 10676 bp, 11 predicted proteins | sample KBSK5501metaG_FD_65476 | JGI IMG/M metagenome (GOLD analysis project Ga0070706, IMG submission 65476) | Corn, switchgrass and miscanthus rhizosphere microbial communities from Kellogg Biological Station, Michigan, USA - KBS K5-50-1 metaG | ecosystem: Host-associated > Plants > Roots >...
GACCCGAAGCTCGGCGCGGTGAACACCAACGCGCCGCACGTCTTCAAGGACAAGGTCATCACCGGCATCAGCGGCGGCGAGTGGGGCGTGCGCGGCTTCATCGCGGCGTACAACCTGTCGGACGGCAAGCTGGCCTGGAAGGGCTACAGCGTCGGCCCCGACGCCGAGATGCTGATCGACCCCGACAAGACGATGACCTGGACCGACGGCAAGATGGCGCCCGTCGGCAAGGACTCGTCGATCAAGACCTGGCAGGGCGACCAGTGGAAGACCGGTGGCGGCACGACCTGGGGCTGGTACAGCTACGACAAGGCGCTGAACCTGATGTACTACGGCACCGGCAACCCGTCGACCTGGAACCCGGCGCAACGCCCGGGCGACAACAAGTGGTCGATGACGATCTTCGCGCGTGACGTCGACACCGGCCAGGCCAAGTGGGTCTACCAGATGACGCCGTACGACGAGTGGGACTTCGACGGCATCAACGAGATGATCCTGGCCGACATCAACGTCAAGGGCAAGCCGACCAAGGCGCTGGTGCACTTCGACCGCAACGGCTTCGCGTACACGATGGACCGCGTGACCGGCGCGCTGCTCGTGGCCGAGAAGTACGACCCGCAGGTGAACTGGGCCACCGGCATCGACATGAAGAGCGGACGCCCGCAAACGGTCGCGAAGTACTCGACCGCGAAGAACGGCCCCGATGTCAACACGAAGGGCATCTGCCCGGCGGCACTCGGCAGCAAGGACCAGCAGCCGGCGGCGTTCGATCCTGAGACCAAGCTCTTCTACGTGCCGACGAACCACGTCTGCATGGACTACGAGCCGTTCAAGGTCGAGTACACGGCGGGCCAGCCGTACGTGGGTGCGACGCTGTCGATGTTCCCGGCCCCGGGCAGCCACGGCGGCATGGGCAACTACATCACCTGGGACGCAGGCACCGGCAAGATCGTGCAGAGCCACGCTGAGAAGTTCTCGGTCTGGAGCGGCGCGCTGAATACCGCGGGCGGCATCTCCTGCTACGGCACGCTCGAGGGTTACATGAAGTGCGTCGACAAGAAGGACATCAACAAGGAGCTGTTCAAGTTCAAGACCCCGTCCGGGATCATCGGCAACGTGTTCACGTACACGCATAAGGGCAAGCAGTACATCGGCGTGTTCTCGGGCATCGGCGGCTGGGCCGGCATCGGCATGGCGGCGGGCCTCGAGAAGGACCAGGATGGCCTGGGCGCCGTGGGCGGCTACCGCGAGCTGGCGAAGTACACCGAGCTCGGTGGTTCGCTGACGGTGTTCGCACTGCCGAATTGACGCAACGCAACACAACTAGAGCGCCGTCGATGGCAGGCGGCGCCTGACGACCAAGACCGGGGGATGGCTTTTCGATCGAGGAGCCGTCCCCGCTTTTTTATTTCGACTACCTTTTGAAGCCTCATGAAGTTCTCCAAGACACTCTGCTGCGCGCTGCTCGTTGGCGGCGCCGCCACGGCCCTCGGTCAGGCTGCGGCCCCTTCCACTGCCGGCGGCGCGAAGCCGCCCTACACCGTCGTCGACGGCTACAAGGTCGACGCCGACACGCTGCAGGGCTTCAAGACCTGGCGCGCCGCCGCCTGCGATCGCTGCCACGGCGCGAACCAGGAAGGGCTGGTCGGCCCCTCGCTGATCAACAGCCTCAAGACCTTGTCCAAGGACGACTTCGTCAAGACCGTGACGAACGGGCGGCCGAACACGCAGATGGTCGCTTTCTCGGGCAACGAGACCGTGATGAAGAACATGGACAAGCTCTACGCGTACCTCAAGGGGCGCTCGGACGGGGCGATCACGAAGTCGCGCGTCGAGCCCATGCAATGAACAATGCACGCCTGCCGGCAGCGTGGCTGATCGCGGCGTGCGCGCTGGCGACGTTCGCCGCAGGCGCGGCCGCGCAGGATGCACCGCCCCCGCGCACCGCGCTGCGCGTCTGCCAGGACCCGAACAACCTGCCGTTCTCGAACACCAAGGGTGAAGGCATCGAGAACCGCATCGCCGAGGTCTTCGGCAAGGCGCTGAACCTGCCGGTCACCTACTACTCGTTCCCGCAGCGGCTCGCGTTCATCCGCAACACGCTGCGCTACAAGCTGCCCGGGCAGGACTACCCGTGCGACATCGTGATCGGCGTGCCGGTCGGCTTCGAAGAAGGCGTCTCGGTCACCAAGCCCTACTACCGCTCGACCTACGCGCTCGTGTTCCCGAAGGGCAAGGGCTTGGACAACGTCGCCTCGGTGGACGACTTCCTCGCGCTCGACACGGCCAAGCTGCGCGGGCTGCGCATCGGGCTGTACGACCGCTCGCCGGCGGGCGAGTGGCTGTCCCGGCACAAGCTCCTGCAAAACGGCGTGCCGTATCCGATCATGAACCCCGACCCGCAGCAGTATCCGGGCGAGATCATCGAGAAGGACCTGGCGAACGGCAAGATCGACGCCGCGATCGTCTGGGGTCCGATCGCCGGGTACTTCGCGCAGCGCGTCAAGGCGCCGACGCTGGTCGTGCTGCCGCTGAAATCCGAACCCGGCCTGAAGCTCGACTACCAGATGGCGATGGGCGTGCGTTTCGGCGAGCGCGAATGGAAGCAGCAGGTCGAGAGCCTGATCGACTCGCGCCAGGCCGAGATCCAGGCGATCCTCAAGGAGTACGGCGTTCCGGTCGTCGATGCGTCGTACGCAGCGCCGAAGAACTGATCGTGATGCCCTGTCGCCTTCTGCCGCGGCGCCTCGCCGTCGCGTTCGCCGTCGCCATCGCTTCGGGCGCCGGCATGCTGGCGGTTCCCGCTGCGTCGGCCCAGGCGCCGGCCAAGGACCCGCCCAAAGATTCGGCCAAGGACTATTCCGCCGCCGAACGCGCGCTGTTCCTGACCGACCAGTTCGCGAAGCTGCGCCCGCCGCTGACACTGCGCTACCAGTTCCACCGCACCGGCAGCCTCGAATCCGCGTTCGACGACAAGGCCGCAATCACGTTGACCGCGCGAAGCGGCGGCGATTGCTGCGACGCGAGCGGCGAGTTCCTGAGCGGCGAGCGCAAGGTCGAATTGCCGCCGGTCGAAGGTGCCAAGGGCAATCCGGTGCTGCTCTTCTTCCTCGAGCGCGACGTGCGCGAGATGCAGCGGCTGACCAAGGGCCAGTCGAACTACTTCCGCAAGCGCATCCGGATGGCGATCTACCAGGGCGCGCAGCAGCGCGCGGTCACGCTGAAATTCCGCGGCAAGCCGGTGGCGGGCCAGGAGTTCACGATCACGCCATACGTCGACGACCCGAACCGGCCGCGCTTCGAGCAGTTCGCCGGCAAGCGCTACGTGTTCACGCTGTCCGACGCGGTGCCGGGCGGCGTGTATGCGATCCGCACGCTGATCGGCAGCCCCGCGCAGAACGTCGGCCCGTCCGCTCCGTTGCTCGCCGAGGAGCTGCTGATCGACGGCGCCGAGGGCAGCGGCTCCTGATGCGCCCTGCCGAACGAACTTCACCGCACAACGTCACGGACCCATCGCCATGAACCCCATCACCACCCGTCCCAACGCGCTGGGTGCCGCCGTGTCCGCGCTGCTGGCGATCGCCGCCGGCACCGCGAACGCCAACGACTTCCCGACCGCCGACCGCGTGCTGTACGTCGAGGACTGCATGCGCGCGAACCCCGGCCCGTACTTCGAGATGGTCAACAAGTGCTCCTGCGCGATCGACGCGATCGCCGCCGAGGTCAAGTACGAGGAGTACGCGACGATGCAGACCATCAGCAACGGCATGTCGATCGGCGGCGAGCGCGGCGGTGCGATCCGCGACGTGCCCACGCTGCAGCCCGAGCTGAAGAAATACCGCGAGCTGCAGGCAAAGGCGAAGAAGGGCTGCTTCATCCAGGCCGCCGCGAAGTAGCCCTGGCCCTGGCCCTGGCCCTCTCCCGAGCGCGATGCCATGCCTGCGACCACCCGCCGCGCCCCGTGCCGGCTGCTGCTGGCCGCGGCGCTCGCCTGCAGCCTGTGCGGTGCGCCGGCCGCGACGACCGCAGCCGAGGAGCCGGCGCCGCTCGCATTGAACGAAGTGGCGAGCGGCGTGTACGTGCACGCCGGCGCGATCGAAGACTGGCTGCCGCGCAACGGCGGCGACATCGCGAACCTCGGCTTCGTCGTCGGCAGCCGCTGCGTCGCGGTGATCGACAGCGGCGGCACGCCGCCGCTGGGCGAGCGCTGGCGCGCGACGATCGAACGCACGACACGCGTGCCGATCTGCTACGTGATCGACACCCACGCGCACCCCGACCACGTGCTCGGCAACGCGGCCTTCGCTGGCGCGGGAACCCGCTTCGTCGCGAGCGCGAAGTTCAACGCCGCGATGGCGGCGCGCGAACCGCACTTCCTGCGCGCGCTGGCGCGCGACTTCGGGATCAGCGTGACGCACGAGGCGTTGGCCTATCCGACGATCGCCGTCGACGGCACGCACGAGCTCGACCTCGGCGATCGCGTGCTCGAACTGCGCGCCTGGCCGACCGCGCACACCGACAACGATCTCACCGTGTACGACCGCAGCACGCGCACGCTGTTCGCGTCCGACCTGCTGTTCATCGGCCACATCCCGGTCGTCGACGGCAGCCTGCGCGGCTGGCTCGCGGCGATGAAAGACCTTGCGGCGATCAACGCGGCGCGCGTCGTGCCCGGCCACGGCCCGCTGGGCAACGACTGGCCCGCGGCGATGCAGCCGCAGCGCGACTATCTCGAAGCGCTGCAGCGCGAAACGCGCGCTGCACTGAAGGCGCACAAGACGCTGTCCCAGGCGGTCGACAGCATCGGCACGCAGGCCGCGTCGCGCTGGCAGCTCGTCGAGCTGTTCCACCGCCGCAACGTCACGGCAGCCTACGCCGAGCTGGAGTGGGAAGAGTGAGGGCCGCACGATGAACGAGACCATCACCCGGCGCACCGCCGCCGCGCAGGCCGCGTCGCTGATCGCCGCCGCTTGCTGGGCCGCGCCCCGCGGCGCGTGGGGCGCGATCAAGTCCGGCGACAACCCCGAGGCCAGCGAGATCTGGCAGAAGGTGCGCGCGAGCCTGTTCGACAAGCGGCCGATCGCAACCGTCGCCGACGACACGCTGGTGCTCGAGGCTCCGACCCGCGCCGAAGACGCCGCGGTCGTGCCGATCGCGATTCGCACGACGCTGCCGCAGACCGCAGCGACCTACGTCGCGAAGTTGTACCTGGTCATCGACAACAACCCGTCGCCGATCTCGGCCGTCTTCTCGTTCACGCCGCAAAGCGGCCGCGTCGACATCGAGACCCGCGTGCGTGTCGACGAATACACCTTCGTGCGCGCGATCGCCGAAACCAGCGATGGCCGGCTGCTGATGCGCACGCGCTTCGTCAAGGCGTCGGGCGGCTGCTCGGCGCCGCCGGGCAAGGATCCGCAAGCCGCGCTCGCGGCGATGGGGCGGATCAAGCTGCGGGTCGAAGGCGACGTCGCGCTGAACAAGCCGGTGCTCGCGCAGCTGATGGTCAGCCACCCGAACGACTCGGGCATGGTGATGGATCAGTTGACGCGCCAGTTCACGCCGCGCCGCTTCGTGCGCGCCATCGAGGTCGCGTACGGCGGCCGGCCGGTGCTGTCGGCCGACCTCGACTTCTCGATCAGCGAGAACCCGAACCTGCGCTTCTACTTCGTGCCCGATGCGCCGGGCCGGCTGACCGCCGTGGTGGTCGACAGCAACGAGTCCACCTGGAGGAGCAGCCTTGACGTCGCGCCGGCCGGCTGAAGTGATGGAGCCTGCGGCCGTGCGGGTACACACGGCCACCCCCGAGGGCCACGAAGGGGCCCCTTCGTGGCCCTTGGGTCGCCGGCCGCTGCGCAGCGGCCGCGCGCTGGCCGGCGCGTGGCTGATGGTCATCGCGATACCGGGCGTCGCGGCGCCGTTTGCCTACATCACCAACCAGGGCAGCCACGACGTCTCGGTGATCGACCTCGCGCTGCAGAAGGTCGTCGCAACGGTGCCGGTCGGGCGCTCGCCGGCCGGCGTCGTCGCAGCGAGCCGCGCCGGCAAGGTCTTCGTGTCGAACCCCGACAGCAAGACCCTCTCGGTCATCGACATGCGCACCCAGCAGGTCACGGCCACGCTGCCGGCCGGCAGCGGCCCGGTCGGCATCGATGCCGCGCCGGACGGAAAGCGTCTGTACGTGGCCGACTGGTACGCGAACCGGCTGCTCGTGTACGACACCGTCAGCGGGCAGGCGCTGCCGGCGATCGACGTCGGGCGCGCGCCGGCCGGCGTCGCGGTCGACGCGAGCGGCACGACCGTCTACGTCGCCGAGCGCGACGATGACAGCGTCGCCGCGATCGACGTCGGATCGGGGCGGGTGCGCGGCCGGGTCAAGGTGGGCACGCATCCGTTCGCGCTGCTGATCGACGCACGCCGCGACCGCCTCTATGCGCTCAACGTGCTCAGCGACGACGTCGCGGTGATCGACACGCGCGACACGAACCGCCTCGCGGTGATCGGCTCGGTCAAGGTCGGCAAGGCACCGTACGGCGCGGCGCTCGCGAGCGATGGCGCGCTGCTGTACATCAGCAACCAGCACGACGACAGCGTCAGCGTCGTCGATGCCGATCGCCTGACGGTGCTGCGCACGCTGCCCGGCTTCGGCTACCCGGAAGGCGTGGCCGCGTTCGGCGATCGGGTCTACGTCGTCAACTGGATGGACGACGACGTCAGCGTGCTCGACGCCGCCAGCGGCCGCGCACTCGCGCGCATCGCGACCGGCAAGAACAGCCGCGGCTTCGGCGCGTTCATCGGTGCGCCCTCCTCGCCTGCCTCGCTCTCTTCGTCCTCTTCACCCTGACCTCTTCATCACACCTCCACAGGAGACCCGCCCCGTGTACCCACGAATCGCCCCCCGCTGGCTGCAACCCGCCGCGCTCGCGCTGGCCGTGCTCGGCGCCGCTGCGGCAACGCCCGCAGACGCCCATGGCCCGACGCGGCAGAAGGTCGTCGAGACGATCAGAATCGCCGCGCCCGCATCCGCCGTGTGGGCCAGGATCAAGAACTACGACGCGCTGAAGGACTGGCACCCGGCCGTCGCCACGAGCCCGGCCGATCAGGGCAACAAGGAAGGCTCGGTCCGCGAGGTCACGCTCAAAGGCGGCGGCACGCTGGTCGAGACGCTGGAGCGCTACGACGACGCGGCGATGCGCTACAGCTACCGCATCAAAGACGGCAGCGCGCTGCCGGTCACCAACTACACCTCGACGATCAGTGTCAGCGGCGACGCCACCAGCGCGGTCGTCGAGTGGCGCGGCGCGTTCTATCGCGGCTACCCGAACAACGACCCGCCGCCCGACAAGAACGACGAGGCCGCGGTGAAGGCCGTGACCGGCGTGTACCAGAGCGGGCTGGCGAACCTGAAGAAGCTCGTCGAGACCCAGTAGTTCGCCGAGCAGTCCGCCAGCAGTCCGCCGACCACCCACCGGCCGCCATGCACCGACACCGGCGCGCAACCCCTCGTTGGCTCGCCGCGGGCCTGCTCGCCGCCAGCGCCGCGCTGACGGTGCGTGCCGCCGAAGCGCCGGCCGTCGCGCCGATCGAGCTGGCGGCGGGCGTCTACATGCTGCCCGGCGCCAAGGGCGAGCCCGACGCGACCAACCTCGGCCGCGTCGGCAACGCCGGCTTCATCGTCGGCCGCAGCGGCGTGCTCGCGATCGACACCGGCACCTCCTACCTGCACGGGCGCGCGCTGCTGGCCGCGATCGGCAGCGTCACCGACAAGCCGGTGCGGCTCGCGCTGGTCACGCACACGCGGCAGGAGTTCCTGTTCGGCGGCGCTGCGTTTCGCGAGCGGGGCATCCCGATCGCGATGCACCAGGCGGCCGCCGATCTGATGGCCTCGCGCTGCGACGGCTGCCTGAAGACGCTGCGCGCGACGCTGGGCGACGACGCGATGCGCGGCACGACGATGTACCAGGCCGACATCCGCTACACCGACCCTATGGCGGTCGAGGCCGCCGCGCTGATCGGCCGCTCGCTGCAGATCCTCTACTTCGGCCATTCGAGCGGCCCGGGCGACATCGCGGTGTTCGACCCGCGCACCGGCACGCTGTTCGCCGGCGGCCTGCTCGATGCGCAGCGCATCCCCGACGTCGCCGACAGCGACCTGCCGCGCTGGCGCGAGGCGCTGCGTTCGCTGCAGGCCCTGCCGCTGGAGACCATCGTGCCGGGCCACGGACCGGCCGGCTCGAAACGGATGATCACGCAGCTCGAGCGCTATCTAGCCGCGCTGACGACACGTGCGCAGGCGCTGCTGAAGGCCGGCGCGCCGCTGAGCGAAGTCCCCGATGGCGCCGCGCTGCCGGAGTTTGCATCATGGGATCAATACGACACGGTGCATAGGCGCAATGCATCCATCGTCTACCTGCGCTACGAGCGCGAGCTGCTGCTGAAGTAGACGCCGAGGAGTTCCAACGACATGCCCACGCCCACCGCATCCGCGCCACATCGTCGCCGCCTCGTGCTCGGCCTGGGCGCATGGCCGCTGGTTGGTCTGACGACAGCGTCGCGTGCCGCCGTCGGCGGCTTGCCCGGCAACACCGGCCACGCCGACCTGTCGCCCGAATGGGAGCTGCTGCGCGGCCGGCTCTTCGGCACGCGGCCGATCGCCGCGGGCTCGGGCCGCGTCCAGCTGATCGCGCCGCTACGCGCCGCGTACGGCGCCTCGGTCCCGATCAAGATCGTCTCGCCGATCGTGCAGACGCCCGAGCTGTATGTGAAGCGGCTGTACCTGCTGGTCGACAAGAACCCGTCGCCGCTGGCCGCGACGCTGGCCCTGACGCCCGAAGTCGGCAAGGCCGATTTCGAGACGCGCCTGCGCGTGGACGAATACGGCCACGTGCGCGTCGTCAGCGAGCTGTCGAACGGCGAGCTGCACATGGACTCGCGCTACGTGAAGACCTCCGGCGGCTGCTCGGCGCCGCCGAACCGCGATTCGCCGGAGCTGATCGGCAGGACGATCCTCAAGCTGCCCGAGCCGCCGAAGCTCGACGCGCCGACCACGGCCGACGTCACGGTGATCCATCCGAACGACACCGGCTTCGAGCTCAACAACGTGACGGTGATGTACATCCCGTCGTACTTCGTGCGCACGCTCGCGGTCAGCTACGCGGGGCGACGGATCTTCGACGCCGATCTGGACTTCTCGATCAGCGAGAACCCCACGTGGCGCTTCAACTTCGTGCCGCACGGCCCGGGCGAGTTGCGCGCCGAGGTGGCGGACTCGAAGGAGAAGCACTACACCGGCTCGCTGCTGGTCGGAGTCGGCTGATGGTCGCGCTGCGGTGGCGGCGTCCGTTCGCTGTCTTCGCGGGCACGATCGGTGCGGCGCTGCTGGTGCTGCAGGCCATGGCCGCACAGGCCGTCGGCCTGCCGCCGGCGTACGGCGCGATCGTCGTCGAACCCGGCGGCGCACCGGAGCGCGCCGAGTTCGATCTCGGGCCGGCGCTGGCGCGTGCCCAGCGCGAGAACCGGCGGCTGTACGTCTACCTCGGCGCGAGCGACTGCCCGTACTGTCGGCGCTACGAGAGCTTCCTGAACAGCAACGCGGCCGAGCTGCTGCCGCACTTCAAGCCCTGGCTGCTCGTCGACCTGCGCAGCCGGTTGTCGACGACGGCGCGGCAGCTGTACATCCGCGTCGGCGACAAGTCGCTGCCCTACACCGAGTTCCAGAAGTCCATCGGCGACGAACGCACGCGCATGCTCGTGTACCCGAGCGTCTGGCTGTTCGATCCGCAGCTCAAGCCGCTGATTCAGATGCCAGCCGGCACCGGGACGTTCGAGACCGTCGAGGAGCAGCTCGAGATCCTGCAGCTCGTGCAGTAGGGCTAGGGAGAGGGACAGGGAGAAGGAGCAAGCGTGCTCAGGCGGCGCGAGTTCTTCGCGTCGCGGAAAACCAGCGGATGCTCCGTGACGGCCGCGACACCGCTCTCGGCGCGTTCCACCGCCTCGACCACCTTCGCATGGTGCGGGCTCTTCACGCACACCGGGTCGGCCACGGTCGGGTCGTGCGCGATCAGGTAGGCCTGGCAGCGGCAGCCGCCCAGGTCTTCCTCGCGGTGCTCGCAGCTCGAGCACGGCTCCTTCATCCAGCCGGTGCCGCGGTAGCGGTTGAAGCCTTCGGAGTCGAACCAGATCGTGCGCAGCGACTCGTCGCGCACGTTCGGGAAGCTCAGGCCGGGCAGCATCTTCGCGGTGTGGCACGGCAGCGCGGTGCCGTCGGGCGCGACGGTCAGGAACATGCTGCCCCAGCCGTTGACGCACTTCTTCGCCTTGCCCTCGTGGTAATCGGGCGCGACGAAGAAGATGCGCATACGCTCGCCGAGCTTCGCGCGCCACGCATCGGCAACGGCCTCGGCGTGCTGCAGCTGCGCCCGGCTCGGCAGCAGCGCATCGCGGTTCTGGAACGCCCACGAGTAGTACTGCGTGTTCGCGAGCTCCAGGTACTCGGCGCCGAACGTCGCCGCCATGTCGATGATGCGGTCGATGTGGTCGATGTTGAGCCGGTGCAGCACCACGTTCATCACCATTGGCCAGCCCTGGTCCTTGATGATCTGCGCGACGCGGTTCTTCAGCTCGAAGGTCTTGGTGTGCGAGAGAAAGTCGTTCATCTCGCGCGTCGAATCCTGGAACGA
>Ga0070706_100006948_pt1 | contig 10674 bp, 10 predicted proteins | sample KBSK5501metaG_FD_65476 | JGI IMG/M metagenome (GOLD analysis project Ga0070706, IMG submission 65476) | Corn, switchgrass and miscanthus rhizosphere microbial communities from Kellogg Biological Station, Michigan, USA - KBS K5-50-1 metaG | ecosystem: Host-associated > Plants > Roots >...
AGACGTTGAAGGACTGCTCACCAAACCTGCCGGCTATGAGGCGGGAAAGAGAGTTCCGTTTCTGCTGAATCCACATGGCGGTCCGACTGGGGCCTCGCTAAATAATTTCAGCGGCACCGTACAGGTACTCGCAGCAAATGGCTTTGCAGTGCTGCAACCAAATTTTCGCGGATCGACTGGCAAAGGGTTGGCATTTGCCCAGGCAAATAAAAACACCTGGGGCAAAGGCGATTACGAAGATTGCATGTCGGGCGTTGATGCAATGATCGCGAGCGGGATCGCTGATCCGGATCGGCTGGGGGCCTTTGGCTGGTCTTACGGTGGGTACATGACCTTCTGGATCCTGACGCAGACAGATCGCTTCAAAGCTGTTTCGCCGGGGGCGGCGATCTCAAACATCTATTCGATGTACTCGCAAAACGACATCCAAAGATACCTGCGCTGGTTTTATTCGGATAAGTCTCCGTGGGAAGCAACCGAACTTTACTGGGACCGCTCGCCAATGAAATACATAAAGAACGTTAAGACTCCCACGATGATCATGCACGGGCAGGTAGACACGCGCGTGCCCATCGCGCAGGCGCAGGAGTTTTACATGGCGTTAAAGGAGATGAAAGTACCGGTGGAGTTTGTGGTGTATCCGCGCGAGAACCACGGCTTCACCGAGCCGCGTCACCAGATGGATCGCGTGCGCCGCTACGTGTGGTTCTTCTCAAAGTACCTGACAGCACCACTCGTCACTGAGCCGGTGGCGGCAGTTGCCTCGCCTGCAGCTGAGCAGTAAAGCTATCCAACCTGCCTCTCTGTGAACCCTCCGTGTCTCTGTGACTCTGTGGTGGTGTTGCTTAGTTTATTCACCACAGAGACACGGAGGAGGCACAGAGACGTTCATATCAGCGCACCGCGCTAAGCTCCGCTGGCACCCTTTGACTCGCCGCCTTGCATGACCTTGATATCGTCAAGCAACACGCGCTCGTGGCCATTCGGATCCACCTTCTCGTACACCTTGCGCAGCGTACCTTCCGGATCGATCACGAATGAAGTGCGGTTCCAGTACATCGTGCCCTTGTATTCGCTTTGAGCCACGCCCGCTGCGTCGAGCAGTTCGTGATTCGGATCGGCCAGCAGGTCGATGGTAAAGCCAAACTTGTTGCAGAAGTCTTTGTGCGAAGCCACGTCGTCCGCGCTGACGCCGACTACTGAAATACCAGCATCGTCGAATTCCTGCTTCGTGGCAGTAAATGATTTGCCCTGAATCGTGCAACCCGGGGTGTCGTCCTTCGGGTAGACGTAAAGCACGAGCCACTTACCTGCAAAATCGCTAAGCGTCACCGTCTTGCCGTCCTGATTTTGCAGGCTAAAATCCGGAAAGCGTTTTCCTGTTTCTACTGACATATTCGTATCCTCTCAGTTTGATCTCGATTTAGATTTTCTGGCCGGGGGCGAACCGTCATTGTTGCATGACAGTCTCGCTATTGCACGCGCGGTCAAACGCGTAATCGATAATTTCCAGATCGCACCGGAAATAATGATAGGCCGTTATGACATCACCGGCGGATAGGCAGGAGGAGGCTGATACTGTGGGACGTCGGGTTCTGAGTTCACCTTGACCGCGAAGAATAGATACCCGAGTTCAATGACGATGCCAAGCAGCAACCAACCAGGGATGCGGACCGGAAGAAACTCAAACAAGAGATTCAGTACCAGCACCGGTGTGATAGAAATCGCTGCCAGGCGCATGAGGGTTTTGTAATCCAGGCTCGCGTTCAACATCCGCGCGAATAGAAGGCCGATTAGGGCGTAGATAAGCAGCTGGATTCCCCGAAAGATAAAAGAAAAAAGAACGCCCAGTGGATAGAGCGCTGGGAAAAACCATTGCCTCGCCGTGCCGAGCCAGCCTTCCACGCGCGTTTGATCGACAGAACAATTCCCCACGCTTGAGAGATCATAAATTCTGGTTTCAGTTGCGCTCTTGTTCGTGATGAGCTTTGTTTCGGTTAAGACCAGCGGGACGGATGTATTGCCTGCTTGAGAGTTATCTCTCGTATCAATCAGCGCCAGAGTCTCCCCGCTTTTCGGTTCCTTGATGTAGTAAGGCAGCGGTACATTCGTGGAAGCGTGACCGTTGGTGATAGTAATCGGAGGAATTTGCTGCGTAATTCCTTTGGCATCTTGATCAACCCACCTTGTGAAGCCCAGGTGTCCTTTGATGACGGTGGGAATCCACAACAGCGCGAGAATCAACAACAGGTAAAGCAGGCCCGTTCCACGCCAGTTTTTGGCGACGTCACGGTATAAAGACTTTGAGAAAAACGACAGAACCAAGGGGTGGAAAATTGAATAGCGCCTCATGCTTCAACTCCGTCTCAAAAGCTTTATGGGGCCGCCGTGCGGCAGCCTGGTTTCCTGAATCGTGAGCAAAGCCGCCTTTGCAGCGCGGATTGTAGCAGGCCCACTCGCTTCTGGTCACCAAGTTCAGTCGCCAGGGTCGTGTCCTAATTTTGTAAAGCAAACTGTTAGTTTGCGATGCTCAGCGGCATTCAACGAACGAGCAAACTAACAGTTTGCGTTACAAACCAAATTAGGGCGGTACCAGTCGCCGGTACTTAACCGACCTTCGCATGGGTGAATTGACCAGGATGTAGTAAACTGTGTCTACAAAGTTTTCGGGGGAGCCGCAAGGCTGAGAGTCCCGGCGAATGCGGATTTTCGGAATGCTGGATGCGGATTTGAATCGGCAAACCGAAATCCACCATCTGCAATCGGGAGACCCCTTGAACCTGATGCGGTTAATACCGTCGAAGGGAGAAACAGCCATTGGTTGACCGTTCCGTCCTTTGATCAGGGTGGAGCGGTTTTTAGTTTTGGACTTAGGTCTTTGTACTTTGGTCTTTGCTTTCACAACTAACCTGTTCGATTAGCACGAGGAGTTGATATGAGCGCCGCAGTAAAACCAGCAGATAACGAAGCTACCCCGGTCAACAACGACAAGCCTTTGCCCAATTCGCAGCGCATATACGTCAACGGAAAGCTGCCGGGCGTGCGCGTTCCCTTTCGCGAGATCTCGCAAAACCAAACGCGCAATTTCGACAACTCGCTCGAAGACAACACGCCGGTGCGCGTATACGACACGAGTGGGCCGTGGGGCGATCCTTCTGTCCCTGCTGATGTACGTGAGGGACTGCCGCCGCTACGGGGTTCGTGGATTTTCGCGCGCGGCGACGTGGAAGAATACGCGGGCCGCGACCGGCAACCGATTGACGACGGCTACCTGACGTTTGACGCGGCGAATCAGGCACGTCAAAAAGAGAAGGCCCGTGGTTCAAATCGCCTTGAAGATTTTCCGGCGCTCTTGCGGACGCCTCTGCGCGCTAAGGCCGGAGCCTGCGTAACACAGATGCACTACGCGCGTCAGGGCATCATTACGCCGGAGATGGAATTCATCGCCATCCGCGAAAACCTGGGTCGACAACAGAATTTGGAGTGCGGCGGCAACGACGCCGCTTTGGATTCGCTTGCGCGGGATTTGACCGGCGATCCAAAGCGCCGTCAAGGCCGGCGCACTCCAAATTCAGATGCCCCACGCGATTCCTTGCAGCACCAGCATCGCGGCCAATCATTCGGCGCCGCGATCCCCGAATACGTCACGCCCGAATTCGTACGCGATGAAGTTGCGCGTGGTCGCGCCATCATTCCCGCAAACATCAACCACCCGGAAAGCGAGCCGATGATCATCGGCCGCAACTTCCTGGTGAAGATCAACGCCAACATCGGCAACTCCGCCGTGCTCTCGTCAATCGACGACGAAGTAGAAAAGATGCGCTGGTCGATTAAGTGCGGCTCCGATACGGTCATGGATTTATCGACCGGGAAGAACATTCACGCTACCCGCGAATGGATTATTCGCAACTCGCCTGTGCCTATTGGGACCGTTCCCATCTACCAGGCGCTCGAGAAAGTCGGCGGCAAGGCGGAAGCCTTAACCTGGGAAATCTTTCGCGACACTTTGATTGAACAAGCCGAACAGGGCGTCGACTATTTCACGATCCATGCCGGCGTCCGGCTTCCTTACATTCCATTAACCGCAAAACGCACGACGGGAATTGTAAGTAGAGGTGGCTCGATCATGGCCAAGTGGTGTCTTGCGCATCATGAGGAGAGCTTCCTTTACACGCGCTTCCGCGACATCTGCGAAATCATGGCTGCCTATGACGTTTCCTTCTCGCTGGGCGACGGCCTGCGTCCCGGCTCGATTGCCGATGCGAACGACGAAGCGCAGTTTGCTGAGTTGGAAACGCTCGGTGAATTGACAAAAATCGCCTGGGAGTATGACTGCCAGGTGATGATCGAAGGTCCGGGTCATGTGCCGATGCACCTGATCAAAGAGAACATGGACAAGCAACTCGAGACTTGTCAGGAAGCGCCGTTCTACACGCTCGGTCCACTGACCACCGACATCGCGCCCGGCTACGATCACATTACCTCCGCGATCGGCGCGGCGATGATTGGCTGGTACGGTACGGCGATGCTTTGTTACGTCACTCCGAAAGAACACCTCGGTCTGCCTAACAAGAAAGATGTAAAAGACGGCGTCATTGCCTACAAGATCGCTGCTCACGCCGCTGACCTCGCTAAGGGCCATCCCGGTGCGCAGTATCGTGACAACGCGTTATCGAAAGCGCGCTTCGAGTTTCGCTGGGAAGATCAGTTCAACCTTTCGCTCGATCCCGAAGTCGCGCGTGAATATCACGACGAGACGCTGCCGCAGGAAGGCGCCAAGCTCGCGCACTTTTGTTCCATGTGCGGCCCACACTTCTGCTCGATGAAGATCACGCAGGACGTGAGGGAGTATGCGGCGCAGAAACAAATCGATGAGGAAGCGGCATTGGGTGTGGGGATGAAAGAGAAGGCGGAGGAGTTTGTGGCTGCGGGTGGGGAGATTTATCAGACAACAAATACTTAGACAGGATTTACAGGATTTACAAGATAAGAATAGCAACTCAATTCAGAGGAGTCGCTCACAAAGTCGCTCTCGCTGATGCAAAAACTTTAGTATCGTTTTTAGGTGTGTCCGCGAGTTGCAGGCTGTACCTCTAGGCTGCCTACGTACTATCTTAGTGATCCTGTAAATCCTGTCCAAAAATGTCTTGCGGAGGTTTCAGTGAAAGACGATGACCTCACACAGAAAATCATCGGCTGCGCCTACAAGGTTCACAACGCTCTGGGCCCGGGTTTTATCGAGAAGGTATATGAGAATTCTCTCCGAATTGAACTTGAAAAACTGGGATTGAAAGTCAAACAACAGGAACCGATTAATGTAACCTATGAGGGTCAAGTGGTTGGGGAGTACTATGCCGATCTGAGGGTTGATGACCGCGTGGTTATAGAACTTAAGGCTGCCCAAGTGCTGGTCAAGCGGCACGAGATCCAGCTGGTAAATTATCTTGCGGCCACCGGCATCGATTGTGGCCTCTTGCTAAACTTCGGTCCTTCAGTTCAGGTGAAGCGAAAGTTTCGCGAATACAAGCCGAAAGAGTCACTCAGAGATTCCATCTTGTAAATCTTGTAAATCTTGTAAATCCTGTCATCCGTGTTTACTCTCGATGGCCCCCTTTAGTTGTCGTTGAGTTCCTACTTGCGGTTCACTTTTTCAAACTCACTGAAGCGGATGCGCAGACGCATTTTCACTGCTTGACCGCTACCATCCAGCAACTCCTCGTCAGCGTAAACGTAGGTCGGAAACCAGAAGCGGCCGTCTATCTCTTCGCGGTAAGTCTCAATCGTGGGCACGGGACTGATCTTTGGTTCGGGCAAACCTTTCCCCCTGGTCTTCACGATTTGATAACTCTCCGTGTCAACCCAGATGCGCCCCTGGAACAAGCGATCTTTAACCTTCTTCGGATCGGGCAACGTTTTTGGTGAGACGTCGAATACGTGCAGGTCAAGTTCGTCAATGCGCTCCTGGCCGACGTACTTGAAGTTATAGAGGGGTGCCTTCGAACTTTCGAGAGCGAAAAGTTGGACGCCGAAGAGGTCGTCCAGATCATCCGTCGAAACGCCTATCGCGCGGAGCGTTGGCGTTGGGAAAAACAGAATCTTCTCAATGAATTTGCCACTGTCGTCGACGGTGAGGTGCGAATTGCGGCGATATTCACCGGAAATCTGTCCGCCGGCGCCAATAGTTTGAACTGTCGCGTCTCGCTTGAAACGGTACTGAGCCAGAGCTTTGCGGAATTCCGTCTCCTTGGCCGTAAAAGCACTCACAATACGTTCAGTGTCTGCGGGCGTCGCGGTCGCTGAAGGTTGCGGCTGCGCTTTATTTAGTCTGCCGAGGGATAGCCGGCCGTGATTTCGTAAAAGCAGCGGCGCCGTAACCACCAACACCCACAGTAGGATTGCCAGGAGAGGGAACTTCATGAGTCTTATTGGAGTCTCAGGCGCTGAGCCCTGTCAATCTTTTAGAGGTGGTTTTCCGTTACAATTCCCTCGACCTTTAAAATACCGAGGCCGCCACGTCTGCAACTCGCTCGCTACAGAGCATGGTGGTACCGACTTCATGCCACTATGGTGAAATTAGCTCGACGTTATAGGATTACTAATATGCAAACCAACGCAATTGAAACTAGAGAAGCTGTGGTGATGAAATGTCCCGTCTGCAAGTCGCCTGAGCTCCGGGCGACTGACCTCGAGGATGGTCTCACCTTTCATAACTGTCCTCAGTGCCGCGGAAACTGGATCCGGGGAGCGGAGTATTGGAAGTGGCTTGAACAGCGCGGTGCAAACCTGCCAGAACGATCTGACCAGGACACCGGATTGTCACTCGCCGAACCGGGTCTCCACGTCGACTGCCCCGAGTGTCGCTTCCGCATGATCAAGTATCTGGTCGGACACGGGTTCAGTTTTACAATCGATCATTGCTCCGGCTGCAAAGGCGTCTGGCTTGACCGGAATGAGTGGCAGGCCTTGAAGGAACGCAATCTTCACGACGACTTGAACTCGATGTTCACTTCTTTCTGGCAGGACGCAGCGGAAAAAGAAGCGCGGAAGAAACGTTTGGAACGAATTTATATCGCGAGGTTCGGCGCGGAGGATTATGTGGAAATCGAGCGAGTGCGCGCCTGGCTCGCGACGCGCTCAAACCGTCAGGAGTTGCTTGCCTACCTAACCGATAAAGATCCGTTTGATGTTTGAGCTGAGCCACCTGGATTATGGACGTCAACAGCATAGCGAAGATCACTCTCCGTTCTAGTAACTTCGCGCGTACCGAGCGGTTTTACCACGAGCTATTTGGCTGGAAGTTTACAAAGTATTCTTCCACCTATATGGGCTTTGAACCCGCTTCTGGTATCAGCGGAGGATTCCAGCATTGGGATTCTTTCAGTCAGGGTAATTCCTACCTGCTGTACATTCTGGTTGAGGAATTCGAGTCTTACCTTCGTCGAATTCCGGAACTCGGCGGACGATGCGCGGAAGAAGTTGAAGTCGTCTCAGAGAGTTCCGAATACATTCGCTTCTATGATCCGGATGGGAACCGACTGGCGCTTTGGAAGAATAAACCTTGAATGCGGCCCCCACTTGATCGATTAAGCGAGCACGCGCGAACCTGGGGTTTGAAGGTCGAAGACGTGCTCGACACAGAGACTTCTGTGATCGCCTTTGGCACTCGGGACGTCAATGCGAGTGAGAATCAGTCAGTAGTCCTGAAAGTCATAAAGCAACCGGGTGACGAGTGGCACGCGGGCGAGGTGCTGGCAGTATTTAATGGACATGGCGTCGCGCGCGTTTATGAGCACGAGGCGGGTGCCGTGCTCCTGGAGCGATTGAGGCCGGGAAATCCACTGGTGGATCTGACACTGAATGGTCGCGATGAGGAAGCGACTGATATTCTCGCCGATGTCATCCAACAGATGTCCAATCACTCCTCATCGAAGTCTTCGCTCGAATTATTGCAAGGGTGTGCGACAGTTGAGGATTGGGCGAAAGGGTTTGACACCTACATCGCGACCGGCGATGTTCAGATTCCGCGAGATCTGGTGGAAGCAGGTCAACGAATGTTCGGGAACCTGTGCGCTTCCGAGCGGCGGCCGCGACTGCTCCATGGCGATCTGCAACACTACAACCTGCTGTTTGACTCTGAGCGTGGCTGGTTGGCGATTGATCCCAAGGGCGTCGTTGGCGAAATAGAGTATGAGATTGGCGCGTTCGTGCGTAATCCGATCGCACAACCCGAATTGTTTCTTTCGCGCTCGACCGTTGAGCGGCAGCTCAAACAACTTACAAACAGACTGAGCCTGGACTATGAGCGAGCGGTCGGATGGACCTTCGCTCAGGCTGTCTTGTCGGCGATTTGGTCAATTGAAGATGGTTTTGCGGTAGACGCGACGAATCCCGCTCTAAGATTGGCTGAGATCACTCGACCGATGCTCCAAGAGAATCTCTGAATGACCAAAGCAGAACTCGAGCACATCCAGTCACTGTGCCACGAATGGTTGCAGCAACCAGGCGTGTCGCAGGATGGTTGCAAGACGATTCCCCCGTCAAATGCTTTGTCACGAGCGGTTGAACTCAAGATCACTGCTCTCCTAACTTTTGATGACGTGCTCATCACGTCGGTCAGCGATGCTGAGACGGGCGCATGCTACACAAAGCTGATCGCGTCGTTTGGCGAAGCGGGAGAATTTTTTGATACTCCATTTGAGAGCCTTGCGCCGGACACCGCCTCTCTTGTTAGTGAACCGGCAAAGGTTCGGACCGCTACACGGCGGTATCAGGAAGCAATGGCTCGTTTGCGAGATTCAGAGCGTAGCGACGTCCGCGAATCCGACGTCGCTAATCAATTGGAAATGGATTTGTTGCTTCCGGATCGACTTTCTCAAAGCCAGCGGGAGACCGATACCGCCCCGAAGTTCCTGCTTTACACAAACCGGAAATTGCTTGGCCACTCGCTGCTTGAACGGGCTCGCTCATCAAACGAAAGACGAGGTAGATTTCATCCGAGTGAAGACTACTTCGAGTATGCAGAAATTTTAGCAGCTCTACCGGCAGCCGAAAACGAGTGCATGGAAGCGAATGTCCAGGAAGCGTATGGGCTTGTCGTGGCTGACGCGCGGGACACTCGCAACAGGTTTAGTGAGTTATCGACGCAGGTGGAAGCGCTGGAGCTCTATCTTGAAAGCGAAGAGGGACATCGCATAGAAACCGTGGCAGTAAGACTTGAGGATCTTTCGCGACACTACGACGATGAAGCTGAGCGCTGGCTGTGCGTTAGGTTGAATGGCACTTGACCGTCGAGAAAACAACGACCTTGTGGAAGTTGATCAAGTGATGCATTGAACAGGTGCGCGGCAAGTCTTTGACTTGCCGCAATCTGAATTAAGGTTTTCGGTCTTTGACCGTTGAATTGAGGTCGAAGACCTCAGAAAAGGTCTTAGCTGGGTCGGCAAGTCTGAGACTTGCCGCGCACCTAAGCGGCAGAGCCGCAATTGCAAGATCCGAAAACTAAGTTGCTGAACGAGGGTAGTGTATCTATCGTCTGAGAGCATCGCACCCCCGGCACGAGCCGCGAGAGGTGGGCAACATGAAGCAAACAACAAAACCGCAAAAGCCGGACGCTGAAGAGAAACAGGTGGAACGAGTGCGTCGCATTTGTCTCGCCCTACCTGAAACCTGGGAAAAAATTTCGCACGGTGAACCGACCTTTTTCGTCAAAAAGAAGGTATTTGCCACTTGCTCAATTAACCATCACAACGATGGGCACGTGGCGGTGGTGATCCCGGCGGCAATTGGAATTCAGGAAATGCTCGTCAAAAAGTCTCCGAGGAAGTTCTACCGGCCGCCTTACGTCGGCGTACGCGGCTGGGTCGGCATTGAACTCGATCGCGTCAGCGACAAAGAACTGTCTCTGCATCTGCACGAAGCCTGGCGACTTATCGCGCCGCAAAAACTTCAGGACGCGTTTGTTCCCGGAACGTCAAAGTTGGTATAAGGCACGCGGCGAAAACAGGAGGAGTTTTAGACAGGATTCACAAGAGAGCCTGCGGGCCGCTTTCCTTTTGCGATCACAAACAGCACTCCGGTATTAACTAAAGTCATATTTCCCGAAGTATTGCGAGGAGACAACGCGTGAAACGAATTCTTTCATTGACCGTCTTAGCACTTACATTCGTCAGCATTGCGCACGCGCAAACCGCGCCTGATGCGCCCGAACTAACCAGGCTGCTGAACGAGTTTCTCGCCGGCGCTTCGCGCAACGACGCCGCGGTTCACGATCGCTTCTGGGCAGAAGATGTGATCTATACCGGTTCGGCGGGAAAGCGGCGCGGCAAGGCGGACATTATGCACGACGTGCGCTCGGCGCCGGCGCCCAAACCCGGTGATTCAACCATAGTCTTTACTGCCGAAGACATTCGCATTCAACAGTACGGCGATACTGCGATCGTGGCCTTTCGCTTAGTAGCAACAACAACGACCGATGGAACGGTCGAGATTATGAAGTATCTGAATAGCGGCACCTTCCTCAAACGCAAGGGAACCTGGCAGGTTGTGAATTGGCAGTCGACCAGAATGCCGCCGGAAGAAGCAAAGAGAGATCCGGTCGCAGCAATGCCCGACCAACCGTCCGTAACTCTGCCGGCGGAGTTGGCTGGTGTTCTGACGGATTATGAAATTGCCTGG
>Ga0070706_100006951_pt1 | contig 10673 bp, 10 predicted proteins | sample KBSK5501metaG_FD_65476 | JGI IMG/M metagenome (GOLD analysis project Ga0070706, IMG submission 65476) | Corn, switchgrass and miscanthus rhizosphere microbial communities from Kellogg Biological Station, Michigan, USA - KBS K5-50-1 metaG | ecosystem: Host-associated > Plants > Roots >...
TCGGCGCGGTACTTCGTTGGAAATCTTGCGGGGGGCTTGGGGATTTTGTATATCGGTTGCGTCCACTACCGATACACAGTTCCTCAGAGCCCCCGCCACCGGGCGGGGCTCTGTCGTTCACGGGGTCACCTCATGCTGTAGTTTGGGCCCGCTCGGCGTCCTGTTCGGCGCGCCCCTGTTCGAGCTTGCCGCCCCGAGCGGAAATACCGTCATGACCAGTTTCGGAGCGATGCTGAACCGTTTGCGCGCGGTGATCTCGACGATCTGGCTATCGTCCAGCACGACGATTTCATTGAGGCTGTCGAGCCCAGCCTTGATGTAGTTGTCGACGTCCGGGCGGGATGTCGGCAGCACGCCACCCGTGATAGCGAGCGCCCGTCTGCGCCCGGACCACGAACCGGGAATGGGGAGCTCGGCCACAAGCTCAAGCCGGACCGGCACCTCGATCGGCGGTCGGTCGCCCATGGCGAGTTGGGCGGCAAGCCGACCGTGCGCCTCGTACTTGCGGGTATGAGCCGGCGTGTATGCGATGCCGCGGCGCGTCAGCCGCGGCCGCGCTTTCGCCACCGGTTCACCGGCAATGACGACGGTCACGGGAGCCGCCTCATTTTCAGTCATGGCTTTTCGGCACGACGACCGGCAGGTTTTCGAGGTAGTGACGCAGATCGTCTGCGAGAACGATGGTGCGGCGTCCGCGTTTTACGGCGCGCAGCGCCCCAGAACGAATCGCCTCGTAGAGAGACGTCCGACCGGCACGCGCGACTGAGCAAGCTTCAGCGATGCTGTAGGCAAGTGGTACATTCATGGGTGACCTCGCCACCATCAGCCGGGATGGTTCCGGCAACCGCACCCGCGTTCGTGCGGCGCAATGATGGCTTACTCCATGACTTAGGACGTGTTGATGGGACGAAATTTGCTAGGACGAGCTATTTCCGTCCCACTCGTCTGTAGCCTTTTCGGCCGGGGTCTCACCGGGCGCGGCCTCCGGCGTCTCGCCGGCGCTCTCTTCGACCTTCGAGGTTTTTTGCTCGGGAGTAACCGTAACCTCCGGCAATGTAATGGTCGTCGTTGGTTCGGTAGGCGCCGTGGTGACTTGCGTTTCCTTCGAGATCGTCTTCACCTTCGCGACGGCGCTCATTGCCTTCGACACGGTTTCAGCCACGACAGGCTCTCCGAGCTCCGCTGTCACAGCGGTTACGAATCGCACAAATGGGCTATCCGGTTGCCCGTCTAAATCGCGGGCGCGAACCGCTTGTTTTGCAAAGTGCTTTTCGAACACATTCACAAGGTCGTTGCCGATTAACCAAAAACTTGGCCTCACATTTAGCACCTCTCGGAAGGATGCGGTGCCAGTGCATTGACGTTCGATAATTCCGACGACGGACAGCAGTTCACCTAGACCACGCGTCAGAGATGCTACAGAGACAATCCTTTCGTCTTCGTTCCGCTCACGCAGCGGTTCGTTCCGCTCACGCAGCGAGAGCAATCGGCCTATCTGCGATCGGACCCAGTCCCCTGCCGGGTCATTTAGCAGGCGGATCAGTTCGCTTGTTTTGTGCGCAATCTTGGTTGCGTGGTCACGTCGCTCAGTCCTTGCACCCTTCGAGTCCGCTCGCTTGTAGCCTTGGTAAAAATCCCATGCGGCAAGAATATCTTTTCGAAGTTCTGACTTATCGAGTGTGCCTGGCACGTCCCCGACATTATTCAATATTCGGTCGATGCCGGCATCATCGAGTCCCATGTACCACCGCCTCCACCGCCGAACCTCTTAGATGTGTTGGCGCGGGGCGAGCCGGACGGCAGTGGCGGTGTGTCCGGCAACGGTTGGCCGACCGGCCCCGCGCCTTCCAGATTCTATAGCACGCCGATAGGGACTGATGCGGCGGCGAGCATAAGCAGCACCGTGCCAAACATCCATAACCGGAAGAGCCCACGTCGCCAATTCATTTGGTGCTCAGGTTTCACCGCTCGCCGCAACCTGTGCTGCAAGAGGAGTGGGCCGATGATACGACTCCCAAGGAACATACCAGTCGAAGGGTACTTGCTTGACTGGTTTGATTAGGCCGATGAGTTTGTCGAGTGCCTTTTCTAGTTCGACCATTGCCGAACAATGTTTGGAGAACTTTTTGTCATCCCAGACCTGATCATCAACACGGATACGTCCGTCCCTGGCCACCGTCCTTCTGAATTGTACGCTGCCATCTTGGGCAGGTTCAAAGGACGAGTGAATGACAATCTGTCGAACGTTGTTAATGTCGAACACGTCCGTGCAGGTCTTCTCCGCAAATTGCTTATCGTTTTCATTTCGAGCCTGCTCATATGCGGAAGTTCTTACAAAATTGACCTTCTTCGCAAAGTCAACGCTTCCCGTGACGATGGGTCCAGCCTTTTCATCAAGATCGAGGAGCTTAATGACAGCTTGATCGATCTTCTGCTCCACCCGACCGAAGTGATATTGAAATCGACCAACAAGAGCGCATGCAGCTTCTAACGGGTCCGCCATGTTGTTTCTCGCAGGAGGAAGCGAAGAGATTGTTGGCTAAATTGGAATGAGGATAGCATCCGGTCCGTCCTGGTGTTTCTCCAGAAACACCAGTTTGGCACCTCGATGCCGCAAGGGGGCCATCCACCCCATCATTCAATCACCTCGTCGCGCGGCGAGCAGCGGCGGCCTAAGCGCCTGACAATCTGAAGGCGAGGTTGTATTTTGCTGCCGCGCTTAGTTCTGGTGCTTCAGCAACGTGCCAAGATTTACGCGATACGGCCCTGTCGTTCCTGACGCCTTGGTGCAGGCGCTCGAAGACGATCATGTCGTGATCTTCTGCGGGGCGGGGATTTCGATGGGAGCGGGCTTGCCCGACTTCAAGGGCCTCGTTCAGCACTGCTATGCCGAACTCAACTTGGTTCCGCCCAATCCCAAGAGTACCGATTGGCTCTGGCTCGATCGCTTGCTGGGCATCTTAGAGTTTCGATCTCCTTCCGGCGACCTTCGGCGAATAGTCGCCAAGCGGCTTTCGCAAGCTCCCACTGATCTTGCGCTGCACAAGGCCATCCTCAGACTTGCCCGTTTGAACAGTGTTCGTGGACTCAGGTTAGTCACGACCAACTTTGACACGTACTTCGAGCAGGCGCAGAACGAACTTGTATTCGGACGGGATCTGCACTCCGGGCCGGTCCTTCCGATTCCGCGCAATGACCGGATCGTAAGCTGGAGAAGCATTGTCTACTTGCATGGTCGGCTCGCTCCGGCTGCTGAGTCTAACGATCATCTTGTGTTGACAAGCGCGGATTTTGGCCGCGCCTACATGACCGAGGCTTGGGCAGCCCGGTTCGTCACCCGTCTATTCGCCGATTTCACAGTACTTTTCATCGGTTACAGCCTCAATGATCCAGTTCTTCGCTATATGACCGATGCGTTCGCGGCGGAAAAATCGCAGGCTCGATCATCGTCGCGACGCGGGTCCGCCTACATCTTCCTGGAGTATTCCGGCCGCAAGCCGCCTGATCCCTCGCCGTATCGTGATCGCAATCTAGAGCCAATCTTTTACAATCAAGAGCGCAAGCATCTCCGCCTGAAGCAGACGCTGCTTGCTTGGGCCAACGCCCGGCAGGATTATCTTCTGAGTGCGGGCGCGATAATTGAACGCGCTGGTGCTAACGAGCCGCAAGCGCTCGATCCGAGCGATGTGGACAACGTAATGTGGGCAATCGTCGGCCGGCCAAAAGACGGTGGGTATGGAGCCAAGGTCTTTGCTCAACTTGAAAAACGGCCGCCAATCGCTTGGCTCTTCGAAATAGAGCGACGCGAGACGACCGAGTTAGCAGCCTGGGCAGAGGACAATAAGAGAGCTTCGGCCGCTGGCGAAGACTCTTTGCCAAGCCCCATCTTGCACCTAGAGCTGCTTACGACTGTGCAGAATGAGGCGGGCCAACCACCCCTAACCAGGACCGCATCCGAGCTGGCGCGCTGGCTCTTGCGCCATCTTGAAACGCTCGAATTGGTCAATTGGGTTATCGACAAGCTGGCGCGTAATAGCCGCCTTCACTTGCAATTTCGTAGGAAAATTCGCGAAAGACTGATAAACGGAAAGCCCCTCCTTCCCGGATTCGCCTTGTTTTGGCACATCGTATCCGCCGAAGGTCCGTGGAATCGAGCTGGCATTTCCAATTTCGCCTGGGCGGACGTGCTGCGACAGCTGCAAGCCTCGTCTGACACGGATTGGTTTCGCGAGGAGTTTTTGATGCTACTCCGGCCCTACCTTCACCTTTCCACTGCATTCTCGCCTAGGCTGGGGGGCAATACTGATCCCATTGGGCAATCGATTGATTCAGTAGTAGAAGCAACTGTTCGGCTGGTCGGCCATGACAATCTTCAATCCATTGTCGAGGCCATTGATTGCCTTTCTGACGCAGACAGATTCCTCGCCCGGTTCCCAACCCATCTTACGGAGCTGCTCGAGAAAGCGCTTGACCTCTACGCCATCGTTGGTCGGGCAGGTGAGAACTGGGACCAAAGTGTACTCGACCGTCCATCTATCCAACCGCATTCCCAGAACCGCGGATTTCGAGAATGGACGATGCTATTCGATCTCCTGTGGCGTTCATGGCGACGAATTGACCACATATCAGCGGCGCAAAGCCGTGCACTCGTGCACCATTGGCGGGTTTTGCCCTATTTCGCCTTTCGGAGACTGGCCATCGCCGCCATGACGGTCAGTCCCAATTTCACTTCTGCGGAAAAAGCCGAGGTCCTTCTTAATGCCTAAGACGGCTCCACTTTGGGACTCTGGTGCCCGAAAGGAAGCATTCGAGCTTCTCGAGCATCTCTGGTTCGAAAGGGGCGACCATCAGATTCGCGCGCGGCTTGCCGAAGCTCTAGCCAATGGGCCCCCAGAGCACCTTGGCGAGCACGAGGACTCAACCGAAAGCGAAAGGCAGGCGCTTCGTGATCGCCGCATCTTCGACCGCATTGGAGTTCTGCTTCGCGGCAATCAAGCGGTGTTGCCCGCTGAACTGAATGCCATCTACGCGGCGATCATGGCCCGACACCCAGAATGGCAACCGCCCGAGGACGAAAAGGCAAGGTTCCATATTTGGGTAGAACCGTGGGAGCCCGATACTCCGTACTCCGTCGACTATCTTCGGAACATCGTCGATACCGAGTCCCTTCTGCATATTCTATGCACTGAACAAGAGCACCGCGAGGGTCTATTGGAGAGCTGGCGTCAGCTAGTCGGAACGGAATTTGACCGAGGGCTGGCCGTATTGGAGATGCTGAGCGGTCGAGGGAGCGGCGGACCGCCAGACATCTGGCGAACAACCTTATCGGGGCTGCGGGGGCGAGCCAAGGAGGAAGATCTTCACACGAGGTTGATCGAACTTCTCTCGATGGCGCCCCAGGCTTTGTTCAACGAGGTTGAGTACAGTCGAGCTGTCGCTGATCTGCTGCTGGAACTTCGGTCGCCCCTCGTCAAGGAGCGGCCGAGCGAGTCTTTTTGGAGGCTTTTTGATCGGGCGCTGCGGGCGTCAGAAGCGGACCCGGCGAACAGCGAGGAACCCCGTAAGGGTGATTGGGTCACGCTGGCCATCAATCGTTCTCTTGGTCACCTCGCCACAGCGTTTTTCAATGCGATCTTCGCTTATCAGCTTAAAGTCAGCAATCGCATTCCGATTGAACACCGGGTGCGCCTGGATCAACTCGTTGGAATCACACGTCGCGATCACAGGCTGGCCCGTGTGGTCGCCGTGTCGAGATTGCCTTACCTCTTCGCCGTCGACCCGGATTGGACACGGGCGACATTGATCCCCAGCATGGATTGGGCCAACGAAGACGAAGCGATGGCGCTCTGGCAAGGCTTCGCTTGGCAACCGCGCATTGGACCCGAATTGTGGGCCGATATCTGCAAGCCATTCCTTGCCGCGTTCACCTCTGACCGCATGGAACGATTTGGCGATTTCGAACGCACCATGGCCCAACTCCTCATGTTGGCCGGCGTCGAGTTTCGTCGCGAAGATCTGTCGGCCGACCAAGCGCGAGCGGCGATCAGGGCGATGAACCCGACTATGCGGGAAGAGTCGATTTCATGGCTTTGGCACTATCTAACCCAAGGAGCTGTCGAAGGTGATGCGCTGCGGGGCGAACGGGCCGATGCACTTTGGCGAGACCGGGTACAGCCATGGTTGAACCGGGCGTGGCCGCACGAGCGCGACTTGCTGACCAAAAATCTTGCAGTTCGATTTGCGCTTCTCACGACCGCCACATCGAACGCATTTCCCGACGCCGTAGATTTCGTGCTGCCGTTTTTGATTCCGACTGACGCTAGTCTCGTTCTCAGAGAGCTCAATCGCACCAACCATCCAGAGCAACACCCCGAAGCAACGTTGCGGTTGCTAACGGCGATCTGGGATCCAAATGTTGCCTGGAGCGCGCACGACTTTCGAGAGATTTTGGCAAAGGTACTCGAATCTAGTCCGGCTCTTCGCGACGAGCCTGACGTTCGGAAATATCAGGAATGGTTAAAAATTCTGAGTTTCTGAGCAGCCACTCACGCTCTCCTCACTTGCACACGCAGCTTCGCTCGCGACATCGGCCTCGAGCCGAGAACCACGCCGATCAAAGTCCGCAGAGCAATGGAATGGCTGAAGCCTTCGTCCGCACCATCAAGCGTGACTATGTCCGTGTCAGTCCGTGCCCGGATGCAGACACCGTCATGCACCAGCTGTCAGCTTGGATCACTCACTACAACGAGGTTCACCCGCACAAGGCGGAGTCATCTTTGAGCGGCACCGCGCGAGTGGGGAACACCATCATCAGTGGTCGTGGAAACGGGCGGTACATCCGGCTCGACCCATGGTCTTGGCTATCTCTTCACCGCGCTCAGGCGTCAGGGGCTGATCGCCGACGAGCTTGTCCTGCAACTGACGACATTCCTGCGCTCGCTTGACCTGTTTCTCGAATTGATAGTCCTGACCCCGCGAACTCTCACAGCCAACCAGGTTCGGCATGGCGGAAAGCAAGGCACAGATAATCCCGAGCTCTCGCGCATTCATTCCAGCGCCTGCCCAGTATTGACTTCACACCCGCGGAGCTTCCGGCCTAAAGATTAACTATTTCTTTAACGTCGAGATCATTGACCGCTTTTCCCACATGAACAGACATTCGCCGGCACGCATAGAACGTCCGTTTCGTGCCATAACCGGTCGTGAGCGACCGCAGCAAAACCTGCGCTTATTCGATCACCTCGTCGGCGCGTGCGAGTAGCGTTGGCGGAATTTCGAGGCCGAGCATTCTCGCGGTCTGGGCGTTGATGACCAACTCCAACTTGGTCGATTGCAGCACCGGCAGGTCAGTAGGCTTGGTGCCCTTGAGGATGCGGCCGGTATACACGCCGGTCTGGCGAAACATATCGGTGAGGCTTGCGCCGTAGCTCATCAATCCGCCAGCATCGACATATTCACGCACGGCGAATGCCGTAGGAATTGAATGATGTGCGGCCATGGTAGCGAGCTGGACGCGCCGCGCATTGAAGAAGGCGTCCGGGCCGACAAAGAGCGCGTCGGCACGTTCGCGCACCAGTGCCGCGAATGCGGCGTCGATGTCGCGGCTGGTGCTGGCGTTGAGGATTTGCAGTTGCACACCCATGCTGTGGGCAGCCGCCTGTACTTCGCTCCGCACCGCCTCGGCGCGAGCGGCATCTGTCGGATTGATGAGCGCAGCCATACGCGCGGCGCCGGGCACCAGCTCATGCAATAGCGCGAGCCGTTTGGCGACCACTTCGGCTGTGAGGAAATTTACCCCGGTCGCATTGCCTCCGGGCCGGCCGATGGTCGCAACTAGGCCCAGACTGACCGGATCCTCGCCGACGCCGAAGACGATCGGAATGGTCGAGGTGGCGGCTTTCGCCGCGCGGGCGCCGGGCGGAGTGCCCGGCACGGCAATTACCGCAACCCGGCTGCGGACCAGATCGGCTGCCAATTCCACCATGCGATCGTATTGGCCCTCAGCCCAGCGATATTCGATCGTGACGTTCTGACCTTCCACAAGTCCAGCTTCGTTGAGGCCTTTGCGGAACGCGGCCAAATAGAGCCCGTAGTTGTCGAGCGAGCCGACACCAAGAAATCCGATCACCGGCATCGCCGCCTGCTGCGCGCGCGCCGCGAGCGGCCACGCCGCTGCGCCGCCGAGCGTGGCTAAGAATTTTCGTCGTTCGATGTGGCTTGCCACGGTGACCCTCCGGTTGGGGGTCATTCATGCAACGGCGGGATGATACCACGCTTCCATCGCGCGGTCTGTGACTAAGGGCTATAGGCAGGTCCTATGGATCACATCGTTCCTGCGTGCCGGCACGTCCGCTTCGTGCAGCTGCGGACATATGCGGTGCAGCAAAACGCATCTTTATTCGATCACCTCGTCCGCGAGTTGTTGGACAGGCAGCGGCACCTCAAGGCCAAGCGCCTTGGCGGTTTGCAGATTGATGACAAATTCGAATTTGGTTGACTGTAGGACCGGCAGGTCCGCGGGCTTCGTGCCTTTGAGAATGCTGCCGGTATAAATGCCGACCTGAAGAAACATATCTGCAACATTTACGCCGTAGCTCATCAGCAGGCCGGCTTCGACCATCTCACGGTTGGCGCAACTCGTAGGTACTCGGTCGCGTGCCGCCAGGGTCGCAAACTGGACGCGGCGGCTGACAAAGAACGCGTCGGGGGCGATGAAGAGGGCATCTGCCCGGTCGCGTACCATCGCGGAGAAGCCCGCATCGATTTCCGGGCCGGTGCTGGCCTTGAGTACCTGAACTTGCAGGCCCAAAGTACGCGCAGCTTCTGGTATGTCTCGTAAGGTGGCCTCGGCCGTCAGACCGTTTGCCGGATTGACCAGAACCCCAAGCCGAACGGCTTTGGGCACCAACTCATGCAAAAGCCCCAATCGCTTGGCCACAACTTCACCGAGGAAAAAATTGATTCCCGTTGCATTGCCGCCCGGCCGAGCGAGGTTAGCAACAAGACCAGTGCTCACCGGATTTTCGGCGACGCCGAAGACGATTGGGATTGTCGCAGTCGCAGCTTTGGCCGCGAGCGCAGTGAAGCTCCCTCCTGGTGTCGCGATAACAGCCACTTGGCGGCGGACGAGGTCGGCCATTAGTGCCGGCAAGCGATCGTATCGGCCCTCTAGCCAGTGGTATTCGACCGAGACGTTTTGGCCTTCGATGTAGCCGGTGTCGCTCAGACCTTTGCGGAACGCGGCTACATAACGAGGGGGGAAACTATCGCGCTCAGAAGGAGTCACGAATGCCACGACCGGCATCGTACCCTGCTGCGCCCGAGCCGCGAGCGGCCACACGGCCGCCGCGCCGCCGAGCAGCGTGATGAACTCGCGGCGCCGCATCATTCGATCACCTCGTCGGCGGCCACGAGCAGTTTGTCCGGCACTGTGAGGCCGAGCATCCTGGCCGTCTGAGCGTTGATGACTAGCTCGAACTTGGCCGACTGTACGACCGGCAGGTCCGCCGGCTTGGCGCCCTTGAGGATGCGACCCGCATAGACGCCCATTTGACGCCACGTATCTGGAAAGCTGGTTCCGTAGCTCATCAAGCCGCCGGCTTTGGCATCTTCACGCGATGGATATATCGCGGGGATCGCGTGGCGCGACGCCAGGTGGGTCAATTGCATACGCCGGCTGCTGAAGAAGGCGTCGCCGGCGACGAAAAGCGCGTCGGGGTTCTCGCGCACAAGAGTTGCGAAGGCCGCATCGATCTCCCGGCTGGTGCTGGCGTTGAAGATTTGGATTTGCAACCCCACGGCGCGAGCAGCGGCTTCCACGTCTCTCAACGTGGACTCTGTCGTCGTGGCATTGCTCGGATTGACGAGCACGGCAACACGAACTGCTGCGGGCACCAGCTCACGCAGGAGTTCCAGCCGCTTTGCCGCCAACTCCGCGGTGAAAAAATTGATCCCCGTCAGGTTGCCGCCTGGCCGGGCGAGGCTGGCGACAAGACCGAGAATGACCGGGTCTTGGGCGACGGCGAAGACGATGGGGATCGTCGTGGTCGTCACCTTCGCCGCCAACGCCACGGCTGGACCTCCGGTCGCGGCGATCACGGCGACCCGGCGGCGAACGAGGTCGGCCGCCAGCGCTGGCAGCCGATCGACTTGGTTCTCGGCCCAGCGGTATTCGATCGCCACGTTCTCGCCCTCGACATAGCCCGTCTCCTTGAGACCTTGGCGAAATCCGCCCAGACGCTCCGTCATCCCGTCAGGCGATGTGGGATTGAGGAGCCCAATCACTGGCATCGCGGTTTGCTGCGCCCGCGCCGCGAGCGGCCACGCGGCCGCGCCGCCGCCGAGAAGCGTGATGAATTCGCGCCGTTTCACTCGATCACCTCGTCCACGAATCGCGAGCAGCTTCGACGGAACTTCAGACCGAGTGCCCTGGCGGACTTTAGCGTTGCTTCGAAGCGGCCTCCGGGACCTTTTGGCAAACGACTACGCCGCTACCTACCCGGACGCATCGTTCGTCGCCACCATCTTCGCGCGTAGGTGAAGCGTCGGATGGATGCGCGATATTAGGGGAAGTGCCCGCTGGAGCAGGTGCCATAGTCGTTTCGAATCGATTGGCCTCGATCATTAAGTTTGCGAGCGTGCTCACAACCGACAGCCGAAACGGCGCCAATAGG
>Ga0070706_100006952_pt1 | contig 10673 bp, 8 predicted proteins | sample KBSK5501metaG_FD_65476 | JGI IMG/M metagenome (GOLD analysis project Ga0070706, IMG submission 65476) | Corn, switchgrass and miscanthus rhizosphere microbial communities from Kellogg Biological Station, Michigan, USA - KBS K5-50-1 metaG | ecosystem: Host-associated > Plants > Roots >...
CTCCCCACAGAGCGGTTGATTCTCGGCCTGCCCGGTCGCCTGATCTTCGGACTCCTGATCCTCGTCGCGGTCCTCACCTTCGTGTATTCGATGTCGCGCCGAATCCGTGTCCTTCTCGCGGGCGCGCCGGACAACCGCTTCACCCGAATCGGCGAGCGCGTGGTCAAGACGCTCGAGTACGCCTTCGCGCAGAAGCGGATGTTCCGCGACCTCTACGCAGGGTTCTTCCACATCCTGATCTTCGCCGGGTTCGTCGTGCTGACCGTCCGCACTCTGTCGCTTGTCGTCGAAGGTCTCGTGAAAGGCTTCGTGCTCCTGCCGGGGCCGCTCGGCAACGGCTACACGCTGGTGAAGGACGTCTTCGAGGTCCTGACCCTTCTCGGCGTCGGCCTCGCAGTGTTCCGCCGCGCGTTCGCCCGGCCCAAACGGCTCGACCTGACTCTCGACGCCTGGGTGATCCTGTTCCTGATCGCCCTGTTGATGGCGACCGACCTCCTGGCCGAAGGCGCGCGCGTCGCGCTCGCGCCGGCCTCCGCGAGCGCGTGGGCCCCCGCAGTGCTTCTCGTCTCCGGTCTCGTCGCCGGCGTCTCGGCGTCGACGCTCCAGGCCGTCTACGAGACCTCCTGGTGGATCCACCTCGGCGACTTGCTCTTTTTCGGCAACTACCTCCCGTATTCCAAGCACTTCCACATCATCACGTCGATCCCGAACATCTTCTTCATGAACCTCGAGCCGATGGGCAGGCTCGGAACGATCGATCTGGAGAACTCGGAACGGTTTGGCGTCTCGCGCGTCGAGGACCTCTCCTGGAAATCGATGTTGGACGGCTACACGTGCACCGAGTGCGGCCGCTGCCGCGTGGTCTGCCCGACGGCGCTCACGGCGAAGCCGCTCGACCCGAAGATCTTCATCGGCGATCTGCGTGACGCCGTCTACGAAGCGACGCCGTCGATCCTGACGGCGTCCTCCGAGCGCGGCGTCGACGCCGCGACCTCGGGCGGCAGCGACGGCGGCGGAACGCATCCGCGGCAGGACCTGATCGGTGGTTGGATCTCCGAGGACACGATCTGGGCCTGCACGACGTGTGGTTTCTGCACGACCGCCTGCCCGGTCTTCATCGTCCCCGCGGTCGACAAGATCGTCCAGATGCGCCGGCACCTCGTTCTCGAGAAGGCGGAGTTCCCCAGGGAGGTCCAGAACGCGTTTCGCGGGATGGAGACCAACGGCAATCCCTGGAACATCGCCGCGGCATCGCGAGCGGACTGGGCGAAGGAGCTTCCCGTCCTGACGATGGGCGAGGCGCAGAGCCAGCCGGTCGACGTGCTCTTCTGGGTCGGCTGCGCCGGCTCGTACGAGGACCGCGCAAGGCGCGTCTCCCGCGCGCTGGTCGAGATCCTGACGACGGCCGGGGTCTCCTTCGCCATCCTCGGCACGGAGGAGACCTGCACCGGCGACTCGGCGCGGCGCCTAGGGAACGAGTATCTCTTCCAGATGCTCGCCCAGCAGAACGTCGAGACGTTGAACGGCTACGGCGTCAAGAAGATCGTCACCAACTGCCCGCACTGCATGAACTGCCTGAAGAACGAGTACGGCGACTTCGGCGGGCGGTACGAGGTCGTCCACGGGTCGCAGCTCGTCGCGGAGCTGATCGCCTCGGGCCGCATCCGCCCGACCGAGCCGATCCCCGAGACGATCACCTTCCACGATCCCTGCTACCTCGGCCGCTACAACGGCGTCTACGACGCGCCGCGCGAGATCCTTCGCGCGATTCCGGGACTCCAGCTGAAGGAGCTGCCGCGCTCGCGCGAGCGCGGCCTCTGCTGCGGCGCCGGGGGCGGACGCATGTGGATGGAGGAGAAGCTCGGGACGCGCATCAACCAGACGCGGATGCGCGAGATCGTGGAGGCGGGAACAGGTGCGGTCGGCGTCTCCTGCCCCTTCTGCATGGTCATGATCGGCAACGCGAAGGAGGAGATCGGCGCCGCGACGCAGCCCTTCGACGTGCTGGAGCTGGCGAGACGGTCGATCGTGGCGGCGAAGGCTTGAAGGTGCTGTCTCAGGTCTCACGTCTCAGGTCTCAGGTCAAATACATAAGTATTTACTTATGTAATCAGATCTCCGACTTGAGACTTGAGACGTGAGACCTGAGACTTGTGACCGGCCATGACGCCCCGAGTGATTCTCGAACGCCTCCTCCAGGCCGTTTCGCCGAGGAAGAGCGTCTACCGCGGCCTGAGAGGCGTTGGCCAGCGCTGGGAACGCCTCGCCGAGCGGCGTCTGACCGAGCAGGGCTACGCGATCCGCGACCGCAACTTCCGGGCGATGGCGGGCGAGATCGACTTCGTCGGTGAGGAGAACGGCGTCCTCTGCTTCATCGAGGTCAAGGGGCGGCGCGGCACCGCTTTCGGCTTGCCCGGCGAGGCGGTGACGGACGACAAGCAGGCGCGGATCATTCGCGCCGCCGAGGAGTACCTGCTCCGCAAGCGGATCGGCAGCGTGCCCTGCCGGTTCGACGTCGTTTCGATCCTGGAGTCGGGCAGCGGCACGGAGGTCACGATCCTGCGCGACGCGTTCCGCGGCCCGGCGTCGCGCGCCCCGCGCCGCTGAGCTGGCAACCTGCTAAAATCCTCGCAGACCTCCGGAGCATCGTGAGCGAAGCCGACCAACGTTACACGTTCGCCTGCCCGAACTGCGCGGGCAGCTTCTCGATCGGAATCGAGCGCATTCCCCCCGTCCGTGCGCGCTTCAGCTGTCCGAAGTGCGGCAAGCCCATGGACTTCCCTTCGCGCGAGGAGGCCCGGGTCTACATTCAGTTGCGGATGCGAGGGGAGGAGCCCCCGCCTCCGGTCGAGCCTCCTCCTCCTCCGCGTCCGGCCGAGGCGCCGCGGCCCGCCGAGGCACCGCGTCCCGCGCCTGCGCCCTCCGCCATCGCGGATGCTCCCGTGGAGAAGAGCTATCGGGTGGAGAAGCGCGGATTCGAGAACGACACCTTCGATCGCCGCTCGCTTCGGGAGCTGATCCGAACCGGCGCGGTCACCGAGCTCGACCTCGTCGGCGCCGGCGAGACCGCTCCCGTTCGCGCCAGCGATCTTCCCGAGCTGAAGTCCCTCTTCGCGCTGCGCAAGAGCCTGAAGACCGCGCCGCCCCCGATCTGTCCCAGGCACACGACCCGGGTCGCGCACTACGTCTGCGCCGACACGGGGCGCCCCCTCTGCGAGGAGTGCGCCCCGGAAAAGAAATTCGGCGGGGCGTCGGTTCGTGTCTGCGAGCACTGCGGCGGCACCTCGCGCGAGCTCGCCGTCGAGGCTTGATCCGTCGAGCGCCCCGGCCGCGTCGATCGCCGAGCTCGTCCCGCTCCTCCCCCTCTCCCCGGCGGGGAGAGGTCCGGGGTGAGGGGCGTTGACCCCGATGGCGCCCCTTCGCTATCCTTCCGCTCCCCGAGCGGGAATAGCTCAGCGGTAGAGCGCCACCTTGCCAAGGTGGAAGTCGCGGGTTCGATCCCCGTTTCCCGCTCCAGTTAATCCCGACACTCCGCACAAGTTAGACGCGCACGGCGGCACCTTCGCCGAGCGCGTTTTGCCGAGGAGTTCAAGAAAGAGTTCAAACAGGATGGTCGCCGGCGCTCAAGACGGTTGGGCACGAGCGATAAGTCGTTTGTTTGCCAGGCTCGCGTACGTCCAGGACTGGGACCTCTCTTCGCAAGGTGGATGTCGCGGGTTCCGACCCCAGGTTCCTGCTCCGGCACATCGTGCTCGCTTCCGCTCGGAACCTCGCCTTTCGGGCGCACTGGCGCTCGGTTCGGCCGGTTACGGCCTCGACCCCGCGTCGCGCCTCCACCCTACGGTTACTAGGTGACTTCGTGCGCCGCGAACCGGAATTCATGGGACCGGTTCTGAGACTGACCCAGCGAGGAGCGATCTTGAACGTCGCGTGAGCGCGCCGGTCTCAGATGTGACGCTTAGCCGCTAGACCTCGTGACGTCCGCGCATACTTGCCGAGTTAAGACTTGACCGCAGCTTGCCTTGTCGCCTTGCGGTTCCGAGTCAGGTGCGGCACGATTCCGAGCAGCCGCTCGATCACCGTCAGCTGGGCGCGGTGATGCATTTCGTGCTCCTTGGTCCCGAGCAACATCTCGAAGCGGCTCTTGGAAGATCCACCGGGCTGGCGCACTTGCTCGGCCAACGTGGACAGGGGAAGTCCCTCGACCCACGAGGACCACGAATCCCCCTCCGAGCTGAGGAAATCGAGGATCTCCCGCTTGGAGCGGGGCCGCTTCTCGCCGACTTCGGATCTCATGATCAGCTCTCCGAAGTCGAAGTTCTCGAGCGATGGGCGGCGGTCTTCCTCGTGGAGAAAACGATCCACGCGTGAGAGCGACGCGATGTGAACCAGCGTCTCCGCCACGGAGCGGCTGTCCGACGTCGGTCGATAGCCGAAGTTCTCCTCGGGAATGTCGTCGGCAATTCGGATCGTGTTCTTGCGCACTGTGCGGAAGCTATCTGCCAGTTGCTTAGGCCCATAGAGATTCATAGCGTCCTCCTTCACGAATTTACGGTTTGACCACGTACGCTTGCAACGCCGGCCGAGCCCAGGTTGGGTTCTCGAGATTCCAGCCGCCGCCCAGGGCTCGGTAGAGCGCGACGAGAGCGTCCAGCCGGGCGAGCTGTATCCGGGCCAGGGTGTTTTCCTCGGGGTAGAGCAATTGCTGCGCGTCGAGCACCTCGACGTAGCTCGACAGACCCGCGACGTAGCGAATGTTCGCCAGATCGACGGACTCCTGATACGCGCCGACTGACCGCGCCTGCTGCTTCTCGGCAGCGGCGAGGCTCGCGTAGGCGGTCAGTGCCGTCGAGACTTCGCCGAAGGCGTGGGTGACGGCGGATTCGTACTGCGCCGTGGCTTGCTCGAAGCGGGCCACTTCGGCGTCGTACTCGTTCTTCAGCCGTCCGCCCTGGAGGAGTGGACCGGCCAGTCCCGCCGCGATCGACCACATCCGGCCAGCGTGAAAAAGGTTCTCGAGCTCGGGGCTCGCCCCCCCGAAGGAACCGGTCAGACTGATCTTCGGATAGAAGTTGGCGGTCGCTACACCGACGCGGGCGTTGGCCGACACGAGCTGCTCCTCCGCCTGTCGGAGGTCGGGGCGGCGCTCGAGAAGGGCGGAAGGCAGCCCCGCAGGCACTTGCGGCGGGAGCGCCTGCTCCGTCAGGCCCGCGCCCCGTGGGATTGGACCGGGATCGCGGCCGAGGAGAAAGCAGATCAGGTTCTCCTGCGCAACGATCTGTTGCTCGAGGTCCGGGATCGTAGCGGCAGCGGCCGCGAGCGCCGCCTCCGCGCGGGACACTTCGAGCTCGGAGGTCAATCCGCCGACGCTCTGGCGATCGAAGAGGTCGTAGGTCCCCTGAAAGGCCTCAGTCGTTCGCCGAGCAATCGCAAGACGCGCGTCGAGCTCCCGAAGCTGGAAGTAGGCTGCGGAGGTGTCCGAAACGACCGAGAGAAGAACGCCGCGCCGGCCCTGCTCCGTCGAAAGGTACTCGGCCAGTGCGGCCTCGGAGAGCCGCCGGATGCGGCCCCAAACGTCGATCTCCCACGAGAAGGCGAGGTTGACGTCCTGAAGACTCTTGGTCGGATTGAGGCTCGGCTGCACGAACTCTGACTGGCGGCCGCGCGACCACCCTCCCTGGTACCCGATCTGAGGATAGAACTCCGAACGAGCGATGCCCGCGCGCGCCCGGAACTCTTCGACACGCCAGGCCGCCATTCGCACGTCGTAGTTGTTGCGGAGAGCCTCGTCGATCAGCGACTGCAACGTCCCGTCGCCGAAGATCTCCCACCACGGCCGGTCCGCGAGAGACGCCGCCTCGCCGGCCTCTGCGGCGGGCACGCCGCGAATCGACTGCGGCACCGTGAACGCGGGCCGCTTGTAGGTCGGCCCGACGGCGCAGCCGGTGAGCAGAACCAGGCTTCCGAGAACCCAGCGAATCTTCATGGCGAGCTCCTAGCTTCCGGCCGGGCGCGAGGCGTCGATGAAGACGTCCATCTGCTGGCCCACGAAGAGCGGCAGGTCCTGCCGCTCGATCCGGTAGATGACCTGCAGCACGCGCGTGTCCACGCGTTCCGTGCTGTCTCCCGTCAGCGACTTCTTGGGAACGACATAAGGCTCGAATCGAACGAACTGAAGCGGCGTCTTGAGGCTGCTGTCGCCGCGGAGATGCGCGATGGCGGAGGCACCCGCTTTAACGCGCCAGGCCTCGTGCTCGTCCACGTCCACCCGCACGTTGAGGGGCCGCAACCCGCCCAGGAGAATCAGCGGATTGGCCGTCACGGCGGCCGGCGCGTACTCCCCGACGTGGAGCTTGACCTGGAGCACCTCTCCCTCGAGCGGGGCTCGTACGGTGCTTCTCTCGATCTCGGTCTCGACCGAGTGCACCTGGGCTTCCGCCTGCGAGGCTTCGGCCTGCGCCTCCGTCAGCTGGGCCCTGGCGGTCTCGACGGCCAGGCCCCGGTGAGCGGCTTCCTCTTCACTCAACGCGCGTTTGTCCGTCAGGTTCAGAGCCCGGTCGAGCTTGTTCTGCAGATCGGCGAGAGTAGCGTTCGCCACGCGGACGCGGCTTCGCGCGACTTCGAGGCTGCGCCGGGCGACGGCCAGGTCCGCGCGAAGCTGGCGCGTGTCTAGCTCGAAGAGCGGGTCGCCCTCCTTTACGTCCTGGCCGACCCGGACGAACACCGCGCTGACGACGCTGGAGAGCGGCGTGCCGATGGCGATGTTTTCGCTGTTGGCTTCGATCAACCCGACGGCCGCCACGGTGGCCGAGAAGTCTGAGACCGGCGCCGCGGCGGGCGGATTGGTGCTGTGCCGGCGGGGGGCCGTCCGGGCGACGGAGTACCCGGCCCAGAGCGCAGAAAGGATGCCGAGGATCGGCAAGAGGAAACGTTTCATAGAGCAGCCTCCTTTTGGAATGGCGCGGCCACTTGGGTGATTTCCGGCGGAAAGGATCCGATGGCGCGAGTCACTTCGACGATCCTTCCGTCGTCCATTCGAGCGATGCTGTCGGCGTGGTGAAAGACTCGAGAGTCGTGAGTCACGACGATCACGGCTCGGTCCGGTTGGACGGCATTGGAGGCCAGGAGCTCCATCACTGTCTCCCCCGTCGCGTGGTCTAAGGCGGCCGTAGGCTCGTCGCAGACGATGATGCGGGGCTCGTGGACCAAGGCCCGGGCGAGCGCGACGCGTTGCTGTTGGCCGCCGGAAAGCTTGGAGGGGAGCGCCTGAATGCGCTTCTCCAGTCCCAGGCGCGAGAGAAGCGCCTTGGCGCGATCCAACGCCTCCTTGCGAGGTACCTCGGCGGCAAGAAGGGGAACCGAGACGTTCTCGGCCGCCGTCAGTGCCGGCAACAGGTTGTATTGCTGAAACACGAAGCCGAGGTTCTTGCGCCGGAAGAGAACCCGTTCGGCGTCGGAGAGATCATCCGGCCTTTCTCCGAGGACCGTCAGGTCGCCCCCCGTGCGGTCGAGCAGCCCGGCGATCACGCACAAGAGCGTGGTCTTGCCGCACCCGCTCGGACCGACCAAGAACGAGAGCTCTCCGAAGCGGGCGTCGAAGTCCACGCCCCGCAGCGCGTCGATGCGGGTCTCACCTTCCCCATAATGTTTCTTGACCTCGCGACACGAGACGGCGTGTCCGTTGGATTCCATCGCGCTCACCCCTGGAAGACAGTGGCCGGCTCGAGCACCAGTACCCGTCGGATGCTCAGAATGCTGGCCACGATGACCACGAAGAAAATGCACGCGCCAGTGATCCCGACGCACTGCCACATCAGCACGATCCCTCGGGTTGCGAGCTTGTGAAGGGTCAACTCGAAGAACGAAGCCGCCATGCCCGTGCCCAGCGCGAAGCCCAGAGCCCCGACGCTGAAAGCCTGAAGCAGGATCATCCCGGTCAATCGCAGATTGGTGACGCCAATGGCCTTCAGAGCGCCGAACTGCTTCAGGTTGTCGACTGTGAACAAGTAGAACGTCTGTCCCGCGACGACGGTTCCGACCACGAGCCCGACAATGATGGTGATGCCGAAGTTGACCGGGATCCCGGTGTTTCGAAGGTAGTAGCCGACGCAGTCCCACAGGAACTCTTTGGTGGTCCGCGCGCGCAGACCAGTCTGCTTCTCAATGCGAGCCGTGAGCTCCTTGGGGGTGACGCCGGGCGCGGGCCGAGCGATGATGAAGGAAAGCTCGGTCCGCTCGTGCCCCACGAAGTTGATCGCCTCGCTGTATCGCGTGTGCATGATGGGCAGGCTCAGGAAGGGCGCCGACGCGTCGGAGATGCCGACAATCCTCACCAAGTGGTCGTTCATCTGGAGCGTTCGATCGAGCTGAAGCGGCTGCTTGGGAAACAGAAGGATGTAGCCCGCCTTGTCGATCACGACCGAGTCGGGTTCCCGAAGGCGGTCCCAAGAACCCAAGAGCATCTTCCGCGGCGCTCCCGCGAGTGTGGCGTCGTCTAAACCGATGATTAGAGACGCCCCAAACTTCCCGCTGCTTGTCCGGGCAACAGGATTGCCTTTGAAGAGCCGAACCGCCCAGCCGACGCCGGCTACTCCCCGGACCCTGGTCAAGTCCGTGTCCTTCAACGCCTTGGTCTGGTCCCAATACTCAGTCTGGGGATCCATCACCCAGACCTCGGCATCGGTCACGTCCAGGATCTGGCTGGCGGTGCGCCTCAGGATGTTCGCGAAGATGGAGGTCTGGTTCTCCAGCAGGAACGTGCAGAACGCAATCGCGAAGACAAGGCCGAAGTACTTGGCGCGGTCGCCAGTCAGCATGCGCAAAGCCACGAAGTTCATGCGTTGCCTCCCGTCAGATGATGAGCGTCATCTCATGAAGCACAAAAAAACTCACCGCGAAACCGCATCGAGATAGAACTGCCGTGCGTCGTCCAGAAAGCGACGCCTCTGCAGCTCGTCCGTGATGACGCGGGCAATGTTCAGGGTGCCCGACATGCCGGACATGAGGAGCTTGGTCTTCTTTTCGCGCTCTTCCTGAGTGGCGCCGGGCAGGTACTTCGCCATCCGCGGGGTGCGTTCTCTCAAGGCCTGCTCGAAAGCGAGCCGCGCCTTCGATCGGGGCGGACGACGAGCGAGCTCCGTGGCGAGAGCGGCGACGGGGCAGCCGTCGGCAGGGTTGTCGCAGTGCTCGATGGAGAGGTACGCGTCGATTAGCGCCTTCACCTCGCCCCCTTTGGGAGCGCTCTCGATTGCCGAGACGATTCTGGAGTGGATCTCGCTGAGGCCCTTCTCGAATGCCTCGACCAGCAGGTCTTCTTTGCTGTCGAAATGGCGATAGAACCCTCCGTGGGTGAGGTGAAGATCCCGCATGAGATCCCCAATCGCCGCTCCCTGGCTTCCCCGGCTGCGGAACCGGCGCGACGCAGCTCGAACGATTCGTTCGCGCGTCTGCTGCTTGCGGCTTGCCGGATATCGCATGGGAATGATCGCTAGATGATCCATATCATCTCAAACTACGCGGCGCGGGACAAAGGGTTTCATCGGGACACCAAATTCGGTACATCTCCTTTGGAGTCAGGCGCCTGGCGAGCCTCACGCAGAATGTGTCGAGGAGTTTCGGGCCGCGAGCCTAAAGGATGGCGCGTGGACAAATTCGACCCTGCAGTCGGGAGCGCCATTCTGGCGGAGTGTTCAACTGCTTGAAGGGTGGGAGCTTCTCGTCTGCGGAGTGTGTACTCGTCTACACAGCAGCAGTGAACATCCTCTCGAGAACGTGAAGGCCGCTTCGAAATCGAAGTGGAATCAGTTCACCGAATGAGCCGTGGATCGCGACGGGAGCCTTCGAGATGTCCAGCGAGCGTGGTATATCCGGAGCGAGTTCAAAAACGAGTTCAAACGGAGCCCTAACGACGCTCGTGGACGCTTGGGTACGGTTGAGGACGAGCACTAACCCCTTCATCCCCAAGCGTCCCTTAACGTCCCTTACGAGAGCACCTTCTTGCCAAGGTGGAAGTCGCGGGTTCGATCCCCGTTTCCCGCTCCAAGCTAGATTCCTCTCCCTCAAGCGTTTAGCCGCTCTCTGAGGGCTTGAGCGTTCCCTCGCACCGCAGGGCAAGGAGTATCTTTGGGCGGCCATTCGATCACGGGATCCATGGTCCCAGGTGGAGGACCCATGAGCTCCTCGGAGCGGCTCGAATCAGACGCCGCATCGCGCGCCAAAGCGGACGAAGTAGCGGCGAGCCCGGCGGAACCCCTCATCTCACTGCATCCCCGCGACGCTCGAGCGGGCCTGACGGCGGAAGCGAAGTCAGGCGGCACGCCCATCTGCTTGAGCATGATGTTGACCGCGGGGTAGCAGTCGAATCGCTCGATCTTGCCGTTCCTCATGTAGAAGAAGTCCGCGCACGGAAAGTTGACCTTTTCTCCTGTTGGCTGGATCACGCCCGCGGGGGTTTCCATCGGGCCGCGAAAGGTTCCTTGAATGGACAGCTCAATGGCGAGGACGTCGCCCATCACATTTACACGGTAAAGTTCGCGGTGAATGTCGGGAAACATCTTTGCAAAACTGATCACGACGTCTTTTAGGTGCTCGCCTCGATATGACTCTTCGCCGGTGACGTTGTTAAACACGCCATCCTCGGTGAAGCTGCCGACCCATCCGGGAATGTCCTGAAC
>Ga0070706_100006954_pt1 | contig 10672 bp, 5 predicted proteins | sample KBSK5501metaG_FD_65476 | JGI IMG/M metagenome (GOLD analysis project Ga0070706, IMG submission 65476) | Corn, switchgrass and miscanthus rhizosphere microbial communities from Kellogg Biological Station, Michigan, USA - KBS K5-50-1 metaG | ecosystem: Host-associated > Plants > Roots >...
GGCGTGCAGCCGGCGATGCGTATCGCTCAGGAGGAGATCTTCGGGCCGGTGACGGACGTCATCCGGTGCTCGGACCTCGAGCAGGCCGTCGCCATCAATAACGGTGTGCAATTCGGGCTTTCCTCAGCGATATACACCCGGGACATCAGTAAAGCGTTTAAGGCTATGGAACGGATGACCACGGGAATCGTCTATATCAATGCGGGGACGATCGGCGCGGAGGTGCACCTGCCGTTTGGGGGCACCCGGGGTACCGGCAACGGGCATCGCGAGGCGGGGCAGGCAGCGCTCGACTCCTACAGCGAGTGGAAGACCGTGTACATCGATTACTCCGGACGGCTGCAGAAGGCCCAGATAGACCGCTCTGAAGCCGAACGAGGTTGAAGTGGTCCGGAATACCTTGAAACGAGCTGCACCTCCTCCTCTCGCCGCACAAGCGTCTCGGGACGGTCGCGCGCAACCGGCCGTGCGCGCGCATGTTGCCGCGCCGCTAGGCTCCGAAGCGCCGGAGTTGCGGGAACGGGTGGTCATCGAATCGGTTCGGCCGGAAGTTGACGGCGGGCGCTTCCCCGCAAAGGCCGTCGTCGCGGAGCGGTTCGTCGTGGAAGCCGACATCTTCGCCGAGTACGAGCCGATCGTCGCATCGGTCCTCCGTTATCGGCGCGACGGGGAGACGGAATGGCGCGAGGTGCCGATGCAGCCGGCCGGCGAGGACCACTTCGCCGGTGCGTTCGCCGTCGATCAACTCGGCACTTACTGCTACACGATCGAGGCATGGATCGATCGGTTCGAGACGTGGCGCCGCCTGCTCCGGCGGAAGGTAGCAGCTCGGCAGGACGTGGGCGGAGAGCTGTCGATCGGGGTGAGCTTTGTTCGAGAGGCGGCTGCCCGTGCGGGCGGCAGCGACGGGAAGCAGCTCTTGGCAGCGGCCGAGCAGATAGCGGGCGAACTGCCCGCGCGCCAAAGAGCACGCATCGCGCTTCGGGATCAACTAGCGGCGCTCATGAGTCGCTATCGTGACCGCAGCCGGTCAACTCGCTACGACCCGTATCTCCGAGTCACCGTGGATCCACCAAACGCCAGTTTCAGCGCTTGGTACGAGCTTTTCCCCCGGTCTTGGTCGCCGGTGCCTGGCCGGCACGGGACTTTCCGTGATGTTGAAGCCGTTCTTCCATATGTCGCCGGAATGGGCTTCGATGTCCTCTATTTGCCGCCTATCCACCCGATCGGCCGAAGCCACCGGAAGGGCAAGAACAACTCCCTTCGTGCGAAGCCGACCGACCCGGGCAGCCCGTGGGCTATAGGCTCGGACGAGGGCGGGCACAAGTCCGTACACCCGGAGTTGGGTACGATCGCGGACTTTCGGCGGCTCGTCGCGCGGGCGAAGGAGCACGGCCTCGTTATCGCGCTCGACATTGCTTTTCAGTGCTCGCCCGACCATCCGTACGTCAAGGAACACCCCGAGTGGTTCCGGCGTCGGCCGGACGGCAGCATCCAGTACGCCGAGAACCCGCCGAAGAAGTACGAGGACATCTATCCGTTCGACTTCGAGACAAACGATTGGCGCGCGCTCTGGGAAGAGCTAAAGAGTGTGTTCGTCTTCTGGGTGCAGCAGGGCGTCCACATCTTCCGCGTCGACAACCCGCACACCAAGCCGTTCCGCTTCTGGGAGTGGGTCATCGCCGAGGTCAAGCGCGACTACCCGGACGTGATGTTTCTGTCGGAAGCGTTTACCCGGCCTAGGCTGATGGAGCGGCTGGCCAAGAGCGGCTTCACGCAGTCGTACACATACTTCGCCTGGAAGACCAAGAAGACCGATATTCGTGATTACTTCGCTCAGCTCACGTCCGCGCCATTGAAGGACTACTTCCGGCCGAACGCCTGGCCAAACACCCCCGACATCCTGACCGAGTACCTCGCGACCGGCGGCCGCCCAGCTTTCATCGTGCGCCTCGTGCTCGCCGCGACGCTGTCGTCCAGTTACGGCATTTACGGTCCAGCCTTCGAGCTGGTCGAGCACGTTCCCGCCCGTCCCGGGAGCGAGGAGTACCTGAACTCCGAGAAGTACGAGCTGAAGCGCTGGGACATTGAGCGGAAGGACAGCCTTCGCGAAATCATCACGCGCGTCAACGCGATCCGGCACGAGAACCAAGCACTCCAATCGAACGAAGGACTGAGTTTTCACCTGGCCGATGACGAGAACGTGATCTGTTATAGCAAGCGCACCGCAGACGCGCGAAACATTGTCGTGACGGTCGTGAACCTCGATCCGAAGCGCACTCACTCGGCTGTTATCGAACTGCCGATCGAAGAGTGGGGCATCGACCCGAAGCGTGCCTTCCCTATCGAGGAACTACTGACCGGAAGCAAGAGCCGGTGGCGAGGCAACATGCGTGAGCTTCGTCTTGACCCGAAGACTTCACCGGCCGCGATCTGTCGCCTGAGCGGCAAAACAGCGGAGCGACAGCATGCTTCCGCGTAACGACTCACCCGCCTCGCCGGGAGACATGCTGTGGTACAAGGACGCGATCATCTACCAGGTCCACGTCCGCGCCTTCAGCGACAGCGATAACGATGGCATCGGCGACTTCCGGGGCCTCATGCAGAAGCTCGACTACTTGCAAGACCTGGGTGTGAGTGCGCTCTGGCTGCTGCCGTTCTACCCGTCGCCACTCAAAGATGACGGCTACGACATCTCGGACTACTCCGGCGTCCATCCAGCGTACGGATCGCTTCGCGACTTCCAGGCATTCCTGCGTGAGGCGCATCGCCGGGGCCTGCGGGTCATCACCGAGCTCGTCCTGAACCACACTTCGGACCAGCACCCGTGGTTCCAGCGCGCACGAAACTCGCCGCCGGGCAGCCGCACGCGCGACTTCTACGTCTGGAGCGAGACGCCCGAACGCTATAAGGACGCCCGCATTATCTTTAAAGACTTCGAAGCATCGAACTGGGCATGGGATTCGACCGCAGGCGCGTATTACTGGCATCGGTTTTACTCCCACCAGCCGGACCTCAACTTCGATAACCCCGAGATGAGGCGCGCCCTCCTCCAGGTTGTCGACCAATGGCTGGGCATAGGCGTCGACGGCCTGCGCCTGGATGCCGTGCCCTATCTCTACGAGCGGGAAGGCACTAGCTGCGAGAACCTCCCGGAGACGCATGAGTACCTGCGAGAGCTGCGCCGCTACGTGGACGAACGCTTTCCCGGACGCGTCCTCCTCGGGGAGGCGAACCAGTGGCCGGAGGATGCGATCGCCTACTTCGGCTCGGGCGACGAGTGCAACATGGCTTTCCACTTCCCGCTGATGCCGCGGCTCTTCATGGCCGTGCACATGGAGGACCGCTTCCCTGTTATCGATATCCTCCAGCAAACGCCGCCAATCCCGGGAAACTGCCAATGGGCGGTCTTTCTCCGCAATCACGACGAACTGACACTCGAAATGGTAACGGACGAAGACCGCGACTACATGTACCGTGTCTATGCCCAGGACAGGGAAGCTCGGGTTAACCTCGGCATCCGCCGCAGGCTGGCCCCTCTGCTAAACAATAACCGCCGGCGTATCGAACTTATGAATGGCTTGCTCTTCTCGCTGCCGGGCGCGCCGATCATCTACTACGGTGATGAGATCGGTATGGGCGACAACGTTTATCTCGGCGACCGAAACGGCGTGCGCACGCCGATGCAGTGGAGCGGCGACCGGAATGCGGGCTTCTCGCTCGCCAACCCCCAGCGCCTCTACCTGCCGGTCATCACCGACCCGGAATACCACTACGCGACCGTCAATGTTGAGGCGCAGCAGAACAACCCGCAGTCCCTGCTCTGGTGGACGAGGCGCCTGATCGCACTGCGCAAGCGCTACAAGGCCTTTGCGCGGGGTTCCATCGAATTCCTGTACCCCGAAAATCGCAAGGTGCTGGCCTTCGTCCGCCGCTACGAGAACGAGATGATGCTCTTCGTCGCCAACCTCTCTCGCTTCGTCCAGTACGCCCGGCTCGATATGTCGAACTACAAAGGGACAACGCCCGTCGAACTCTTCGGGCTAACGGAGTTCCCGGAAGTGGGCGACGCGCCGTACTTCTTGACGCTCGGCCCGCACGCATTCTACTGGTTCGCACTCGAGAAGCGCCAGGTCGAGCCGGACGCGCCGGAAAGAGCGTCCGAACCGGCTTCGGTCCCTGAGCTTTCGGCCCTGACTTCGGGCAACGGCCTCTTCTCTAGCGTCGGCCGCGGCGCGCTCGAAAGCGTTCTGCCGCAATACCTGCGGTCGCGCCGGTGGTACGGAGGCAAAGGGCGGCAGATCCAGACGGTCGAAATGATGGATGCGATCGACATGCCGCCCAACGGAGGCCCGGAAGCGCATCTCGTCCTCTTCAGGCTCTCCTACGTTGAAGGCGAGCCGGAGACCTATCTGGTCACCGTAGCCTCGGCCGTGGGTGAGCAGGCTGAGCAAGTGGCCAGGGATATGCCGAACTCGATCATCGCGCGAGTCAAGAGAAAGCCCGACGAACCACCGGGCGTCCTCTTCGAAGCGATTAATGACAAGCACTTTGCGGCGACCATGCTCGAATCCATTGGCCGGCGGCGGCATCTGAAAGGGTCTGCCGGCGAGATCGCTACTTCGCCGACCGACGTCTTCCGCCGGCTCCGAGGCGGTCCAGATGCGAATGTCGACCCCGCTCCGCTCTCTGGTGATCAGACCAATTCATCGGTGGTCTTCGGAGATAAGCTGATACTCAAGCTCTTCCGCCGGCCGGACGAGGGCGTGAACCCTGACCTCGAGATCGGCCGCGTTCTCACTGAAGAGACGCCCGCTGTCCAGGTTCCATCAGTCGCCGGTTATATCGAGTACCGGCGCCATCGCAGAGAGCCGATGACGCTGGGTGTGCTTCAGTCTTACGTTCCGAACGAAGGCGACGCCTGGAACTACACGCTCGATAACGTCGGATCCTACTTCGAACGCGTTCTGAGCCGAGCCCCGGAGGCGGGCCCCTCGGGCGACCTCCTACCTTCCGTCGATGTGCTCGATCTCGCGAGCCGGGAGGTGCCCGACGAGGTGCGCGACCTGATCGGCGCTTACATTCAGTCAGTTGGACTGCTTGGCCAGCGGACGGCCGAGTTGCATCTCGCTCTGGCCTCGTCTGGAGCCTCAGCGGGTTTCGCGCCCGAGCCATTCACCGGCCTTCATCAGCGTTCGCTCTATCAATCGACGCGGGGTCTGATGGCCTCGGTCTTCCCGGCGCTTCAGAGAAAAGCCGACAGCCTTGAAAACGGCATTCGTGAAGAGGCTCAAATGGTGCTTGACCTCGAGCCGGAAGTCCTCCGCCGATTTCAGAGGATTCTCGAAGGCCAGCTAACGGGAATGCGCATCCGCTGTCATGGCGACTACCATCTGGGTCAGGTGCTGTTCACGGGCAAAGACTTCGTGATCATCGACTTCGAGGGCGAGCCGACACGGCCATTGTCGCAGAGGCGGCTCAAGCGCTCCCCGCTCAAGGATGTCGCCGGAATGCTCCGCTCCTTTCACTACGCCGGTTATTCCGCGCTTTTCAACCAGGCTGCTCGTGGAATCGTGCCGGCGGGTCGTCTCGCAAATATGGAAGCGTGGGCGGGTGTCTGGTACAGGTGGGTGGCAGCCTCGTTCCTTCGCGAGTACGTTCACGCCATAGGGGAATCGTCGATCCTGCCCAGACGGCAGGACGAAGTGAGCAAGCTGCTCGGCGTACTGGTCCTTGAGAAGGCTGTGTACGAGGTGGGTTATGAGCTTAACAACAGGCCAGACTGGCTCCGCATCCCGCTAAGGGGCGTCATTCAGGAAATGGCCAGCACTAGTTCGGGGTGATTAGTGAACTCCGGACGCCGCTCGGCTCGCTCGCGGATGACTCGGCCGCAGGACTGCGGGCTCGATTTCACCAAGTTTTCACTGTAACGCTCAAGGCACGCCGAGAATCTTACTTTTGTGAAGCGCTGAGGATGGCTCGATTTCACCGTTCGCGGTGGAGTCATTCACTCTTTCGCGGACGGGGTGCCGTAAATCGCGCTTCGTTGCCGATATATGAGAGTACTCGTAGTAGACGACGAACCGGATGTAATCGAGGTGGTGAACCTCTGCTTCGGCCTTCGCTGGCCGGAGGCAGAAGTGACATCGGCCAAAGATGCCGAAGAGGGCTTGAAGCACCTCGAGCAGGACCCGCCGGACATCATCTTGTTGGACATCGTCTTGCCCGGAATGGATGGCTTCCAGCTCTGCCAGGAGGTCCGGCGTATCTCTGACGTTCCCATCGTCATGCTAAGCGCCCGCGACGGCGAAGTCGACAAGGTGCGCGGGCTTGAGATGGGCGCAGATGACTACATCACGAAGCCGTTCAGCCACCTCGAATTGCTGGCCCGTGTGCGAGCTGTCCTTCGCCGCTACCAGAACCAGCTCCCGGCCCTCGGCGAAGTTTTCGAATCAGGAGACCTCCGGGTCGACTACGCCAGCCGCCATGTCACCGTGAAGGGCCGAACAGTCGGCTTGACTCCTACCGAATACTCGCTCCTGTTCCACCTCACGCGGAACGCTGGGCGCGTACTGCCTCACCAGACCCTGCTCGCCAAGGTCTGGGGGCGCGAATACACCGACGAGATCGATTACCTGAAGGTGTACATTCGCCGGCTCCGCCAGAAGCTGGAGTGCGATACCAGCTCGATCGGCACGATTGTGAGCGAGCGCGGCGTCGGCTACAAGTTCGTCCAGGCCTGATCGGCACCTAACTCGGACCCTGCCGAAATAGACGGGCCGGGCGCAGTATTTACTGTTTCTTAACTGTGCCCTTACCTACAATCTCTTCTCTGCTTAATCGCTTCGTCCGACAATTGAGGCGATGACAAGCTGCGACTCGTGCCGCATCCGCCTCGGTCCTGACTGCGTAAGCGTCGAGGACAGGCGTTACTGTTGCGCGGGCTGCGCAGCGGGCGGCCCGTGTGTCTGCACGTACGAGCACGACCTGGGACGATACCCTCCCTCGCATTATGCGCGACCCGTCTCATTGGCTGACCTTCTGGACAGGTACGAAATGGGCATCGAGACGAATATCCAACCGTCCGTCATTACCCAATCAACGCCTGAAGACCTCTTCTGACGCCTACGGCGTGGCTCCCGCCCCGAGGCGGCTCGGCCCCGCGGGAGAATCTGTCCACACCTTGACCAGATAAGCGGCCTTCCTAGATTCACCCAATTTTCAAACGGAACTCATACGGAAATCAAATGCCCCGTACTGGTTGCGAAACTAGCATGTTATCCATCGGCGCGGCAGCACGACCAGCCGCCCCCTTGAAGTAATTCAACTGCTGCCGTGTAAGCCCAATCGACGGAGGTCTTGATGCGAGGGCGCGGAAATAGCTCTTACGGTTTACGCGCGGATACCCCAGCCGCACGCCGCCGGGCCATCGCCCGGGCCGTTCCCCCGCCGATATCTGTACGCCGCCTTGCGTGGCTGCTTGGCGCCATCGTCCTCGCCGCGTTGGTCACCCTATTGTTGACTCTCGGGCCGGTGAAGGCATACGCGGTTAACGAGACCGGAGCTGGCGAGCCCGCGCCGGTCTCGGCCAGTCCCTCCGCCTCCGCGGTTGATTGCCCGAACGGCTACATCCTCGACTTCGCGGGGCTTCCCGCCGGGACCATTCTCAGCGAGCAGTACGCTTCGCTCGGCGTGCACATTGCTGGGAGCACGAGCCGGACAGACCTTCCCGACGCAGTTGTCGTCTTCAACTCAAACGCTACCGGTGGCCACGAACCTGACCTCGAAGTCGGCATCGGTAATATCGCGATTCTGGCCAACAACCTGACCGACAAGAACGGCGACGGGCTCGTCGACTTCCCGGACGAGAACAACTACGGCGGCAAGCAAGTATACGAGTTTGACTCGCCGGTCCACATCGGCCGGTTCCTCTTCATAGACAAAGACCACGGTACACCCGATAGGGCCACTGCATACGACGCCAGTGACAGTGTGATCTCGTCGGTGCCGATTCCGGTAGGCGCCAATGCCTCCGTGCAGACGATAAACGTCAATGCCGACAATGCGGTAAAGCTGGAAATCAGATACCGCGATTCGGGAGGACTGACAGGCATCCAGGTCTGTCCCTCAGCGCCCCCTCCACAAGCGTCCGAGGTGACGAATCCCATGGTGGCGACACCGCGCACACTGAAGACGCAGTCCCTGTCACTGCCGAATGCGCTGCCGGCGGGGCTGCCTCGAACGGGCGGCAACCCGGAGACGAAATCGGCCAACGGCACCAAGGAGGGGGCCGCCGGGGTGCTTGCGCTGTTCGCCGCATGCGCAGCGGCTGGGCTTCTCCGTCGCTCACGCTTGAGCTAGCGCCCTGTAGCCACTCGCGTCTCGACAGATGCCTGGCGACTCGGTACTCCCTTGACAGCTACAGTAATTCTTCCGGATAATCAAAGTGCTGCGGCAGGGCCGCAACTGCCGCGGTTTCAGCGCTTTCGGGTCTCATCGCCGCACCCCCGCGAGCAGTTATTGACTCGAGAGCGCTTTTCCTTGCCCCGCCACTTCCTTCTGTAACTCTCGCTGCTATCGCTTCATCACTACATAAGGAGATATAGCTCTTCCTATGGACGCGGTGGATCATATGTTCGACCCGGTGCGCGGGCCAAGCCCCGCTCGGCGTCTCGTGCTTAGAGGGCTCGTTGTTGCCGTCATGGCGGTGTTCCTCGCGTATGCGCTCCTCCTCGGGCTGAATCTGACGGGAACACTTTTTGTGCTCGCGCCTGGCGTTCTGGCGGGCCTCTCCACAATCGTCGGGATCGAAGTGGGCTTGCGCTGGGAGTACCGAATGCGCCGCCGTCACACTTATCCGCACGAACTCGGTTGCGAACTGGCCCCGATATACCAGTTCCCCGCCGCCAGTAGACGAGCTGCCAAGCTCATCGCGCATTGGCTGCGCGCTCGCGCCGTCGTCGTCGGCTGGCTTACCGAGGATGGACAGTTGCTGGAGCCGGTGGCCGTTCACGGCTTCCCCACCGGGTGGCTCAAGCGCGCGCCGAGTATATCTCTTGGCGACGGCCCGCTCTCCACCACGTTGCGCCAAGGCAAGCTGCTAGCAAGGGTCTCCACAGCCGCGGACTCGTGGTTTTCCGGAGGTCCGCCGCGCGAGAGGTCCGTCTATCTGCCGCTCGTTGCCCGGGGCAGGCTCGAGGGTGTGCTCGCGATAGTGGCGGCGGGAGGGAACGCGCAGCTGCGCGACCACCGGCTGCTCGCGGCGCTGGGTGTCGTCCTCAGCCTGGCACTGGACAATTGCCGTCTCTATGAGGGACAGCGCGCCCATGCTCAGCATCTCCACGAGTTGAACCGCATGAAGAGCGACTTCCTGTCAACCGTCTCACACGAATTGAGGACCCCGCTTACCTCTATCATGATGGCCGCCGAAATGCTACTCGAGGAGGAAGAGGCCAGGGACCCGCAAAGCACGCGCGGCAAGCTAGTCGCGACGATCGTGCGAGGCGCTTCTCGTCTCAGCAGTCTGGTCGCGGATCTCGTCAACATCTCACGTGACGACGAGTTCAAACCCAGGCTTGAGCTCGATTTCGCGTCTATCGATGATCTCGTCGCAAACGCCGCCGCGATCGTCCAGCCACTGGTCGCGGCCAAGCGCCAGACCATCGACCTTAAGTCCTCCGCGCAAGCTACGCTCGTCCGCGTAGACAGATTGCGCTTCGAGCAGGTCCTGATCAACCTCCTTTCGAACGCGCAGCGCTATACCCCTCCGGGCGGGCACATCACTGTGAGCACGCGCCTCAACCGCGGCGAAGTGATCCTGACGGTAGCCGATTCCGGCCCGGGCATAAGCCCCGACGACCGGGAGCTGGTCTTCGAGCCTTTTTACCGGGGCGATCGTTCGGGGCTGGGTCTGGGCCTAGCGATCTCCAAGTCCCTCGTCGAGCTGCACAACGGACGTATCTGGGTAAACGACTCGGACCACCATGGCAGCGAGTTCTGCGTTGCCGTTCCCGCGCAGGCGCCCGCGAAAGAGCGCGCGCTGGTCTCACCCATCGCCCATTAGGACCTAGGCTGGATCTGCACCCCCGGTCCTGCTGGCGCACGCGAATATAATTCGAGTATGCGGCTACGTCGCCTCCAGCTCTTCGACTATCGCAATTTTGAGCGCCTTGACATCGAACTCCCTGCCAAGGTCGCGCTCTTCGTCGGCGACAATGCGCAGGGTAAGACAAACCTCCTCGAGGCCGTTTACCTGCTGGCTACGCTGCGGGCCGTCCGCGCGGAGACCGACGTGCAGCTCATCCGCCGCGAGCTTCTGAGCGACGTTCTGCCGGCCGCCCGCGTCGTCGCCGAGGTTGAGACGCTGGGCGGTGGGCTGAAGATCGAGGTTGCGGTCGTCGCCAGGGACCCCGGACGCGGCGCCAATGCGACCAAGACTGTGAAGCTCAACGGGGCGCCCAAGCGCCTGGCGGATGCCGTCGGCCGCCTAATGGCCGTGATCTTCAGCGCCGACGATTTGCTTATGATCGAGGGTTCGCCTTCTCTCCGGCGACGGTACATCGACCTGACTCTTATGCAGGTTGACCAGCAATATTCCGCCGCGCGTTCCCGCTACGAGCGTGTCTTAGTCCAGCGGAACCATCTGCTCAAGCGTGTGCGCGAGGGCGAAGCG
>Ga0070706_100006955_pt1 | contig 10670 bp, 7 predicted proteins | sample KBSK5501metaG_FD_65476 | JGI IMG/M metagenome (GOLD analysis project Ga0070706, IMG submission 65476) | Corn, switchgrass and miscanthus rhizosphere microbial communities from Kellogg Biological Station, Michigan, USA - KBS K5-50-1 metaG | ecosystem: Host-associated > Plants > Roots >...
CGGCGTGCTTCACCGCGTTGGCCAGGGCCTCGGCAATCGCGAAATAGCAGGCCGACTCGACCGGCGGGGTCGGGCGGCCCGGCAGGTCGATCTCCAGCGTGGTCGGCAGCGGGGTGTCCAGGACCAGCGCGTGGACCGCATGGCCGAGGCCGCGGTCGGCCAGCACCGGCGGGCAGATGCCGCGGATCAGGTCCCGCAGTTCGTTCAGCGCCCGTACCGAGGTCTCCCGCGCCTCGGCGACCAGCGCCAGCGCGGCGTTCGGGCTGCCGGGGAGCACCCGCTCCACCGCCCGCAGGTTCATGCCCAGGGCGACCAGCCGGGCCTGGGCCCCGTCGTGCAGGTCCCGCTCGATCCGCCGCAGTTCGGCGGCGGCGGCGTCCACGGCATGGCCACGGGTCTCGGTGAGGCGTTGCACCCGGCCCGCGAGGTCGGTATCGGGCACCCGGTCAAACACCGTGCGCAGGTGCGCGCCGATGGTCCGGGGAACCAGCCAGGCGCCGAAGGCCAGGAACGCACTCGCCTCCGCCCCGGCGGCGATGGCCGACTTCGGCCCGTCGACCCAGACCATGCCGTAGAACATGGCGTGCGGGTACATCCCCGGCGCGTCCTGCCAGTTCGCCGCGATCAGGAACCCGTAGGCGGCCAGCACGCCCAGCGCCGCCGGCACCAGGTCGGCGGCGATCACCGGCCACCGGATCACGATGATCAGCGCGGCGATGACCGCCGCGATCGTCCACGGGCGCACACCGAAGGCGGCCATGCCGATCGCCACCACCGCTGGCAGCAGCAGCGCCCAGCGGTTCGTGGCCAGCCACCGGCGCAGCTCCGGCATCCACGCGGCCATCCGCGGGCGCAGGCCACGCAGCATCCGCGGGGCGAGCCAGAGGCCGAGGGTGAGCAGCAGCAATGCCACCAGCACCAGCAGCCGGCCCTGCCACCAGCCCGGCGCCGCCTTGGCGACGCCGATGTTGATGACGGGGCCCGCATACGATGGCGCGCTGGGTTTCGCGGGCAGGTACTGGCCCAGCCCAGTCATCTTCGCCTGCTGCTTCCCCAGGTACGCCCACTCGGCCCACCGGCCGGGCGGCATCCTGACGAACCGCCAGCCGCCCGGGGGGACCGCCTTCCCCGCCGGCACGGCCACCGCAGGCCAGGCGGGCAGGGCGACCCACTCCCGCGGCTTGGCCTGGACGGCGTTGACAACCCAGTTCACCGGCCCGCCCGGGGTCATCGCGGCCACCATGAGCCCGGCCAGGCCCGCAGACACCATGCTGAGCGGCAGCAGGGCGGCCGCCACCAGCGGCTTCCTGAGCACCACGGCCAGCGCGATCAGCACCAGTGCCACGGTCCAGACGTGCACCCCGGCCAGCGCCATCCCCATCGCGGAAACCGGCACCAGCAGGGCCCCCATGCCCAGGCGGCGCATCAGCCTCGTCATAATCCGCCACAGCAGCGTGATGAGCGTCCACATAGTGCCATCGTGACCCCGGCCGGGCCCGGTCCGCCATGGGCCGGCACCCATTCGGGGGTAGGCCTGGACCTACTTTTGCCGGCTCGTGTGCGCGTCCAGCGCGGCGTCGGTGAACGCCCCGGCCGACCCGAGATAGCCGGCCGGGTCGAGCGCCTCGTCGATCTGGGCGCTGGTGATGCCCGCGCCGTCGAGCCAGCCGGCCAGCTCCGGCACGCCGAGCAGGGATTCGCGGAGCGTGACGCCCACCGCCACGGCGTGCGCGCTGGCCCGCGCGACCAGGTCGTGGGCCTGCGCCCGGCCCAGCGCCGGGACCAGCAGCCCGGCCACCCGCTCGGCCAGCGGCAGCCCGCCCGTGGCGTCCAGGTTGGCCCGCATCCGGGCCGGGTCCACGACCAGGCCGCGGGTCAGCTCGGTCCCCCATGCCGCCGCCGAACCGGTCACCCGCAGCAGGTCGGCGAACGGCTCCCATTCGGCGTGCCAGGCCCCGGCGGCCCGCTGATGCTCCTGCTCGGCCGCGGCGACCAGGGTTGCGACCAGCCCGGGCACCCGGCGGGTGCAGCCGAGGATGGCGATGGCAGCCACCGGGTTCTGCTTGTGCGGCATCGCCGACGAGCCGCCCCGGCGCTCCCCGGTGCCCGAGCCCCCGCCGCCCTCGCGTACCTCGCCGACCTCGGACTGGGCGAAAAGGGTCACATCCCGGGCGATCTTCGCCAGGGCCGCCGCCGCGCCGGCGCAGGCGGCGGCGACGTCGATGATGCGCGAGCGGTCGGTGTGCCAGGGCAGCACCGGCCGGGCCAGCCCCAGTTCCTGCGCGAGCAGGCCGGCCACCGCGGGCCCGTCGGCGCCCAGCGAGGCCAGCGTCCCCGCCGCCCCGCCGAACTGCACGGCCAGGCGCGCGGCACGCACCCGGGCCACGGCGTCCGCCGCCTCGTCCAGGCCGGTCAGCCAGCCCGCCGCGACCAAGCCGAAGGTGACTGGGACGGCCTGCTGGAGCAGCGTGCGCCCGATCATCATCGTGTCGCGGTGCGCCGCGGCCAGCACCGCGCACCCGTCGGCGGCGGCCGCCAGGTCGTCCGCCAACGGGTCCAGCGCGCCCCGGGCCAGCAGCATGGCCGCGGTGTCGATGATGTCCTGGCTGGTGGCACCGCGGTGGACGGTGTCCGCCGCGTCCGGCGGGACGGCCTGGCTCAGTTGGGCGACCAGCGCGGGGACCGGGTTCCCGGACAGGGCTGCCCGGCGGCCCAGCGCGCCCGGGTCGAACGGCGCCGTCGCCGCCGCTTCGGTCACCGCCGCGCCCGCGCCGGCCGGGGCCAGCCCAGCCCGTTCCAGGGCGCGGGCCAGCGCCGCCTCGGTGTCCAGCATGGCCCGCAGCCAGGCGTGGCTGCCCGTATCCGCGCCGCCCCGGGAGAAGATCCCGTCGAACAGCCCCGCGTGCTCTGCCACGGGGGAACCCTAGCGCTCAGGAGCCGACGGCCGGCTGGGAACTGAACGCGCGCACGACCAGGCCGACCAGCAGGCCCGCGAGGAAGCCGAAGACGTGCGCCACGTAGGCCACGGCGCCGCCACCGCCGAGCCCGCCCACCGCGTACAACCACTGCAGCACGAACCACAGGCCGAGCACGATCCACGCGGGGATGCGCAGCGGGATGAAAAACAGGAACGGCACCAGGCTCCACACCCGCGCTCTCGGGTAGAGGGCCAGGTAAGCACCGAGCACGCCGGCGATCGCCCCGGACGCGCCGACCAGGGGGACCAGGGAGCCGGGATGGATGAGCGCGAACCCGTACGCCGCGATGTAGCCGCAGGCCAGGTAGAAGATCAGGTACGGCACCTTGCGGAACCGGTCCTCCACGTTGTTCCCGAAGATGAGCAGGAACAGCATGTTGCCGAGCAGGTGCAGCCAGCCCGCGTGCACGAACATCGCGGTGAGCACCGACAGCACCGGGTTCTTGTGATACCCGGGCCGCCCGACCACGCAGGCCGGCCCGCGCGCGGTGGCCACCACCTGGCCGGTCACCACCAACCGCAGCGGCTTGTCCTTCACCATTTCCCGCGGGACCGCGCCGTAGTGGTAGTCGAACGCCTGCTGCTGGCACACCGCGGCGGCGGGCCCCAGGCTACCGGGCAGCATCCCCGGGGTCAGCAGCAGCACCACCACGTTGATCGCGATCAAGGCGTAGGTGACCCAGGGGGTGCGGCGCAGCGGGTTGAGGTCGTGAACCGGGATCACCATAACCAAAGCCTGCCAGATCACGGCGCGTGCTGCCGGCACGCATTTCATCGGCGCATCGTGCAGCGTTGCGCCACGGTCTGGTGCTCTTGTGTGATGTGACTCAGATCGCGCCCACTCTTGGCGGTGCGGGAGACGCGGTGAACGCCGGGGACCGTGAGCAGTTCGAGGAGTTCATGACCAGCCGCTGAGCTGGCCGGCTCCTCGTGACCGGGTGCTCACGTGCGCCGCGAGTGCAGGTCATCGCGGGAAATTCGTTCGGCACAAAAAAGAACCTGTGCCCTATCGTCGATATATGACTATGCGATCAGCGCCAGCCGGCGGCCCCGGGCTCCCGCAGGAGCGCCGCCTCGTCACCGAGATCCCCGGGCCCGCCTCCCGCGAACTGCTGGCCCGCCGCCAGGCCGCCGTGGCCCGCGGGGTCAGCCACGTGCTGCCGGTGTTCATCACCGCCGCCGGAGGCGGCGTGCTGGTGGACGCCGACGGTAACTCCCTGATCGACTTCGGTTCCGGCATCGCGGTCACCTCGGTGGGCAACAGCGCGCCGCGCCTGGCCGAGCGGGTCCAGGACCAGGCCGGGCAGTTCACCCACACCTGCTTCATGGTCACGCCGTACGAGGGGTACGTGGCGGTGTGCGAGAAGCTGGCCGAGCACACCCCGGGCGGCCACGACAAGCGCTCCGCGCTGTTCAACTCCGGCGCGGAGGCGGTGGAGAACGCGGTCAAGATCGCCCGGCACGCCACCGGGAGGCAGGCCGTCGTCGCCTTCGACCACGCTTACCATGGCCGCACCAACCTCACCATGGCGCTGACCGCCAAGAACATGCCCTACAAGGACAAGTTCGGCCCGTTCGCGGGCGAGATCTACCGGGTGCCCATGGCCTACCCGCTGCGCTGGCCCGGCGGCCCGGACCGGTGCGCCAAGGACGCCCTCGACGTGATCACAAGCCTGATCCACACCCAGGTGGGTGAGGACAACGTAGCCGCGGTGATCATCGAGCCGATCCAGGGCGAGGGTGGCTTCATCGTCCCGCCGCCCGGCTTCCTGCCCGGGCTCGCGGAGTTCTGTGCGCGGCACGGCATCCTGGTGATCGCCGATGAGATCCAGAGCGGCTTCTGCCGGACCGGCGACTGGTTCGCCTGCGACCACGAGGGCGTCGTGCCCGACCTGGTCTCCACGGCCAAGGGCATCGCGGGCGGGCTGCCGCTGGCCGCGGTGACCGGCCGAACCGAGATCATGGACTCGGTGCACGTCGGCGGGCTCGGCGGGACCTTCGGCGGCAACCCGGTCGCGTGCGCCGCCGCGCTCGGCGCGATCGAGACGATGGAGGCCGAGGACCTGGCCGGCCGGGCCCGGCGGATCGGCGAGATCATGCTCCCCCGGCTGCGCAAGCTGGCCGACACGTACCCGCTCATCGCGGACGTGCGCGGGCGCGGCGCGATGATCGCCATCGAGCTGGCCGAGCCCGGCAGCCTCACCCCGGACCCGGGCACCACCGGGCAGGTGGCCAAGGCCTGCCACGCGGCCGGGCTCGTGGTGCTCACCTGCGGCACCTTCGGCAACGTGCTCAGGTTCCTGCCGCCGCTGGTCATTGGCGAAGGCCTGCTCGAAGAGGGCCTGTCGATCCTTGAGGACGCCTTCGCCGCGCTCTGAGATCCGCCGCGGTGCGCCCGGCGCCCGGGCGGTCAGTTCGTGATAGAGATGTTGCCGGATCCGTCGCTGACCGTGATCACGTGCTGGGACACCGAACTGGTGGGCACGTGGACCTCACGATTGCCCGAGTCCGTATTGGCGTTGACCTGGTACTGGGTGCTGCCGGGCGGGAGCACCAGCGTCACGTTCCCCGAGCCGTTGTCCACGTGCACCCGCGCGGGGACCTCGGTGAAGGTCAGGGTGATGTTCCCGGACCCGGCGCTGGCGATCACCTTCGCACCGGCCAGGCCCGCGATGGAGATGTCGCCGGAGCCGGTCTTGAGCGTGACCTTCGCCCCGGACACGGTGGCACCGGAGACGTCCCCGGATCCGGTCTGCATGCTGACGGCGTCGAGGATGTTCTCGGCATGGATGTCGCCGGAACCGGTCCCGGCGCTGACCGGGCCGGACAGGCCAGCCAGCGTCACGTTGCCGGACCCGGTGGAGATGAGCGCCCGCTTGCCCTCGGGCACGACCGCGTGAAGGTCGAAGGAGCACACGCCGGTGACGAAGTGGCACCGCGGCGACACGGTCACTCCGGACGGGGTGGTATGCCAGGTCACCGTGGACCGGATGAGCGAGTAGTGCGCCGTCCCGGTCAGCCGTAGCTGGCTGCCCGCCGCCTGGGTGACGCGCACGTCCGCGGACCCGGCGGACAGGCTGACCGTGCTGCCGTGCACCTGGACGGCCAGCCGCACCGGATAGCTGGCCTGCCCGGCCAGGGCGACCCCGGTGAGCCCGGCCCACCCGATGAGCGCCAGCACGATCGGGAGGCCGATGGCCAGCGCCACCCAGCGGCCCGTGGTCATCGGCAACCGCGCGGTCATGTCCCATCAGCTCCCAGGTAGCGCAGCACCGCGAGGACCCGCCGGTGGTCACGGTCGCCGGGGGCCAGGCCGAGCTTGGCGAAAATGTTGTTGATGTGCTTCTCCACGGCACCGTCGCTGACGACGAGTTCCGCGGCGATCGCCGCGTTCGACCGGCCCTCGGCCATCAGGCCCAGCACGTCCAGCTCCCGCGGGGTGAGCGCGGCCAGCGGATGACGGCTGCGGGCGAGCAGTTGCGCGACGACCTCGGGGTCCAGCGCGCTGCCCTGCGCCGCCACCCGGTCCAGCGCGCCGAGGAACTCGGTCAGGTCGGCGACCCGGTCCTTGAGCAGGTACCCGACGCCTTGCGGCCGGTCGGACAGCAGTTCGGTGGCGTACCGCTCCTCCACGTACTGGGACAGCACGAGGACGCCGACGCCGGGCCAGGTGCTGCGCACCACCAGCGCGGCCCGCAGCCCCTCGTCGGTGAACGTCGGCGGCATCCGCACGTCGACCACCACCACGTCAGGCTGGTGCTCGCCGACCTCGCGGAGGAACTCCTCCGCCTCGCCGGCGGCGGCCACGACGTCGTGACCCGCCTCGGCGAGCAGCCGGGTCAGGCCCTCGCGCAGCAGCACCGAGTCTTCGGCGATCACGACGCGCATGGCAGCGTCACCTCCAGCGTCGTCGGGCCGCCGGCCGGGCTGGTCACCCGGAGCCGCCCGTCCACGCCCGCGACCCGCGCCGCCAGCCCGGACAGGCCCTGCCCGGCCGGGTCCGCCCCGCCCACGCCGTCATCGGTGATCTCCACGGACAGCACGTCCCCGGACCGGACCACGACGACCTGCGCATGGCTGGCGCGGGAGTGCTTGGCGATGTTGGTGAGCCCCTCGGCGACCACGAAGTAGGCGATCGCCTCGACCGCGGCCGGCGGCCGGGCCGGCAGGTCGACCGATACGGTCACCGGGACCGGGGACAGCGCCGCCAGCCCGGACAGGGCCGCGTCCAGGCCGCGGTCGGACAGCACCGGCGGGTGCACGCCGCGCACCAGGTTCCGCAGTTCGGCCAGCGCCGCCTTGGCCTCCTCGTGGGCCTGGCCGACGATCGCCTCGGCCCCCTCGGGGTCGGTGCCGAACTTGGCCTTGGCCCGGCCGAGTTCCATCGCCAGGGACACCAGGCGCTGCTGCGCGCCGTCGTGCAGGTCCCGTTCGATGCGCATCCGCTCGGTCTCGGCCGCGCCGATCACCCCGGCCCGGCTGGTCTCCAGCTGACCGATCCGGGCGGTCAGCTCTTCCCGGCCCGAGCCGAGCAGCCCTCTGGCGACCGCCGCGTCGCCCGCGGCCAGCAGTGCGGTGACGCGGGGGGACACCAGCAGCACCGCCAGGCCGGCCAGCACGGCCGCGATCAGCGCCCCGGGATAGCGGATCAGGTGCCCGCCGAGGTTGAAGCCGCCGCCGGGCAGCGCCCAGTAGTAGGCGGGCGCGGTGACCAGCACCAGGCCCAGCGACCACACCGCGCTGACCAGCACGAACTGCAGCGCGCTGAGCGGGAACCTGATCAGTGCGTAGGCGGCGTTGCGCCATGCCGCCGTGGCGGTCAGCGGCGCCACCATCGTGCGCAGCCGGGTCCTTCCCCGCGGCGGCGGCGCGGCCGGGATGTCCCGGCCCAGCAGCAGGGCGAACCTGGCCCGCTCGGCGCCAGCCATCCAGATGCACAGCCAGAACGTGCCCGCCAGCACGGGCAGGCCGGCCAGGAAGAACGGCAGCAGCACGATCCCGGTGACCAGGCCGGTCAGCAGCAGCGTGAAGGTGACCGCGCCGACGAAGATTCCCGCGGTCAGGTGGATGACGGCGAGCCAGGTTCTCGCCGAGACGACCGCGCGCAGCACGCCCGCCGGGCTGATCCGGCGATCATCGGCAACCACGGCGCGGGGTGCTTCCCGGCCGACGACATCTGGGCTCACGGGACTCACCCTAGGCGGGCCGGTGTCGCGGCACCCATCCCGCTGTCCTCCGGATCCGGGGTGAGGCCAGCCTCACCCCGGATCGGGCAGCCTGCCGGATGTCGCCGCGCGGGCCAGCCCAGAAGGCTTGGCAGCGTCCATCAACGACGGCCAAGACCCAGTGAGGCTCCCATGAAACGCCCGTCCGCACTGCTGTACGGTGCAGAACCCGTCTCCTCGCCACCGCCCCGCCGGACGTCAGCCCCGATGGTAGAACGTGTCGCCGGCTGGAGCGCCAGGCACCGCAAGACCGCGCTGTTCGGCTGGCTGTTGCTGGTCGTCGGCGCCGTGATGGTCGGCAGCATGCTCGGCACCAAGAACCTGAACAGCTACGACCCCGGTCAGGCGGGCCAGGCCGAGCGGGTGCTGAGCCGGCCCGGCGTGGTCCAGCCTGCCTCCGAGACAGTCCTGATCCAGGCCCGGAGCGGCACCGGCACCGTGGCCTCCGACCCGGAGATCCGCCGGGCCATCAGGCAGGTGACCGCGGCCCTGGGCGCCATGCCCAAGGTCGCCAGCGGCATCGAGTCGCCGCTGGCCCCGGGCGGCGGCAAGCTGATCTCGCGGGACGGCCGCTCCGCGCTGATCATGTTCAACGTCACGGGCAACCCGGACAACGCGGATCAGACGGTCGTCGCCGCGGAGCGCGCCGTCGCCTCCGTCCAGGCCGCCCATCCGGGCCTGCGGGTGGCCGAGTCCGGCCAGGCCAGCGCGGGCCGGGCCATCAACGACATCATCAGCTCCGACTTCCGCCGGGCCGAGGTCACCTCGGTGCCGATCACGCTGGTGCTGCTGCTCGGTGTGTTCGGCGCGCTGATCGCGGCGGGCATACCGCTGCTGCTCGCCGGCACCTCGGTGGCCGCCGCCATCTCGCTGCTCGCGATCCCCAGCCGCTGGCTGCCGGTGGGCAGCACCACGTCGTCGGTCGTGCTGCTGGTCGGCATGGCCGTGGGCGTCGACTACTCGCTGTTCTACCTGCGCAGGGAGCGGGAGGAACGGGCCGCGGGCGCCGACACCTACACGGCGGTGCGCAGGGCCGCGGCTACCTCCGGCCGTGCCATCGTGGTGTCCGGCCTTACCGTGATGATCTCGCTGGCCGGACTGTTCCTGACCGGCATCGACGTCTTCTCCGGGCTGGCCGTGGGGACCATCATGGTGGTCGGTATCACCGTGCTCGGCTCACTGACCGCGCTCCCGGCGGCGCTGTCGCTGCTTGGCTCCTGGGTGGACCGGGGCAGGATCCCGTTCCTGGGCCGCCGGCGCACCGCGGCACGCCCGTCCCGGGTATGGGCGGCCCTGGCCCGCCGCGTGGTGGCCAAGCCGGTCCTGTTCGGGGGCGCGGCCGCGCTGGCGCTCGCCGCCCTGGCCGTGCCCGCGCTCAGCATGCAGCTGGCCGACCCCGGCTTCCGCGACCTGCCCGCGAACATCCCCGTGGTGCAGAGCCTGCTCGCCACCCAGCGGGCCTTCCCCGGTGGCCCGTCACCCGCCGAGGTCGTCGTCACCGGCGACAACCTCACCGGCCCGGCGGTGCGGCATGCCATCACGGCCCTGCAGGGGCGGGCCGCGGCGGGCACGCTGCTGCGCGAACCGGTCACCGCCGCGCTGCTTGACCACAACCAGGTGATGGTGGTCTCGGTGCCGCTGGCCGGGGGCGGCACGGACGCCACCTCCAACCGGGCCCTGGCTCAACTGCGCGACCAGGCGCTGCCCGCCACGCTTGGCCGGGTCGGCGGCATCGACTACGCGGTGGCCGGCATGACGGCGGGCAACCACGACTTCGACGCCAAGCTCAGCTCCACCATGCCGCTCGTTTTCGTGTTCGTCCTCGGCCTGGCGTTCCTGGTGCTGATGGTCAGCTTCCGGTCGGTGTTCATCCCATTGACGTCCATCGCGCTGAACCTGCTGTCCATCGGCGCGGCCTACGGAGTGCTCACCCTGATCTTCCAGGACGGCCACCTCCACGGGCCGCTGGGGTTCAGCCCGTACGGCGCGATCGTGCCGTGGATGCCGCTGTTCATGTTCGTGCTCCTGTTCGGGCTGAGCATGGACTACCACGTGTTCATCCTGAGCCGCATCCGCGAACTGCGGCTGCGGGGCATGCCCACGCGGGAGGCGATCACCAACGGCATCGGCATCAGCGCGGGCGTGGTGACCAGCGCCGCGGTGATCATGGTGGCGGTGTTCTCGATCTTCGCCACGCTCTCGGTGATCGAGTTCAAGATGATCGGCCTCGGCCTGGCCACCGCGATCCTCATCGACGCCACCGTGGTGCGCGGGGTGCTGATGCCGGCCGCCATGTCGCTGCTCGGCGAGCGCAACTGGTATCTGCCTCGCTGGCTGGCCTGGCTGCCCGGCGGCCGGGGCCGCCACTCCGTCGCACAGGTGACCGGGGTCAGGTAACCAGGGAGCGCACCTGACACCGGACCGGGGCGCAGGTGTGCACGGCGGCCGCCGTGCGCACCTGCGCCTCA
>Ga0070706_100006959_pt1 | contig 10669 bp, 11 predicted proteins | sample KBSK5501metaG_FD_65476 | JGI IMG/M metagenome (GOLD analysis project Ga0070706, IMG submission 65476) | Corn, switchgrass and miscanthus rhizosphere microbial communities from Kellogg Biological Station, Michigan, USA - KBS K5-50-1 metaG | ecosystem: Host-associated > Plants > Roots >...
GTCACTTTGAGCGGTCACGTTGAGTCGCCATCCCCAATCGGCAAGGCTATAATTATTTCTTGCCCATTATGGTCGCGCTAGTGCCTACTCTTAGCAGCAACCAATCAACATTAACGTCAATCTTAGACAGCTTCGGGCGAGTCCCAGGAAATCAACACAAGGAGAAATTTCGATGTCGAAGAAATCCGTTTTGGGTAACAATGGTGGAGTCACCGCCCAGCCTCACTTTCACCAAAAAGCCCCAGAAATCCAGAAGTATGGCACCGTGAGCCACGCGCTGCCGCTGGAACTGGAAGAACCCATCCGTCTGGAAATGACCGAACACCTAAACCAACTTTTGGCTGACACCATGACCCTGCGCGATCTGTACAAAAAGTCGCATTGGCAGGTCGCGGGACCGACCTTTTATCAGCTCCATCTGCTGTTCGACAAGCATTACGACGAGCAGTTGGAATTGGTGGACACGATTGCCGAGCGCATTCAACTGCTTGGAGGAGTGAGTCTCGCCATGGCTCCCGACGTCGCCGAGACCACGCGGATCGAGCGTCCACCCCGCGGGCGAGAAGAGGTTCCGGTGCAACTCTCGCGTTTGCTGGATGCCCATAAGATCATCATCGGGGAATGCCGCGAACTTGCCGAGCGGGCCGACAAATTAGGCGACGACGGAACCAACGATCTGGCCGTCAGCGACGTCTTGCGGACCAACGAATTGCAGGTATGGTTCCTGAGCGAACATCTGGTGAGCATGCCCCTGGCCGAAGCCAGGAACTAAGACCTAATTGCCAAAGCAATTCCTTCGGGCTGACTACAGGTCAGCCCTGATTTTTGTACTGCATTCACAAAAGGACACAGAACTCCCGTTCATCCGCTGCTCAAGGGCTGGGAATCACCGCTTGCATCTGATTTGAGTACTTGCTTTCTACTCCGCTGGTAGCGACAGCAGTGCTGACGTAGTAGTAGGTTTTTCCACCTTGAACTGAGCTGTCCAGATAGTTCGTGCTGGCATCCGGTGCTGGGTTGATCTTTGTGTACGGGCCTCCCGACGTGGAGCTTCGGTATACGTTGTATCCCACCGCGGTCGAAGTACTAGGGTTCCAGCGAAGACTGACGGTGTGTGATGATGTTGCCGTACCCGACCCCGTCAAAGTCTCGACCGCCGGCGTGTTCGCGGCGTTGCTGGTGAGGGAAATGCTCCCCGATGCCGCACCGCTGCTCTGCGGGGTGAAGGTAACCGAAACCAGTACACTCTGGCCGGCGGCGATGGTTTTGGGAAGGGATAACCCAGTCAGACGGAACTCTGGACTGGTGGAAGTCGCCGAAGAGATGGTCACGTTCGATCCCGTGGCGGTAAGCGTCGTGGTTACGCTTTTGCTGCTGCCTACGGCGACGCTGCCGAAGTTTAGAGCGCTCACGCTCGAAGTCAACTGTCCCACAGAGACGCCTGTGCCAACCAGAGCGATGACCAAGGTTGGATTCGAGGCATTCGAAACCACCGCGATTGCTCCGCTCACGTTGCCCCCGGCATTTGGAGTAAACCGGATAGCGAAGGTGATGCTTTGGCCCTTGTTCAGGCTCAATGGCAGGCTTAGACCACTCACACCGAACCCTGCTCCGGTTACAGTGGCCTGCGAAACGGTCGCAGTCGAATTGCCAGAATTCGTTAATGTCTCGTACTGGGTCTGGCCGCTACCCACTTGGATGCTGCCAAAGCTGATGCTGGATGAACTGGCTGTGAGCGTTCGATGGTTCGAGCCGGTTCCCTGAAAAGGGGCGGAAGTTGCAACCCTCGCCGTTACCATCAGAAAAAGCGAAAGCGTGGACGCTACGATCAGGAGTCGGAGAATGACTTGGGGGAGTGGCATGGCTGCAGTCTTCAGCTTTCCGGAGTCGGATCGTAGGTCTAGTTAGGCCATTTCCACACTCAGAGGTTCCAAAACCGTTGCGTAATCACAAGGGCCGCAATCAGTTCGTCAACTGTACGACGGCAAAATGACTTTTGTTTTTCGCACATTGTAACGAAACACACGGCCTGGGTCGCCATGGCCTTTCAGCTGCTTGACGCCGATGGGCATGTGGTCGAAATTAAACAAGACTAGGAGTAGAACATGAAAAGCAAGGGCATCGTTAGGAACACCATCACAAGCAATCTGCTGTGACCCCAAGATGCCGGAAAACGGGAATGAGTTCACCCCAACGTTTGACTATGTAGTAGGAGAAGCCTCCATGACGCAGGAAGAAATCAGGCTGTCAGAATCGGGAGCGCGCAAGAAGCACTGGAAGCGTTGGGGCCCCTATCTCAGCGAACGTGCCTGGGGCACGGTACGCGAAGACTACAGCCCCTACGGAAATCCGTGGGAATATTTGCCGCATGACCACGCCCGTTCGTGCGCTTATCGCTGGAACGAAGACGGTCTGGCCGGCATCAGCGACCGGAGACAGATGATCTGTTTTGCTGTGGCGCTGTGGAATGAGCGCGATCCCATCCTGAAAGAACGGATCTTCGGCCTCACCGGCAACGAAGGCAATCATGGCGAGGACGTGAAGGAATATTACTTCTACCTGGACAGCACGCCCACGCATTCTTATATGAAGTATCTCTACAAGTACCCGCAGGCGGAATTCCCGTACACCCAGTTAGTCGAAGAAAATCGGCGGCGTGGCAAGAATCAGCCGGAGTACGAGCTACTCGACACAGGTGTTTTCAACGAAAACCGTTACTTCGACGTATTCGTGGAGTACGCCAAGGCCGACACCGAAGACATCCTGATCAAGATCACGATTGCGAACCGCGGTCCCGAATCCGCCAATCTCCGCTTGCTGCCCACGGTCTGGTTCCGCAACTCTTGGTCGTGGGGAGGCCGCGGCCGCCGGCCGGAGCTGCATCAGGCATGGCCAGCGCCCAACCCGGTCATCGAACTAAATCAAGATCAACCGGGCAATCGCTGGCTGCATTGCGAAGGCTCTCCGGAACTGCTGTTCACCGAGAACGAGACCAACGCACGACGGCTGTTTGGAGCGGAAAATCGCACGCCCTACGTCAAAGACGGCATCAACGACTACGTGGTACATGGCACAGAAGACGCAGTCAATCCAAAGCATTCTGGTACCAAAGCAGCGGCGCATTACCAGTTCACCGTTGAGGCGGGAGGGACTGCCGTAGTCCGAATGCGTCTTGCGAACTCCGACTTTAAGGGAAAGAACGCGTTCGACGGCTTCGACAGGGCCTTCGCGCTCCGCCGACTTGAAGCAGACGAGTTCTATCGCGCCGTCATTCCTCAAGATCTCTCGCCTGACGCACAGAACGTGATGCGCCAGGGCTTTGCTGGAATGCTCTGGTCCAAGCAGTTCTATCACTACGTAATTAGGGATTGGCTGCAAGGTGATCCCGGCAGCCCTGTCCCGCCGCCGCAGCGCAAGAAGGGACGCAACCACGAATGGACCCATCTATATAACGCTGATGTTATTTCCATGCCCGATAAGTGGGAGTACCCATGGTATGCCGCCTGGGATCTCGCGTTTCACTGTATTCCTCTGGCGCTGGTGGACTCAGACTTCGCCAAGGAACAACTGACGCTGATGCTCCGGGAGTGGTACATGCACCCCAACGGACAGATGCCCGCTTATGAGTGGGCGTTTGGTGACGTCAATCCTCCCGTGCATGCCTGGGCCGCATGGCGCGTCTACAAAATCGACAAAAAGCGCAACGGCAAGGGCGATCGTGCATTCCTGCAACGTGTCTTTCACAAGCTGATGCTGAACTTCACTTGGTGGGTGAATCGCAAGGATGCCGGAGGCATGAACATTTTCCAGGGAGGATTCCTGGGCTTGGACAACATCGGAGTTTTCGATCGCAGTTCCCCCCTGCCCACCGGTGGATACATCGAACAGTCTGACGGAACCAGTTGGATGGCCATGTACACCCTCAACTTGCTGGCCATCGCGCTGGAGTTGGCAAAAGAAGAGCCCTGCTATGAGGACGTTGCCAGCAAGTTCTGGGAACACTTCATCTATATCGCTCACGCCATGAGCCATCGCGGCGACGACAGCATGGGACTGTGGAACGAGGAGGACGGCTTTTTCTACGACGTGCTGAAGCTGCCTGATGGTTCACAATTTCCCATGAAGATCCGCTCCATGGTCGGATTGATCCCGCTGTTTGCGGTGGAAACCCTGGAGCCGGAAGTGCTCAATCGGTTGCCGGACTTCAAGCGGCGCCTGGAGTGGTTCATCGACAACCGTCCCGATCTCACGCAGAACCTCGCCTGCATGCGGACCGAGGGGATAGGCGAGCGCAGATTGCTGTCCATCGCTAGCCAGGACCAGCTGCGTAGCATTCTGAAGTTCATGCTGGACGAGAGCGAGTTTCTCTCGCCCCATGGCATTCGCGCCCTGTCACAGTTCCATCGCGGCAGCCCTTACAAACTGACGGTACAGGGCGCAGAGCATCGCGTGGACTATGAGCCGGGTGAGTCGTCGACCGGATTATTCGGCGGAAATTCCAACTGGCGTGGTCCGATCTGGTTTCCGGTGAATTATCTTCTGGTTGAGTCGCTGCAGAAGTTCCATCACCACCTCGGGGACGATTTCAGGGTTGAGTGTCCTACCGGGTCCGGGACGATGATGAGCCTGTGGGAGGTGGCGGGAGAATTGTCCCGTCGCATGACCAGCATATTCCTTCAGGATGAGAAAGGCCGCCGGCCAGTGTTCGGGAATCTCGAAAAGTTCCAGACGGACCCTCATTGGCGCGATCTGGTGTTGTTTCACGAGTGCTTCCACGGTGACTCCGGGGCCGGCATCGGCGCCAGCCATCAGACCGGATGGACTGGCGTGGTGGCGAAGCTGATGCAGCAGAGTGGCGAGTCTCGGGAGCGATCGGGCCAACGAAAGAAAGCTGACGCGGCGGTTGCCACCATAGCCGCAGGCTGAGTTCATAAGGAGAGAGGGAAGCGACGGCTCTGGTGCAGATTTAGTTCGAAGGGCTGGTAAGGTCTTGTTTCAAACGAACCCGTCTGACACCGAAGGCGAGAATTCGTGCGGGAATGTCGCGGAGGAACGGTATGCCAAAAAGCCCACGGACGAACCAAGGAACGCTGGGCACGGTTTGCGAGCGCAGTGCGCTCGCCAGAACACGGTTCTGCATGGCGGACTGCGCTGCCTGAATCACCCGCGTTGGCCATTCGCGCTCGCTCTGCACTTTGGCCAGGTCGCCGACCTGCACGCGGCCGGCCCGAAGTGGGGCGGCAAGGATATTGGCTGCTACCACCGCGTCCTGAACCGCGTAATTAATCCCCACGCCGCCGACCGGTGACATCACGTGCGCCGCGTCGCCGATCAGCAACAGACCGTGCTTGAACCAGCGCGGGCAGCGGCTGGATTCAACCGACAAGAGTGAGAATTGATGCCAGTCAGTTAGGGCCTTCACGTGTTCGGCAAACGCCGGCTCAACCTCGGCGATCGATTGCCGCAGCGACTCGAGCCCTGCGGCTCGCAGGTTCTGGTAAAGTCCTTTAGGGAAAACGTATCCGACCTGCCAGTAGTCAAAGCGATCGAAGACCACCAGGAGGCGGCCAACGCCGAAGCCTCCGAGGACTCGGCCTTCGGCTTCCGGAAGATCTCCCGGAATGTGGGGCAGGCGAAACCACAGGATGTCCATGGGCGCGGAAGTTTTGATGGGCTCGAAACCGGCCAGGTGACGCACCCTCGAGAAGCGTCCGTCTGCACCGACCACCAGTGGAGCTCTTACCTCGTGCATCCCGTCAGCGCCGAGATAACGCACACCGCGCACCTGTCCGTCTTCCTCGATCAACTGCTCCACGTTGGCGCCCATTACTAGCCGAAAATCCGGATACTTTGACGCCTCGGCGGCAAGAAACTCCAGGAACCTGGCTTGGGGCACGAGAAAGATGTAAGGGAAACGTGTTTTCAGCCTGCGAAGATCGATGGGACTGAAGGTGTCGTTCCCCAGCCGCAAGGTTGGGCCATAGATCTTTGCGTGTCGCAGTTGATGCAGCGGCTCAGCCAGACCGATCTGGTCGAGAATCTCCAGGATCGAAGGATGAATCGTGTCGCCCCGGAAGTCGCGATCAAAATCCTTGTGCTGCTCCAACAGCGTGACCGGAACCCGCTGACCAGCCAATAGGAGCGCCAGCATCATGCCACCGGGGCCGCCGCCCACAATGCAGCATGTGGTTGGCTGTGAATCGCGGACATCATCGGATTCGGATGCTGCCGGCTCGGGAACAATGGTTGAGCCAGGGGGCACAGGGACGCCTCCTAACAGAGAGGTCAAAACGATCCCCGAAAATATACCTGCTCGTGGATTATGAGCCCAACTTCTCATTTGAGCATATGAACGAATGTTTCTGCCAGAGTCTCAAACATCGTTGCCATAGACCTGGATTGCCGCCCCGTTGACGTCTTTGCCCGCATCTCCCGCGAGCCAAATGATCAAGCGTGCCACATTGGCCGGCCGAACCCATTTACTGACATCCGCATTCGGCATCGCCTTGCGGTTGATCGGCGTGTCCATCGTGCCCGGCAGGATCGCGTTGGCGGTAATTCCCGCGTCCTTGTTCTCCAGAGCCACGGTCCTGATCAGGGAGACCATGGCCGCCTTTGAAGCGCTATAGGCGCCAACTCCCACGCCTGGTTCCAGCGCCGCGCGGCTCCCGATCGCAACGATGCGCCCGCTGCCGGTCTTCCTCATCTCTGGCAGCACAGCCCGCAAAAGATAAAACGTACTGTTCAGGTTAAGATCAAACATACGCTGGAAAGTAGCGTCATCGGTTTCCGCGATGGATTGGCCACCGGCGAAACCACCGACGGTGTGCGCCACGACATCCAGCCGGCCAAACCGCGCCACTACACTCTCGGCCAGGCTCGTTGCCCCGGTTGCGGTCGAGATCTCTGCTAGCAGCGCGGTAAACGCAGGGCTATTGAAGTCCGATTGCTGAATTCTCCGCGATGCGCCAACCACGGTTGCGCCAGCGTCGAGAAATGCCTGGGTTACATAGCTTCCCAGACCACCGTTGGCCCCGGTTACGAGTACGACTTTGTCCTTCATCGAGTCGGCTCCTGGTCTCTCCCAGTTGGTTATCAGATTCGGATTCTTGACCAAAGTTGCGGATTTGCGGCGCGCTTCGATCTTGATTGTAACGATCTGCAACAGCAGAAAGAAATCCTCGAACACTGTTGCTTTTTGCTACCCTCGGAATCTCACCAAACTGCAAGGAGCCTGCTCATGGAAGCAACCCGGCTTTTATTCGTCCCGGTGATTCTGGGCACAGCGAGAAGGGGCCGAAGGAGCTTGCACGTGGCACAGCTTGTCGTCCGCGAACTCGGCAAGCACGCCGGCGTCGAGACCGAGCTCATCGATATTGCGCAGCTATCCTTGCCGACGAATGACGCCGGCGAGGCCATCAAGGACCCTGGCTTTTCCGCCAAGGTGAACCGGGCGGACGCGTTGGTCATCGTAGCGCCCGAGTACAATCATGGCTACTCCGGCCTGTTGAAGCATGCGCTGGACAGCTGCCTCAAAGAGTACATCCACAAGGCGGTTGGCATCGTGGGCGTCTCGGCGGGCCCGTTTGGCGGTACTCGGGTGATTGAAAACCTGCTGCCGGTAATGCGGGAGCTGGGTTTGGTGACGATCTTCTGGGATGTCAATTTTTCAAGTGTGCAGAAAGTATTTGCCGCCGACGGCAAGCTCCTGGACGAGCGATATATCGGACGCATCGACAAGTTTCTGAGAGAACTGTTCTGGATGGCGAAGACCCTGCGCCACGGTCGCGAGCAAATTCCTTTGGACTAATCTCCGGAGACAGAGGCGGATACCGTTTCTCAGTGTCGGACGTACACCACCACAACGGATTTTCGGTGCAGTTTGAATACGTAAGTTTTCCGTGCTACCGGGGAGAACCTAGCACGTGTAATGGCACGGAAACGAGGGAAAACCGCTGTCTACTTGAGAAAATAGTGGAGGCGCGGGTCGGAATCGGACTAACGCCGGCTATTGATAACTCACAACTTACTGAAAAGTAAAGACGCTCAATACCCACGATACGCTGCATCCGCACCTCGGTAGCCCAAAACTAGCCCAAAAAGTAGTGACCAAACCGAAGTAATCTACAGTAACTAGCCGTCCGGGCCATTGTGTCGCGGCGGTTCAACGGCGTAAAAACGTTAAACAGCAGAGGAAAGAGTTTCCCTCATTTGGAAGAATGTTTCCTCCTCGGTAGCTACTCGCATCTAGTAAGCACCCTGTTTGTGATCGGAGTTTGGAGAGGTAGTTGCAATAGTAAGTCAGACAATTAAATAGTCCGAATCGAGGGCGTTGGTTGTAGCCCTGAGCTACAAACGGAGCATTCCTCGATAGGGCAACGACTTTAACAAGGGGTCGGATTTCATAGCTGCCAACTGCAGGCGGGCTATGAGGTTCGACCCCTTGAGTACGTTAGGGCCGCGTTAACTAGTGGGTAGTTAATGCGGGTAGATTAGGCAAGTTGTTAGTAGTTGTCTCCGGCGAACGTTGTACCCAATTTATTGACTTTCTCCTTCGCCGGGGAACCACGGCAACTTTGCCAGCCCTTAAGGGTGGCGGAGGTGCCGTTTTGAGTTTGGGAGGGCGCATGTCGGAACTCTTAAACGTTGCCGAGGTCGCGGCCGTGCTGAAAGTGTCGCCGGATACCGTAATTCGCCGGTTCGCCAAAGTTAAGGGCGTGGTCAACCTCGGTTCTGAGGAGACGCGCGGCAAACGGAGATACCGGCTGCTCCGGATCCCCAAGCACGTAGTTGAGAAGTTCGTTGGGCATCCGATTGAACTGGTGAACCCGGAACCTACGCGGCGGCAAATGCGGTCGGATTGGATGACAAAGGCCGCTCACAGCTTGGCGAAAGCCATGATCGAGAACGCAGAGAGCCCCACTGACCGGAAATTGTTCAAGAAAATTCTGACGGACGCCCGCACTCTAACCTTTGTTCCCGAAGAACGGTTGGGATGAAATGACATTTTGTGAGGAGGAAGACCAATGAGTGAAAACCAGGCTTTTGAAAGGACGGTACACATCGATCTGCTTGCCCCGGTGGCTGGCGAGACCACGCCGGAGAAAGGATCGCCCGCCATATCGCCAACTGCAACGATTGACATCACTCCGGTGAGTCTGCTGGCATTCGTGGGCGCTGAGCTATTTAGGGCGCGCCTTCGCGAACTTGCAGCTCAGTGTGACACTCGCCGGAGGTTCAACCGCGCTATGGAGAACGAAATCCTCCCCTCCATTCGCGCACTGTTTGATGACCGCGTAGCCCACGATGTTCTGCGTGCGGCACGCGAGGTTTACGGAATGAGAGGAGAACATGCTCAAGCCAAAGAAGGACCGCAAGAAGAGAGACCGGCAGTGGCACCTACTTCGCATGGCGAAGAGGGTAGGGCTAACGTTCCTTCCCCCAGACCTCGCGAGAAGAGTGTTTCGGCAGATGCTACGGGACGGCGGCTCTAGCTGCGGTATCTGCGGCAAGAAGGGCAACTGGTAGCCGACCACTGCCACAAGCGCCCGAGGCACCGGGGGTGGCTCTGCCACAGGTGCAATACGGCGATCGGGCTAATGAAAGACAGCCCACGCCGTTTGTGCCGGGCGGCTGAGTACCTTGAGGCTTTCAACGAGCAGTTCGTTTTTGATGATGATGCGCGTAACGGCCGGCGCAAGAGATCACGGCCACAACGAACGAACCCTGGGGAGGGGAATTATGGAAATCACAATAGGAAATAAAAATGTTCGGTTCGTCTCCAGCCCGAAGTCAATACATCGAGCGATGTATGACTTCGCTACGGAAGGTACGGGGATGGATCACGCACATGTCTATTTAACTGCGGCCGGTTCCTTCACGTTTGCTGTGTCTTCTAAGGCTCTCACGCGCGAGGAACTGACCGAGGCAGAGACTGCTCTGGAGGATGCCCTCGTCGAGGCCGCCGGAGCTGAGGAGGACAGCGATGCCCATACTCGTTAAAGTCCCGGATGTGAGGAAAATAGAGGAAGCACGCCTGTTGAAGATGCAGGTGTGCTCCAAGTATTCCGGAAAGGGCCGAGCGGAATGCAGCATCTGGCACTGCACCGTCCGGTGCCTGGATGCCCTTCAGATTCACCACATCCGGAATGATGGTAAGTCGCACAGGGGCGCTGCCAAAAGTAAGGGCGCCGGTATCAATATCTATCGGCGCCTAAGAAGGTTGGAGTTTCCCGAAGGCTATAGGACTCTGTGTGCGAATCACCACGCCCTTATAACTGCGAGGCTGCGAGCATTGCGGTAGTTTGCAAAATTGGATTTTGGAAATTGAGAAACTCTGCGTAACGGCCGGCGCTAGGAAAGACGGCCCACAACCCGATTCGACTGAGGAGAGCCAAATGAACGCTAACACTGAGAAAGTCTATTCCGACTCGGATGTCCTGGAGATCGTTGGCAAGATCCAGGCATTGCAGAACGTCACAAGAACAACCGGCACAATCACAACCCGCACACAGTCCCACATCCTGAGGGTCTTGCCTGAAGATGTGCTCACCCGCGTGTCCTTGGCCTTAGGGAGACTCTGAATAAGTTCTCTGATATCCACCGGTGCTAGGGATAGAGTGGTGATGAGTCCGGAGGACGATAGAAAGATGAAGCAGCAGACCTTGGC
>Ga0070706_100006960_pt1 | contig 10669 bp, 9 predicted proteins | sample KBSK5501metaG_FD_65476 | JGI IMG/M metagenome (GOLD analysis project Ga0070706, IMG submission 65476) | Corn, switchgrass and miscanthus rhizosphere microbial communities from Kellogg Biological Station, Michigan, USA - KBS K5-50-1 metaG | ecosystem: Host-associated > Plants > Roots >...
CATCACAACCTCGATTCCACCCACATCTCGGCCGACGTCATCACGGCCGGGCTGACGGCGAGCATCTTCACGGTCGAGGGATCGGCCTTCCACGGCCAGGAGCCGGATGAGAACCGCTGGGACATCGAGCAGGGGAAGCTCGATTCCTATTCCGGGCGGATCACGCTCCGGCCGGCCGAGGGGTTCTCCTTTCAGCTCTCCTCCGGTTACCGGAAGCATCCCGAGGCTCTCGAGCCCGGAAACCAGACGCGAACGACGGCCTCCCTTTCGTATCAGCGGGGCGACGCGTCGAGCTTCTTCGCCGCGACTGTCGCTTCGGGACTGAACCAGACCGACGACGGCCGGGAATGGGGCCACCTGCTGGAATGGACCTGGAAGTTCTCGTCCAAGAACTTCCTCTATGGCCGCATCGAGAAAGTGGACAGGGAGATTTACGAGCTGGTCCACAAGAAGCAGCGGCCGGAAGGCGTTCCCCGCGACCGGGTCTCGGTCGAAGCCGCCACGCTCGGCTTCGCGCGCAATCTTCCCGTGCCGGCCCGGGCGGAGATCGCCGCCGGGGCCGATGTCACCCTTTACCGGTTCCCTTCGAGACTCGACTCAGTTTACGGAAGCGGACCCCTGTCGGTGCACGGGTTCGTGCGATTCCGGTTCGGGACCGATCACGAAGCGCACGGCAGGCATGCCGGAGCTGCCGGACATGCGTCCCCAGCTCCCATCTAGGCGGCCGTCTCGGGCTTACAGCTACTCTGCCGTGGCGCAGTCCGGGTGCCCGCACCGGCAGCGCTCTTCGTGCTGCCCGGTCGTCTGAGCCGTCGCGCAGAAGTCGCTGCAGTATTCCTTGCCGCCGCTCCGGACTTCGCCTTCCTCGCAAGCGCAACCGCGGTGTTCACAAGCCATGAGTTCCTCCTTTATCGATCGAGGCGGGCGTCTCCTTCACGGAGGCGCAGCCTCCCGGGGGAATTGAGGCAAGATCGGGGCCAAGTGGCGAGGGCCGACTCGCTACGCCCCGATCAGGCTCAGGATTCGTTCCAGGACCTGCATCGCGCTGCGCCACTCCTCCCAGACCTCCGGGAAGATGTTGTTTTGCCGCATGTCGCGATCCGCTCGGCGGGCGTCTTCGAGCAGGTGCCTCGCTTCCTCGCGGAGAGCCTGACGGTCCAGCTGCCCGGAAGCGACGCGCTGGTCGAAGTCCCGCGCCTGGTCGTCGAAGTGATGGATCGTCTCGGAGAACTGGCGATGACGCCAGCCCCCTCCGGCGTTGTTCAAGTCCTCGGCCATCTGATGCGCCCGCGAAGCGCGGTCCGCCAGCTCGCGCGAAAGCGCGGCAACCTGCCCTCGCGGGTAGCCGGGGCCGCCGGGCGCCAGCGTTTTATAGCCGCCGCGGTACTCCGGCGGCGAGGAAGGCGGCCTCTCGCCCCAGTCGTACTGTCCTCTCCCGCGGGTGTCGAAGTCATACAGGCGGATCATGCGGTTCAAGATACGGACTGTGTTGTCCCAGTCGGCCAGCGTGTGCTCCTCGGCCGCCCGAGAGCCGCGCGCCAGGTTCTGGACGTTCTGGGCGCTGCGCAGCAGGCTGCGGAGCTCGTCGTCCATGCGCCAGGGCGCCGCTCGGTAGTTGGCCATCCGCTCGTCGAACCGGCGCGCGCGGGACGCAAAGTCGTTGACGGCTCGCACGAAGCGATTGTCGTAACGGTAGACCCAGTAATCCCGGTGCTGCGCCTGGTCGCTGGCGTGCTGCGCCTGCTCATCGAGCTGCCGTGCGAGCTGCTGCATCTCTTCGTAGCCGCGCTGCGTCAGCGTGCCCGGAGGACGCTGCGCGTAGGCCATGCTTCCCGCCAGCCAGAGGACGGCCGGAAGCCAGGAAAGACTCCTCTTGGCAATCTTCATGACAAGACCCTCCCGCTCGAGATCGGAGCAAATGCCGCACCAGCGAGAATCCTTGGGAAAAAGCAGGAAAGAGGGAGTTCGCTGTCCTTGTATGGGGACGCCCGCCGGCCGTCGGCATTCACTTCGCGAACGGCCGAGAGTCGAAGGAGCAAGCCTGGCACGCGGGGCTTCCTGAAACTCTCGGCGGCGGTCGCGACCTCCTAGTGAACCGCCTTTTTTCGGAACTGGCGCAGGCCGGCAGCGAGGAAGACGGCGTCGAAGAAAGTCAGGGCTCCGAGAACAGCCGCGACGGAAAGGTGAGGAAACTGGGGGACGAGCGCACTGCGCAGCCCTTCGCTCGCGTAGACCACGGGATTAACGAGGACCGCCTTCTGAAGCAAGGGGAAACGGGCGAGCGCACTCCATGGGTAATAGGTGCATCCGAAGAAGATGAGCGGCGCGAAGACGAGAGAGAACATCAGTCCGATCTGGGTCTGGCCGATCGAGCAGCCGAGGGTCAGGCCCATCGTCGAGGAGAGAAGAGCCACGAGAAGGCAGACGGCCGCGAAGAGGAGGATTTGCGGAAGGCGTATGTCCACGCCTTTGCCCATCACCAGCCATGCCGCCGGGAGCACGACGAGGCCCGCCATCAGCGCCTGGATCACGCCGGACAGGACCTTCTCGACCGCCACCCATTCGATCTCGATCGGAGCGAGCAGCCGGTCCTCGATCTCCTTGCTGAACTGGAACTCGGAGATCAGCGGCATGGCGACCGCCTGGATGCCGGAGAGAACCATCGAGAGCGCCATGATCCCTGGCAGGAGGAGACTCTTGTACTGAAGGGGCATGTAGCCGGAGGTCGTCATAACGCGTCCGAAGATGAACACGAGCAGCATCGGTTGGAGCAGCGTCTGAAGAATCAGGGGAACGAAGTTACGGCGCGCCACGCGGGCGTCGCGGGCGAGCAGAGCGAGGAAGGTCTTGACGTTCATGTTCGGTCCCGCCTTCCGGCTCCATGGATTCTCAATCCCGAAGGCTCCGTCCGGTGTGGTGCAGGAAGAGATTCTCGAGGGATGGCTCCGAGATGTGGACGTCGGAGACTTCCGCGCCGGCGGTGAGCGTCGTGTTGACCGCTTCGGCGACCAGCGGTCCCCCGCGGTCGGCATAGAGGTCCGCCCCCGTTCCGCCGACCAAGCGAACCTCCGTCACACCTGGCAGGCGGCCGAGCTTCTCGACGAGATCCGCCGTGCACGGCTGGAACTTCATGTGGACGACGTACCCGCCGGGAATCGAGCGCTTCAGGTCGCCGGGAGTGCCCAATGCGATCAGGCGGCCGTGGTCCACGATCGCGACACGCTGGCAGAGCGCATCGGCCTCCTCCATGTTATGGGTCGTCAGGACGATCGTCTTGCCCTGCGCGTTGTAGTCTCGGACGATCTCCCAGAGGAGCAGGCGCGTCTGCGGATCGAGACCGGCGGAGGGCTCGTCCAAGAAGAGGACCTCGGGGTCGTGCATCATCGCGCGCGCGATGGAGAGCCGCTGCATCATGCCGCCCGAGAAATCTCTCGCGAGTCGGTCTGCCCGGTCGGTCAGCTGGAATCTCTCCAGGAGCACCCGCGCCCTCTCGACGCGCTCCGCCGAGGGGACGCCGAAGTACGCTCCGTGGAAGGTGAGCACTTCGCGCGCGGTCAGCGAGAAGTCCAGGTTTGGACCTTGAGGCACGACGCCGATCAAGGGTTTGACTGAGACCGGGCACTTCCAGACATCGTGCTCGCCGATCCAGGCCCGGCCGGCGGTCGGGCGCACGCGCGTCGTCAGGATGCCGACGGTGGTGGACTTGCCCGCGCCGTTGGGCCCGAGCAGCCCGAAGATCTCGCCGGGCCGAACCTCGAGCGACAGGCCGTTCAAGGCCGCGATCTCGAACTTCTCCCTCTTTTGCCGCCCGGCGGGGACGATCATCAGAGGCCGGCCGGGCGCGCCCGACGGAGGCGGCGAGGTGTAGACCTTGCGCAGGTCCTCGGTGCGAATTCCGAATGCCATCAGCTCTTGCTCGAGCTCTTCGCGAGATCTTCCAGATCGCGGCGGGCGCGGTCGAGGATTTCGCGCAGGCGCTCGTTGCGGTCCGCGGAGTCCCCGGCTGCCTGGGCGGCTTTCAACGCGGCCTTGACCAGCGCCGCGATCGGTCCGGCGACGGCGAAGGCTTGAGGCCCCATCCACTGAGACCACTCTTCCCAGCGTTCGGCTCGTCCCCAGATCGCATCGACTGTGTCGGCTTCGCGCTCGAGCTCGGCCAGACCTTCGGGCGTGATGCGATAGACGCGTTTTCCTCCCTCGGGTTCGGAAACGATCAATCCCTCGTCCTCGAGCAGTTGGAGGGTCGGGTACACCGTCCCGGCGCTCGCGCGGTAGAGGCCGCCCGAACGGATTTCGAACTGCTTGATCAGCTCGTAACCGTGCTTAGGTCCTTCCTTCAAGAGTGAAAGGATGGCCAGTCGAACCTGGCCCGATTCGAAGAAGCGCCGCTTGCCGCCGAGAGGGCCAAAGGCCGCCCAGCCAGTCCAATCCGACCATCCGGCCCAGCCCCTGTTCATGCCTAGCCCCCAGAGTCCAAAGCGTTTACCTGCCTCGGAGTCAAAAACCCGTGCGCATATCGATCATTGCGGACATAATATCGTGCGATATAACTTGTTTCAACTCGATACGTCGGCTCGTGCCTTCGGAAGCACCGCTCCCCGCACGACGTCTCCAACCGAAATGCCCCCGCGGTAGTTGCCGATCAAAGCGAGTCCGGGAAAGCGCGCTTCGGTGCGCGACAGCGTTTCGATCCGAGCGGCGTGGCCCGCGACGTATTGCGGGATCGAACGGCTATAGCGGGTCAGGAGGATCATCTCCGGCTCCCCGTGCGCGCCGAGCGCCTGGCCGACTTCGCGGGAGGCGATCATCCGGATCTCTTCGTCGGTAAGCTCTGAGGCTTCTTTGTCGCGCTCCCCCCCCAGGAAGGCGGTGACCAGTGTCTGTCCGGAAGGGGCGCGTCCGGCGAAGAGGCTCGAGCTCCACACCGCGCCCAGCACGCGTCGTTCCCGGTCCGGCACGGTCAGGTGGCCGAAGCCTTGAAGCGGCCGGTCAAGATCGCGGTCGCGCCAGGAGAGATGGACGACGGCGAGGAATGGATGAGGAATGTCCCGCAACGCCCGAGCAGCCTCCGGAGCGAAGGGTTCCAGCAGGCGCGCTGTCTCCCAGGCCGGCGTGGCCAGAACGACCCGCCGGGCTTCTCGCGACCCGCCGGGTATCGCGACCGTCCAGCCGCCAGCGGGACGGGGCGACAGGGTCTGGACCGGCGTCGAGAGCTCGAGGCTTCGCCCGAGTCCCGAGGCGATCGCTTCCGGAAGCGTCTGCAGTCCTTCCCGAAAAGAAAGGAGTCCCCGCGGCGGGCGGGGGCCGCCCGTTCGCCGCGCGCGGAGGTGCGCCAACACGCCGCGGAAGAGACTCCCGTGGTCCTTCTCCCAACGATCGAGGGTGGGAAATGCCGCCGACACAGCCAGGCTCCGTGACGACCCGGCGAAGATGCCTCCGATGAAGGGCTCGACAAAGTGGTCCGCGACTTCGGATCCCACCCGGCGCGAGAAGAAGGAATGAACGGTCTCCTCCGGATCGCTTCCTTTCCGCGCGAAGGGCTCTGCCAGGAGCCGCAGCTTGCCGCCGGCCGAGAGAAGCCGGGTTCGCAGGAGTCCTGCCGGCGACATCGGAAGGGCGTGCAATGTCCCGTTCCAGGAGACGTAGCGCGGCAATCGGGGATCGGCGAGGAGAGTCTGCTCGCGCAGGCCGAGCTCTTCGACGAGACTCCAGAGCTCCGCCGTCGGGCGAACGGTGTTGGGCCCGAGCTCTAAGAGAAACCGATCTTTCTCCCGGCTGCGCACCAGGCCTCCGACCCGGTCCGAACTCTCGAGCAGGGCCACGTCCTCGCCCTGACGCTGGAGCTCCCGGGCGCGGACGAGACCGGACATCCCGGCCCCGACGACGATCGTGCCCCTCACTGCCAGAACTCGCCGGCCGAGAGCGCGATGTCTTCGAGCGCCTTCAGGAACGTCGGGCGGCTGTTCAACCCCGGGGTGCGGCGGAAATGCGGAATCCCGGCCTTCTTCGCCTCCTCTCCGAAGAGCTGGTCGATCTCGTAGAGCGTCTCGACATGGTCGCTCACGAAAGCGATTGCGATGGCGAGGACCTGCCTCTGGCCCCGGCGACCGAGCTCGGCGATCGCGTCCATCGTCGCCGGACCGAGCCACTCGACGGGCCCGAGCTTGGACTGGTAGGCGAGGGTCCACGGACTCCGCCCGCCGGCCCGCTCCTGGATGGCTCGGGCACTGGATTCCATCTCCGACTGATACGGGTCGCCCTCGCGCGTCACGAGCTTCCTGGGGATCGAATGCGCCGAGAACAGGAGGTGAACCGCCTCGGGCCGGGGGTCCGGGAACCTCGCGATCTCCTCACGGATTGCCTCCGCGTGCGCCTCGACGAAGAGAGGATGAGTCGGCCACGAGCCGATCCCGAAGAACCGCGCGCCCGCCGCGAAGCGCTCGACGGCCTCGCGGGAGCGCTCGAGAGCTCCCTTCGTCGTCGTGAGGGAGTATTGCGGATAAAGAGGCATGGCGAGAAACCGCTCGACACCCGACAGCGCGAGCCCTTCGACGACGTCTTCGACGAGCGGCGCCGAGCAGTTCATGGCGGCCTGGACGACGACGTCTCGGCCCCGTCCCCGCAGAAGCGCTTCGACTCCCGCGGCCTGCTCCTCCGTCAGCTTCCGGATCGGGGATCCTCCGCCGATGGAGGCGTAGAGCCTACGAGAGGTGTTCTTCCTTCCGATGGCGATCGCGGCCGCGATGCCCTTGCGGAGGATCGCCGGCTTCACCCGGATCACATCCGGATCCGAGAACAAACGGTAGAGAAAGCCCGGCACCTCGTCGAGATTCTCCGGGCCTCCGAGCTGAAGGAAGAGAATCGCCCGCTTGGCCGGGAGGCGGGAGGCGGGAGGCGGGAGGCGGGAGAGATTTCCGTTGGGCACGCCGACCGCCTACCCTGTGCCGCCTGTCGTCCTATAGGGTTCTGGAGAAGACCGGCTTTTCCGGCGCAGCGGCGAGGTAGGCGTCGAAGGGCATCGCGAGGTTGCGCAGGAAGACGCGCCCCAGGGGCGTCGCGCGCACTGCCTCTGGCTCGAGAAGGACGAGTCCGTCGGCGGCGCAGGGCTCCAGACGACCCAGGGCGTCCGCGAAGTACCGGTCGAAGGCGATCCCGTGCGCAGCCTCGATCTCTTTCTTGACGACGACTCCGTGGCAGAGGAGGTTCTGGATCACGGTCCGCCTCAGGACGTCGTCCTCCGTCAGATGGAAGCCGCGGAACGTCGCCGCGCCGCCCGCCGCGACGGCCTGCTGGTAGGGCCCGAGATCCCGGCGGTTCTGGACGTAGCTTCGACCGATGCCGCCGATCGCGCTCATGCCGAAGCCGACGAGGTCCGTCCCGGCCTTGGTCGTGTAGCCCTGGAAGTTACGGTGGAGCGTCCGGTCGGCGCGGGCGCGCGCGAGCTCGTCCGACGGACGCGCGAAGTGGTCCATGCCGATGTACTCGAAGCCGGCGTCGGTGAAGCGTTCGAGAGCCGTGCGGAAGATCTCGAACTTCGTGCGTTCGTCGGGCAGATGCGGCTGGAGGACGTTCTGATGCTTCTTCATCCACGGAACGTTGGCGTAGGAGTAGACCGCCAGCCGGTCCGGTCCGATCGCGAGCACCTTGTCGATCGTCGCGGAGAAGCTCTCGGCCGTTTGAAAGGGCAGCCCGAAGATCAGATCCATGTTGATCGAGTGGAACCCGAGCGCGCGGGCCTCCTCGACCAGGCGCCGGGTTTCCTCGTACGGCTGCACCCGGTTGATCGCGACCTGCACCCGGGGCTCGAAGTCCTGCACGCCCATCGAGAGCCGGTTGAAGCCGAGACGGGCGAGCGTCAACAGATGGTCGCGTGTCGTCACGCGGGGATCCACCTCGACGCCGATCTCGGCGTCTGGTGCGAAGACGAAGCGATCGCGGAACTTCCGGCCGAGCCTGGTCAGCCGCTCCGGGGTGAAGTAGGTCGGGGTGCCGCCGCCGAGATGGAACTGGACAACCGGCCGGCCCGTGCCGGCCCGGTCCGCCACCCAGTCGATCTCGTTCTCGAGCCGGTCGAGGTAAGCCGACTCGAGCGCGTGCTGCGTCCCCGTGATGACGACCGTGCAGCCGCAGAAGTAACAGAGCTTCTCGCAGAAGGGGAGGTGCACGTAGAGCGACAACGGCGCGGGCTCGGGCGCCGATCCGCTCTCGCGAAGGACGCGCTCATAGTCGGAGGAAGTGAAATCCTCCTTCCAGACGGGAGCGGTCGGGTAGGACGTGTAACGCGGTCCCGGCACGTTGTAGCGCTTCAGGAGCTCGAGCGAGACGCTGCGGGGATTCATGGGAATGGGCTCTGCGCCTTCAGCTCCGGGCTCCGGGCTTGGCCGGCTCGGGCTCTTCGCTGGGTGCGGGAAGCGGATGACCGACGACTCCGGACCTCACCGCGTCGAAGAACGCCTCGACCGACTCGAGCGGCGTGGGGGGGAGAACCCCGTGCCCCAGGTTGACGATGTGCGCGAGCCCGCCGGTCTCGGCGACCAGGTCACGCGTGCGTCCGGACACTTCTTCGGGCGGGCCGAGCAGGATTCCGGGATCGAGATTGCCCTGCAGCGCCAGGCGCGGAATCCGGCGGCGTGCCTCGGACAGCTCCACCCTCCAGTCCACGGAGAGAACGTCGGCGCCGGACTCGGCCATCGCTTCGAGCAGATGCGAGCAGCCGTTGACGAACAGGATCACGGGCGCGCCGTTGGTCCGGATGCGCGAGATCGCGCGCTCGGCCGCCGGCAAGGCCCAGACACGATAATCCCGCACGGTCAGCTCTCCGGCCCAGGTGTCGAACAGCTGGACCGCGCGGGCGCCCGACTCGATCTGGTAGGACAGGACGTCCGCCACGACGTCGGAAAGGAGATCGAGCAGGCGGTGCAGCGTCCCCGGATCGTTGCCCATCAGTTGCTTGATCCCGGCGAACGTCCTCGAGGTCCCCCCCTCGACGAGGTAGGACGCGAGCGTCCACGGCGCCCCCGAGAACCCCAGGACCGTGGCCTCCTCGCCAACCTCCCGGGCGAGAGTCGCGAGGATCTTTCCCGTAAAGGCGATCTCCCGCGAGGGGTCGAAGCGATGGAGCCTCGTGACGTCCCCAGCCGTCCGAACCGGCTCGGGCAGCTCCGGCCCGCCGTCACCGAAGTCCACCCGCGCCCCCATCGCGGCGACCGGGACGAGGATGTCGGAGAAGAAGATGACGCCGTCCGGCTGAAACCGGCGAAACGGCTGGAGGGAGACCTCCGCCGCCAGATCGGGATCGCGACAGAGCTCCAGGAACGAGACCCTTTCCCGAACCGCCCGGTACTCCGGGAGATAGCGGCCGGCCTGTCGCATCATCCAGACCGGCGGACGGTCCACGGGCCGCCCGAAACTGGCGTCCAGAAAACGCGCGGCGGCAGAGGAGGAAGGGTCCATCGGCAAAGAATTAATCGATCTGGCAGTATAGCTCCAACGCTCTGAGGTCGAGATCCGGTTGATTGGCAGGACGATTTCCCACTACCGCGTCGAGCAACGCCTGGGTGCGGGCGGCATGGGAGAGGTCTATCTCGCGCGCGACCTTGCGCTCGGCCGTCTCGCGGCGGTCAAGCTCCTCTCGAAGGGCCTCGACACGACGTTGAAGCCCAGGCTCCTGCGCGAAGCGGAAGCCTGCGCGCGCCTTCAGCATCCCGCGATCGCGACGTTCTACGAGGCCGGGGAGTCCGACGGCGACGCCTTCATCGCCATGGAGTACGTGTCGGGACACACCCTGCGCGACCGGCTCGCCGAGGGGCCGCTTCCGTTCCGGGAGGCGGTCTCCGTCACGGCCTGGCTCCTCGAAGCTCTTGGACACGCGCACGCGGCCGGCATCCTCCACCGCGACATCAAGCCGGAGAACGTGATGCTGACAGGCGACGGCGCCGCCAAGCTCCTCGACTTCGGCATCGCGAAATTGTTTCTTTCCGAGGCCGGGCCGGAAGAGGCGACCGCGGCGGCGCTGACGGCCGCCGGAGAAGTCGTCGGGACGATCGGGTACATGTCGCCCGAACAGTTGAAGGGTCTCCCTCTGGATTCCCGGTCCGACCTCTTTTCCGTTGGCGCGGTGCTCTACGAGGCGCTCACCGGACAGCGCGCGTTCCCGGGAAGGACGGCGGCGGAACGGATCGCCGCGATCCTCACGAGAGATCCTCCCGCGCTGGAAGTCGTCGGGGCGCCGCCGGAGATGAGGGCGGTCCTGTCACGCTGCCTGGCTCGCGAGGCCTCCGCGCGCTATGCGTCCGCCGGCAGCTTCCTGTCGGACCTGAGGCGGGCGGCGGCGGGCGAGTTCGTCGCGGCGCTCCCCGACACCCTGGCCGTCTCGGACTTCGACAACCTCACCCAGAGCCCGGACGACGACTGGATCGGCAGCGGAATCGCCGAGAGCGTCGCGGCGGAGCTCGCGCGCGTCCCGGGACTCTCCGTCGTCGCGCGGGAGAAGGCTCTCAAGCTGCGCAAGGCTCTGGGAGCGGGCGCGAGCGCGCTCGACCTGGGACAGGCGCTCGGCTGCCGCTGGATCCTGTCCGGAAGCTACCAGCGGATGGGGCCGGCGCTGAGGATCACCTGGAGGCTTTCGGAGGTCTCGACCGGCCGGGTCGTCTCGACGGAGAAGCTGGAC
>Ga0070706_100006962_pt1 | contig 10667 bp, 7 predicted proteins | sample KBSK5501metaG_FD_65476 | JGI IMG/M metagenome (GOLD analysis project Ga0070706, IMG submission 65476) | Corn, switchgrass and miscanthus rhizosphere microbial communities from Kellogg Biological Station, Michigan, USA - KBS K5-50-1 metaG | ecosystem: Host-associated > Plants > Roots >...
GAGCAGATTGTTGAAGCTGAGCTCTTTTCCATGCAAGAGGTGCGCGCCGGCCACCGTAGGCGCCGCGGCCTGTGCCTGTGCCTGTGCCTGTGCCTGTGCCGCTGGCATAGGACGGCCGTTGGTAGCATGCGCTTCGTGGTCGCTCAGCCCCGCGCCCTGGCACCCCCAGCCATAGAGCGCGGCCGACTGGTGCGGGTTCTCGCCGTAGCGCAGCGTCTGCAGCAGGCGTAGGTCAACCGTCAGTGCCGGCGGGAAGAGCTCTTCCGCCGTGCCGCGCCGCATGTACTCGGCGATTGCCGTGTCGTACGAGGCGGTGTGCTGGAAGGCGAGCGCGGCGAGCCGGTGCCGTGTGTCGATGCCGACGGCACCGGTCGTCTCCAGTTCGGTCAGCACATCGGGATAGTCTTGCGGGCGCACGACGACCAGCACATCGGCGAAGTTCTTTGCCGCTGCGCGCAGGAGCGTGACGCCGCCGATGTCGATCTCTTCCAGCGCAGCGGTGAGCGTCGTCTTTGGCTGCGCAACCGTCTGTGCGAACGGGTAGAGGTTGCAGACTACCAGGTCTATGGTGCCGATGCCGTGCTCCTCCAGCTCCGCCATGTGCGCCTCGTCGTCGCGCCGCGCGAGGATACCCCCATGGATCGCCGGGTGCAACGTCTTCACACGGCCGCCCAGAATCTCGGGGAAGCCGGTAATGTCCGAGACGGACCGCACGGGAATGTTCGCTTCGGTGAGTGCCTGCGCGGTGCCACCGGTCGATAGAAGCTCTATGCCCAACGCGTGGAGCCCACGCGCTAGCGTCTCGATTCCTGTCTTGTCGGCCACACTCAAGAGTGCCCGCATCCGTTCCCGCTCCTTTCAGAGTCGCGCCATCACACCTTTACAGATCGCCCGTAAGGTGGAGAAGACGCCCTGTCCGTTAACGGCGGACGCCTCGAAAGTCGGCGCCTTTCGTCGGTTCAAGTAGCGGTCCAGCACGGCGACCGGAACGGCGTCGGGCAAGTCGCGCTTGTTCCACTGCATGACGAAGGGAAACGTGGCAAGATCTTTGCCCATCTGGCGTACGTTCGTCTCTAGCTCGACGAGGCTCTGATAGTTCTCTTCAAGCTTTTCCTGCGCCGAATCCGCCACATACACGATACCATCTACGCCGTTCAAGACGGCGATGCGTGTGCGCTCGTAGAGCACCTGACCCGGCACGGTATAGAGGTGGAAGCGCACGCGGAAGCCATGGACGTTGCCGAGATCCAGCGGGAGAAAGTCGAAGAACAGCGTGCGCTCGCTCTCGGTGGCGACGGAGAGCAGATTGCCGCGCGCGTTTTGGGGCGCCTGGCGGTGGATGTACTGAAGATTGGTGGTCTTGCCGCAGTAACCCGTGCCCCAGTAGACGATCTTACAGTGAATCTCACGGCTCGCCACGTTGATGAGCGCCATCTAACATTAATCCTGAAATAATTTGTCTATCGTGTTCGCAACCGAGTCACGGAAGTGTACGTTGACCACCTTATCTTTGATCTGCGCGCCTCCGCTGCGGACGCGCTCGAGCACGCGCTCGAGATCCTCGGCGGACTTGCGCGCCAGGACCTTCACCAGTCCGACGTGCGTCTGGCGATCGAAGACCACGACGAGCAGCCACTGCTCGCCGATCAGGCTGATGTAGATGCTTTCGTGCACGCCCTGCTGCAGGATGTGGCGAAAGTCCTTCTCGCCCAGGATCTCGGCCACCTGCCGTGACGACGAGAATGCGCCCGCCAGCAGCGCTCCCAGGCCGATGACGTCGCGTTGATCGGTCTGCCCCTGGGCCGATACAAGCTGGCCGCTCTTATCCAGCAGGAGCACGTGGCTGGCCCCGGTTTCCATCGTCAAGCGGCCGAGGATGCGCGCGATGTTGCCGAGCTCGCTCTCAGAGACGACGAGGTGCGTCAGATGCTCCATGCTGTCCTCCAGCCGCTTGGTGGCCGCCGGCAAGCCTCCTCGCTCCGGCGGGCCGTCAGTTGCCTCATTATACGGGCTGGAGGGCGCGGGCGCCATGCACCGGCCACATTGTCCATCGCGCGCCCGAGCCGTCACCAGGATGTGGCGAGTAGGGCACACTGGCTCCGCCGTCGCCCGGCGCGCTATACTCTTCCCTTGGCACGTTGCATGCAAACGCGTGGGCTACCCAAGACGGGGAGGCGAATGGTCATGGAAGCGCGCACAATCGGCGCACGACTCCGGTGGACACGACGCAGCGCGCGCGTCGTGCTGGCGGCGATATGCCTGATCGCGCTGCTCGGCGGCGCGTACACGCTCTACGCGCGGATGACGGCCCACCCTGAGATGGCGGCCACGCGCTACGTTCCCCCAGACGTCGCGGCGTTCGCCAGCATCGATCTCGCCGGCGCAGGGTCCAATCAGCACCGTGTCGGCATGGGCGACCTCACCTCTTTGCTCGGCCAGCGCGATGGATTTTCCGCGCAGACCTGCCTGGACTGGCAAAAAGACGTCGTGCCCAATGTAGGACGCGTTGTCGCGTTCGCGGCCTTCGCCGCGGCGCCGAGCACAGCAGTGTCTGCCCCCGCCGCGTCGGCGTATCTGCTCCAGGCGCGCAGCGAAACGACGGCGCACACCATGCTGCAGCGCGCGGTGGCCTGCCAGCAGGCGCACGGCTATGCCATCGCGCAGTCGGCCTACAGCGGCTTCACGTTGTACACGGCGACTGCGAACGGCGGCCGCGTGGTGGCGGGCGTGGCCGCCGGGGCGGGCTGGCTCATCGCCGCGACTGATTTGCACGCTGCCACGGCAATCCTGGATCGGCTCGACGGACGGGGCGCGACGCTGGCCGATCTCCCGGCGTTCCAGGCCGCCACCGACAACATCATGGAAGCACGCTTCGCCACGCTCTACGTCAATCCACGCTCGTTTGCAGGCGTGCTGGCGCCCTCGGGAGCGCAAGCGTCATGGGAGGCGCATCTGCTGAGCGGCTACACCTGGGGTGGCGGCTATGTGATGTGGACGGATGCCGGCATGCGTGCGCGCCTGCTGTTTCATCCGGCACGGCCGTTGGTGGGTGGTGACCTGGCAGGCGATACGACCAGTCTGGCCTGGCTGGCGCCGAGCGACACTCTGAGCTACGTGGGCATCGGCAATCTGGCGCAGTGGCTGGTGACAAGCGCGCGCTTCGCGCCTCCCACGTCTACCACCAGCAATGGGCTGTCGGCGCTGTTTGCCAATGGGAAGCCCTCGCCACTGCTGCGGCAGCCGGCGGCCCTGCTGCTGCTGCGGGCCGGCACGGCGCCGGCGACCTCATCCGCGCTGTTGCTGCACGCGCCCGATGCCGCCGCCACCGACGCCCTGGTGCAGCAAATGGCCCACCAGGAACACTGGACGCTGACGGCGGTGACGATTGGTGGGCAGCCGGCAACGACGATCTCTGGCGTGGGTCCGCAGCTCACGGATATCCTGCCCGACGGCGCTCATGCCGCGCCGGCTGCCGGCTCCCGGTCGGGCGCGGCTCATCTCATCGGCGTGATCGCGCAATTGGGCAATACACTCGCCGTCACGAACTCGGCGACCGATATGGCGACACTGGTGGCGACGGAGTCTGGCCAGGCGCCGAGTCTGGCCAGCCTGGCAACCTTCCAGCAGCTCATCGCCGCGGCGCCAACCGATGTAGCGGCGACGATGTACCTCGACGTGCCAGGGATGATGCGGCTCGCCGACGACGCTCCAGGACACGTGGCTGACGCGCTCGACCACCACGCGAGGGCCATGCTCATCTCGCAAAACTGGAGCGACGAGCAGCTCAAACTGATACTGGACTATTCGTTGATGAGTTGAGACGAGGCTACGGCGCACTCTCCGGTCGCGTCGTATGCGCGATCGCGGCGCGCAGCAACTCGATGGCAACCTGGTTCTCGCCGCCTTCTGGCACGATGATGTCGGCGTAGCGCTTCGTCTGCTCGACGAACGCGATGTGCATCGGCCGTACGGTGGAGAGGTACTGCGACACGACGCTTTCGACGGTGCGCCCACGCTCGGCAACGTCGCGCATCAGCCGGCGGATGAAGCGGATATCGGCGTCGGTGTCGACGAACACTTTGACGTCCATCAGCTCACGCAGCCGCGCGTCCACAAATATCAGGATGCCTTCGATGATGAGAATCGGCCGGGGAGCGACGGCTACCGTCAGCGGCGATCTGGCATAGGCGGCAAAATCGTACACCGGGCGCTGGATCGTCTCACCGCGTAACAACTGCTGCACATGATCCAGCAGCAGCGGCACCTCGATGGCGTCGGGATGGTCCCAATTGATGCTGGTGCGCTCGGCCTCGGAGAGGTCGCGATACTCGCGGTAATAGGCGTCTTCCGGCAGCGTGGAGACCTGCGCGCTGCCAACAGCCTGCGCGATGGCGCGGGTGACGGTCGTCTTGCCGGCGCCGGTTCCCCCCGCGACGCCCACTATCAGCGGCCGGTGCCCAAAGATCCCGCTCCCAGCATCCTCGCGCCTGGCGCGGCGCACCGGATTGCGTTTCATGCGGACTCTGCGGCCCGCACCGCCGGCCACACCTCGCGCAGGATCGCGGCGAAGGCGGCGCGCTCGGCCGGCACGCCGACCGTGACACGCACCAGGCGGTCGAGCGGCGGCGCACCTGGCATGCGCACAAAGACGTCGCGCTCGGCCAGCGCAGCCAAGAGGGCGCGTGCCAGCGAAGGCGCGCCTGTGTCGAACGCCACGAAGTTTGCCGCCGCCGGTATGGTCTCTAGCCCCAGGTCGGCCGCCAACTGGTAATACTCATCACGGCCGCGCGCTACCTCCGCGACGACGGTGCGCAGGTGGTCGCCATCGGCCAGCGAAGCCAGGGCGCCGTCCTGCGCGGTCAGATTTACCCCGAAATGTAATCGGATCTTCTCGAACTCGCGCATGGTCTGGGCCGTGCCGATGGCGTAGCCGATGCGTGCGCCTGCCATGCCGTGCGCCTTGGAGAAGGTGCGCAGCCGCAGCACGCGCGCATCCTCCACGTCTATGTGCGGGATCGCCTCATCAGGCGCGAAGTCGGCGTACGCTTCGTCCAGCAGCAGCAGGCACGGCTGCGGCAGGCTATCGAGGAGGGCTGCCAGCGCGGAGGCGCTGTGATACGTGCCGGTAGGGTTGTCTGGATTGGCGAGGTAGACCAGAGGGGCTCCTACTCGGTGGGCGGCGGACGCGAGGCCATCAAGATCGTTGCAGTCGTCGCGGTACGGTACGCGCTCCAGCGACCCGCCGAACCCCACGACGTGGTAGCTGAAGGTAGGGTATGCGCCCAGCGACGTCACGGCGGTCTGTCCCGGCTCCAGAAACGCACGCACCGCCAGGCCCAGCAGATCGTCGATGCCGCTGGCTACCACGATTTGCTCGGGCGCAACGCCGTGGTGGCGGGCGAGCGCCGAACGCAGCTCGAAATTCTCGGGATCGGCATAGTGGGCAATCTGGTGGGCAGCGGCGCACATCGCCTCGATGGCACGGGGTGAAGGGCCAAAGCTGCTCTCGTTGGCGCCGAGGCGCAGCTTGATGCGCCGGCCGCTCAATCGCTCGAGGGCCTCTGGCCCGACGAAGGGGACCGTGGCAGGGAGCTCGGCCACGAGACGCGTAACGGGAGCGCCCTGATGCATACGCCACCTTTGCCTTTCAACTCGTCGCCGGCCACATCCAACCTGCGCCAGCCGTGCGCGGATAGTTTACCGAATGTGGCAAGCAGACGGGTGTCACACCTTTCCTGTCAGACTTTACCGCACGCGGGAAACCGGGTACACTGCGTGGAACGTGCGCTCCCATGCCCGGTGTGATCCGGCACGCGCGGGCGCGACGTGAGAAGGGCCGCACACGCCATGAGCGAGCCGACGCCGGCTTATCCGTCGCGCCTGGACGCGCGGGCACGGGGCACAGGGCACGGAACGCCGGTCGTCATCTTAAATCCCGCCTGCAATCAGGGCAGAGCGGGGCGCCTGCGCAAGCCGCTGGGGCGGGCGCTAGGCGGTGGCCGCGGCGAGCTCGTGCTGACGGCGGCGGTGCATGACGCCGAGCACCTAGCTCGCGAGGCGGCATTGGCGGGGCGCGACATCGTGGCCGTGGGCGGCGATGGCACCATTGCCGAGGTCGGCAACGGCATTCTCGCATCCGGCGCATGCGTGGCCCTGGGCATTGTGCCAGCCGGCACCGGCAACGACTACGCCTACGAGACGTTGCGCCTGCCGCGCGAGCCGCTGCGTGCGCTCGAGCTCGCCCTCGCCGGACGTCCTGTGGCGATGGATGCCGGCCAGGTCAACGAGCGCTACTTTCTGAATGCGCTCGGCGTGGGAATCGACGCGAACATTGCCGCGGCCGCCGAATCGCTCAAGCGCATTCCCTTCTTGCGCGGGCAGACACTGTATTGGGCGGCGAGCCTGCGCGAGCTGCTCTTCCACTATGACCAATGCCCATTGCTGACCATCGCCTGGGATGACGCCCCGGCCGAGAACAAGCTATACGCCCTGGCGGCGGTCAGCATCGGCCCCACCTATGGCGGCGGCTTCCAGATCAACCCCGGCGCCGACCCGCGAGATGGCTACTTCGAGCTCTGCATGCTGACCAAGCCGCCTCTCGCGCGTGCGCTCCGCCTGTTGCCGATGGTGGAAAAGGGCAAGCATCTCAACCAGCCCGAGGCGCATCACGTGCGGGTGCAGCGGGTGACGATGGCGGCCGAGCAAGAGATCAATGCCCATCTGGACGGCGAGGTCATCCGTGCGCAACGCTTCACCGTGCGGATACTGCCGGGGGCGCTGCTCGTGCGCCAGTAGCGGCGGGCGCTGTCGGGTATCCGCTGGCCGTTTTGTCCTAGCCCGCGAAGAATAGCCTCTTGGCAGATATGACGTGATGGTGCGATACACTGGACCTGAGGGGCGAGCACCTCGTGCGCAGCTCGCCTGTACGAAGGGGAGCGGGGCGCTGTGGCAGAGGCAATTAAAGGCGCAGACGACACAGCGCAGGCGCGCGTGGACGCGCTGCGCGAGCACATTCGTGAGGCCGAGACGGCCTATTACGTACACGACAACCCGCTGATGTCAGACGCGGAGTTCGACGAGCTCGTGCGCGAATTGGAGGCGCTGGAAGAGGCGTATCCTGAGCTGGTGATGCCGGATTCACCCACGCAGCGGGTCTCGGGCGAGGCGGCGTCGGGCTTCAAAAAGGTGCGCCACGCTACGCCGATGCTCAGTCTGGCAAACGTGCGCACCCCCGACGAGCTGCAGGCATGGCAGCAGCGCGCACAGCGGCAATTGCCGAATGCCAGCTTCGAGTACGTCGTCGAGCCGAAAATCGATGGCCTCAGCATGAATCTGACCTACGTGAACGGCCGGCTCACGCTGGGAGCGACGCGCGGCAATGGTGAGGTGGGCGAGGATGTCACCGCTAACGTGCGCACCATCAGCGTGCTTCCCCAACGACTCCACCAGCGTGACGACATCCCAGTGCCCGCGCGGGTGGAGATACGCGGCGAGGTCTACATGCTGCACGCGGACTTCGAGCGCCTGAACGAACGGCTCGCCGCCGAGGCCGAGGCGGCAGGTGCCACGCCGCGCCTCTTCGCCAACGCGCGCAACGCCGCGGCCGGCTCGCTCCGCCAAAAGGATCCCAAAATCACCGCGCAGCGGCCGCTCTCGTTTCTGGCCTACCAGATCGGCCTGATCGAGGGCGCCGACGAGCCGGAGAGCCAGGATTTGGTGCTGGCGTGGCTGCAATCCTGGGGGTTCGCGGTGAGTCCGCTGATCCATCACGTGTATTCCCTGGAGGAGGCGCAGGCGGTCTGCGACGATATTGCCGGGCGACGCTTCTCTATCCCCTACGACATCGACGGCGCGGTGGTAAAAATCAATGCGCGCTGGCAACAGGCGGAGCTTGGTGTGGTGGCCCGCGATCCCCGTTGGGCGATTGCGTACAAGTTCGCGCCGGTGGAAGCGAACACCAAGCTGCTGGATATCGAGGTCAGCGTGGGGAGGACGGGCGCGCTCACCCCCATCGCCAAACTCGCGCCGGTCCATATCGGCGGCGTCACCGTCACGAGCGCGCAGCTCTTCAACGAAGACGAAGTCCGGCGCAAGGATCTGCGGCTTGGCGACACGGTGGTGGTGCAGCGGCACGGCGACGTGATCCCCGGCGTGGTGAAGGCGCTGGTAGAGCTGCGCACCGGCGAGGAGCGGCCGTGGACCTTCCCGAAAGTGTGCCCGGTCTGCGGCACGCCGGTCGCGCGCGCCGACGGCGAGGCGGTCACCTATTGCCCCAATGCGGAGTGCCCGGCCCAGCGGCTGGAGCGCATGCACCACTTTGTGAGTGGCGGCGCGATGGACATTCGCGGGCTGGGTGAAGAGATCGTGGTGCGGCTCGTCAACGCCGGCCTCGTGCATGATGTCGCCGATCTCTATCTCCTGACGATGGAGCAGCTCCTGGCATTGCCCGGCTTTCAGCAAAAGAGCGCGACCAATCTACTTAACGCCATCGCGGCGAGCCGATCGCGGCCCTTCCCGCGGGTGCTGAACGCGCTCGGCATCCGCTATGTCGGCGACAAGGCGGCCGAGACACTGGCCGAGGGCATGCGCTCGATGGACGCGATTCTCGATGCGATGGAGGACCAGATTGCCGCGCTGCCTGGCATCGGTCGTACCATCGCCGCGAGCGTGCACTTGTGGGCGCAGCAAGAGCAGAACCGCGACCTGGTCCGGCGGCTGGCAGAGGCAGGCCTGAGCATGCGCATGCCGGACGACGAGGCGCCGCCGGATGGCGCTGTGCGGCCGTTTGCCGGGGAAACCTTTCTGCTGACCGGCTCGCTGGAGCGTTTGACGCGCGGCCAGGCGGAGCAGGCGCTGACGTCGCTGGGCGGCAAGATCGCCGCCAATGTCTCGAAGTCGCTCAGTCATCTGATTGTCGGCGCCGCGCCGGGCAGCAAGCTGGCGCGGGCAGAAAAGCTCGGCGTGCCGATCCACGACGAGGCCTGGCTGGTGGAGCGGCTACGCGAGCACGACGCGCTGCCGGCGGAGCGCAAGCGACTGGAGTAGCTCGTCTGGGCACCCCTGCCGCTGGTGGGCGTCGTTAACCATGATCTAAGGGGCTCGGACTCCCAAGTTGGCCTCGCGAACCCGACAGTGCGTTGGTCCGATTCCACTCGCCTTGGCACTCAGGGGCCCTCATAGCTGGTGTGCGGTTGACGAAGCTGCTGGCAGGCTTCGCGCGCTCTGGTCATATCCGCCTACAAACACAGCGGTGACCTGATCGAGCCGGCCGCCGGGCGGAACGCGTAGCCCCCGCGTGACACGCATACACTCAGACTTGTACCAGCGGCATAAGCGATTTGCTGGCTGGTAACGCCGGCCGTAACGTTCTCGTTACGCAGCCCGATTATGCTGGAGGGCAGACGAGCGCTTTGTTCTAATACCGTCGAGTACCTGACGTCGAGCGCCGCCGTCAATTACCTGATAGGAGGGCGTTCGATCAGCGCATGGAAACGAACTGCCTTGATTGCCGACGCAGCCTATGGTGCCCAGGCGGTAGTGCTCCTCTGCACCACCCCTACCTCTGCCTGCGGTGCATTGACACACACGCAGACCGTCCAAAACGCTCCCCCGTCGGCTGTGCTGGTTGTAGGCCAAGCGAATAGGTGATGTAGGCGCGTTATCTTCTGCATTGACTGAGCGCACCCTCGATCGTGAGGTGAAGCGATGAGCACACGCATTGCCAGTTGGCTCGCGTGGTCCCTGTTCGCGCTCACCGTGGCGCTCGGCCTCGGCACCGTGACGCTGATGGTCGCCCTCACCCGCGCCGCCTCCGCCCCCGGCTCGCCGGTGCCCTCGGAGGTAGCCGCCGGGCTGCGGCTGTCCGGGCTCGGCTGGCTCCAGACGGTGTTCTATCTTGCGACGGCCTGCGCGTTCGCCGCGCTGGGCGCCGTGCTCGTCGCGCGCCAGTCGCGCCAACCCCAGCCCGCCCGCGCGCTCGGCTGGCTCTTCTGCGCGTTCGGGGTCGTGGGCGGCGTGCGATACTTCGCCGAGTACTACGCGGCTTACGCCCTGTTCGTCGCGCCCGGTGTGCTCCCCGGCGGCCTGGCGGCGGCCTGGGTCCAGCACTGGATCTGGCTCGTCGTCGTCATGTTCCTCGTCGCGCTCGTGCCGCTACGCTTCCCCACCGGGCGCCTCGTCTCCGCGCGCTGGCGGCCGGCATGGTGGCTGGCCGTGGGCGCGACCGCGGCCGAGTCGCTCCTGCTGGCGTTCGCGCCGATCCCGCTGGGCAACGTCCTGGACGGTGCGCACGTCCTCAACCCGCTCGGAGTCGCGGGCCTGGGCGCTGCGCCCTCCGCGCTCAACTTCGTGGCGCTCCTCGCTCTCCTGGCGAGTATGCTGCTCGCGGCCGCCTCGCTGCTCGTGCGCCTCCGGCGCGCGCGCGGCGTCGAGCGCCAGCAAATCAAGTGGTTCGCCTACAGCGCGATCCTGCTGGGGCTGCTCATAGTCTCGCAGACCGTTGTGCAGAATGTGCTCGGCGTGTCATCCCTGGCGCTCGACCTGGCGTGGACGCTCAGCTTTTTCGTCGCGATCATCGGCCTGCCGGTCGCCACCGGCCTGGCCATCCTGCGCTACCGCCTCTTCGACATCGACGTCCTCATCAACCGGACGCTGGTCTATGGCACGCT
>Ga0070706_100006964_pt1 | contig 10665 bp, 12 predicted proteins | sample KBSK5501metaG_FD_65476 | JGI IMG/M metagenome (GOLD analysis project Ga0070706, IMG submission 65476) | Corn, switchgrass and miscanthus rhizosphere microbial communities from Kellogg Biological Station, Michigan, USA - KBS K5-50-1 metaG | ecosystem: Host-associated > Plants > Roots >...
CGATCAATCAATCACTCGGGCGTTCTGGGAATTTGTGGCGGCGCAGCTATCTCGATCGGCTGGTACGGGATGAGCATCACTTCGGCAACTGCGTGCGGTACATCCGACGAAATCCAGAGAAAGCGTGTTTAACCACTGGCGAGTACATCTTGTATGAGAGTAATTTGGCAAAGCAGATCGAGTAACGAGGAACGATTGCTTCTCAGGGCGTCGAGTTGAATGTGACGGTTGGCAAACCTTCATTCCTTGAGCCACATTTCCTCGTGCCAAACTTGGCTACCTGGCTGCGGCCCAAAGACGAACCTTGGTTCAATCCAATTTTTCGCCGCTATCCTGAGGTCAAAATCTGGAACGCGCGCAGTGACGACGTGCCGCTCGAGGAAATGAACGGTCTGCTGCTTACAGGCGGCCGGGACGTTGCCCTGGAGTTTCTTAAACAAGAGGTACCGGATCCGTCAGTGTTGGAGAAGGATACCGATCCGGAGCGCGATCGTTGGGAATTTGCCGCGATTGAAAGTGCGCTTGGGCGCGCCTTACCAATCCTTGCCATTTGTAAAGGCATGCAAACCTTAAACGTCGCGCTTGGCGGCACGCTCAAGCTTGATATAGGAGGTCACAATTTGCCGGAACAAAAGGATCACGACATTCAACTGTTGCGGACTGATCGCGGTGCGGCGCATCGCTTTGACAAAGTGAACAGCTCGCATCACCAGGCAATCGATCGTCCCGGTGATAGTTGCCAAGTGGAAGCGTGGTGCGCAAACGATGATATCATCGAGCAAATGCGCCTTCGCGAGTATCCATTTGCTCTCGCCGTCCAGTATCACCCGGAGCGCGGCAAGATATACCACGCGCTTTTCGACGATTTTTTCTCGCGGATTGGAACCGCTAAAGCGTTAAACAGTTGAAGCGTTGGAGTGTTGGGAAAAAGCACGACTCGATTAGTAGCCCAGCGCTTCAGCCCTGGGTAGAAGACAAAGGGCAGATCACACATAACGCAGTCTCCCTAACACCGGGCTTTAGGCCGGTGGTGATGGCGTGCAAAGCTGCTTGCGTCAGTCACTGTTAGACACTGCTGAGTATCTGTTTAGTGCGCTAAAGGCGCCGTCTCATGCCAGCCTGGGGCATAGCCCCAGGACTCTGACCGGATCGTGCATGAGCGCTGAAAGCGCGACTCAACGCACCCGGTTCGTGGCATAGCGCCAGATGGACGAGGCGCCGGAATGAATCGCGCCTTCAGCGCTGGGGTCTCGGCGTTGCATGATCCCTAGGGCGCTGCCCCAGGCTAGGATGAACACTGCGCCTTTGGCGCTAAACACATACCTGGCCGAAGCCAGGTGTTAATGAGACTCCGCTAGTCATTTTTCACGCTCCTTAAGGCGGCTCTTGGAAAAATGGTTTAACGATGTAACGCTTTAACGTTTCAACGTCTTCTCCATGTCCACGCCGCAGAACACCATCGCGATTGTTTACGATTACGATCAGACGCTTAGTCCGAGTTACATGCAGGACGAGGTGGTTTTTCCGACCTTCGGCATTGATGGCGCCAAATTCTGGAAGCGTTGCACTGAGCTGGTGCGCGAGAACGGCTATGACAACGAGCTCGCTTACATGAAGGTGCTGCTCGATCAGCTTGGGATGGACCGGCCGACTAACGAGCAGCTCAAAGCATTGGGGGCGAAACTCAACTTCTACAAGGGGTTACCGGAAATGTTCGAACAGTTCGCCAACGGTCTCTTGAATGCTGAGCACGTTGCTAACGGGATCACGGTTGAACACTACATTATTTCATCCGGAATGAAGGTTTTGATCGAAGGCAGCCGCTTGCAGCCGTACATCCGCGCCGTTTTTGGCTGCGAATTTGACGAGGATGAACAGGGGCGAATCACTTTCCCCAAACGCGTTATCAGCCACACCCAAAAGACCCAGTTTCTTTTTCGAATTAACAAGGGCTTGCTCGACATGTCGCAAGACGTGAATGATCACATGGACGCTGAAATCAGACCGATCCCGTTTCCGAATATGATCTATATAGGGGACGGGCCGACTGACGTCCCATGCTTCACTGTGATGAAGAAAAACGGGGGACAAGCCATCGCGGTTTATAATCCGGATGACCCGCAGCGTGCCGGTTTCCGGAAATGTTATCAACTCGCCGCGCATGCCGATCGAGTGAAACACATCGCCCCCGCAGATTATCGACCTAACACTCATTTGCGGCTGCTGCTCGAGCAGATGGTGGAGGAGACCGCCAACCGGATTGTCGAACTGCGCAAATTCGCCGTCGAAACAGGGACAGTTCGCGCGCCCAAACATTAACTGAGGTGCGGGAATCCTTGCGATCTTTTTCTCCGGCGAAAGATCCATCGCTTCCCTTCAGCCACAGAACAAGAAGTTTTTCGCCACAGACGCCGTGGTGAGCGAAGTCGAATCCATTAACACAGATGGACACAGGAAACAGCGGGCTAATGACGAAATCCGAATGACGAATGTCGAATCAATGACGAATCCGCGTCGTTAGCTGCCTCCCCTTCAATTTCGTAATTAGAAAATTCCTTCTGGTTTCGTCATTCGTCATTCGTCATTTCGCTCGTTGCACCTGCCGGCTTGCGCAGGTTGTTCGCATCATCTGTGTGGATCTGTGTTGATGGATTCGACTTCGCTCACCACGCCGTCTGTGGCTAAACAAATCAGGCCCGCCGCAACTGCCACTACTCGCCGCGATAAACGCAGCGGGCGGTCGGAGTTTCGTGCACCACGATTTGGCAGAGACCGTGGCATTGCGGCTGTAATTTTTTCCAAAACCACGCGGCCATGTTCTCGATCGTCGGATTTTCCAATCCTTCGACTTCGTTCAAATAAGAATGATCCAGCATCTGCAGGAGTGGTTTCATGGCCGTCCCGATTTCAGCATGGTCATAGATCCAGCCGCGTTTCGGATCGACCTCGCCTTCGATCGAAATCTCGATCTTGAAGCTGTGACCGTGCATCCGCCGGCACTTATGGCCATCCGGAGCGCTCGGCAAAGTTTGGGCCGCTTCAAAAGTGAAGTCTTTAGTCAGGCGGGCGCGCATATCGTGAAAAATCGCATTGCTTCCCGCGACTGTCACGATTTTCGCGCTGGGTTAGCGAGTTTTGATTGAGATTGCCGTGACGCCCCTTGCCTGATTCAAAGGGAAGGAAGCAGAAGGCAGTAAACCGCCATGGAAACGGTCATCCCACCTCCGGTTGCGTTTAAGGATCGAAAAGCCGGCCTCATCGTTTTTGGGGTGCTGACACTTCTGGCGGGATGCCTAAGCGCCTCGTTTGTGCCCCTGACGATTCTGGCGCAAAGCATGACGGCAACGCACGGCGGGGAGTTGAATTATTACACGACGATTCCGGCGGTTGTCTTGTACGGAAGCGCGGCGATCGCTCTGATCTGGTTAGGCATAGGATCGATTTTGACGCGTCGTTGGGCTCGCGCCCTCTTACTCATTGCATCATGGAGCGCGCTTTTTATCGGTAGCATTTCGGCCGGGATGATGGCGTTTATGGTTCGACGTTTTCCCGAACTGATGCGCGCTGCGAAGCAACCCGGCCAGCCGGAACTGCCCCCCGGCATGGACACCGTCGTGATCGTGATAATAGTGGCCACGTGTTTGTTTCTTTATGTGTTCATCCCGTTGATTTGGGTTCTTTTTTATGGCAGCAGGCATGTCAAAGCGACGTGTGAAGTTCGTGATCCGGTGATTCGATGGACGGATCGATGTCCGCTGCCGGTTCTCGCGGTCAGTTTATGGCTTGTCTTGGGGACACTGATGATGTTAACGGTGCCGGTCGCTTATCACGGTGTCTTTCCTTTTCTGGGGATGTTTCTGACGGGTGTCCCTGGATCGCTGCTCAACCTGGTGATGGCGGCGCTCTGGGCGTATTGCGCCTGGGCGTTCTATAAACTGGATTGGCGCGGCTGGTGGATTCTCATCGTAGCGTTGATCGTCTTTGCTGTCTCCGGGACCATCACTTATTCGCGTCACGATATCATTGAGCTGTATCGGCTCATTGGTTATCCGGAAAAGCAGATCGAGTTGATCCAAAAGGTGAGTTTTGTCACTCGTGACCTGATCGTGTGGGGGACACTCGTGTCGTTCGTGCCGGTTTTTGGTTACCTGCTGTATGTGCGACGGTTTTTTCCTCGCGGGGCAAAAACCACCATCGCGCCGTAAGGGGATATAAGCGTCACACTCCGCGCTGGGTCGGGGTCCAAATGAACTTATGCATCTGGAGTTGAAAACGAACATCGAGACCGTCGGCCAGGATCCATTCCACGATTTGGCGCGGATCAATGCGGCCGAAAATGGGCGAAAAGAGGACAGCGTGACAACGCTTTGCCAGGTCGAATTGCCGCGCTTTCTCGCGCGACCACTCGTAATCTTCGCGTGAGCCGATGACGAATTTCACTTCGTCGCCTGAGGTGAGATGATCGATGTTCGACCAAAGATTTTTCTGCACTTCGCCACTGCCCGGCGTTTTTAAATCCATGATGCGATGCACACGTGGATCGACCGGCGAAATGTCATGCGCGCCACTCGTCTCGAGCAGCACCGTGTGCCCCGCGTCCGCCAGCATCGACATCAACGGCAGCACGTTTTTTTGCAAAAGCGGCTCGCCTCCGGTCATCTCGACGAGGCGACAACTGAAGGCGGATACAGCCTCGATGATTTCGCTTAGCGTTTGCTTCTTTCCTTCATAAAAGGCGTATTCCGTGTCGCAATAATTGCAGCGCAAATCACAGAAGGTGAGGCGAACGAAGACGCAAGGGAGACCCGCCCAAGAGCTTTCACCCTGGATCGAGTGGTAGATTTCGTTGATGGTCAGCGTTTGTTCGGTTGTTGCCACGGTAAGATCTCGAGTGCTGAAACAATAGAGCTTCGAAACAAAACTTATCGTGTCAAAGATTGTCGACTAGATGAGGAGTTGAAAGAGGAGTCTCACCGCAAAATAAATCATTACCGCCGCGGTAAGCATTTGGGTCCAAACTTGCCAGCTCGGCCGTGCGAAAACGCGCGCACCTGAGCGGACCGCTGCGCAAAGCACAATTGTCCACACAATGGCACCGAGAACAACGGCGCATGCGAGAGTTAATGAGTCGAAAAACGATCGTGGCGCCATCATCGCCTGCTGGCTGGCGATTACTGCCAGCCAGAACCCGATATTCCACGGACTGGAAAGTGCGAAGATAAAGCCGAGGAGATAACCGCCGCGGCTGCCTGTATTTGCCGCGGATTGTGATATCCCAGGGCTCTTCTCTTGCCTGTCCTGACCCTGACGAGCCGTTTTCCATGCCGCCAACGAGAAAAAAATCGCGAGGATTACAAGGAGGCCGAGACTGACGACACCAAGGCTAATGCGTACCTGCGGTTTGTTAAGAAGAGCGCCGGCGCCTGCTGTAACTGCCAACGCCCAGAGAAAATCAGCCGAGCAGGCGCCGAGTCCGACCCGCCATGCCGACCAAAAACCGCCCCCTTGCTGACGAAGAAGTAATCCGCGGCGAATCATTTCCGCGTTGACTGGCCCCGGCGGCCATGCCACCGACCAGCCGAGTATGAGTCCGTTAACCAAAGTAGATGTCATCGTCGTGGAGGCGAATGTTGAAGGGTTGAAGCGTTACAACGTTGCGAAATTAAAGGTTACAAGGTTACAAGTGACAACGTTGCCGGCGGCCAAGCACTTGAGAATTGCAATGCGGCGTAAACGCTTTCTTTGTAACGCTTCAACGCTTTAACTGTTCAACCACTCACCGTGGCCAACCGCATCGATGCCTGTTTTGCGCGACTGCGCTCCGAAAGGCGCAAAGCCTTCATCCCATACATTTGTGCGGGCGATCCCAGCCTGTCTAAGACAGTCGATATTTCGCTAGCTCTGGAAAAGGCTGGCTCGGATGTTCTTGAGCTCGGTCTCCCATTCTCTGATCCGCTGGCGGATGGAATTGTGAATCAGCTGGCGGCGCAGCGTGCGCTCGCGGCCGGTGCGACGGTGCGCGGTGTGCTCGATTGCGTCCGGGAGATTCGGAAGAGATCAGAAATTCCGATTGTGCTTTACACTTATATGAACCCGATCTTGCGGTTCGGAGTTGAACGGTTTCATGCCGAGGCTGAGGACGCCGGTGTCGACGGCTTGCTCATTCTCGATTTGCCGCCGGAAGAAGATATCGATCTGTCCTCGAGCAATTTGATCCACGTCCGGCTGATTGCGCCAACGACACCGGCTGAGCGGATCGTGCAGATTGCTGAAGGCGCTCGTGGTTTTCTCTATTACGTGTCGCGCGAAGGCGTGACCGGTGCGCGCCAGAAGGTTGCTTCTTCGTTGGCCGAAAAAATCGCGGAACTGCGCCAGCTTTCAGCACTGCCAATTGCCGTCGGGTTTGGAATATCAAATCCGGAACAGGCGCGTGAAGTCGCCCAGCACGCCGACGCGGTGGTCGTCGGTAGCGCAATCGTGAGCAAGATCGCTGAGCATGGCGCGGAAGCCGAGTTGGTGGGACGGGTCGTTGGCTTTGTGAAACCGCTCGTTGAAGCGATTAAAGCATGTTGAAGGTTAAGGTAGAGTTGAGATGGTCGTGCAGTCCGGAATGTGGGAGGGACCTTGGTGTCGCAACCCTCGCGGCACTAAGGCCGCTCCCACATTGAAGAGCGTTTCAGATCCCGCACTTACTCGTTGCTTCCGCCAGGCTGGAGCGTTTTCGCAGCAGCGAGGCCAGATAAGCATCCACTACCGGCACGCTGCTGATCCGCGACAAATTCACAGGCGTTTGCAAACGAGAGAAAATAGCAGCAGCAATCTTGCTCCGCGGCACTTCTTTTTCGCTATATCCGGCGCCTACATTGCTCGACCAGAAGCGGACGTATTCCACCCCCAAGCGGGTCTCTTTGCCGAGATAAATGGCAGAATGCCCATGTTCTTTTCGGCCGACCTGACGCGACCAGAAGATCTTGATGAAATCGCCGGGTTGCGCTTCATCAAAGCTGACGAAGTTGCGACCAAGGCCAAGCTCATGAAATAACCTTGCGGTTCCGGGGCCGTTCGCGTTCCAGCGGCCCCATATTCCCTCGCCATCGTGCTGATCGCGAATGATCAGCTGTTCTAGAGTGGGAAAATCCAAATGAAGCTGCCCCTTTTCGCGCAAGGCTTCGACCGTTCTGATAAACACAAGATAAGTTGCTCCCGAACAAAAACTCGGTGATGCCGCCGATGGCAGGATGAAAAATTTCCCGGATTCAAAATGGGCGGCCGACTGCAATTTGATCTTGGCGAACCGTGAGACGGAATATCTTCCGCCCTTGGGCATTTGTTTCAGTTGTTCGAGCACAAGGCTATTGAGGTTTTCACCCGCGCTATGGGGACTGCTGAAGGCGAGAACTGCGGCGCAACTACCGCACGCTACAATCAACCGAAACACCTCGATAGTTAAACGCCGAATGCCTGAAGGGCAATGGCTGATCGTTCGGCGACGGACTGCTTATGAATGCGCCGAAGTAAGAGTTAATGTTCAAGCCGAACGCTCAACATCCAACGTTCAACGTCCAACGCCTCAACCCCGAACAAGGAAATGGATTAGAAGGGATGTTCGGCCCAAGGATTCAAGAATTGGAAATAGCCCAGCGTTTTAACGCTGGGTAAACATGTGCCCCATTTTTTTGAGTCCCATGGGGACGGCAGAATATTTCTTTCGTCCCTGGCGGGACTTGATCTTCTTTTTGTGATTAAAACCCAGCGTTAAAACGCTGGGCTATTACCTTCTACTTTCCCCTGAGTTGGCTTTGCGACGAGATTATGTTAGACGAATAATATGCTGCGTTTCACCAAAATGAACGGGGCGGGCAACGACTTTGTCGTGTTCGACAACCGGGCCGGTGATATTCGTCTCGACGCAAATCAGATTTCCCGGATTTGCGATCGCCACCGTGGCGTAGGTGCAGACGGTATCTTACTGCTGGAAAAGACAGTCAATGGCGCCGATTTCCGCATGCGTTATTACAATCGGGACGGTGGCGAGGCCGAAATGTGCGGCAACGGTGCGCGCTGCTTTGCGCGATTCGCCAGTCAAGTCGCGGGTAGAAGAGGAAAGATTTCATTCGAAACGCCCGCGGGCGTGATCGGGGCGGAGCTGCACGGCGACTTGGTTACGCTCGAGATGAGCGATCCCAAAGATTTGCGGGTCAATGTTGTGCTACCGGTCGGTTCGACTACCAGAACTGTTCACTTTATCAATAGCGGCGTCCCTCACGTTATTGTTCCAGTTGCGCGACTTGATAAGGTTGATGTCCGAGGCGAAGGCGTGGCGATCCGCCGGCAAGAGATGTTTGCGCCAGCAGGCGCGAACGTGAATTTCGTGGAAAAACGAGGCGTGACTCAGATTGCGATTCGGACTTATGAACGCGGTGTCGAAGATGAGACACTGGCGTGCGGGACAGGTGTGGTGGCGAGCGCTTTGGTTTTTGCCGCCATAGAAGAGGTGAATGGACCGATCAGCGTCACTGTGCGGAGTGGGAATGAATTGAGCGTGGATTTCAAACGCGCCGGGGAAACTTTCCGCAATGTCACATTAACCGGCCCGGCGGAATTCGTTTTCGAAGGGACGATCGAGATTTAGAGGCGCTTGCCGCAGCGAGGTCGACGCTTTTGCCTCTCCCCAACCTGGGGAGAGGATTAAGGTGAGGGGCTCTGAAATTCCTTCGTCTAATAGACTTGTTAGATAGTCTGTCGTTGTGACTTGTGCGCGTTACCTACGCAGCAATGCTACGCGCTATGAAAAGATTTTGTGGCGTCGTCTCCGAAATCGGAACTTCGCAAACTACAAGTTCCGCCGGCAACATCCCGTCGATTGTTACATTTTAGATTTCTATTGTTGTGAAGCTCGACTCGCAATTGAGCTTGATGGAGGCGGTCATAATTACATCGGGCGGGAAATATATGATGAAGCACGAACGAAATTTCTTGCCAGTCAGGGAATTGTCGTCCTGCGGTTCTGGAATCATCAGCTTCGCGAAAATCTCGATAATGTTCTTGAGGCCATTTGGTTTGCACTCGAACAGCGCTGCGGGAACAATCCCTCACCTCAATCCTCTCCCTTTGCCAAAGGGAGAGGAAGTTCGTGCTAGCACGTCTTTGCACTAAAAATCGGACTGTCGGATTTGACGGCTTCCGTGATGCAGGTTCAGCTCTCGGAGCAGAAAACCGTTTGACTTGCGGTTAAGGGCAGCCGCCCCTACAAATTTCACGTATGTTTCGCGGCACGTTCACGGCGCTGGTCACTCCGTTTCGAGACGGCGGGATAGACGTCGCTGCGCTCGAAAGATTGCTCGAAGCACAAATCGGGGCCGGTATTAATGGTGTTATTGCCGTCGGGACAACGGGGGAATCGCCGACCCTTTCGCATGAAGAACGCGACCACGTCATTCGCAAGTGCGTTGAGATAGTTAAAGGCCGCTGCACTGTGTTAGCAGGCACAGGTTCCTATTCCACGCGCGATGCTGTCGAAGCCACCAAGCGCGCCGAATCGCTCGGCGTCAACGGCGCATTATTGGTTGCGCCGTATTACAATAAACCGAGCCAGGAAGGTTTGTTCCGCCACTTCAAAACAATCGCCGACGCCACTTCGTTGCCGATCGTGCTCTACAACATTCCTGGAAGATGCGGCGTCGATATTAATGCCGACACGGTATTGCGACTAGCCGACGCGTGCCGAAACATCGTCTCAATCAAGGAAGCCAGTGGTAGTGTCGAGCGGGTCAGTGAGTTGCGTGGGCGCCTGCCCGAAGCGTTCACAATATTGAGTGGTGACGATTCGCTGACATTGCCCTTTATGTCGGTTGGCGCAGCCGGGGTGGTCAGTGTCGCTTCGAATTTACTACCGTTGGAGGTGAGCGCTCTCGTTATCGCCTACGAGCGGGGCGATGTCGCCGACGCGGAGAAATTGCATCGCCGGTTATTTCCTCTCTTCAAGGACCTTTTTATTGAGCCGAACCCCGTTCCGGTAAAAACAGCACTGGGCTGGCGAGGCCTGATGTCCTCGGAATGCCGATTACCATTGTGCGAAATGACCGCAGCCACTCAGGCGCGTCTGCGCAAGACACTGGAAGCTTTTGAGCAATCAAGATGATGCTGATCGGTCGGACGCTCTCGGTCGTTTTCTACTCCGCGAGAATATTCCTCCTCTCCCTTGGATATGTGTTTAGCGGCTGGCGGTCGAGCGTCGTGACGCCGCTTCGCGTGTCACGTCTCCTCCCTAGTACTAGTCAGCGGAAGCAAACGCCGAACGCCCAACATCGAACATCGAACATCGAAGTGGAAACTGTGCTAATTGGACGTTCGACGTTGGGCGTTGGACGTTCGATGTTTGCTCTCACTGCGGCCAGTCCGCCAGTCGCTGAACGCATACTTTCCCAACCGAGACACTGCCCAGTCCTTTGTCTTCATCTTTGTTTGTCCTCCCCAAAAGGCGGAAGAGGGGGAGGCGCAGATGAATATAGTACTAGCCGTGATGGTGGTTTGGGGAGACTAGTCGCCGTCAAAATCTAGCCGATGAAACTTGTCCGGGTTCTTCTCATTGGTGCAAAAGGACGCATGGGGCAGACGATTGTTGATATCGCAAAAGCAGAACCAGATGTCGATGTCGTAGCCTTG
>Ga0070706_100006966_pt1 | contig 10661 bp, 6 predicted proteins | sample KBSK5501metaG_FD_65476 | JGI IMG/M metagenome (GOLD analysis project Ga0070706, IMG submission 65476) | Corn, switchgrass and miscanthus rhizosphere microbial communities from Kellogg Biological Station, Michigan, USA - KBS K5-50-1 metaG | ecosystem: Host-associated > Plants > Roots >...
GCCATTTCCGGTCATTACTTACTTCGTAAGCAGCTTCAAAGATCTGGCTAAACGTATGCGTGAGAGTATCGTCTTCCGACAGGTTGAACGTACTCACGCCAGCCAAAGGCTGATCGCGCCTCAACCCGCGCTCCATAAACCACAAAATGACCTCGACAACATCATAGACGTATATATGATGAGCGTGGCTAGAACCGCTGAAAAGCTTCCTTGCCGTACTCCAATCGCGCAACTTCATTAGATCCTGGATATCTATGACCACCGTGGGCCGGAGTATGACGTACTCAACACTCTGCTTCACCGCGCTGATGGCGAACTCACCCTGCAGCTTTGTGCGGCCGTAACAACGCAATCCTTCCCCGGCCCAGTACTCGCTTCGGACATCGCGGTCCGTGGTCAGGACGGGACTATCCTCCAGGACTCGCCGGCGCCGGCTGCTGCCGTATACCGACACTGAGCTCGTGTAGCAAAAGACATTTACGGCTGCGCGCTCACTGGCCTCTGCGAGAGCACGCGTTGCCTCCACATTCGAGCGCTGCATCCGCTCTTTTACACTGGTTTCCGCCCCTAGATGGATAACAGCGGCGCATTCCTGAACTACGGAATCAAAGTCGAGTGACTCTTGGAAATCGAGCCGACACCACTCAAGCCTGTCGCTTGCCATGGCCGCAGCGACAGGCTTGGATGTCAGAGCTCGCACCAGGTAACCGCGCGCTAGCAGCTCATTTACGACGTGACGTCCGATTTTGCCAGTGGCACCTGTTACCAGTACCCGCGTTTGTGCATTCGCACTCATCGTGTCAGCTTCAGGTGCATGCTGTCTGGAATACTGATCATTGGGCTGCGCCCGATCTCGGAGCCGTAGCGGCGTGATCTTTCAATGTGTCCGCAAGGCGGACCGCCAAGGCGACGATCATCTGCGTCGGGTTGGCATGTCCAGCGGTCGGGAAGACGGAGCTTCCCGCTAGAAAAAGTCCATGCACGCCATGAACCTGACATTGTGCATCGACAACTCCGCAAGCTGGGTCGTCCGCCATGCGGGTCGTTCCGGTAGGGTGCGCGATGTCTCGCATGGTATCAGGAAACATCGCCCCATCACGCACCCAGTCCTCGAGGACTGGGGGTTCGAGTCCCATGCGGCAGAGTTGCTCGAGCATCAGCTCTGTTATTCGTCGCATTGCTCGCGCTTCCGCTTCAGAGACGCGCCAGTCAATACGGGAGATTCTCATGCCCAAAGGGTCGCGGCGGTCGGACAGTGTAATTCGGCTGTCGGGATTCGGGAGCTGTTCACACATCGCTTCCAGGTTGATCTCATCAAACTTATGTGGTAGGCCCTCGTGCAGGATGAAATAATCCTTTACACCGCGGAAAATGAGGCCAGCGTTCATTATTATAGCGCGTAGATCTCGGCGAATATTGGCCTCTCGCCGCACGAAGCGCTTCAGTGAATCCCACGGAGGATCGTCTGATCCGGTGATAAACGGAGCGACACAAATCGAACAATTGGGAAGTCGTTCAGAGCGCTGGACCGCTGGGCTCAGTCGCACTCCGAGCTGATATCTATTGGCGTTATCACCACTCGACCTGAACAGGCCGAACTGATTCAGCGCTGCTCTACCCTGTTCTATTTGGAATCGGGCGACAGACGCGCGAGGATGATCCATCAGGAAGCGGCCAACAAGATCATTCTCATTCCCGAGACCTTGTGGCACCACATCGTCAGAAGAGAGGAGGATTCGCGCATTTTCTATTGCGCCAGCACAAACCACGACCGTTGACGTTGGGAGCGACCATCGGCGTCCGCTTGCGCCAGCGAATTCCACAGACTTGACAGCTCCGCCCGACTCGGTGACGTTTATGCGAAGCACGGTGGCGTTGGTGACAAGCGTGATATTCGGGGCAGAGTCAGCAGCGAGGCGGCGGCCGAACCGGACTTTATCTGTCCAGTTGATGGGGTCACGACTGGTTTGCCAGAACACCGGCAGGAGCTTATCTTCATCGAGATTGAGCTCCCGCGGCCGATGCCCCATAAACGTCCAGACGCGATCGTCGTTGAACCCGCTGCCGGCGCCAAGCCCAAGGTATTTTGCGCCACGGTCAAAGTAGGAAATCAGTTCGTCTATCTCGAACGGCCATCCGGAATAGGGTACCCAATCGCGACGTTGCAGGTCGATTTCATCGAAAGGCGTACAGCGGCCGCTCCAAGTATTGGAGGTGCCCCCTACAATTCGGTTACGCACCAGCCATTGGTCCGTCACTCGGGGCCACCCGACGCTCTCAATTTCGTTGAGGGCATCCGTCTCTTCTTGGCGCTCTGTGCCGCCACTCTCCAGGATCGTGACCCGAAGGGGCGTATTCGACAGCTCGCGTGCGATCGTAGCACCAGCTGGTCCTGTACCAATAATGCATATGTCGCATCGAAGGAAGTCTGGTAGATCATCACTGCCCGCGAAGGCCGACGAATCTAGAACGGGCATCTCACATCCTCGTATCTGCTAGAAGGAAGGACAGCAGCCGGGGCGCAATGAGGTCTGCGTCGAAGTCACGGTGGAATCGCTCGCTCGCGGCTTTCCCCGCCGTCGCTCGCGCCGGCTCGCAGTCGAGGAGTTCAATCAGCGTGGCCGCCGCCTTGGCCGGGTCGTCCAGGGGCCAGAACCGAGCCTCGACGCCGTCGTCGCAGAGTTCGGAGATCGGTCCTATGTCTCCTGCCACGATGGGAAGACCAGCGTCCATCGCTTCGATGATCGCCAGCGAGGATGATTCAGAGTAGGAGGCGTGGACGTAGGCCCGGTAACCCGGCAGGAATTCGCGCACGTCACGCCGGAAGCCGTGGAAGCGGACCTGTCCTTCTACGCCGAGGGAGCGGCTCAGCTGCACGAGGTCTCTCCGGCATGGCCCCTCGCCGAACACATCCAGGGTAAAGGACCGTCCGGCTCGCTGGGCTTCGGCCAGGACTCGTAGCAGGTAACGGTGATTCTTGACCACTTCAAGATTACCGGTTGTGACTAGATCCCCGAGCGGCTTCGGCTCTGCCTCACGGTGCAGCGGAGCCACGAAGTTGCCGATGACGGCATAGGGCACCGCCGCGGCCTCCGGGAGCCAGCTGACGAGCGCATTTCGCGCCCAGCTGGAGACGCACACCAAACCGTCGACCTGCGGGATCACCTGCCGTTCGAGCTGCCGGATCGCCCGGAACACTTTCCCGTCACGCTTGATCTGCTTCTTGTCAGCCCATTCGTCGGCCTGGGAGACCCGGAAGTGAACGGCCATTATCACGCGCTGATGCGACCCTCGGCGCGCCTGCAAGGCGGCCCGGGCGGCCAGCGGTCCCTGGGTGTAAATCACGCAATCGCCGATCTCGCCGAGGCGCCGGCGCAGCGCGTTGCGGAGAAACACCTCGTGCCAATGCCGATGCCAGGCAACGCCGACGGCCCTGCTGCCCCGCTTCAGAACGAGACGGAGGCCGAAAACAGGTATTGTGAGCGCCCCACCCCACGAGAACGGCGTGAGGAGCGTGGCGGGCATACCGCATTCCTCGAGATACCTCCGAAGCTGCCGGACGTGCGTGTGAACGCCCGTGATGCCTTCCTCCCGGTGCATTGTGGCGATCACTAGCGGTAGCGAAGACTCATCCGGGAGTCGTCCCGGGCGTGACGGTCTGCCATCGTTGTCGGTCACCTCTACTAGAGCATTCGCGCTCCTTGCTTGATACGGCACCTGCAGGATCTTCCGACGAGCCGTCATTCGCCGTATCATCACGCCACGTCCGGCGCTCCTATAGAGAGGGGCTCTGTGGACGAGAGCGGCGAGCTATGGAGGTGGCACGCTGAAGGTCGCAGTGGTCGATCCTGGCCGTGTCGGCACGGTGAGCCCCGCGTCGGCCGGCTCACCCCGGGGTTCGTAAGCCAATGAGCTCGTCCGTCATCGTGCTCCGCCGCCATCGGGGAGCAGTATCGCTGGACCCGGCCGAGGCGCGGGAGCGCTCGGTCCGGCGCAGGGTCTTTGCCGCATGGGGGCTGCTGTATTTCAATACCCTGACTTTCGTCTCCGGCGGGATCCTGCACATACCATCCCACGTTGGCAAGGCGCTCGCCCAGGGCTCCTTGCCCTTGGCAATTCTGGTGGCGCTGACCGTAAACCCCAAGGTCAAGGTGCGTCCGAACGTGTTCCTCTGCCTCCTGGGCCTGCTCGTTCTGGACGCTGTGATCACCTGCATTCAACCGCAGCACCTCGGCACCGTGTACCGGAGTTTCCGGCTCGCCGAGTTCGTGGCCGCACTCTGGCTGCTGACGCCGTGGTGGGGCCGGCAGGACATGCGGCTCCTTCGATATCATCTTCGCTGCCTCTACGTGACGCTCGGCTCGGTGCTGCTCGGCCTCCTGATCGCCCCGGGTCACGCCCTCTCGGGTGGCAGGCTCTCCGGCGTGATCTGGCCAATGGGGCCCACACAGGTGGCCCAATACGCAGCGGTCGCGGTTGGGGTGACGATCGTGCTCTGGCTCGCCCGGCTGCTGAACGGGCGTGCCACCCTGGCTGGCGTCATACTTGCCGTAGCTGTCCTTATCCTCACGCACACGAGGACCGCGCTAGTCAGCCTGGTGGTGGGCATCCTGCTCGCCGGCCTGAGCCTGTTCACCATCAACGCCCGGGTGCGGAGGTTCTTCGCGGCGGGCGCGGCCGTGGTGGCGATCGGGGTCATCACCGTGGCCGGCGTCGTGACCGCCTGGCTGGCACGTGGCGAGAGCGCACAGGGGCTGACAACCCTGACCGGCCGGACCAACTTCTGGGCACTCGTGCTCAACCAGCCGCGCACCAGATTCGAGGAGATCTTCGGATTCGGCCTGTCGAACGCGAGCATCAATGGCCTGCCCATCGACAGCAACTGGCTGGCCAGCTACATGATGCAAGGGCTGTTCGGGGTGATCGTCTGCGCCATGATCCTAGCGTTCCTGTTCGCGGCCGCCTTCCTCCAGCCACATGGCGTGCGGCGCGCACTCGCGCTGTTCCTCGTGACGTACTGCACGGTGGCCTCATACACCGAGGTAGGCTTCACCGATGCCTCAACGTATACCCTTCATCTCACCGTGGCCGCGTCGCTCCTCGTCATGCCCCTCGTCGGCAGAAAGGGCAGCATGACGCCCCGCGACCGCACCTTCAGGCAGGGCTAGCGATAGTAGTCGCGGCGACGGAAGCGTCCGGCGGCGACGACGGACGAGTTCATTGTCCTGTGCGCCGACGGCGGCCGGCGTGCTCGGGCGGATCCATCGGCAACATGGACGCGGGCCCGTCGGACAGCCTTCCAACTGGGCCCGCGGCGAAGGAGCCCTCCGCGTCAGGCTGCGTGCTTTGTGTCGTGACGGCATCACGACCGGCTCCCGGCGTAAGCGTCACGCCGAGGCTCTCGTCGCCCTTGTCGGCCCCGACGAGCACGGCCGAGACCAGCCGCGTGCCAGCGAGCCGTATCATCTCACCGACGGCATGGATCTTCGTCCACGACGACCGCCCAGCCTGCACCACGACGACGGCGTCAGCTGCCCACGTTGCGAGGTGGTCACCACCGGCCGCGGGGTCAAGGGTGATCAGGGTAAGCAGGAGGTCTGCCGAGGCGCAGGCAGCGGCCATCGCATCTGCCGTGGCCGACAGGGCCCTCAGCGAATTGGGGCTGAGCGGGCCGACGGGCGCGAACTCGTTCGGATCAGGGACCGCGACGACAAGGCGTGCACCGTCCATGCTTACCGTGTGGGCTCCGGGGCCTCTGGCGCCCAAGAGCGCTGCGGCGGGGGCACCGCCGCACAGGTCGGCCATGACGACCCGCTTGCCCTCCTGTGCACAGGACACGGCCAGTGACACCAGGGACATCGCTGCAACCCGCGGGTCGTCTACAGGAACGACGGCCAGAGCCACGGCGCCGCGAGAGCTTGTCGGCACGACGTCACGCAAGTACGCGACGACGCGCTCCGGGTAACGGCCCGAAACTCGCCCCCCTACGCTCAGCCAGCGACTTACCCCCATGGCTGGGATGCTTCTGACGGGAGCGTCAAGCGCCCGCGCGACGTCGTCGCGCCGTCGCAGGCGGTCAGACACAAGAGCCCGGAGGACGATGATGATCAGGCCCAGTATCAGCCCGATGAGGAACCCGCCACCGCCGTACTCGAGCAGGCGCTTCTTGACCGAGTGCGGAGGGACCGGGCTTGCGGCGTCGAGCACATTGCTTCCCCCGATCAAATTGGCCGTGGTTACCCTGGCGGCTGCCTTGTCGGCGGCGATTGCCTGCTCAAGCGGGGCCAGGTCGCTGCTCGCGCGCTTGCCCCGCGCCCGCAGGGCGCTGAGCTGCTGGTCGAGCGCGGTGAACTCGAGCTGCTGCTCTGCCCGCAGCTGGTCGGCCCGGAACGTCAGAAACTCTGTGGCCAGCGCATTCGCTCGGCGCACCGCTTCGCTGCTCGATGGCGCGCTGGCTGTTATCCGAAGGACCCGGTCGGTGAGGGGCGTGACGGTGTACGACCCGAGGAAGCTGGTGACGCTTTCCTGTAGTCCCAGTTTCCGGAGGGTGATCCCGGCCATGGTGTGACTTTGCGCAAGGGCCTGATCCTCTAGTATCGCCGTGCCAGGTTGTACCTCAGCACCCACCGTAAGCAGGAGTGTTGTCGAGGCCTGGTTAGGATGAGGGCCTTTCAGGTAGTAGCCGGCGCCAACCAGCAGCCCGACAACGGCGGTGACGCACCAGAACCACTTGCCGCGCCGCAGGGCTGCCGTGAGGAATCCCAGGCTCACAAGGTTCGCGGCGGAATCGGCGGGCTGATCCTCGACGGCGGTGACATCGTCAACAAGCCACTGGCGCTCGTGCCCGTCATTACCGGCACCCGGGGGCGGGCTCATCGCATGGTCTCCGCCGTGCTGGTGATCCGTGTCGGCCCTCTCCGGTGCGCCGGCCGTGCCAGTTGCGGCAGACGGCCTGTGCTGTGGTCGTCCGGGTCTGGGTCCGCAACGAGGATCCCGGTGATCTCGCGGCCGGCAGCGGCCGCGCTGGCCGCCGCACGGGCTATCTGCTCAGCAGTGGCCGCGCCTGCTGAGACCCCGAGAACCGTGGCGGTGGCGCGCGTAGTGTCCGCGACCTGGGGATTCTGCCCGTCGACCACCGCGACCAAGACGGTAAGCACTGCCTCTGGCGGCCGGGTCCCGCTGTCATGATCTCTAACGATGACCTGCAACTGGCTCGATGGTGCGTTCGGCGCAGCGCACGCGGCCCGCAGTGTGGCCGCGGCGTTCACATCCTGCTGCGGGCCGACGACCAGCGCCGTCGGGATTCCCCGGGTGGCGGCGAAGACGGCCAGTTGAGGGCCGAGGGCCAGTGCTCCGGGGTCGAAGCCGAAAGAGAGGACCTCAACAGAGGTACCTCTCCTTGGCTCGGAACCATTCAGGTTCACGTCAGGCAGGCCCAGGTGCTGCAGGGCCTTGCGCAGGCGCCACGCATCTACGACTCCGGGTTTATAGTTCGCCAAAAGCTTGGTCCATCCCGCGGCGCCAGAAGGGTGAACGACACTGATCGACGCGAGGACGGGGACCCCGATGGAATCGGCAATCGCGTCGCGTTTACGCAGGCGCCGGTCCCTGCGGGTGAACGCGAGCACGGCGATGGCGCCGACGAGCACGCCAAGGAGCACGCCGAGGACTCCGGTAGAGGCCAGACGAGACAACAGCGACGGCCCCGCGGCGGGTGCCGCAGGCTGAAGAACCCTGGCTCCCTGAACTTGCGGACATCCGACGTTCCGGCAGTACGCCACATAGCTGGCCGCGACGGCATTCGCTGTGTTCTCGGCCCGGGCGGCGGTGTTGCCCTGGGCGAGGATCGAGAGGATGTCGGAGTTCACCACGCTTGTGACCTGGAGTCGGCTCCGCAGCGTCTGCAGCGACATGGACGGGTCGACAGTTCGCCGCACGCTATCGAGGACCGTGTCACTGGTCACGATAAAGATCTGGGTCGCGAGAGCGGGGTTGCTGCCGCCCGGCCCGCCTGAGGCCGCCGCAGCCTGCGCGGGGGACGAAAGCAGAACATCAACAAGCACCTCGCTCGAGAGCTGCGGTGGCCGGTGCAGGACCAAGCCGACGCCCGCCAGGAGGCCCAGCGCAGCGAAAATCCCTACGACGATCTTGTGCCGTCGCACCAGCTGCAGGCTTCCTCTCAGGTCGAGCGTCTCTTGGCTCATCCGGCCTCTCCCCGCCGCCCCTGCGCCTGTACCGCGGCATCGGCTGCGCGCCATGATACGGCCGATCTGGTAACGGCAGGCACCGCGGAACGGTTCACGTCGAGAAATTCGATTCGCGAGATGAGAGGTGCTTCGGCCACGCAGCGCCCGCGGCCGAGGAGGGTGAACGCGGGAACGCGCCGTCCCAGGCCGGGCGAGTACCAGCCGAGGATCGGCGCGGTCTCCCCTTTGTGCAGGCTCCACCGCAGCTGTCCTGGCAGCTCCAGGCGTGCCTCCCCGGGCGTGACAGCGGTGGGCCAGCGCAGCACGGCGCACGACCCGTCGATGTGGACGTCAACGTCCGGGCCAAGGTGGAAGGCAAGGCGCAGCTCATGGCTGCCGTCGATCTCGTCGACGATCTCGACGGCGCGCGAGGCCCGGTCCAGCAGGACGCACCGGCGGTGCCGGGCCGACGGCTTCAGCGACCGATAGCCGTCGTGCTCAGCGATCCACTCGGCCGCATCGCCGATGTCCTGGACGTCAACTTCTCTGGCGTTCGCGTGACGCAGCCAGAGGAAGGGGCCGCCTTCGCTGGACTGGTTCCGGCCGCGGAGCTCGACCGTGTTGTGCGCGATCGTGGAACGGAAGTACGAACGCCACTCGGGCTCGCCGTGGTAGCAGTAGGTGCCCGGATCGGCGAGGATGTCGACACCGCCGTAGCGGACCTCCACGGACAGCGCGTCGGCGTGGGCGTGGGCGGCGATGCTGAGGTACCCGTGCGGGCCCCCATCGCAGCGGCACCAGATCTCAGGCTCCCGGTCACGTGCCGCGCGCAGTATGGTCGTGCCGGCGTCGGCGAAGTGCCACGGCCGCCGCGCGGGCCGGTCGGCTGCCTCGCGGGGCGTTCTGGCCAGGGCAGGGATGATCGCGCTGGCCGCGTCGGGCGTCGTGCGTGGCCACCACTCGAGCCGACCGAAGACCGCCTCCCCTAGTGCCAGCAACAACGGCCAGCGGTTGGCGGTCGGGGCGTCGAGTAGCAGCGCGCGTCCCTCGTCGCCGTCGCCCTGCCGGGGCGGCTGCGACCGCTCGTCGAGGAGCGCGGCACCGCTATCGACCATCGCGCACAGCCGCTGCCAGGCCGCATCGCTCAGCGGGCAGCCGGCCGCCTCGGCCTCGACCGCGGCGACGAGCGCGAGCTCGGCGACGAAGCAGTGGTAGTCCGATGCGAGCTCACGACCGATGCCCGACGGAAAGGTGTTGCGGACCAGCTCGCGCTCGAGGAGCCGCGCGGCCGAGAGCCGCCAGCGCGCGCTGTCGGGGAACCACGGGAAGGCGCAGCTGGCCACGAGCTGCCCGGCGGCCTCCGCGATGACGTGGTTGTTGGCCGACGAGCCCCGGCTCCGGAACGCGGCGAGGTACTGCTGGTGCCAGCCGATCTGCCGCACCGCGACCTCGTCGTGCTCGAAATGGTCGGCCACGTCAGGCCATTCGTCCAGCAGGCGCCTGATCCAGGTCATGCTGATCAGGCGGATGCCGATCTCTATGCCGCTGGTCCAGTGCACTCCGGACAGGAACGGGTTCTCCCGCCGCCAGGAGCCCAGCTGGTCCGCCACCCGTCGTGCGTACACCTCGTCGTGGCTGAGGAACCACGCCGTGGCCAGCAGCGTCAGATGCTGCAGCCGAGAGACCTCCCAGACCTGCTTGACGTTCCCGGTCTCCGTCTCTGAGCGGTGGTTGATTCGGAAGGCGTAGCGGTCCGCCGGGGCTCGCCGGCCGGTCACGGGGTCACGGAACCAGTCAGGTTGCGCCAGGTCGGTTCTGGCGATGCCCAGGACCTCCCAGTCGCCCCGCAGTAGCTGGTCAGCGGCCGCCAGAACGGTCTTCCTGGCCTCATCGGGCACCTGCGCCGCGGTGTGCGGCGGAAGGACGGCGGTGAACCTGCGCTCGCCCGGCCGGGCGGCCGCGCCGGCGCCTATCTGCTCGCGGCTGACCTGCCTGCGCGACCACACGGCCTTGAGCGCCTGGTCGCGGAAGCGCCAGGCCGCCTCGGCCGGCGACATCCTGGCCATCCTGCGCGCGTACCAGCCGATCCGCGAGGCCCGTGGTGCGGTCACAGCCGCTCCGGTCTGCCGCTGGCCAGGCTCTCGCCCACGGCGATCGTGGCACGCGTGGTGGCCAGCAGCGACGCCAGCGAGATGGGCATGGCCCCGCCGGTGCGGCAGGCATCGGCGAACCGCGCGACCTGGCGCCCCTGGCCCTTGTCCTGGCTGCGCGACCGGGTGGTGCTCCGGCGCCGCCCCACCCAGACGGCGGCCTCGCGGAAGTTGTCGAGACGCGCGGTGCGGCCGTCGGCGGCGGCATCCAGCGTCTCCTTTGGATAGCGGGCATTCCCGGTTGTGACGTAGGTGATCGTGCCGCTGGAGCCGTTCTGGAACCGCACTGTCGCCTGCAGGTCGTCGTGCTGCAGGCCGGGCGCGG
>Ga0070706_100006968_pt1 | contig 10660 bp, 13 predicted proteins | sample KBSK5501metaG_FD_65476 | JGI IMG/M metagenome (GOLD analysis project Ga0070706, IMG submission 65476) | Corn, switchgrass and miscanthus rhizosphere microbial communities from Kellogg Biological Station, Michigan, USA - KBS K5-50-1 metaG | ecosystem: Host-associated > Plants > Roots >...
CACAACCTGGAACCCGCGTTTTTCGAGCGCCTCGGCCACCGCCGGTCCGGAGAGGTCATCTCGTTCGTCACGTGAGCAGGCATCGCTGACCGTGACAACCGCGGCAGTGAACGGCCCAGGTGACATATCAGGTGTCGAGGAGGACATCCTCTTCCTCTGTCTGGCCGACATCGCGCCTGGATTCGTCGAGTAGGCGCAGGCCTTCCATGAGCAGACCCTGAGTGCGCAGGCGGGTGGTCTGCACAGTCGTTTTGCCTTCGAAGTCGATCTGGAAATTGCCCCCCATCCAGCGGAGTACTTTGAAGACAGCCTCATCACCAGTCAGCGAGCCGTACGCCGCGTGAACGACCTGACCTTCGTTGAAATACATTTCGCACCGCTCTTTTTCGTTGGTCAGCGTGAGCAGGCAGCTTTTGCGGCCCATCTCCAGCGACTGCACCAGGTCAATCACGTTCATTTGTGACAGGCTGCCGCGCAATACGCCGTTCGTGGATGCGGCCTTGGCCATCTTCTCCAGCGCAATCTTGTCGATGACCCGCTTGATGCGGTGGGTAGCTTCTTTCAGAAAAAAAGGCTTCTCAACGAAATCGTCGGCGGGATCCTGTTGCGACAGCTTCTCGCTGATGTCGTTTTTAGTGGCGAGCAGGACAACGGAGACGCCGGCAGTGGCGGGACGGCTCTTGAGCTTCTCCACAAGTTGGCGGCCGTCCATGCCGGGCATTCGGTAATCACTGACCAACAGGTCAGGGGGGTCGTCCACCGCTTTGAGCAGCGCATCTGCCCCGTCGGTGGCGGTGGAGACAATGGCCAGTGGCGCAAGAGACTGCCGCAGCATTCCCAGCACCATGGGGTTGTCATCCACCAGTAAGATTTTGACGTTACTGGACATACGAACCGTTATTCCCGCGTTTCCTACTCCCGCTTCCTCGGGCGCACATAGTCTCCACTCTTGCCGCCCGATTTGCGTTCCAGCAGGATTTCCCGGATTTCGATTCCCTTATCGAGAGCTTTGCACATGTCGTATACGGTGAGGGCAGCGACGCTAGCCGCGACGAGCGCCTCCATCTCCACGCCTGTACCGGCCGTAGTTTTGACTTTTGAGGTAACAGCGACGCCATTCTCGCACAGCCGCATACGTACATCAACGTGGGAGAGCGGCAGCGGATGGCACATGGGGATCAGCTCTGCCGTGCGCTTGGCCGCCATGATGCCCGCCAATCGAGCCACTTCCAGCGGATCGCCCTTGGGATTCTGCGGCAGTGCTTCCAGCACGTCGCGATTCATGGCCACGAAGGCGCTGGCCTCGGCCTCGCGTTCCGTGGCAGACTTGGCGGAGACGTCGACCATTCGCGCCCGGCCCGCGCGATCGTAATGGGAGAGCTTTCTGGCCATCTTGGGACGAAACTATCTTACATGGAGGACGTATTTAGAAATCTCACCACCCAGATGCAATCATTTCACAGCGCCTCGAACTCTCCCACCAGCTCGCGGTGTCTCGCCCGCGCTGCCTCTATTGTTGCTCGGAAGATCGCTCGCGACCGCTCATCTTGATCCACCGAGCGCTCCGGGTGCCACTGCACGGCTAAAACAAAATGATCGGGCGAAGTTCCTTCGAGCGCCTCGATGACGCCATCGTCGGGACAGCGTGCCACGACCCGCAGCCCGTCTCCGACTGCATCAGCCGCCTGGTGATGGCTGGAATTGACGGGGATCAGCATAGCTTTGCCCTCAGGGGCTGGAGCCCGCGATTCTTGATCGGCGCTTTCGGCGCGACTGAAGACGCGCCCTTCCCGGTCCAGGGGCCTGAGGCCGTGCGCTTGCACAACCGCGCCGTTCACAATCGTTGCCAGCATCGATCCTGGATCCACCACGACGGTATGCGCCACGGGCACGTTTCGTCCCGCAGCGTGGTTTACTCGCTGCTTTTCCGGTTGCAGACATTCCGCCAAGTCCTGGATCAGCGTTCCCGTCCGATACACATTCAAGATCTGCAGGCCATAACAGATGCCGAGGACCGGCTTGCGCATGTTGTAGGCATCCTGAAGCAGCAGTTCGTCGACCGTGTCTCGCTTCGGATCGGACTCCGCAGTGCTGGGATGCCGTGAGGCTGCATATTTGGCGGGGTCCACATCTGCGCGACTGCCGGGCAATAACACCGCGTCACAACGCTCGATGATTCTCATGGTCTCAGAAGGAGCCTTGTCCAGCGGGATGCGAACCGGCTCTCCTCCAGCCATTTCCACAGCTCGTTCATATTGTGGCAGGGAACGCGCGGCATATTCGGGATCAGAATGCGGGACGGGAATGGCGATTCGTGGTGGCATGACTAATTCATTTTAAATGGAGAACGGTTGAGCCAGGCTCGGCCTGGATGGCCGAGGGCGTGCTGTGCCCACTCGGTGTTCGTACAGGCTAAACCGGCTCCCCTTTCAGCCTGCCCTCTCAATCTCCGCCAGCGCTTTGGTCTGCCGGTAATGCCGGATTTCCATGGCCAGCGAGAGCACCAATACGATCACCCCGGCGACAACAGCCGCAGGCACAGCAATGTTGCGGTAAGCCAGGGTCACTTTGGGCGCGGTGCCCCCACGTATTCTTGCCACCAAGACGATTCCTATAATCCCCAGCAGCAGGCTTACCGCGAACGAAAGAATAGTGACAAGAAAGGTGACTACCGCGACCCGCAGCGGAATCCCATACCAGCGAGGCTTATGGAACTTACGTTTGGATGGCATCCTTTCCTAGGCTACACCTTCTTCGCGATTGCCAGTGTGGTGTCGTGGGAGGTGCGCTAGAATAACCTGCATGTCGCAAGCCGCCCCCGCGGTTACGCATCCGCCCGCGGAAATCGTTCGTCAGACCCCCGTCTCACAAGCACCAAACGGGATCTGCTATGCCGTCTCCGGCGAGATCACGATCCCCGATTCCGATCTCGATCGCATGGTTGCTGCCGTGCCCCGTAGTGCCGCGGCCGCCCTGGAGCGCAAGGCCTACTATTTCGTTCCGCTCACCGTGAGTCAGGGCGATGATACCGTGATTGCCGATCGTTACGATGTCTCCCTCAGCGATAATGCGGTGTGCCACCGCAACCTCGACCTCGGCGATTCGCAGTGTGTCTTTATCTCCACGCGGCTCATGGATGACAAGTTCTCCGTGGCGTTCGAGTTTTATATTAATGTCGGCCATGCGGTCGTCGAGCGCGCTGGCGTTTCGCGGGCGTTCGCCGATCTTGTCTGGAAGCAAGTGGAAAGTGGGGTTCGTGGCGAGACGTCGCTCGATGCCTGGGACTCACGAAAGCTGGCTACTGCTACTGGTCCGGCCACTGAGAAGTACAAGAACGAGTACTTCGCTGCAACTTTCGCGGACGCTATCTCGATTTACCTTCTGTCGCTATTTCTTGACGTTGACTATTACGACCTGCGCGAACGCGACTACCCGCTGCTGGCACCCACTCCTTTGGCTGAACGTCTGAGGAAAGCCGCAGAACTGTTTCCGCCGAATCCAGGATTCGAATTCGCGATTTATTACAAGCGGCGGACCTAAGAGCGAGTGGTTTAGCCACAGATTTGGCGCTTTTCCACACCACGGCGCGCAGCTGCGTGAAGATAATTTCCTAACTGGAAAATGGAAGTAGACAATTTGCTGCGAGCAATGGCTACACCGTTCCTTGCTGTAGGATGAAGCGCCCATTCCGCAGCGCAGTAAGCACCTTGTCTTCGATGGCCGTAGCGTAAGGATCCGAGGACTTTCGTTCCAATCACCCGCTTTCTGGTTACAATCATTCCTCCATGCCTGTCACTATCCGAGCCTTTGCGAAGATCAATCTCGGATTGCGCATCGGGGCGCTACGCGCTGACGGGTTCCACGAACTCCGTACCGTCTATCAGACCATCGCGCTGCATGATGTCATCCGCGTGCAAGTTGCTCGCGGCACGGGGATCGAAATCCGCTGTGAAGACCCGCGCGTCCCCACGGACGAATCGAACACCTGCTATCGAATTGTGGAGTGCGCTGTGCACGCGCTCAAAGTCCACCGGCGGGTAGTTATTGAGATCGAAAAACATTTGCCAGTGCAAGGCGGACTCGGAGGCGCTTCTTCCAATGCGGTGGCGGCGCTCCTCGCACTGGAGCGGAAACTGAAAGAGCAACTGCCCGTCCCTGAGAAGCTGCGGATGGCCGCCGAAGTTGGTTCTGATCTGCCTCTGTTTTTGATTGGGGGCACGGTTCTGGGAATTGGTCGGGGCGAGGAGGTTTATCCGCTTCCGGACTTGCCGGCGCTGACCTGCGTGGTGGCTACGCCGCAGGTTGGTGTCTCCACTCCCAAGGCGTTTGCTGGTTGGGACCTGATGATGGCCGGAGGGGAAGATCCTCATGGGCGCGAGTGGGAGCGCGACCGGGAAGGGCACGACTTCAGTCGTGCCGCACACCGGTCCTCCACAAGCGGGGCTTTAGCCCCTAATTCATCTGCCGCCGAGTTGCACTCGGCCCGGACGAGCGAGGACGCCAGTCCCTACCTAGGTCCGGTTAGCGGGAGTGCGCGCCCGCACGTAAAACCCGCAGGCGAGGGTGCTCGTGCCTACTCAGCCCGCTCTAAATTGACTCCCCTCGACCCCTCCGATAGAATGTTGGGGTTTGGCCGCACCGTTTGTGCGTGGCTGAGCGGTTTGCCCCAGCGTGGAATCAAGTCTGGCAGGCCTGCATCCGGTGTCCCTGTTCGTATCGGCAGGGGCCGGGCCGAGACCCCGCTTCTCGACCGCGTCCGTACCGGGATCGAAAACGACTTTGAACAAGTCGTCTTTCCTCAGTATCCCGAACTACGTGAGGTGAAGCGTGTGCTTCAGCGCGAGGGTGCGCAGTATGCCTCGCTGTCCGGATCCGGTTCCGCGATTTATGGCCTGTTTGCGTCGCGGGCCGCTGCGGAAAAAGCTGCGACTACTCTGCGGAAAAGGGGTGTTCCAGCGGAGGCGACAACCACTCTCACAAGGCAGCAATACTGGAAGAAGATTTTCGATTGACGATTTCAGATTGCAGATTTCAGACTCATGGTTATAGTGGGAGACGAGCCTTTCATTCTACAATCTGAAATCGCTAAACCGTGTGTTACTGGGCCGTCGACTAATGGTAGGTCAAGTGCCTTTGGAGCACTTTGTCTAGGTTCGAATCCTAGCGGCCCAGCCAGAAATGCAGCTCTCAGCCATTAGCTTTTAGCTTGGGCACGGGAGCTGGCAGCGGCGAATTGGGCTAATGGCTAAGAGCTAAGAGCTAAACTTATGGCAACTCTCGTGACAGCGACGGAAAAGAAGGTTCAGGCAGGCGTGGACGAGAAGCCGGAGCGCAAGCCTCAGCGCGCCCGCGTGGACGACAAGTTCAAGATCTTCTGCGGCACAGCCAATGAGTCCTTGGCGGACGAGGTCTGCGCCTTCCTTGGCTTGCACCGCGGCCAGGCGATGGTCACCCGGTTCAAGGACGGAGAAGCCTACGTCCAGATCCAGGAGAACGTGCGCGGTGCCGACGTCTTCGTGATTCAGCCGACCTGCCGCCGCGTGGACGAACATTTGATGGAGTTGCTGCTGATGATCGACGCGCTCAAGCGCGCCTCAGCCCGACGTATCACCGCTGTCATCCCTTATTTCGGCTACGCGCGCCAGGACCGCAAGGAAAAGCCGCGGGTGCCGATATCCTCCAAGCTTGTGGCCGATCTGCTCACCACCGCCGGCACTGACCGTGCGCTGGTCGTGGATCTGCACGCGCCGCAGTTGCAAGGCTTCTTCAACATCCCAGTGGACCACTTGTTTGCTTCTCCTGTTTTGGTGGACTACTTCAGGAAGTTGAACCTGCCGCATCTCACGGTAGTCTCGCCGGATGCTGGCGGTGTGGAGCGCGCCCGCTTTTTCGCCAAAAAGATAGACGCCGCACTCGCCATCGTCGACAAACGCCGCGTTGACATAAATGTTGCTGAGGTCATGCACGTCATCGGTGACGTCAAGGGCCGCACATGCTTGGTGATCGACGATCTCATCGACACTGCCGACACGCTGGTCAAGACCGCGCATGCGCTTCTGGAAAATGGCGCCAGCGCCGTCTATGCCTGTGCCTCGCATCCGGTGCTTTCTGATCCGGCGGTGAACAATCTCTCGAATTCTCCCATTGCTGAAGTGGTGGTGACCAACACCATTCCGCTGACCGAATCCGCGAAGAATGAGCCCAAGATCAAGGTGCTATCCATTGCTGGCCTGATTGGACGCGCCATTCAGTCGATTCACGACGAAACTTCAGTCAGCAAATTATTCGTGTAGGAACAGGAATCAAGATTATGGCTACTGCAACCGAAACCAAAGTTACCGAAACCAACATTTTGGAAGCGCAACCGCGCACCCCTGGAACAAAGAATGATGCCCGGCGGGTACGCCGGAGCGGCAAGATTCCCGCAGTGCTCTATGGTGCAGGTAAAGATGTGGCATCGCTCAGTGTGGATCCACGCCAGGTGCTCCGTATCCTGCATTCCGCAAGCGGTCACAACACGATTTTCGAGCTCTCGCTAAACGGCGGCGAGCGCACCAAGGCCATGATCGTGGACTGGCAGTTTGAGCCGATCAAGGGCAAGCTCCTGCACATTGATCTGAAGCGCATCGCCATGGACCAGAAGCTTACGGTGATGGTACCGATCGTGCTGAAGGGCGAAGCTGCTGGTGTGAAGCAGCAGGGTGGCATTCTGGAGCAGGTGCTGCGCGAGATTGAAATCGAGTGCTTGCCCGGCAACATTCCGGCTTTGATCGAGGCGGACGTTACAGAGTTGGTCTTCGGTAAGGTGCTGCGGGTCGCAGACCTGCCGCACAGTGACAAATTCAAGGTGCTCACGGACGAGAACCAGAGTGTGGCGCACATCATCAGTGTGAAAGAGGAGGTGGCGCCCGCACCGGAAGCCGTGGCTGCCGAAGCTGCCGCCGTACCGGCAGAGCCCGAAGTCATCAAGAAGGGCAAACAGGAGGCCGAAGAAGAAGCTGCCGAGGAAGGCGGCGCCGAGAAGGCAGCAAGAACCGAGAAGAAGGAAAAGAAATAAGCGATTTCTGTGCGGCCGTGGGCGAGCAGCCGGATCGGCAACAAGATCACTTGGGGTCGAGCGAAGCTTGGCAATCAAAACACGGGAAGTTGACAAGGCGTGAGACTGATCGTCGGGCTGGGCAACCCCGGAATCGAATACCAGTTCACGCCGCACAACCTGGGTTTTCTCGCTGTTGATCGCATCGCGAACGATTGCGGTGTCGAGATCAGGAATCGCCAGTGCCGGGCGCTTACAGCACGGGCCACGATCGGAGCAGAACAGGTCCTTCTGGCCAAGCCAGAGACCTACATGAACCTGAGCGGCCTCTCGGTACGCGAGCTGCTTGCGAAGTACGAGCTGAACCCGGTAACTGAGTTGGTTGTGATCTATGACGAGCTGGACCTGCCGCTGGGCACGATTCGCATCCGGCAGCGTGGCAGCTCGGCGGGTCACAACGGGATGGAGTCGTTGATTGGGGCGCTGGGTACGCAAGAGTTCCTGCGAATCCGGCTGGGCATCGCACCGGATGGCAAGGTTAAGAACGGTGTGCGATACGTACTGAGGCCGTTCAAGAAAGCGCAACTCAAGGCAGTGGACGAGCTACTGGACAAAGCTGCAGAAGCAGTGAAGGTGATTTTGACTGACGGACCGGCGGCAGCCATGAACCGCTTCAACCGCAGGGAGGAACCGGAAGATTAGCTGCGAATTTGCGCGCATGAAAGAACAATCATCCTGAGAGGCCTTCATGGCGCTCAGAATGAAAATGGTCTTAATTTCGTCCGTGTGAAATGCGTGGCTCAGAATTTGGAGACCTAATTATGAATCGCACTTATGAATTGATGTTTATCGTTCGGCCTGACATGGTGGAGGAGGAACTCGACAAGTTGATTTCCACCCTGGAGTCCCAGGTGGCCTCCTCGGGCGGCACGGTGAAGAGCGTCGAACGTATGGGCAAGCGTCGTCTCGCCTACACTGTCCGCAGATTTCAGGACGGTATGTACGTACTGCTCACGGCAGAGGGTAGCGGCGCGCTCATCCACGAACTAGAGCGCCGCTTGCGCGTGACCGAACCGGTGATCAAATTCCTCACCGTGCGCGTCGATGAGGAACAGAAGCGCCTGGACAAGATCAAACAAATCCGCGAGGCACGCAAGAAGAAGGCGCCACCGACTCCGGCCGAAACGGGAGGCGAAACAGGCGGCGAAACAGCCGCAGTTACGGCATAGGAAGTAGGTCGATGAAGGGCGGGCGTCTCGCCCGCGGACCTCGTTTTGCTGACGGGCGAAGAAGCCCGTCCTCCATAGTTTAGAGAATGAAGGAGCATCATGGCTGAAGAAACCAGAACCACATCCGCACCCGCTGGCGAGCGCCCGGCAGGAGAGCAGCGGCCTGGGTATCGCGGCCCGCGTCCCGCCGGCGGTCCTGGCGGTCCCAGGGAGGGCGGCCGCAAATATTTCCGCCGCAAGAAGGTCTGCAAATTTTGCGTGGAGAAGATTGAGGCGATCAACTACAAGGACGTTCGTCTGCTTTCACAATTTGTGGCCGAGAGCGGCAAAATCGTGCCACGGCGTTTGACCGGGGTCTGCACTCCGCACCAGCGACGCCTCTCGACCGCCATCAAGCAGGCGCGCAATATCGCTCTGCTGCCCTTTGCGGGCCGGCCATCATAAACAGCAGCCACGGATCAACACGGATGTTTCTTAATTTTGTTTGATCGGTAAAAATAAAATCCGCGCAAATCCGTGGCCCAATATTTCACATCCGAGATTTCACATACGGAGTCGTTATGGAAGTCATCCTGAAAGAAGATGTACCCAAGCTCGGCTCGCGGGGCGACGTGGTAAAGGTTGCCGAGGGTTATGGCCGCAATTTTCTTTTGCCTAAGAAGCTTGCCATCGAAGCCACGCTCGCCAACAAAGCCGTCATCGAGCAGATGAAGGCCGCGTCCGTCCGCCGCTTCGCCAAAGAGAGAGCTGGTGCCGAAGCGTTGGCGAAACAGTTTGAGGGCGTCGAAGTCTCTTTCCACCGCCGCACCGGCGAAAAAGACCAGCTCTTCGGTTCAGTCACTTCCGGTGACATCGCGGACGCGCTCGCCAAGAAAGGCTTCAACGTGGACCGTCGCAAGGTCCAGCTCCACGAACCAATCAAGACATTAGGCGAGTTCACAGTCCCGATCAAGCTTCACCGCGACGTGACGACTCACCTGAAGGTCGTCATCGAGAAGGAATCCGTGGAATAGATCTGTGGACGTAGGCGCGAAGTGCAGGATACCCATCCCTATACTGTTATCGCGGATTGGTACGTTCTTATTGCGGGAGTATCGTTTTTCAGTTTCGTTCTAAGTTTCACATCTAGAGCTATTTACAATTCTTTTAGAAATTGCTGACATTCCACGTGTGTTGAGCAAGAACCATGCCAAATCCTATAACCTTGCTTACGGTTCCACCCCTGCCACGTCCATAACTATGCAACCGGGAAAGCAAGCACGGGCACCGAGGTTGCTGAGGACAAGGCGAAATGCCGGCCGATTCGTGGGCTGTACCCTTTGCGGTTGGCAAGCGTTCCCATCCCGGCGCCGCAAGCGACAGGTTGGGAAGAGACAGTGGAACCCAGGACCCCATTACACGGGGCCACATGGCTGGGCATAGTCTAAGCCGCATAGATGACACGATGCTGATCCGAGAGGCGCAGCGCGGGAATCGTGCTGCCTTCGAGGAACTCGTCCGTCATTATGATCAGGCGGTGCTTCGGCTCGCTCTCCATCTCACCGGATCGGAACACGACGCTCAGGACGTTTACCAGGAAGCGTTTTTGAAAGCGTATAAGAACGTGGGGAGTTTTCGGTTTGAATGCTCCTTCTACACCTGGATCTATCGCATTGTGACTAATCTGTGCCTGGATCACTTGCGAAAAAAACAGGTGCGCAAGGAAGATGCTCCGGTCACGGTCGACTCCTCCGGGCAGGAGCACGACCTGCTGGACCAGGTGCCCGATGGACGGGCCGCGGCCAATCCCGAGCGCGACCTGATGCGCCGCGAACTCGGTAGCCACATCAACCGGGCACTGGAAAGGCTCACGCCGCGGGAGCGCATGGTGTTTGAGCTAAAGCACTACCACGGCCTGAAACTGCGCACTGTGGGCGACATCCTGAATACGACTGAGGAGACGGCGAAAAATACTTTGTTCCGTGCCACGCAGAAGTTACGTGGCGCACTGGCGGATATGCGATGAGAGGTTTGTGTAGGGACGTGCGCCTTCGCCCGTCCGGCGGTGCGAAGCTCGGTCCCAAGAGTTCTGTTAAGGAGTAACCCCACTACAAGGGGGTGCAATTATGAAATGTGAATGGGTAAGAGAAAACATCCTGCTCTACGTTTATAACGAGCTGGCTGATGACGCCCGCTACGAACTGGAGCAGCACCTGGGGCGCTGCACCGATTGCGTCGCGGAGCTCAAGGCAACACGCAAGTTCCATGCGGAACTTTCGCAACTTCCGGTCGAAGAGCCGACTCCGAACCTGCTGACCGCCTCCCGGATGCGCCTGCAGGAATCGCTCGAAACTGTTGCGCAGGGCGGCTTCTGGCAACGCCTCACATTCGATCCAGCCAACTGGCTGCGCCAAGT
>Ga0070706_100006970_pt1 | contig 10659 bp, 13 predicted proteins | sample KBSK5501metaG_FD_65476 | JGI IMG/M metagenome (GOLD analysis project Ga0070706, IMG submission 65476) | Corn, switchgrass and miscanthus rhizosphere microbial communities from Kellogg Biological Station, Michigan, USA - KBS K5-50-1 metaG | ecosystem: Host-associated > Plants > Roots >...
CCCGGAAGACGGACGCCAAAAAGCTGGAGGATATTCGCTCGCCGCTGGGATTTTTGTTAGGTAAAACCAAGCTGGAGAAAGAGTTGCAGGGATTATCTCTGGCTCCGGACGTACACCCGCTTCAGCCGGCGAACATCGTTCTGCGCGGGGTGCCGCAGGCACTGGCGGATCGGGTGAGCGAGATTCTGCTGGAGATTACGCCAGACCACCAGATTGCGCGCATTGTCATCCAGGAAGTGGATGGGGCAGTCACGGAATATCGCTTCGGCGAGATGAAGGAAGACGTGGCGATTGCGGATGGACGGTTTCAGTTCAAGCCTCCGGAGGGCACGGAGACGGTCGAGGGAGGGTTGGGGCCTTAGAGGTTCAGCAGGAAACGCCTCGCCTCGCTAGGCGGACAGCCGAGAGCCTGCCATGAGCGCGGTCGAAGGGCCGCTGTCGCTCCGTGAAATGACGTGGTTACTTGCGTACTGGCCGAGGCGGTTTTGCGCCCTGCCGGTGTCTTAGAATGGCAAGTGGGAATGTTAGACTGAGGCAGGCGCAGTATACTCCGGAAGCTATAGAAAAGTCGGCAAATGGCGGAATTTGTAGTAAAAATCGCGGACGATCGCGGACGCGTTCAGCAGCACGTCGAGCACGGCTATTCGGAAGCCGAGGTGCGCGACCGCTTTTCGCAGCAGGGCTATCTCGTCTACTGGGTCAAGCCTCAGGGAGTGTTTACCTCCGGAGTCTCGCTGCGCCGCCGACGGAGGCTGAAGCAGGACGCGTTTCTGGTGTTCAACCAGCAGTTCCTGACGCTGATCCGGGCCGGACTGCCGATTCTGAATTCGCTCGAACTGCTGATCAAGCGGCAGAAGGACGGGCAACTGCGGCAGATTCTGGAGAACGTGCGCGAACGCGTGAAAGGCGGAGAACTGCTGTCCGATGCTTTCGCCGCGCAGGGAATCGTTCCCAAGATTTACACCACGACGTTACTGGCGGGCGAGAAGAGCGGCAACATCGACGAAGTGTTGACCCGTTACGTCAGCTTCCAGCGGCTGGCGATGACCTTCCGCAAGAAGCTGTTCGTGTCGCTGATTTATCCAACGCTGCTGGTCACGGTGGTGACGATCATGGTGACGTTCCTGTTCACCTTCGTCGTCCCTAAGTTTGCCGACCTGTTCAATAGCCTGGATGCGAAGCTTCCGGCGATCACGTTGTTTATGCTCGCGGTTGGTCAGAACGCGCAAAAATATGCTCCGTTCGTATTCGTCGGGCTGGTGGTGCTCGGTTTTGTTCTGTGGCGCTGGAAGGATACGGATCGCGGCGCGGACCGAATTGACCGGATGATATTAGGCATGCCGCTGCTCGGGGATATCCGTTTGAAGCACCAGGTAGCCAGTTTTTCGCGGATGCTTTCGACGCTCTTGCAGGGCGGTCTGCCGCTGGTCCCGGCAATGGAAACCGCGGGCTCCTCGATGAGCAGCCGACGCATTTTAAAGGGTGTGATGCGGGCAGGCATTCGAGTCCGCGAGGGACAAGGGCTCGCCCCCAGCCTGGAAGAGCAGAAGATTTTTCCGGAACTGGCGGTGGAAATGATTGAGGTTGGCGAATCCACCGGAGCGCTGCCGGCCATGCTGAACTCGGTGGCCGAATTCTACGAGGAAGACGTGCAAACGGCGCTGGGAGCGTCCCTGGCGCTGATTGAACCGGTCATTCTGATCATCATGGCGATTTTCGTGGGCGGAGTGCTGATTTCGCTGTATTTGCCGATCTTCACTTTGGGAGTGCATTGAGCGGGGGAAAAGCAGATTCCTCCCTTCGCTCGGAATGACAAGTGTGAGAGGTCGGAATGACGAGGAAGGACAAGGCGCGAGAGGTCGGAGTGACAAGGCTTTTAGGGCGCGGACAAAAGTAAACGAATGGCAACAGCCGACAAAAAATCGTTGTTCGTGAACGGTGGGAACGGCGGGCCGATCAGCCCCACCGGGAATCCCGTTACCGACCTGGAGCGCGCGCAGGACGTGGCGCGACGCTACCGCTGCGAATTCATCGACCTAAGCGGCTTCGAACTGCATCACGAGCTGTTCAAGAAGATTCCGGTCGAGCTGATGTTCCGCTACAACTTCGTTCCGCTGGAAGAAACTGGCGACGGGAAGCTCGCCATCGCCATCGCCGATCCCAGCCAGCTGATGATGATCGACGAGATCAGCCTGCTGCTCAAGCAGCGCATCATCACCAAAGTTTCGACGCTGAAACAGATCTCGGACATTCTCAAGAAGACCGAGCAGTCGCAGCGCGTGCTCGAAGAAGCCAGCGAAGGCTTCACCATCATCCGCGAAGACGAAAACACGGGCGCGGAAGAGACGCTGACCATCGACAAGCTGACGGCAACCGGCGACACTAGCCCGATTATCCGGCTGGTCGATACCACGATCTTCACCGCGCTGCAGCGGCGCGCCTCCGATATTCACATTGAGACCCGCGACGACTCCGTAGTCATCAAGTTCCGCATTGACGGCGTGCTCACGCAAGCCATGCCACCCATCGGCAAGGAGCACCACTCCACCGTGATTTCGCGTATCAAGGTCATGAGCGAACTCGATATTTCTGAGCGGCGCGTGCCTCAGGACGGGCGCTTCCGCGTGAAATACAATGGGCGCGCCATCGACTTCCGGGTTTCGATCATGCCTTCGATTCACGGCGAAGACGCTGTTCTGCGCGTGCTCGATAAAGAGTCGATGAGCGAGAAGTTTCGTACCCTGACGCTCGACGTAGTCGGCTTTGACGAAGAAGACTTGCGCAAGTTCCGTCGCTACATCAAAGAACCGTACGGCATGGTGCTGGTCACCGGGCCCACAGGCAGTGGCAAAACGACGACGCTTTATGCCGCGGTCAATGAGATCAAGACCGACGAAGACAAGATCATCACTATTGAAGACCCGGTGGAATACCAACTTCGCGGTATCACGCAGATTCCCGTGAACGAGAAAAAAGGACTGACATTCGCGCGCGGCCTGCGCTCGATTCTGCGCCACGATCCGGATAAAATCATGGTCGGGGAAATCCGTGATACCGAGACGGCGCAGATTGCCATTCAGTCGGCGCTGACCGGACACCTGGTGTTCACAACGGTTCACGCCAACAACGTGGTCGACGTGATTGGGCGCTTCCTGAACATGGGAGTCGAGCCCTATAACTTTGTTTCGGCTTTGAACTGCATTCTGGCGCAACGGCTGGTGCGGTTGATTTGCGAGTCGTGCCGCACCGAGGTGCATTATGCGCCCGACGTTCTGGAAGCCAGCGGGCTCGATCCCGCGCAGTGGGGCAAGGTTCCGCTATATGAAGGGCCGGGGTGCATTGAGTGCGCGGGTACGGGATTCCGTGGGCGAACCGCGATTCACGAGTTGCTGGATTTAAGCGATCGCGTGCGCGAGATGATTCTGGCTAAGAAGCCGACGTCGGAGATCCGTCGCGCGGCTCGCGACGAGGGCATGCGCTTCCTGCGCGAATCGGCACTGGACAAAGTACGCTTGGGGATGACCACGTTGAAAGAAATCAACAAGGTCACCTTCATCGAGGCCATGCGGTAAGGGAGTAGCCGCAGAACTATCGCGTCAGAAGTACCGCGGCAGGAATGTTGCGGCAGGAGTAGCGCCGCCGTCCCGGCGGCTGTCGTGGGGGCGGCCCGCCCGCACGTGCGAGAGCAAGATGCTCCCGCCACAGCCGGCAAGATGCCGGCGCTACGTTTCCTTGAGTGCTCTTACCGCTATTGAATTTATTGGTGATTCGAGTTCTGATTGATAGAAGTTTTTTTCAAGGGCGTGCCTGGGAATGAGTTCAACTTCAAACACACCAAAGCCTAAACTGGCGTGCGAAATCGCCGCGGACCGTGTGCTGGCCGGTCGACTCACCGACCATGGAGACGGCCTGGAAGCGTCGGCGGCGCGCGAACTGGCGCCGGGCAGCGTGGTCCCCGATCTGGTGGAGAACAATCTGCGCCAGCGGGGCGCAGTCCGCGCCGGGATCGAAGCGGCATTAGGCGGCGTTGCCGGACGCTCCAAAGATGTAATTGCGATCGTGCCCGATGCCGCTGTGCGCGTGATGCTGGTGGAATTCGATACTCTGCCCTCCGATCGCGACGAGGCGCTCGCGGTGGTGCGGTTTCGGCTGAAGAAGTCGCTGCCCTTTGACGTGGACAAGGCGAAGGTTTCCTACCACGCGCAGAAGGTGAACAATGAGTTGCGGGTGGTGGCGGCGGTGGCGATGGCGAGCGTGATCGAGGATTACGAGCGCGCATTTCGCGATGCAGGATTCGATCCCGGGGTCGTGCTGCCCTCCACGCTGGCGGCGCTCGGGGCCGCGGACGGCAAGCATCCGACGCTGGTGATCAAGGTGGACGCACATACCACCAGCATTGCGATCCTGAATGAAGATCAGTTGCAGCTGTTCCGCACGCTCGAAAATACGCGCGGCGTTACGATCACCGGCGAGCAACTGGCGGAGGAAGTCTATCCGTCAGTAGTATTTTTTCAGGACACCTACCGGCTGAACATCGAGCGAATTTATGTTGCGGGACTGCCGGAGTCAGGCGGCGCGGCTCCCGCGCTGCGCGCCCAGACCGGAGCCGAGGTGCAGGAACTGGTGGCTTCTTCACAACTGGGAGCGTCCGCGGGCGGTTCAGTGCCGCGCTGGCGAATGGCAGGGGTGGTGGGAGCACTAATTTCGTAAGAGCAGTGTTCAGTGGCCAGTCTTCGGCAGACCTACTGATCACTGACCACTAGCCGCTGTAATTAAACTATGCGTCTCGACATCAATCTCGCGAGCCAGCCCTACGAGGATGCGCGGCAGTTTTGGATACGCTGGGGCACGGCCGTGGGCGCAGTGGGGCTGCTCACGCTGGTGCTGCTTGCGGCTGATATCACGGGGTGGGTAAATGCCCGGCGGGATCGGGCGGCGATTGCGGAGAAACGTGCTCTGATTGCTGAGCGCGACCAACTCCGCGCTAACGCCGAAAGAATTCTCAACCTTCCGCAAAACCGAAGCACCCGGGATCAGTCGCAGTTTCTGAACGATTTGATCGAGCGCAAAGCGTTCTCCTGGACGCGGGTGTTGGAAAATCTGGAGAAGGTGATGCCGCCGCGAGTGCACCTGATCGCGATTAATCCGCAACTGGATGAGGACAATCAACTCGGGCTGAAAATGACGGTAGCGGGTGATTCGCGGGATCGGGCCATCGAACTGGCGCGCCGCATGGAGGAATCGCGCCGCTTCTCTCAGACCAATATCATTTCGGAGCGCACTGAAAAGCAGTCGAACAGCAGCGACACCGAACAGTTTGACATTGTTGCGTTCTACATTCCGGAACCGCTGGCCGCCGCGGCCGTAGAGTCAAAGACAGAAATGAAACCGAAGACGAACGTGAAATCGAAAACCCAGGCAAAACCGAAGACGGCAGCACCGAAAGGGGTGTTGCATTAATGCCGGACCTGCGGCGAACCCGGAAGAACTTGACGACCGCCCTCGCCATTATGGCGGGCGTGGATCTGCTGGCGGCGATCGTGTACTTTTCGCCGCTGGTGGGTTCGGCGCAAAACCGCCGAATGCAAATGAACCTGCTTCAGGCTGAGCTAACTACCAAAACGCGCCAGGTCGCGCCGCTCAAGGATCTTCCTCAGAAGGTCGTACTGGCCAGCCATCAGATCGCCGATTTCTATAAGACGCGCTTCCCTTCCCAGAACTCGCAGATTGTGACTGAGTTCGGCAAGGTCGCCGCCGCGAACGGTGTCGCTATCGAGCAGGTAAAATACAAGCCGAAGGAAACAGAAACGGGTGGGTTGGAACCGGAAGAGATAGAAGCGAGCCTCTCCGGCAACTATACCTCACTGGCGCGGTTCATCAATGCGCTGGAACGCGACGAGATGTTTTTCATCATCGACAGTGTAACCCTGGGCGGCCAACCGCAGGGTCCGGTTAAGTTGGGCATGAAGCTGGAGACGTATCTCAAGGCGGGAACGTAGTGCAACTAGGACTCGAAAATAAGAAGAAAACGACCTGGGCGGTCGCGCTCGCGGTGGTGGCGCTGCTGGCGGTGGCCTATGAGTTCATTCCGTTTTTTACGGACTCGCCCACGCCGGCTTCGAGCGCGCAGGCAGCGGCCCCCTTGGCCTCGCGCGTCCCGGCGCGTGCCGCGAAAAAGACTGGCAAGAAACCACGCGCGGAAAATCTTGATCCGACGCTCAAGCTGGATTTGCTGGCCATGAGCGAAAAGACTCAGTACGAAGGCACTGGAAGGAATATTTTTGTGTCGCAGGCGGAAGCGGTGGTCATTCCTCAACCCAAATCGCCCGCAGCGTCCGACGCGCCGCAGGGGCCCACATACCAGACACCTCCGCCTCCGCAGGCGCCCCCCATCCCGCTGAAATTTTATGGCTTCGCGAGCCGGCCTGGCGAACCGAAGAGGATATTTCTGAAGTTGGGCGAAGACGTATTCGTGGCGGGAGAAGGCGAGATCGTAGACCGGCGCTACAAAGTGATCCGCATTTCTCCCAACTCGGTTGAGATTCAGGACGTGGTGAACAGCGGTCCGCCGCAGACCATCCCGCTGACGCAGGGGTGAAGGGATTTAGTAATTGGGTAATTTAGTAATTGGGTAATCTGAAAACCTTGACGTGTTTTTCAAATTAAAAAATTACCCGATTGCCAAATTACAAAATTTCTTATGGCTTTGTATTCCCAGTTCCGGCGAAGCGGGCCTCGATGGGGTAAGGCTCGTGGCGAGCAGGGATGGGTCCTGCTGACGTTGCTTCTGGCAATGACCCTGCTGATTATCTTTGCCGCGGCGATCGTACCTTCGATTACATTCGACATCAAGCGCGATCGCGAGGAGGAAATGATTCATCGCGGCGTGCAGTATTCGCGGGCGATCCGCGCCTACTACAAGAAATTTGGCCGCTATCCCACGAAGCTGGAAGATCTCGAGAGCACCAACAGGATTCGGTTTCTGCGGAAACGCTACAAAGACCCCCTGAACTGTAAGAACGAGAAGTGCGAGGACTTCAAGCTGCTGCATTTCGGCGAAGTCCAGTTGACGCTCAGCGGAATTTCAGGCGGGACTATCCCCGGCGCGACTCCGGTCGGAACAACCGGCGGATTGAATGGGGGACCGGCTACTTCCGGGGCCTTCTCGCAACCTTCCACATTCGGAGGGAACAGCGGGTTTGGGGCGAATTCCAATTCGTTGTTCGGCCAGAGTCAGCCGACCGCTAGTAATCCGCAGCCGGGATCGCTGGCCTCATCGGATGCGGGAACGAATCCTTCAGGAACCGGGAACAGCAACTCCGGAAGCAATCAACTGGGTTCTGGCCAAATCATCGGTGGACCGATCGTGGGAGTTGCCAGCCTCAGCAAGGACCAGACGATCCGCGAGTTCAACCACAAGAACAAGTATAAGGACTGGGTATTTGTTTATGATCCGGCGCAAGATCGGGGATTCTTAATCAAAACGCCATACCAACCGCAACTGCAGGGATTCGGCCAGCAGGGTACGCCGAATCTCAACGGGCAGAGTGGCAATGGCAGCAGCAGCGCCTTCGGCACGGGCACATCGCCTTCGGGAACGCAAAACAATCCGACCACGCCAGCGAATGGAGGGTATGGGACGCCAAATCCGCCGAGCAATCCTCCTCCGCAGCAATAATTCCAGAACAGCCTATCGCCCAACAAAAAAGTGGCCTCATCGCGGAAGATGAGGCCATTTCACTTTCCAGAAATTTCTGTGAGCCGCTTACACGCTGAAGGAAGATCCGCAGCCGCAGGTGCTTTTCACATTCGGGTTTTCGAACTTGAAGCCTGCGCCTTCCAGCGTCTCGACGTAGTCGACGATGCATCCATTGAGATACATCACCGAAGTGGCATCGACGAACACCTTGAGTCCGTCCATGTCGAAGGTCTTGTCCATCATTCCCGCTCCGTTTTCAAACTGCATCGAGTAGGAGAAGCCGGAGCATCCGCCACCAACCACTCCGATCCGCAAGCCGGCGGGAACAGGGTTTTGCTGGCCCATGATCTCTTTCACCTTGGCGACAGCGTTGCTGGTAAGACTAACGGGCGGAGTCTTCTTAGTAACTTCAGGGATGGTTGTGGTGGCCATTCGTATCTCCTTGGCTTTAAAGCTGTTTGATTATAACAGATGTCGTTTCCGCCAGAAGCATCACTCCTGTGGAAACTGTCTGCTAGTTGGATGCGGCCCGCAGTCGGGAAGTCGCATTCTTCCCAATTCCGTAACAGGTTTCGAACAAGGGATTTCTTCGACGCCAAGGCTTGCCAACGGGGCTATAATCATTTCGATTAGGGCTTCCCCGGAACTGGATGCGGGTTCTGCGCGCCCCCGCTCACGAAGTGGAAAGCCGCTGCACTTGGGTTGGACCCTGCCGAGGTGGCTTATGACGCTGACTGTAGTGGCGGTTGTATTTGGAATTTTCGCCGTTGGTCTGATCGTCCTCCTGATTTACAAGAGCACTCTCACCATGCACGAGGACGATCAGTTGTTTCTGGATGACCACAATTCGCACATGCAGGAAGAGCAGACGGAACTGTTGACTAAGGTCAACAAGCTTGTCCTTCCGGTGCGAGTGTTCAGCATCGGTTCCGGAATATTTCTGCTGGTGCTTGTAGCGATGCTGATTTACCAAAAGCTGAACGAAGTCCAATAGCGTCGTTTACGAGCAGTCGCGCCGTGCAACCGGCCTCATGCAGGGCCGCTGCGAGGCAACTAGAATCGCTCCGCATCGTCGAACGTTCCTGTTCGCGTAGCAGCGCACGGGTGCCAGGTTCGTGTTCTTACGGAGTGCTGGTTGGTCTGAGCCCATGGCGCATCCACAACGCTTCGTCAAGGTCGGCGTCGGAAGGCGCGCGCTTCCCCAGCGCTATCAAACGAAGTAAACTATATTCCCGAGATTGCGAAAGTGGCGGAATTGGCAGACGCACCAGACTTAGGAACCAAAGCCGTCACTTTCCAAATTGCTGAACCTGTTGAGTTTATTGGCGCTTAGCAACATTCCTGCGTGGGGTTCTGTGTAGTCCTGTAGGGTGCCATTCGGGCCCGATGGGCAGAGTTTGGGCAGAAATCCCCCCTACTTCTTTTCGCCCTTGCTGCTGCGGGCTAGCGCCGTTTCTGCGCCGAGTTTAGCCAGTGCAAGCACGTAGCTAGAACGCGTGATTGGAGCACCAGGCCACAGGTGCATCGCGGCTTTGTGCAGTAAGGCCGCATCTTCCGGGCTCATCTTTACAGATACCGCCAGCGTTCGCTTCCCTGTCATGCGTCCCATGGTCCGCCGTGGAACCCTTCGTGAGCAAGGATTCTAACAGTTCTCTTGTGCCTAATATATCTAAGGTGTACTATTCCAGCCGTCCGCTTTTTTAGCAAATTCCCCCAGTCGCAAAACGGGCTGGGTAGGTGTTCACGCACCCGCCCAGCCCCTTCACCAGAGGAAAACATAGGAGGTTTCCCAATGGCTGCTAGAGATATAGCACAAGCGTTAACCACAATCACCGACGATTCGCCCTACATTGCCCAAGCACTAGCCCAACTCGGTTTTGCCGACTTTCTGGATCTCACGACGCACGATCAGCGCCGCGTGCTGGTGATGGCTGCATGCTTCAAGTTGAGAGACACCCGCGAGACCTGGGAATCGTAGGGAGTGCGGGATCACTTTATCGGAAGCGATAAACAGATGGGAAAGATGGGAAATGGCGTGCTTGAGTATCTGCAAGCGGCTGCATTGCAGGAGCGCAACCCACACCGGCGCGCTGATTACCAAATCGCCGCCCGGATCGTCGACCACTGCCAAAAGGGCGATGCCGTGGAATGTTCTCCCCACGTGCTCGCGACGTATGAAGTCCTCGGCTGGCATCCGGACAAAGTTTGGTCCCAGATCGTCAAACACCGCAAAGCCGTTCTCCGCGATGAGTACGACTACTGGTACGACGCTGCGGGGAATCCGAGAAATTCGATTTCAGATTATGACCCTGTCCGCGTTCCCAAGAAACCACCAGCAAAAGCCGTGCCGCGCTTTATCCCCGCGAAGCGCCAAGCAAGCGTATAATTCGCGGCGCTATGAAAACCGCCGCTTGCTTCGTCCTTCTCGTCATGCTCGCGGGCTGTACTGCCATCGGCGTTCCATCTAGGCCCGATTGCGGTCCAGATGAGGTACGAGCCGATCTCGGCACTGCCTGCGACAGCAACGGAGACAACTGTCACTGGGAGCCGATTTGCATGGAAAAGGCTGAAATCTCCCCCAAGGTCCGCTAACATTTGCGGAACGTATTCGCACCGAACTGGTGTTTTTGAAGGGAGAGAGATTTAATGCTTGAAATTATTCGGTCAGAAATTCGCGGGCAACCAAATTGCGGCATCTGCGGCAAGAGAATGGACGCTCATTCTCTTGAGGAAGATTTAATTTGCGGCTTGGCGGAACAGCGGGAGCGCGAAATCTCCCGCTGTCCTGTTTGCAATAGGACAGTGGCGGAGCATTCATACGAAGAGATGCACGCTTGCGCTGTCAAGGATAGGGACCAACGAGGGAAAGGCTGGGAACCTTGAGGAGAGGTCTCAGCCTTTTTTCATGCAGAGCCTCTCCCATCGACCGCCAGTGCAGAGAGCTATTTGTAGCTCATCTT
>Ga0070706_100006971_pt1 | contig 10658 bp, 11 predicted proteins | sample KBSK5501metaG_FD_65476 | JGI IMG/M metagenome (GOLD analysis project Ga0070706, IMG submission 65476) | Corn, switchgrass and miscanthus rhizosphere microbial communities from Kellogg Biological Station, Michigan, USA - KBS K5-50-1 metaG | ecosystem: Host-associated > Plants > Roots >...
GCGAGATTGCCAGTTTCGATGGCGTGCACGCCTCGCTGGATGAGCTCTTCGGCGCTACCCCGCATTTCGCAGCTCCCCGCCCGGGGCACTCCCATCGACATTGCTTTCCGATTTCTCCGCGTTCATCTCGTTAATCTTGCGATGCAACGTGCGGCGGCTGATTCCCAGCTTTTTGGCCGCGGCCGTGACGTTGCCGCGCGTTGATGCCAAAGCTTGAAGGACCAGCTTTCGCTCGGTTTCGTGAAGATCGAGGGGATTCACTTTTTCACCGAAGGCTGTGGCGGGGGAAATTCCGCGGGGCAAAGGGGCGTTGGCCGTTTGTCGGACCGACATGGGCAAGTCGCGCAACGTGATCTTTGGCCCAGTTGCCATAACCACCCCATGCTCGATGGCGGTGCGCAGCTCTCGAACGTTGCCCGGCCAGTCATAGGTAAGAAGCGCATTCATGGCATCGGCCGTGACTTCGAGCAGCGGTTTATCGTTTGCTTTGCAGAAGTGCCGCAAAAAGCCGCGAACCAGCAGCGGAATATCTTCCTTTCGATCCCGCAGGGGCGGCATCGTAATCCGCACCACATTCAAGCGGAAAAACAAATCGTCTCTGAATTTCCCTTCTTGCACAAGTTTCTCCAGGTTCTTGTTTGTGGCGGTAATCAAACGCACATCAGCATGCAATGTTTGATTGCCACCAACGCGTTCGAAGGCGCGCTCCTCGCCCATGACACGCAGCAGTTTTACCTGGGTGCTGGGATCGATTTCGCCGACTTCATCGAGAAAAAGCGTCCCGCCGTTGGCCTGCTCGAATCTTCCAATGCGCCGCTCACTAGCGCCGGTGAAGGCCCCCTTCTCGTGGCCAAACAATTCGCTCTCGAGCAACTGAGGGGACAGCGCGGCGCAATGCACGACGATAAATTTGGCTTTGTTGCGTCGGCTGAGGTTGTGAATGCCATGAGCAGCAAGCTCCTTGCCGGTCCCGCTCTCGCCCTCGATCAATACGTTGGCCGATGAGGGCGCAACCTGCTTGATTGTATCGAGCACTTCGTGCAAGGCCGCCGACTCGCCCCAGATATTTTCCAACCCGTATCTCTCCTCGACCTGTTCTCGTAGCGTGCGATTTTCCTGCTCGAGCCTACGGCTTTGCAACGCGCGCGCGATCAGCAGTTCGACTTTGTCGAGGTTGAGCGGCTTGGTCACGAAATCATAGGCGCCGCGTTTCATCGCTTCGACCGCGGTATCGACCGATCCGTAGGCTGTCATCATGATGCAGATTGGCGGACGCGGCATTTTGAGCGCGCGATCTATCAAAATCATTCCATCCTCGCTGCCCAGGCGCAGATCAGTTAAAAGGACATCGATATGCTCACGTTCGAGCACATCGATGGCACCGGCAATATCGGCCGCCACGTAGACGTCGTAATCATCTTCCAGCAAACGCCGTAGCCCGTCGCGGGTATGTTTCTCGTCGTCCACAATCAGGACGGTCGGTTGAATGGAATTCATTTCGCAGGCTAGGTTACGGCTGAGACATTTATTCTCACCCAATCGCTCAATCTCTCAATCGCTAACTAAGCGCCTGCGCCGACTTTCGAATCAATGCAGTGAGGGGCTCGGGCCAATGTCGGCAGATTCCCACGGATTTTAAGAGCAGCCGCCGATTAATTCGGTAAGGTTGAGCATGGCGCGGCCATTCCTCATCGCCGTATTACCGCTTATTTTCGCCGCTAAGGTTCATTTCGCCGCGGAGACTTCTACGGCAAGTGACGTTGGAAACGATTGGAAGATGGCTACCAATTCTCAGGAGGTTACGGTATACAGCCGGACACGCAGCGGATCTAAGCTCAAGGAATTCAAAGCAGTCGGTGAAATTGACGCGTCGAGCCGAGCCGTGCACGCGGTCATCGACGATCTCGACGGTTACCCGAGCTTCATCCCGTACGTAACCGAGTGTCGGCTGATCAGACGCGAAGGCGATTCCAGCCTCGTTACCTATCAGCATCTTTCGCCTAAAATTTGCCAGGACCGCGATTATACATTGCGCGTTTGGAAACAATCATGGCCGGTTGCCGACGGATTTGTTTATTCGAATCGGTGGGAGCCAGCTAACGAACTCGGGCCCGCCGAGAAAAAGGGGGTCGTTCGAGTCAAGATATGCGAAGGCAGTTGGTTGCTCGAGCCGGATGGAGCTACGAAAACCCGCGCCACGTATTCCGTCTACACCGATACGGGTGGCGCCGTCCCAGTTTTCATCGCGAATCGTGTCAGCCAGATCGGAATTGGGCGGCTCTTCGCTGCCGTGCGCAAGCAGGTGAAAGATCCAAAGTACGATGCGGGCGCGCGATAATCCCGACTTCGCTCGATAGGAAAAGCGTTAATCAAGTGGCACCTCGATCGCGCGCTCGCTGCCGGCCTTCTCTCATTCCGAGCGGAGCGCGGAATCTCGCAATCGAAGCGATCGTTACTCTGTCTAAAATAGCGTGATTAATGGCCTTTGAGGGATCCTTCTACCGCAACGGCGGGATCAGGATGACACCGTAAAGGATACGTGCCGTTCTCGGAGAGTTAACCGCGTAATCAGCTCCTCGTTGTCATTCCGAGCGAAGCGCGGAGCTACGCTCCTAATTATATTGCATTACCGGTGACCAATGGATTCACCCAAGTCCGCAGGTTCATTCAGATTTCGGAAGAATATTTCCTCCTCGTTCGCGACATGAATGACCTTTAATTTGCCGGCTGCGACGAGTTTTGTCGTCACTGCTTGTAACGAGAAATCAGTCCCCGAAAGCGCCGCGACCAGATCTGGGTGGACCTGGACCGGGTAAATGGCGGCCAACGGCTCCGCCCGATTTTCGATCATTGGGAGCGCGCCGCAGCCGGGCTGAATATTATGAGACAATGAGCGCAAGAACTTTTCGTTCATAAATGGCATATCGATGGCCAGAACTATCAAATGACTGCTGCGGATCTCTGCCAGCGATGCGCAGAGACCGCCTAGCGGACCGCGCGATGGAGAGTTGTCGGGCACGAATCGCACATCCAGCGGGCGCCAGGTCGGGTCCGCTTGTGCCGATACAAGAATCTCCTGCGGCTCCAAGCTTCGCAGAAGATCGAGTTGAGTTTGCCAGAGCGGTTTTCCGCGAAAGATAATGGCGGCCTTATCCTGACCCATGCGCCGCGATTTGCCGCCGGCGAGTAAAACTGCGCTGAGCTTGATTGAAGAGCGATGATGCTTCGCGATCACTTGGTCCGCCTATCCCCTTCACGATGGAGAGAGGATTGCATGCCACGCCGAAGTGTTGCGTAGACGGAGGTGAGGAGATTCACATCAGGCGATGCTGCGGTGGCCACCCCTCACCCTACCCTCTCCCTTGAAGAGGGAGAGGCCAAATCCGGAAGGTCAGGCGCGCTGGTTTCAGCCACCCGCGAGGTCGACCGCAGTTCACCGTCGCTGAGGATTTTCGCGCGTAAACCGCCGCGACCCTTGAGGAATTTTTCTGCACCAGGCGCAATGGCGCGGTCCATCCAGTAACATGGTCGACATTCTCCGCTGCCGTGGAAGCGAACACCTTGCACTTCGAAATCTTGTCCGATCAACTGGTTAAGATCGACATGCCGAGTGATTACATTGCGCCGCACCAAAGCGGGCGAGCCATCTCGAAGCTGAAGCGCATCGCACAATTGATCGAAAATCTCCAAGGCAAAAAACGTGATCTGTCCTTTGTAATCCTCTTGATAATCGAAGAAGCGATCGCCGCGAATGCCATGCCCGGCTGCGCATTCGATCAATTGGACCTCGGTGATAGGATATTCATCCGGTTCGCGCCCATGGTGGCCAAAAAAGTTATGGCCAGGCGAAATGTAAAGATGACAGATTTCCAACGCGACAATGCTATCATCGCCGAGCCGACGATGCCAGCGGCGCGTGGGAGCTTTTGTTTAGATGAAAAGAAAGAGTGATGGGGTTGATTCGGGCCCGATTATCCGGCGAAAGCAGGATGGGTCGCTCGAATTCCAGCACGATGCTCTCACCATTGAAGAGCCGCTTGAAATCCGTCTCGGCCGAAAAATTCTGGCCACGACCATGCGAACGCCCGGCCACGACGAAGAGCTCGCCGCCGGTTTTCTGGTTTCAGAAGGAATTGTTCGAGAGCCCGATCAGATCGAGAAAATCACACGCGCCGATGACAACATCGTCGCTGTCGAATTAATCGGTGGATTGAAACCGAAACTGAGTTCAGCCCGGCGTTTCGGCACGATTTCAACGAGCTGCGGGATTTGCGGCAAAAATAGCATAGCTGACATTCGGCAAAATTTCCCAGAAATCGCCGCGGGAAAGAATGTGCGGATCGAAATCAAGACGCTGCTTTCGCTGCCGTTGCTCTTGCAAAAACAGCAGGGGGACTTTGCACGCACTGGCGGAATTCACGCCGCCGGCATCTTCGATTTAAATGGGCGACCAAAGGTTGTTCGCGAAGATATTGGCCGGCATAATGCCGTCGACAAGGTGATCGGGCGCGCTTTTCTTGATCGACTTTTGCCGCTTGATAAGCATCTGCTTCTCGTTAGCGGCCGGGCTTCATTCGAGATCGTGCAGAAAGCGCTCGCCGCCGGTCTACCAATAGTTGCGGCCGTTTCAGCGCCTTCAACTCTGGCCGTGATTTTTTCCCGTGAAAGCAATCAGACGCTGATCGGTTTTCTTCGGCCACCGTCGTTCAATATCTATTCACATGTCGAGCGGGTGAAATTGAACTCCGATTAGCAGAGGCCATGGTCAGCGACCGCGGCTACAGCATCAGCGTCTCGATCTCGCCCGCGTATTTCCATTCGTCTGCCGAAGAAACGAGGCCGGCACGCACAGGATTTTCATAAACGTAATCCCATTTTTGCGAATAGCTTTCACTCGAGCGCAGGACGTGGTCGAAAAATTCGCGTTGCCAAAGCGCAGCTGTAGGTGCGGTCGTTGACCGCGGCCGATTTAACTCCCTTATCTTGTGACTGGTCCAACTTTTCCAGATTCCGACAAATTTTGGCAAAGTCTTCCCATCGTATTCGCGTCTGCAAAAGAAATGTACGTGATCAGGCATAATGACGTAGCGGCCTACGAGCCAGCCGTGTCGATCTTGGGCCGCGCTCCATTCCTGGATCAGAATCTCGGCTACTTTACTCTGTGCGAGAACAGGCCGGCGGTCTTTCGTGCATGTCGTCACGAAGTACATTGGCGCATCGATCCAAACACGTTCCAATCGTCGTAGATGGCCATGCATCCCGCGTTGTTGTAGCCGAGCTCGTTGAGCTTGGCCAGCTTGAAGACCGCGGTCAGCGACCGCGGCTACAGCTGAATTTGCCTCATTTCCGTTGGGATTCTCCAGCTTCCAACATGCGCACGCGCTGGTCCATATAAGGGAGGCGAATCGTCAGCGTTAGGCCTTTGCCTTCGTGGCTTTGGATCGACAATTCGCCGCCATGTTCTCTTACAATCCGGCGCACAATCAACAGACCCAGACCGGTGCCGGATGTTTTTGTAGTGAAATACGGTTCGAAAACCTGGCTTAAGTTTTGCGCCGAAATTCCGCCGCCCGTGTCGATGAAACTGATAAGGACATGACTGCCATCCATGTCGGTGCGAATACGGAGAATCCCCCGGCGCCTCATCGCTTCGAGACTGTTTTTAATGACGTTGTAGAATGCTTGCTTGATTTGATCGCGATCGAGCTGGAGTAGCGGCAGATCGGGGCGCAGCTCTTGTTCGACAACAATGTCGCGGTCCTGAATCTCGGGCGCGAAGAAGCGAACGGTTTCATCCACAATGGTGTTTACATTCTCCGGCCGCAGCTGGGGCTTGGTCGGACGGATGGCGCGGAGGAATTGCGTAATGATGGAATCGAGTCGGCCGATCTCGGCCCGTGCTATCTCGACGGATTCTTGCAGCTCCGGTTGCGATGGCCCTTCTAACTCGCGGACGTTACGGTCGATCAACTGCAAATGAATGTTGAGCGAGTTCAGAGGGTTGCCGATTTCGTGCGCCACGCCGGCGGCAAGTAATGTGAGCGCGTTTAGTTTTTCCGACTCGAGCGTTTGCTGCGCGGAGCGCCGGCTCTCCGTAATGTCGCGCAAAATGATGGCATGACCGACCCGCTCGCTCGGGCTGTAGCTCACGTTGCCGGCCTCGGCCGTAGTTCCGTCAGCTCCGCCCTGCTTTCGGTGGCCGGGGTCAGCGACCCCAGCTACAGTTTCCTCCTCACGTCGTTCGATGATGAGTGGGACGATGTAAAAATTGATGAAACGATTTGCCGGATAGAAGATTTCCAGGTCGCGGCTGATCGGACCGTCGCTTTGCGTCAGGGCTTGCCAATCAAGACCGCGCACGCGCTCATCCAGCCGCTTTCCGATGGAATCGGCGCCTTCCATTCCGAATAATTCACAGGCGGCATCGTTCAGATAGGTGATGCGCCCCCTCAAATCGGTGACGATGATGCCTTCCTGGATGGCGTTAAAAACTGTTTCGAGAAACCCTTTTTCCTGGGCCAGGCGCAAAAAATAATTCTGCACCTCCTCCGGATCGATCCGTCCGAGGCGGCCGATAAGCTTTTCGAGGAAGCCCGCTTTCATCGTCCGTCGCAACTGTAGCGGCGGTTTATGACCGTCGCACAACTTGTCTTGGCGCGACAAGAAGTTCGTCGCTCTTGCGATGACAGCGACGATGCCGTCAGCAGCAACAACCAAGGGGCGAACAGAAAAATGTGGGAGCGGCCTTAGTGCCGCGATTATCGGGACGCCTCGACAGAGCGAGGGGGCTACAGATCAGCGCTCTTCTACCGGCTCTGGCTGGGGCTGGCCTGTTTCTTTCTCCGCGCGTTCTTTCAGTGCCGCTTTGCGCGAAAGTTTTACGCGGCCTTTGTCGTCGATGCCGATGCATTTGACCCAAATGACATCGCCGACTTTGGCCACGTCTTCTGTTCGTTTGACCCGAAAATCGGCCAGCTCGGAAATGTGCACGAGCCCGTCCCTGCCGGGAAAAACTTCAACAAACGCGCCGAATTCTTTCACCGAAACGACCCGTCCCTGATAGGTCTGGCCAATCTCGATCTCGCGCGTCATCCCCCCGATGATTTCTTTCGCGCGCGCCATGCTTTCGGGGCTCGTGGCGTAAATATGCACCGAACCGTCGTCGTCGATATTAATCTCGGCGCCAGTTTCGGCCACAATGCCCTTGATGGTTTTGCCGCCCGGTCCAATGAGCGCGCCGATTTTCTCGGGATTGATTTTGATCGTCTCGATACGGGGCGCGTATTTCGACAATTCCGCCCGCGGTTTGTCGATGGCGCTGCGCATAATTTGCAAAATTTTTGTGCGTGCGTCTTTGGCGCGAGAAATTGCTTCGGCCATGATCTTCTGACTCACGCCAGGTAATTTTAGATCGAGCTGAAACCCAGTGACACCGGCATCGGTCCCACAAAGTTTGAAATCCATGTCGCCGAAATGATCCTCCGATCCGATGATATCGGTGAGAATTTCGTAGCGTTTTACTTCTCCATCGTCACCGGCCTCGGTTACCAACCCGACGGAAATACCCGCGACTATGCCTTTGACGGGCACGCCTGCGTCCATGAGGGCAAGCATACCGCCGCAAACGCTGGCCATTGATGTCGATCCGTTTGATTCCATGATCTCGCTGGAGATGCGAATGGCATAGCGGAAATCGTTTTCGCTCGGGACAATTGGCTCGAGCGAGCGCTCCGCCAGCGCGCCGTGGCCAATCTCGCGGCGGCTCGCGCCGCCGGTGCGCCCCGTTTCACCCACGCTGAACGGCGGGAAATTGTAATGCAAAATGAAGCGCTTCGATTGTTCGCCGCCACCGTAGGCGTCGATCATTTGCGCTTCTTCGATCGGGGCGAGGGTAGCCAAAGCCAGCGCCTGCGTTTCACCGCGTTGAAAGATTGCGGAGCCATGGGCGCGCGGCAAAACGCCGACTTCGCAGCTGATTTCCCGCAAATCCTGATAACCGCGGCCATCCATCCGCTTCTGCTTTTCGAGAATACTGCGGCGAAATGCCTTCTTTTGCACGTAATCGAAAGCTTGATTGATGGCAAAGCTGTCCGTTTCGGGATGGGTCTGGAGGATCGCCTTCTTAACTTCTTCACGCAGTTCCTCCACCGCGCGCGCGCGCGCGACTTTACCAGGGGTGTAAAGAGCACCTTCGATCCGATCACCTGCCACCTGATAGGCAATTTCGAGCAACGGCGGATCCATGTGCAGCAGCGGCATCTCGCGTTTCGGTTTGCCGACCTGGGAGGCCAGCTCCTTTTGAATACGAATCATCTCGCGTGCATGAACGTGGGCGAATTCCAGCGCTTTCGTCAACTCGGCCTCGGGCACCTCATTGGCCGCGCCTTCGATCATGATGATGTCTTTTTCCGTGCCCACGTAAACCAGATCGAGGTCGCTTTGTTCGCGCTCGGTGTGTGTCGGATTGGCTACGAATTGCCCGTTCACGCGGCCGACCCGGACCGCGCCGATAGGACCGGCGAATGGAATATCGGAAACACAAAGCGCGGCGGACGCGCCGTTGATCGCCAGAATATCAGGATCATTTTCGCCATCGGCGCTGAGCAACAGGCTGATGACTTGTGTGTCGTAAAAATATCCTTGCGGAAAAAGTGGCCGCAGCGGCCGATCGATCATGCGTGAAGTGAGCGTTTCTTTTTCGGACGGGCGACCTTCCCGTTTGAAGTAACCACCGGGAAACTTTCCGACCGCGGCGGCTTTTTCGCGGTAATCGACCGTGAGTGGGAAAAAATCCTGGCCTTCTTTGATGGTGGTGGCGGAGACCGCACTGGCCATTACGATGGTATCGCCGCATGAAACGACGACGGCGCCGTCGGCGAGCTTGGCTATTTTGCCAGTCTCGATAGAGATGTGATTAGCCCCAATCTGGGCTGTGACCTTCTGTTGCATATAACTTTCCTGGATGTGTGAATTCCAGGCCGGGTCACCCTGACTGTAGGTTTTAACCCCGCAGTTGCGGGACTAAAACCTAGAATCCAAGGTGCCTTAGCGGCCTGGTTTTCTCGTTACTCTTTTGTTTTCGAATCGGCTTCCGCCCGGACGACGGACGCAAAAGATCGACATTGATCTGCGGGTTATTTCCGCAAATTCAACTTATCGATCAACTTCTTATAGCGGTCGGATTTCGACCGGCTCAAGTAGTCGAGCAAGCTCCGTCGCTGCGCGACCATTTTTAAGAGGCCGCGACGCGAGGAATGATCTTTGGCGTTGGTCTTGAGGTGCTCGGTCAACTGCGCGATCCGGCGCGTTAAAAGCGCGACTTGGACGTCAGCACTTCCCGTGTCCTTGTCGTGCAATTGGAACTCCTTAAGATCCACCGCTTCCGTGCTTTCTGCCATAAACGAAGCGCCACCATAGATGGAAGAGCCGGCCTTCGCAAGTGCCGGTACGGTCGACCAACTTTGGAGACCGCCTGCCCTCAGGCCGTTGGGGGCGAAATAACGGCCCGAGGGCAGGCCGTCTCCATGTTTATGAGAAGGCTTCTCAAAAAGGCAGCGGCAAACGATCTGGCGGAACCCAATTTTCGCGGGCGGCGCTCGAAGCAATTAATTCCGGAGTGAAATGCGCCTCAACCGGGCGTCGGTTACCCCATTGGGCCACAATCTGATTAATTCGTTGCCAGAGCGCAATATCTAGGTTGTAGGTCGCAGCGACGTGTTCGAGTAATCGCATCCAAAATACCGTGAGTGTTTCGTGGTAGAGATTGGTGACGCCGTGGTGTGCGGCGAAGGCACGAATTTTCTCTCGCATCCGGGCAAGGGCTTCGTTCGGAGGCAGCTCCGCGAGGTAACTCAATGCCACCGCGACGTGGGCGACGTGGGTGAATTCGGATGCCGCAATGGTCGCAGTTTCGAACGCGAGAACCAAGGCTGCGACCTCGGCGTCATTGACAAAGTCTTTCGTTTTCATGTCCGTAATTCGCGAAGTTGCCACCCAAGCGGCGGGGCTTGGGGCATTTCAAGGAGCGGCGGTTTTTAACCGCCGACTACAAACACGGCGCTCTGGAGAACGTCGCTCCTTGGTTTGCAGCGTCACTCCATGAAAGACAAGCGTTATCCGGGGTTTAACTTGCCCCAGATGAAGAGCAGGATGAGCGCGCCGATGATCGACATGATGAAACCTGCGGCATGAAATGAAGAGCCGGGCTCGGGTTTGGAGAAGAGCCGCGCGATCAATCCGCCAATGATGGAGCCGCCAATACCGAGGAGGGTGGTGGCAATAAAACCGAGGTGCTGCATGCCCGGCATGATCGCGCGGGCGATCAGACCGATGATAAAACCGACAATGATCGACCAGATGATGTGTAACATATATTTTTGGGTTAGGGGCGGAGGCTATCAGGGTGGCCAATCGGAAAGCGAGGCTTTTCGATCTTCGGTAGCTAGAAACCGGGTCGCGTGCGCAGGCGGTCAGGAGCGCCTGAACCATTTCCGCAGCAGCCCTTTCAAGGGAACCTCTTCGCCCGATTGCTCGCGCTCCGGCCTGGGTTTGTGGGCAATGTGCAGTCCGCTCGAAATCAGCGCGCGCCGGTATTGCTGGAGCGTTGCTTTCCACGAAAACTTCTGCGCCTGGCGAACGCCGCGCTCGATCAGTTCCGC
>Ga0070706_100006974_pt1 | contig 10656 bp, 6 predicted proteins | sample KBSK5501metaG_FD_65476 | JGI IMG/M metagenome (GOLD analysis project Ga0070706, IMG submission 65476) | Corn, switchgrass and miscanthus rhizosphere microbial communities from Kellogg Biological Station, Michigan, USA - KBS K5-50-1 metaG | ecosystem: Host-associated > Plants > Roots >...
CACGACGTGTCGGTGAACGCCGTCGTACTCGAGATGTCGGTGCCGAGTGACTTCGCTCCCGGCGTCGCCCAGTTGGCAGTCGTGGTGCGCGGGATCCACTTAGCGGTCGTGTCCCATGCGTTCTTGACGTAGTACGCCTTGAGACTGTGGCCGCCCGCAAAGTCTTCGAACGTCAGCGCCACACTCGCAGAGGTGACCGTGGATCCGGCCGGCAATGAGATGTTGTCGAAGCGGATCAGTGCCTCCGCTTCGTAGTTACTCACCGTGTTGATCATGATGAGCGTGTTCGTGCCGGTGAAGTCGTTGCCTCCGTTGCCACCGCCACTACTCGTGATGAGGCCATCGACCGTGCTGGAATAGCCGCCGACACCGGACTGGTACGTCACGGTGTCGGCAGAGTCCTGCGCACTATAGTGAGGCTCCCTAGGTGCATCGCACCCCGTTAGCGATTTGAGGACAAACGTGAGTGAGGCGAGCTTCGCCGCCCAAGGCCATGTTCTCGACACCGATACCTCCCAACTAGGTTGTGAATCGGCGTGGAGCAAGGACCGTACACACGCACGTGGTTGCGCGTGCGCGCGCTTCCGCTTCGAACAATCCGCGATGCCTTTGCATGGAATGATCGGGAGCGAGACGGCGCTCTGTTGTTGCGGGAGCGCTTAGCCAGCTAACGAGGTGTCCGAAATCCGGACCGCCGCAGTACGCGGTGCATCGAGCAATGTCGGAGTCGGCCGATCACGCGTAGCGCAACCAAAGGCGGTGCCGTACCAACAGGTGCAACATTTTGTGGCGGCCAGTTCGCCACGGTGTGCCGCGTCTGCGTAAGCGCCGAGGTCACACAACGCGATCGCGCAGCGCGATCGATTGGCGATCCACGGCGCAGCCGTTCAGCGAAATTTTTCGCGCGCTGTTCGATGGCACTGACAACACGACGCTCGCGGAGGCGGTCGCGCGTCGCCGCGCTCCCGCATGAGTCTTGCTGTCTCGGCTCGCATGAGACTCCTTACCAACAAGCCAAGCTCGCAATTCACTGGCGGCGGGATTCGTCTCGTCGTCGCACTCGGCGCACCCCGGAGAGTTCTCCGGTTGGCGTTGTTTCGTTTGACACCGCTGGTCGCGGTGCTGGCCCTCGGTTGCGATCAGGCCGAGACGTCGGTGGCGCACGCAGAACAGGCGTTGGGGGATTGCGTCACGGCGACCCAGAATCAGACGCAGGCCACCTCGATTGCTACGCAGGCGGGCGTGTTCGAAGCTTCTTGGGATGTGACACCCGCTTCGGGCGCCGACTCGGGCGTGGGGTTGTCATCGCTGACCAATCCCTCGGGTTGGACCAGCATGGCCACCATCATTCGTTTCTCCGGTGGCGTGATTGATGTACGAGATTTCGATGTGTACCGCGCCGACGTGGTGATGAACTGGACTGCCGGGAGCACCTACAAGGTTCGCACCATCGTCGATGTTCCAGCGAACACCTATTCGGTCTTCGTAAAGGGGCCGACCGGTAACGAGCAGACGCTCGCAACCAATTATCGGTTTCGGTCCGAGCAGTCCGGTGCCACCCAGCTCGTGACATCGGTGGTCAATACCGGTGCGACCGGATCGATCACGGCATGTGGGCTCGCGGTTTCCTCGTGCGTCACGGCCGCTGCCGGCGCCACCATCAACACAGCCTTCGCGTCGCAGAGCGGATCGTTCTCCGCGAGTTGGGACATGACCCCGCTGAGCAATCCGATCGACGCGGCGGTGGCATTGGCGCCTTCCACCACTGCTTCGGCCTGGGAAGACCTGGCGACGATCGTTCGCTTTGCGACGACCCCGAGCAACCTCATCGATGCACGTAATGGAGGCAGCTACCAGAGTGCGGTCACCGTTCCCTGGATCGTCAACGGCAATTATCGCGTCCGACTTGCCGTCGACGTCAGCACGCACACGTATTCGATCTATGTCACCGCGCCTGGCGGTGCCGAGCAGACCCTTGGCTCGGGCTACGCGTTCCGCACCGAACAACAATCGGCGACGCAGCTGCAGAGCTGGGTGATCAAGTCATCTACTGGCTCGGCGCGCGCTTGCAATTTCCAGTACACGGGTTCGGGCAGCACGTATGACAGCACGGTGCTCGCCGATAACCCGGTGGCGTTCTGGGGAATGACCGGCGGTGGTAGCACTGAAGCGGATCTGAGTAACCACGGACGGACCGGGACCTACGTGGGTACGCCCACCGCGTCGACGATGCCCAACGGCGATACAGTCGTGGTCTTCAATGGGTCGACTCAATATCTGACTGTGCCGTCGCACGCTTCGCTTTCGATTCCCACGACTCACAAGTTGACCTGGGAGGCGTGGATTCGCCCGACCACCTTGCAGTTCCCCAACAGCCTGAATGGCTATATCGATTTCATGGGGAAGTGCGAGCACTACTCGTCCACCTGCGAGTGGGAAGCGCGCATGTACAACAGCACCAACCCCGACGGGCGTTGCAACCGGCTCTCTGCATACGTCTTCAACCCCGGGGCCGGGTTGGGAGCAGGCGCCGACTGGCAGCCCACCTGCAATCACCTCGTCGCCGGGCACTGGTATCACGTCGTGGCGGAGTACACGACGCTAGATTCGCAGAACTGTGCCGACACGACCCCTCCAGGGTCGATCGATATCTGGGTCAACGGCATCAAATGGAATCGCTCGGTTCATCATCCAACCGGCTGCATGAGCCAGTACAACATCACGCCCGTCGCCAACAACAGCAGCTTGCGAATTGCGACGATGGCCAATGACTCGTGGTTCCAAGGTGCGATCGGTAAGGTCGCGATCTACGACTACCTCCTGACGCAAAACCAGATCTCGGCGCACTATCAGACGATGACGGGCCAGGCGCCGAGCGGCTCTTGCGGCAATACCTGCACGCTCACCAATCCTTAGTGCGTCGATCTGCGCGCGACGACGTCGGCGTCGACCGCCGATCCGGCGAATCTTCCGCGCGACTGCCGCGTACGGTCACTTCGGCCGCGAGCTGCCGCAGCTGACCTGGGAGCAAACGCCGCGCAAGGACGAGCTACGCGAACGTGTCCAGGGCGGAAGCGCCAAAACGCGTCGCGTCCACGGCTCGCGTGGCAGCAAGGCACAGCGTTCCAATCCTGCTGTCGCGATCGATGGTAAGGGTGTGGCAGGAATGTAGCTGTTCACGTTTAACAGGCTTCTTTCCCATTGCTTGGGTCCGCACCCGTGAACTGCGGGCACGGCCCACGACCTGCAAACAGAGCGTCCAGCAAGACGGAGGATCCCCTCATGACGCTCGACGTGGTTTCCGCTGATTCCAAGCCCGTACTCGACGAGGTCCTGCGCGAGGAAGCTGACTTCGCGAACCAGGACTACGCACCGTACGCAGACAAACTAGATGTCGATCCGAGCATGTTCCGTCGGTACCAACTGCCGACGGATGTCTCCGATTGGCGCCAGATGTCAGCTCTACTGCTCGGCGACATTGCGGGCAAAGAGTTGCTCGATTTCGGCTGCGGCATGGGCGAGGAGTCGATTTACCTCGCGAAGCTCGGCGCGCGAGTCACGGGCATCGATATCTCGGAAGTCGGCGTCGCGAGTCTCAGAAAGCGCGCCGCACACAACGGTCTGGACGTGCGCGCGTTCGAGATGCGTGCCGACCCGACAAGCTTTGCCGATAACACATTCGACGTCGTGCACGGACTAGGCATCTTGCACCACGTCGGGATCGAAGCCGGCCTCGGCGAGGTTCGCCGCGTGCTCAAGCCCGGCGGCATCGGTGTGTTCCTCGAGCCAATGGGAAACAGCCGCGTCATCGAGAGCATCAAGACGTTCCTGATGAAGCACGCGCGGTTCCTCGGCAACTTCGATCACGTCACCGACCACGAGCACAATCTAACGTGGAAGGAGATCCACTCCGCCACGCGCCCGTTCTCGGAGACGACGCTGTACCCGTACCATTTGCTCTACCGGCTCAAACGGTTCTTCCCCAAGGCGCTACTGCCGGCCGTTCGGCGTATCGACGCGAGCGCGTTGATGCTCGTTCCGCCGCTCCGCCACTTTGCGGGCGGTGTCGCGATTCGCGTCCGTAAGTGAACCGGGCGCGCGGACCTCGGCAGGGCTAGGTGACGCCCTTGTACTTCAAGAACGCGGGCAGCGCGATGAACGCGTAGGAGAACACGAGGACTGCCACGATGACGATGTCGTGCAGCCTCATCCTGACGTCGAGCTCGGGAAGGCGGAATCGCACCGACGAGTACCACGCGCCGACCAGGCCGAAGAACAGCCAGATCACAGAGTGGTAAGCGAACGAGAGTGTGTTGATCTGGAATGCAATGCCGGCGAGGCCGGCGAGCAGCGCCATGCCCCAGGCCTGCGGCGCGGCGGTGCCCGGAATCTTCGAGAGCTCGCGCAGGCCGACGTATAGCGTCTTGAAGCACAAGTAGAGGATCGAGACGAACAGGAACATGCCGACGACGCCGAGCTCGGCGAGCGTGAGCACGTACGTGTTGTGCGCGGTTAGATAATGATGGTCGGTGAACAGGCGCGGCCCGACGCCAACGAACGGGTGGTGCTTCACCATGTCGAGACCCGCGGCCCACGCCTCGTAGCGCCCCATCGTCGATTCCTGGGCGGACGCGTCGCTGCGGCCGCCGAGCATGAGCAGCGGCACCGCCACTATCATGAGTGGAATGACCGCGCGGAACCCGAACCGCCGAAACACGTAAAGGCCGGGCACGAGCAGCGCCGCGATCAAGCCGCCGCGCGACTTCGTCATCCACACAGTCGCGAGCATGAGCACGACGCCGAGCACCATCAGGAGCGCACCGCCGCTCTGCCGCTTGCGGATCGCGAATGCGATCAACACGGCGATGCCGCATGCCGCGATCGTCAGCGCGACTTCGTTCGGATCGTGGAGCTCGCCGATGTAGCGCACGCGGCCGTCGATCGTGTACGTGTCGAACAAGCCGACTCGCTCGCAGCGATACTCGTAGCCTGGCTCCGCGTCGGGACCGAGGCACTGCAGATACGTCTCGCACGACCGGCCGTCGGGATGACCCTCGATGTCGCCGACCACTCCCTCGCCGCCGACGCACTGCTTCGCGGAGAACCCTTGATGTACGCACACGGCGGCGATGAACACGCAGGTCAGCGCGAGCACGCCCATCACGAACTGCATGGCGCGAAAGCGCTGGATGCCGTGCGCGATGGTGCCGTAGAGCGCGAACAAGATCGCCATCTCGAGCCCGGTGCGCGGCAACATCTCTGGCACGTTCGCGGCCATCGAGATCAGGCACCACGTAAAGAACGCGATCACCCAGCCGAGCGTGTTGACCGCTAGCGGCTGCAGGCGATGCAGCCTGATGTCGACGACGTAACCGAACACCGCGAGTGCGGCGCCGAGGTGAAGGAACGGGACCTTCTGCAGCAGCGGCCAGAATTCCTGCGGGCGCGCGAGGATGAAGATGATCAGTAGGCCAATGCCGGGCAGAGCGAACACGTTTGAGAAAACGTAGCACTCACCAAGATAGCGAGCGCCTCAACCCGTTGGACTCACGCAAGCCGAGCTGAGGCGCCAGAGCACATGAGCTAGATCGCTCGCTGTTAGTCGGGCAGCGTGTCGACTCCCGCGGACAGCGTGACGGTGTTCCCGCCATACGTTAGCGTGCCGCCGATCTCGTCGTGGTTGAACGCGATCGTCGCCGTCTGACCATTCGCGAGCTGCACGGTGACGGTCGCGTCGTCGGCCGCGGTCGCGCTTGCGACCGAGCCATCGATCGACAGCACGTGCAGGTAACGGCGGTCGCCACCGGGTTGCGCCGTGTCGAGCCGGAAGCCACCGCGGTACGCGCTCGAGCTCGCGAGGCTGTGCGCGACGCTCGACGCCGTCGCGGGCACCAGACGCTTGACGGTCATCGCGTGTGCACCGCTGATCGTCGCGGTCGCGCCCGTGATCGCCGGCGACACCGGCGTCGCGAGCTGCCACGTCTGCGTCGTGTCGGAACCGGTGACGACACGGTCGTAGACGACGACCGTGTTGGGCGCGAGGAACACCAGCTCGCGCTGCACCTTGCTGATCGAACCGTCGCCGCCGTACGCCGGCGTGACATCCGCCGCCGCATAGGTCCAGCCGTTGCCCGCGTGCATGCCGACCATTGTCGAATCAGTGTGAACCTTCTGCTTGATCGGCGCGCCAGCTCTGTCGATACGCACGAGGCTGTGCGAGCCGGTCTCTTGGATGATGCCGTTCGCCGAGTCGATCACGCCGTCGTAACCGAGCCAGCCGTCCTTGTAGATGAGGAACGAGCCCTGATCTTGATGCGCGTGATCTTCGGCGTAAGCGCCCGCGGAGAAGTTCACCCACGTCGCTGACTTGTCCCAACCCGAGCGCGCGTAGATCTGACCGATGCCCGACGCGTAGTAGTTCGGGTTCGCGCCCTCGAGCGTCGTCGCGGTGACCTCGGCGTCGTCGTACATGAAGTCGTAGACGAGCAGCTCGGCCCGCGCCATCTGCGCCAGCGTCGAGCCCGCCAGCAGTGCCTTCGCACGCGCCGACATCGGGTCGTGCGGATACATCTGGATCAGCTCCTGGAGGTACATGCGCTGGTAGTCGAAGAACATCGCTTTCATGTCGCGCGGCTGGTCGCCGGTCGGCGCGATCCGATCGAGCGTCGGCACCACGTGATGAATGAACCAGCGCAGCGATTGGCGCGCGTGCTTCGTCTTCGCTTGCAGCTTCTCGCCGGTCGTCGCGTACCACATGTCATAGAGGTTGAAGAGGCCGCGCATCGAAACGCCGTACGCGGTGCCTTCGAGGGAGCCACCGCCGCGCAACTTGTCATCGAACGCGGGCACGAGCTGGCCGAGCACCTTGGTGTCGCGGAACATCGTGATCCACTCGTCGCCCTTCGGATCCTCACCCTTCGTCGCGAGCCCGACGAGCATCGTCGCGCGTAAGAACGAGTAGTAGTAGTTATTCAGCGGATCGTTGACCGCCCAGCCGGTCCACGGCAGCGACTTCGCGCCCCACTTCGCCTGGGCCGGATGCCAGATGTTCCACACCGTCGTGTTCATGTACGAGACCCAGCGCGTCTTCTGCGCCGCGTTCACGGTGTCGAAGCACCAGTCGTAGACGAGCGCGACATCGCCGATCAGATCGCCGACATGCAAATAACTATTGGCCGCGGCCTCGGGCAGGGTGCCCGCCGCGATCTTCGCTTCTTCACCGGCGACGAACGCGTCGATCGTCGACACTGCCTTCGTGCAGTACTTCGCGTCGTGCGTGAGCTGGCCGAGCAGCGCGCCGTTCCAGGCCTTGAATTCATAGATGTCGCTGCCGTTCACCCAGCGGTCGACCGTCGAGCGGAAGCGCGACGCCGCTGAAGTGTTCGCAGCAAGCGCCGCCTCCAGCCGGGCGCGGTTCTTCTCGATGTAGATGCGCGGATGCTGCGTCGGGTAGGTCGGCAACACGTCGGCGCCCTCGTCGTCGACGTCCGCGCCGCCCGAGTTGTTGTCGGTGCCGGAGTAGTTGTCGCCACCGCTGCCCTGGTCGTCGTCCGAGCCCGGCTGGGTACCACCGCTGGTGCCGCAGGCAATCGCCAAAAGGCCTCCGAGAATCACCACCGCGAGAGAGTTGGTCGTTCGAGTCATTGGCGCTCGGCGTATCAAGCGAGCGCGATCGAGGCTTGTTCTTTTTTATCCCACAGCGCGGCACAGTTACGATGCTGCGCGATCCTCGGAGTGCGTTTTCTCGACGAGAAAACTGCTCTTTCGCCATTCGCGACGAGATCGCGATTACCGATCGTGCGCGGAGAAAAGCAAAATATATTTTCCTCACGCACGAACAAGCCTGACCGAAGGCATCGCGGATTTTGGGATGTTCTCCGACGGGAAAGCTCGGAACCGAGCGTTCGTTCTTGCGTTCCGATCGACCGCGCACGTAACGTCCGGCCCTCGATGTCGAGAGCTGGTCAGCGGAGCCGAACCCTTGCGCTCGTCGTCGTGCTCGAGCTGCTGTTCGGCGCCTATATCTGGTTCTCGAATTCGCCCGCGGCGGCGCAGCCCGCGACCGACACGCAAGCGGCGACAACACCCGCGCCGGCGGCCGCCGATGGACCGAAAGCCGTCGATGTCGTGACGAAGCCGGCCGCACTGCCGGCCCCGGACGCGGCCAAGAAGCCCGATTGCCGGAAGCCAGCAAAGAAGCCGACCGCAAAGAGGTCGTTTGGACAGATCGCAAAGGATGACCTGCTGCCGATCGGCATCCTGATCGTCGTCATCGCGGTCGTGCTTTGGCGGCTGCCGAAGGTCGCGCTCGGTCACACCAAGGCGTTCCGCCATCGCCGCCTGCTCAACTGGCTGCCGCTCGGTCTGACCTACTCCTTCCTCTATTTCGCGCGCTACAACATCAAGTCGTTCCAAGGCGTCGGGCTCTCCGAATCCGAGTACGGCACGGTGTTCGGCATCGGCTCCGCGGTCTACGGGCTCGCTTTCTTACTCAACGGCCCGCTCACCGATCGCTGGGGCGGCCGCGCGACGATCTTGATCGCAGCAGCCGGCGCCGGCGTCGCGAATCTATGGATGGGCTACATGGCGGCGACCGGCAACACGCTCGGCCTGTCGGTGCCGACCGCGTTCACGCTCGCGTTCGCGATGAACATGTACTTCCAGAGTTTCGGCGCGGTCTCGATCGTCAAGGTCAACGCCGCGTGGTTCCACCTGCGCGAGCGCGGCACGTTCGGCGGCATCTTCGGCATCCTGATCTCGCTCGGCCTCTACTTCGCGTTCGACGTGATCGGGCGCATCAAGGAGAACTTCTCGATCCAGTGGATCTTCCTGGTGCCGGCGATGATCCTGTTCGTGTTCTTCGTGCTGTCGTGGCTGTTCGTACGCAACGAGCCCGAGGACACCGGTCACCCGAACTTCGATCTCGGCGACGCAACGCAGGCCGACGACAAGCCGCGCGCGACCACGCTCGGCCAATGGCTGCGCGACATCGTCACCGTGCTCAAGAAGATGCTGTCACACCCGGTCATCCTCACGATCGCGATGATCGAGCTGTGCTCGGGCTTCTTGCGCCAAGCGATCCTGCAGTGGGGGCCAGACTTCGGCAAAGGCATCGGCATCAGCGACTCGTTCGTGTTCAAGAACTGGGGCATGGTGTCGTGCGTCGCGGGCATCACCGGCGGCATGTTCGCGGGCGCGATCAGCGATCACCTGTTCCAGTCGCGGCGCAGCCCGGTCTCCGGCGTGCTCTACGCGATCATGCTGACCGGCTCGATCATGATCCTCGTCTTGTTCGGTCAGCCGTACGCGATCGGTTGGTGCGTCGCGTTCATGTCGATGGCAATCATCGGCGTGCATGGCATGCTCACCGCAACCGCATCGGCGGACTTCGCCGGCAAGAAGAACACCGGCGTCGCGGTCGGCCTCATCGACGGCTTCGTCTATCTGGGCTCGACGGTCCAGTCATTCGTCTACGGCGCAACCCTGCCGGAGGCGAAGATTCGCGATGCGGCGGGCTGTCTCGTGCCCAATCCTGAAGCGGCCAAGATCGACAACTGGCACGTGTGGCCATATGCGATGATGCCGATCGCTCTCGTTGGCTTCTTGCTGACGCTCAGGATTTGGAATGCGAAACCTCGTAAAGACGCTGCTCCTCATTAGTCTCGTCGCCTGCTCGAAGGGCGAGTCCAAGACCGTCGACAAGAAAGGCTCCGCACAGCCCGCCGTCGGCGACAAGTCGGTCGCGATCTTCGTCGACGATCAGCAGGTCGGCAAGCTCGCGTTCGATCAGGTTAACCTGTGGCCGCGGCTCGACACCCTCGTGCCGGTATCGGCGCGCCGACTCGGCACCTGGCAGACCGTGACGCTCAAGGGCGCGAAGTCGGTCGACCTCCAACAGCCGTCGGCAGCGCACCCCGAGCTGGTGCCCGCGCTGTTCCCGAATGATGCCGGCGCGCCGTCGTTCGGCATGTTCGATCCGGTGGAGCTCGCGAAGCACGGCAAGCCCGCGCTGCGCGAGGACGCGATCCACGAGGTGCGCATCAAGCTCGCGACGGGTGGCGGCCGCGGCCAGAACGACACCGGCGAAGGCGGCGGCAAGGATCCGCGCACGATCGAGCTGACGATCAAGACCGCGGCGGGCGAGCAAGTCATCAAGGGCGAGACGCTGCTCGAGACGCAGCGCGAAGCGCAGCCGGGTGAGACGGGCGAAGGCAAAGGCTGGACGCTCACGTCGATCCTCGGCCACGCGGGCATCAAGACGTACGAGCGCCTGCTGCTCACCGGCGAAGGCGGCACGAACCTTACACTCGAGAAACAGGATCTCGATCCGAAGACGTCGGTTCCGTTCGTGAAACTCAACCGGCAGGGCTCGTTGCGCTTCCGCGTGTTCAAGAAGCAGGGCGACACGTGGCAGCCCGGCCAAGATCTGCGCGGGCTCGTGCGCGTAGAGATCTTGAAGTAGCTCGTCGAGCACGACCGCACGCAGGGAGGAACGCGCAGGCGCGATGCGCCTCCACGTCGCCGTACAACGCTCGATCTCCGCGAACCTTCGAGCGAGACCGATGGCGCGAGCGCTGCACTAATAGGTGCGGCGAAGGAGGAAATATGATCGAAGTTCGCTTTCATAAGCTCGCGCTCGTCCCATTCGCGACAGCG
>Ga0070706_100006976_pt1 | contig 10655 bp, 5 predicted proteins | sample KBSK5501metaG_FD_65476 | JGI IMG/M metagenome (GOLD analysis project Ga0070706, IMG submission 65476) | Corn, switchgrass and miscanthus rhizosphere microbial communities from Kellogg Biological Station, Michigan, USA - KBS K5-50-1 metaG | ecosystem: Host-associated > Plants > Roots >...
TTGCGCTCAATCGCAGTCAGTAGCCTCTCCAAACTATCGATGTCCATAGCCTCTTCGAGACAGTCCTTCACAGTTTGATCCACCAGCGGGTGCACGGGAATCTCGCGTTCACCGCCGCCAAGGTTTTCCTGGCAAGCTACTTGATCGGGAAATATTGCGGTCAACAGATCTTCCGCATCCATGCGTTGCAACTGGGCGGGGATCTTCTTGCCGCCACGCCGGCGCAAGACCGCCAACGAGCGCGTGACATTCCAGCGCCAGCGAATGTTCCACATCGGCGCGTCCAGAAGCGCCTGACACAAAAGCTGACGCACAGTTTTGGAGTTGAGGTAGTGAAAGACTTCATCGAGAGGAAAACTGTGGGTGGGCCCAAGCGAAAGCACCACCGCATCTTCTGTTGCCGCCGCTTGCAGCTCGAAATTGAACTTGCGGCAGAAACGCTTGCGAAGCGCCAGACCCCAGGCGCGATTGAGGCGGCTGCCAAATGGCGAATGCAGCACGAGCTGCATGCTGCCGCTATCGTCAAAGAAGCGTTCGAGGACCAGATTATCCTGCGAAGGCATAACGCCGAGCACCATTCTGGCGCCGGCGAGATATTCAACAATCTGTTCCGCCGCAGCGCGTGAAATGCCGACGTTGTTAGTCAGGTAGTCAATCGCCGGCTCGAGATTGATGGAAGGACCGGCTATGGGTTCTGCAGATTCAGCAGCTGGCAGATCGTCAACAACATCCACGTTTTCGTAGTTTGTAATGACCTCGATGCGGTTCGCTACTTCCTCACGCAGGCGGGAGACTGAAACCGAAAGTTCATGCGTGCGGGCGGGAGCTTCGCCCAACCAAAACGGAATCGAAGGCGGCTGACCGTGTGCGTCTTCGACGCGCACTTTCCCCTGTTCGACGCGCAACACACGCCACGAAGCGTTTCCCAGCTGAAAGATGTCGCCTTGCAAACTCTCAATCGCGAAGTCTTCGTTCACTGAACCAATCACTAGCTCGCTCGGTTCGAGTACGACAGCATAGTCTGCAGTGTCAGGAATAGCGCCACCGGAAGTTATTGCTGAAATCCGCGCGTTGCGGCGTCCGCGAATGCGCTGGTTAACGGCATCGTGGTGCAAGTAAGCGGAGCGCTTGCCGCGTTTGGTGGAGAAGCCTTCGGCGAGCATGCGAATGACGGAATCGAATTGCTCGCGGGTCAGATTGCGATAAGGATACGCCCGCCGGATCATCTCGAGGAGGGCGTCTTCGGTCCATTCCTCGGCGGCTGAAGCAGCAACGATCTGTTGCGCGAGAATGTCGAGCGGCAATTCCGGTAGTTCCAGGCGATCAAGTTCACCACGTCGCACCGAATCCACGATCGCCGCACACTCGACCAGTTCATCACGCGAAAGCGGGAAAATTCTTCCCTTCGGAAACCCTGCCACCGTATGGTTGGAGCGCCCAACGCGCTGCAAAAAGCTGGCTATGGAACGAGTGGAACCCAGTTGGCAAACCAAATTGACGTCGCCGATGTCGATGCCGAGTTCGAGCGAAGCGGTGGCGACAAGCGCACTCAATTCGCCTGCTTTCAACCTTTGCTCCGCCGCCAAACGCTGTTCCCGCGCGAGGCTGCCATGATGCGCGGCTATGTTTTCATCGCCGAGTCGTTCGCCGAGATGGCGCGAAACGCGTTCGGCTAAGCGCCGGGTGTTAACAAAGACGAGGGTGGTTTTGTGTTCACGGATTAATTGGGCCAGCCGGTCGTAAATCTCCTCCCAAACTTCGCCGGACATCACAGCCTGCAGCGGCGATTCCGGAAGTTCAATCCCGAGATCCAGCCTGCGCGTGTGACCGCTGTCGATGATGGTGCAGTTCGGCGTGTTGTCGGAATTGATGTTTGCATTGCCGACGAGGAAACGTGCGACTTCTTCAATAGGACGCTGCGTAGCCGACAAGCCAATGCGAATGAGTTTGGAATTTCTGATTGCGGATTGCGGATTGCGAATTTCGTCTGGCGCCAGTTGAGAATTATGTTGCTGAATCAAATGTTCCAGGCGTTCGATGGAGAGCGCGAGATGTGAGCCGCGCTTGTCGCCGACTACCGCATGGATCTCATCAACGATTAGCGTACGCGTAGTCTGCAGCATGCGGCGCCCGCCTTCGCTGGTCAGCAAGATGTACAACGATTCGGGAGTGGTTACGACAATATGAGGCGGGCGCTTGGTCATCGCAGTGCGCTCGCCAGCCGGCGTGTCACCGGTTCTGACAAATGTCCGGATATTGACCTCCGGTAAGCCAAGCGCGCGTAGTTCTTCCTGAATGCCGGCCAGTGGAATCTGCAGATTGCGTTGGATGTCGTTGCTGAGGGCTTTGAGCGGAGAAACGTAAACGACGTGAGTGGTATCGTCGAGCTTTCCTGCCACGCCCAGTCGCACCAGGTCATCGATGGCAGCCAGAAAAGCGGCGAGCGTTTTACCTGAACCGGTCGGCGCAGCGATCAAAGTGTTCCGCTGCTCCTTGATGGCCGGCCACGCCTGCGCTTGTGGCGGCGTTGCTGCAGGAAAGCTTTTCCCAAACCAGCGGGCAACCGCTGGATGAAATATTTCCAGGTTCATAGGGAGGAAAATTATAACTCAGATAATTGGAAATTGCACAAATGAAACACTGGCCTAGACGTGCATCGCCATACAAAATCAGAACTGGGAGCGATAGCGACCAGCCGAAGAGTCAACCGTCAAACCTTCGAAACTATAAGGACGCAGTTATTCTGCACATTTTGTTTAGTTGACTCCTGGCTGGTCGCTATCGCTCCCAGTTCTGATTTTGTGTGGCGACTGCTGAGTGCCTGGGGAATACAAAGGTTCATATTGCCGACTTAACATTTCGTATTCTGAATCTGTGGAATCTGCGTAATCTGCGGATAGAGTAACGAGGCCCCGCTGTCATTCAAACTGTTTTTTGAATTCCTCGAACTGCTGCTGCAACTTTCGCACTTCCATGGTCAAGGTCACCACTTCATGTTCGAGTTTTTCAAATCTTTCCGAATCGCCACTCTTTCGCCGGCCCGCTGACGATGATGTTTCAGCTTCGGCAAACGCTTCGATCTTCGGCTCTCCTGACAGCAGGTGAGCGAAGCGCGCCTCTTTCTGACCGGGCTGGCGCGGCAAACGTCTAACCAGTGGATCCGGCTCACGCGAAATCAATGAATTGAGAGTGGATTCAACTTCTTCCAGGCCGGAAAATTCATGCAATCGAAAGGCGCGGGTTGCGAGTTCGCCCGTGGTTTGCGGCCCTCGGAGCAGCAGGACACAAATCAAAGCTAACTCCGGTGCGCTCAAATGCATTACTTCGGGAAGCACATGCTTGTATTTCGGAACGCGGCTGGTGCTGCCGTAAAACACGTAAGCAAGGTTCTTCTCGCGCAAAGTTTCCAGCGCTTGTGCAACGGTGGTTTCGTCGTACGAAGTGACCGGCGTGCGATTGTTCTTTTGATTACAGGCCAGCGTCAGCGAGTTCAGGGTGAGCGGGTAGTATTCCGGTGTCGTCACCTGTTTCTCAACCAGCGACCCAAGCACTCGGGCTTCGACGTCAGACAATTCAGTGATCAAGATTTCTTTTCTCCAGACTTATTCGCCACGCAGGAATTCTTCGAAAATGTCCTTTAGTTCTGCCGGCTCCCGGTACTCGCGCACGGTTACTGCACTGCAGCCTGCAATCATGGCAGAGAGAGACCGGCCGTTGTCCGGTCGATACAAACAAAGCACGCGCTTACCCCATTCCGTCGCTCTGGCGATCTCATAGCCGACGCCCAGGCTGGGTGTTGTAACTTCAGCAACAAGGTAATCGGAAATCCTTAGCCACTCAAGATCGCGATCGTGAATCTTTTGATCGCCGATGTCCTGGCCGAGCACGCCGAGGTCCGAGTCGGCTACGTGTTCGGTGAGAACTTCACCGTGCTTACACAGCAGTCGGACAATCTCATGGTACAACGCGGCATCCTCGCGTCCACCGCGGATTGAGCCGGCGAAATAGATTTTCATTTATCAGCAAGTTTTGTGTAACTGGCTTTCAAGGACAAGCAGCTCTCTGCATCAGTCAGAATTGCTCCCAAACGATTCGGATCCCCTCCCACGAATGCAGCTCACCCCGCTGACGAGCGGTGACTATCTGAAAGCACCAGTACAACTTTAGCAGATGCCTTACATTCGCTTGCTCTTTGTCATGCATCAATTCAACTACGCTTGTGATTATTCCCTGTAACGCTTCAAGCGTATTCATGTCCGCAGTGTTTACAGTGGACAGTAACCCGGCCAGGAAATAAATCATTTGTCTGGTAGGGTTGGTTGACTCGCTCGCCCGGATTTCGGCCGATAGCTGGGCTGCGACTAAATCGTTGCGGTCGAGCGCAGCAATAGTCGGATCCAGACCTGTCATTTTGTTTTCGGCCAATTCTGCGTCCAATTTTAGAGCCAAACTCAACGCCAGAGCGCGCACAAGTTCACGTACCCGGCTGTGATCGTTCCGAGAATTATCACGTTCAGCTACAAGATCGCGGGAGAGTTCAATTAAGGGGATTAGCAATTGCCCGATATTGGTGTTCATGACGCTCGGAGTTTGGAGGAGAAATTGGTTGGCATCAGTGAACGCACCGATAAAATCAAGCGTCTCGGCATTCTCAGCCAACGGAACCCTGGAAAGATTAGTGAGCTGCCTTCTGATTTTGCTAATGTTCTCGGCTGATATTTCGCTTAGCTCAAACCAGCCGTCTCGTCCACACCAAGATGCTAATTCACTCTGTCGGGCGGGATACTCGTTGGCTTCGTCGACTGACGGCAAACGGAAAGTAACGCTGCCACCATGTCGCCGAGTGACCCATTGGCAAAAGGCAGCGGCGTCTTCAGCGCGAATGCCGCTCACTGCTTTCAGGGCGTCGCCCTTTTTAAACACAGCACCGCGCCAGTGGTCAGGAATACGCGCTCTTCCCTGTTTATCTGTGTCGTCACAGAAGAGTTGGTACTCGGCGCAGGTGATGTAATCCAAATCAATTTGCCGTTGCTCGTCGATTTGTTGGAGGGATTTGAGACGCTTAGTTAACTGTACTTCGGCGGCAAAGCGACGTCGGTGCAAATCAGAAGATTCGAGGTCCGCAATCACCCTGGTTTCAACGGCCTGACGCACGGTAAACTCGATTTCGCACTTCTCATCAAGGCATTCTGCGGCGAGTATTAGAGCTGGCAAGGCATCTGCATCCAAGCAAGCTTGGACCAACTCCGTGGCGTCACCTTGGGCAGCGTAGAGTCGTAGGGCTTCGTGCCACCAGCTATCGCCCACCATCTCAGCCCAGCGCTTGATGCGATGCTCTCTATGCCATTCGGATGCCGTGAGATACTCTTGAAAAGTTAAATGAGCAAAGCTCCAATGATCTATTTCACGCTCTAACACTAAGCCGCTGGTCGCCTGCAAATCGCTGAGAAAGACAGATGCCGCCTCGCCAACAATTCCCAGCCGCTTCAGTGGTGTCGCAATAATGGCGTTGGCGTCGCTTGTTCTAATATCACGAAGCTTCCGCTCCATCATTCTCGCGGCTAGGGGCCGAAGAGCTGCGAGTTTGTGTGCAGCTGTTAGAGTGTCTTGAATTCCTTTTGTCTGGCGCCAGCGTCCCAATAGAACTTCGCATATTTCGGCGTACAGTTCTACGCGAGTTTCTGGCAGCGCCCCGTGGTAGCGGTGGACCATTGCGAGCATAGTAAGTAGCAATGGGTTCACCGTTAGGGCGGTCAGAGGCGGTGAGAGGCGCAACCGTTGTAACAAGTCCGCCGCCTCTTTGGTGGCCCTGCCTCTCACGCCGGGATTAATATTACCGCCGGACGCCATGATTTCATTTGCCAAGTACCAATTCTCTATGAATTTCTGAACTTGCTGCGGGGTGAAGGGTTGCACCTCCAAAACGTTTGCCCGTTGCAGGGGCGCATCACGATAGCCTTGAGGACGTGCAGTGAGAACAAATCGAGACAGCGGGTAATTCTTAACTTGGTCGTCCACCCAACCTGCGATGGTCTGCCGTTGCTTCAACCCTGCGACCTCGTCTAGTCCATCCAACAATACCAGGCATTTGCCACGTTCTAGTTCTCGCTCAAACCAACCGGAAGGCGGGTTGAGACCCGCGAACCGCGAGCTCTCCGCAAAGTAATGGTGGAGCAGGTTACCAAGCGACGGCTGTTGCTCTGTAATGTGCTTGGTATGATCTCGAAGAAACAAGAGAATTGGCGTGGAACTCTTCAAGTTGAATTTTTTTTGACGGTTCGACGCCAGCGTCAATGCAATATGCTGCAAGAGAGTTGTTTTTCCCGATCCCGGCGGACCGATAATCGCAAGTGCCGGGTTTTTGAAGAAAGTGTCACTCCCGTAAGATATGTTGCCGATGGCGTCGAACGCTGTGCCTGGTTTCGAAGGGGCCGAGCGGAGAAAGTCCCAAATTGGCTTACTCGCTTGCTGCTCTTTCTGGGCGAGTAGATCGATGTTCAATTTTTGTGGGTTGCTTGGGTCAATGCGTAAATCGACAAAGATTTGTTCGAGGGGCAGGGTGTAAGTGTTTATTAGGCCAAGCCCCCGGACGTTGAAGATGCTGTAGTCATTGAGAACCTGCTTCTTGTAACGGGTGCGGAACCCAGGACCAAACTTGGTGATGGTATTTATTACCCAATCTGCACTGTATTGAACTGCCCGATCTTCCAATTTCAGCCAGACTTTTTTCCCGAAGGCGAGACCAAATATGATTGCTTCGTAGACCATTCCAGCGAAGAAAGCGAAGACGGGTCGAGCTTTCGCAGGCTCCCAAAATAGCCATAAACCGGTGAGAAGAGGAAGTTGTGTGAGGGTTAGGACTAGTTTTTTCATCGTCTCTCCTAGTCATTGTTCAATCAAGCGTGAGTGTCATGACCATTCAGGAATCGCCTCATATATCCTTCGCGCAGCGGAATCCTGACGTCATCCAGCGTTCGTGAGCGTGAAAGAAGTTGCGGTAGGTTGAGCGGATGTGGGCTTGCGGCGTCGCGAATGAACCGCCGCGCAAAACCTTTTGGTTCACAAACCACTTGTCGTTGTATTCGTCAAACTCGGACTTGAAACCAGGGTAGGGAACGTAATCCGAAGTCGTCCATTCCCAAACGTCGCCGATCATTTGCTGACAGCCATAAGCGTTTTGTCCGGCCGGAAATGAACCAATCGGCGCTGGGGCCCAGATGCCGTTCTCAAACAGGTTTGCTTTGCTTTCGTCAGGTGGGTTGTCGCCCCATGGAAATGCTCTTTGCTGGCGGGCTTTCGGATCAAAGGCAGCGGCCTTTTCCCATTCCGCCTCGGTTGGCAAACGCTTCCCGGCCCATTTCGCAAAGGCCGAGGCTTCGTAGAAACTGACGTGACACATGGGCTCGTTGGCTTTGCTTTCGACTGCGTGCACGCCTCCGAAGTCGCGAATCATCCACTGGTCATCGTGCAGCTCCCAATAAAGCGGCGCGCGCCACTCCTCGCGGTTAACAACTTCCCAGCCTTCGGAAAACCACCAGCGAAAGTTCTGGTAACCTCCGTCGCGGATAAACTCGAGGAAGTTGCCATTGGTGACGGGGGCGCGGTCGAGCGCGTAGTCTTGCAGGAACACCTGGTGCGCAGGTTTTTCGTTGTCAAAAGCGAAATCACAATTGACGCCTGTGAAGCCCTCCTTCACAGTCGGGCTACTGCCCCGCGGTTCGTAGCCTAGTAAAAACAAGCCGCCTTCAATTTCAGCCATAGCTTCAACTTTCGCGGCTGGAGCGGGCGCGGGTTTTATCGGCGCGTCGTATTGATCACAAAGCAGATGCTTGATGTCATAAACGAGCAATTCCTGGTGCTGCATCTCGTGTTCAAGGCCAAGTCTAACGAGTGATAGGACAGTTTCCAGCGCCGGTTTGTTCTCGACTGACTCCAGAAACGAGAGCATCTGCTCGTCGATGTGGTTGCGATAGGTAACAGTATCCTTCACCGTCGGTCGCGAACGAGTGCCGCGCTTGGGCCGTTCAATGCGCGCGCCGAAGCCTTCGTAATAGGAATTGAAATAGAAGAGATACTCGTCGGAATAGACTTTGTAACCAGGCTGATGCGCTTGTAGGAGCGTTTCGAAGAACCAGGACGTGTGGCCAATGTGCCAGCGCGGCGGACTCATGAATTCCGCGGTTTGGATTACGTAGTCTTCTGTCTCCAGCGGCGCCACGATCTGCATCGTCCGCGCGCGCACTGCTTTGTAGAGACTCAAGAGCGAGCGCGTCTTTGATTCACCGGGTTGTTGGATAGTTGACGCCATAGCAAGTTTAATCGAAGAAGAATCAGGCCGAATACGGGAACGACCAACCCTGGGTTCCGTTTGGCAAAGGATACCCGTGACGCAAGATTCAACTCAAATAGCCGGCATTCAATGAGCCCGCGAAAGCGGGCGGAAAGAGTGTAGCCCCGGACGTAAGCCCGGGGTAGCAGAATGAAATGATTCCGAGCCCCGAAGGGGCGACAGACATGGGGCGTCCACTTTCTTCCCATGCGCTCTGTCGCCCGCTATCGCGGGCTCAGTGTTCATCTGCGACTGAACCCCGGGCTCACGCCCGGGGCTATCATTCTTCCGCCATCTTCGATGGCTCACTGAGCGTTCTGAATAATCTCGTTTCTTCAGTCAGCGCTCGCGCCCACAGCGATTAAGCGCGACCCGAGATCAGTAACTCGCCCTATCACGTCAGCCCTAGGGTAGTTTTCCCGCAGGCGTGCCAGCAAGTCGGGCGCGAGCTTCGGGGAAATCGCAATCAGCATCCCACCCGCCGTCTGCGGATCGTAAAGCAGACGACGCATTTCCTTACTTACCGACTGGTCGATCTCAATATCGTCGCCGACGTACTCGCGATTCGTTTTGTCGGCTCCCGTGATTACGCCCGCCGTCGCCAACTCGAGCGCGCCCTCAAGCAAAGGCACCTTGCCGGGTTCGATCTCTATCGTAACCTTGCTGGCCCGCGCCATCTCCCAGGCGTGGCCGAGCAAAGCAAATCCAGTGACATCGGTCGCGCCCTTCACGCCAAATTCGCGCATCGCTTCAGCGGCATGTTTGCCGGGGGTTAACATCGTTGCGACCGAGGAAGCAGCAACCTCCGGAGTCGTCTTTTCAAACTTAATTCCGGTAGAGATCACGCCGGTGCCGATTGGCTTCGTCAGAATAATCACGTCTCCAGCGCGTGCGCCCGAATTCGTGGCAATTTTGTCGGGATCGATTACGCCGGTGACTGAATAACCAAACATGATCTGCTCGCTGTCCACGCTGTGGCCGCCAATCAGCGTCACGCCATACTTGTTCAAGGTTTCGAGTCCGCCGCGCATGATCCCGGCGAGTATCGCCGGATCGACGCCCTTTTTTGGAAAGCACGTAATCGCGAGGGCCGTCAGCGGCGTACCGGCCATCGCCCACACATCGTTGATTGAGTTCAGCGCAGCGATCTGGCCGTAAATAAATGGGTCGTCAACGATCGGCGTGAAAAAATCGACTGTTTGTACGATCGCGAGGTCGTCGCGTAGTCGATACACTCCGGCGTCGTCGGCTTTGTCAAAACCAACCATGACATTCTCGTCTTTGGGCTGTGGTGGTAGCCCGCTCAACACCTGAGCGAGTAAGCTCGGTGACAGCTTAGCCGCTCAACCAGAGCACGAAACCATTTCGGTCAGACGCATCGCGTAACCTCCTTTCTTAGAATGGAGATGAAAATTAGTGGCATCGTTTATACCACCGATGTGCGGAGTTCGCATCGTAGGAAGAATTGAAGCAGAATGGCCGCGGACTCACGCGGAAGAAATGTGGATCAAAATCCAGATTCACGCCAGGTAACGGGCGAGGTCTTTTCATATCCGCGATGATCCGCGTTAATCTGCGGCAAATCAATGGCTAACAAAATCCGCATCGGTCCCGCCGGCTGGTCTTATAAAGACTGGGAGGGCGTCGTGTATCCGCAGAAGCCAGGTGCGAAATTTGATCCGCTTGAGTACCTGGCTAGATTTTTCAACGTCATTGAAATCAACAGCAGTTTCTATAGGCCTTTCACAGTTTCCACCGCAAAATCCTGGGCTAATCGCGTGGCCGAGGCGCGCGATTTCATGTTTACGGCAAAACTTCATCGGGTTTTCACACATGAGCGCGGCAAGTCGACCGCCGAAGACGAGACACAGGTGCGCGAGGGGATGGACGTATTGGCTAGTGCGGGAAAACTGGGCGCGTTGCTGTTGCAGTTCCCCTGGTCGTTCAAAAACACGGACGACGAACGGCTGTATCTGACGAAGCTTCTCGAGCGATTTAGGGAATACCCGTTAGCTCTAGAGGTCAGGCATTCGTCCTGGAACAATCCTCAGATTTACCAGTGGTTGGAGGAGTTGGGAGTGGGAATCTGTAATGTGGATCAACCGCTGTTTAAGAAATCGATCAAGCCCGCGGACGTAACGACCTCGCAAATCGGCTACGTGCGGCTGCATGGAAGGAATTACCACGATTGGTTCAGGGAAAAGGCGCCGCGCGATGACCGCTACAACTATCTCTATTCAATGGATGAGTTGGAGCCCTGGATTGCGAGGATTAAAGAGATCGCAGCGAAGACGAAGGAGTCTTACGTAATCACTAACAATCACTT
>Ga0070706_100006977_pt1 | contig 10654 bp, 9 predicted proteins | sample KBSK5501metaG_FD_65476 | JGI IMG/M metagenome (GOLD analysis project Ga0070706, IMG submission 65476) | Corn, switchgrass and miscanthus rhizosphere microbial communities from Kellogg Biological Station, Michigan, USA - KBS K5-50-1 metaG | ecosystem: Host-associated > Plants > Roots >...
CGGCTGGTTGCGCCGCCGCCCGTCGGACAGCCGGGCCTCCAGCTCGGACCACGGCATCTTCGGGTTGTTGAAGCCCACCCCGGGATGGTATCGAACACATGTTCGATCTGCTACCCGCAGCCTTCTTGTCGTAGTCAGCCGCCCTGACGACGGCTGCGTACGACAAGAACGAGGACTTTTAGTCGTAGGTCGCCTCGACGAGCCAGCGACCGCGCTCGAGCGCGAGCAGGTGGGCGCGGCCGTCGGCGGTGATCACCTGCCAGCGGGCCCGGCGCCGGTGCGCGGCCGTCCACCAGCGCTCGTCGACCGGCCACGGTCCCGCCCAGGCGGTGATGTCGGTCCATGGCCCACCCGCGATCGACAGGCGCGCGGGGTCGGCGCTCGCGCTCCCACGGCCGTTGACGGCGACAGTGGTGCCGACCGCGTCGACCACCTCGGCAGACGGTGGCGCGCGATGGACAGTGGCCGGCGCAGGCGACGGGACGTGCCCGGGCCACACCGGACGCTCGCCGGGCGCCGTCGCGCTCGGGGGCGCGGTATCCAGTGGCGGGGCAGGCAAGGACAGCGCGCGCGCGTCGCCCCACGGGACCAGGCGCACGCGATCGGCCGGGCCCCTTCCCCCTCCCACTGCCGCGGTCACGACCGCCTCGGGGCCGAGCATCCCCTGCAGGCGGACGAGGGCGCGGCCGGCCCGCTCGGTCGCGGCGCGGTCGCCGCCCCAGAAGCCGAGCTGGCGGCCGTCATCGGCATGGACCTCGTGGGGCACGAGGCGCAGGAGCGTGATGCCGGCCGTGACGGCGCCGGGAGTGGCCAGCCAGCCGTCGAGCTGCCAGCGCACCCGCTCGGCGAGCATGGCCGCGGTGAGGGTGCCGTCGTGGCGCCACAGGCGGGCGAGGTGCTCGCCGTGCTCGGTCTCGGCTTCGATGCGCACCCGCGAGCAGGCCAGGCCGCGCCCGGCCAGGCCTGCGTGCAGCGCGTCGGCCAGGCCCTTGGCCGCGAAGGCGGCGACGTCAACCCGCTCGGCGGGAGGGTCGAGCTCGGTGCTCACCTGCAGGTCGGGCGGGGGCAGGCGTCCGGCCACCGGTCGCTCGTCGAGCCCCGAGGCCAGACGGTGGGCGCGCAGGCCGTCGGGCCCGAAGCGACCCACGACCGCGGCGACGGGTAGCGCGGCCAGCTCGCCCAGGGTCGCAACACCCAGGCGGCGCAGGAGATCGGTGAGGTCGGGCTGTTCCAGCACGCGCGCCGGCAGCGGCGCGAGGAAGGCGGCGCTCTCGCCCGGAGGGATGACGAGATCGCGCCGCGCCGCCTGCTCGGCCGCGAACCCGCCGTCGGCCACACCAACGCGACACGACCGGCCGACCACCGAGGCCACCCGCGCGGCCAGGGCACGGTCGCCGCCGAAGTAGCGGGACGGGCCCCGCGTGGCGAACGCGCACACACCCGGGCGCACGATCTCGACCCCGGGGCAGAAGGCCTCGACCGCGACCACCACCGGCTCGAAGGCGCGTGCATCGCGCGCGGGGTCGTGCTCGACGACGACCAACCCCGGGCAGCGGCTCTGGGCCTGGCGCCGGCGTTGCTCTCTGGCCACCCCGTCCGCGCGCGCTGCGGCCGAGCAGGCCACCACGCGATTGGCGAACACCACCGCCACCGGTGTCGACGCCGGGAAGCCGGCGGCAGTGACCGGCCAGTCGGGACACCACACCACCAACGTTCGCACCTGATCAACCCGTCGCCACGAGACCGGCGAGAACGACGTCGTCGTCCACGGGCTCCACCTCACCGTTCGGGCCGGGGAGCCACAGCCGGGCCCGCCGCTCGCGTGCCGCGGCCCGACGACCGCGCGCCACCACCTCCACCTGGCGGGCCACCAGCCGCCCGTGGCCCCGGCCCAGACCCATCCACCGGCCGCCCGTCACCGTCAGCCGCAGGTCGACCGGCTCGGCGCCGAGGCCGCGCGACCCGAGCACCACCAGCACTCCGTCGCGCTCGCGCGCGCGGGCGGTGAGACGGCGGGCGTGGGCGGCCCGCACCTTGGGCGGTGGCATCGCGAGCACGATGTCGAGATCTTCGAGCAGCGCGGCCACCACGACGGGCCAGCGCTCGATCCCGGGCTCGGGCACGAGCGCCAGGCGCTCGAGCGCCACCCCCAGCTCGGCCGCCGCCTCCGCGCCCAGCGAGGGCAGGCCCACGACCGCGCCCCACGACCCCGCGGCCGAGGGCCCGGCCAGAAGGGCCATGGCGAGGGTGACCGAGCCGGTGACTGCGACCGTGGACCCACGGCGGAGGCCGGCCTCGGGCAGCAACGGCGCAAGCGCGGGAAGCACCGGCAGGCAACGGTCGCGGGCCAGGGTGAGTGGACGCGTTCGCCCCGCAACCTCACGCAACGCTGTGTCTTCGAAACCGTCTGTGTCTTCGAAACCCTCTGTGTCTTCGAAACCCTCCTGCGGGCTGGCGGCAGCCTCCGCAGCCTCGGCCAACGTCACCGCATGAGCGTATCGAACACCTGTTCGCCCCTCAACCCGGGCCGCTCAGGGGAACAGGCCCCGGGCCGCGATCGCCTCGGCCACCCGCTCGAGGGCGAGAGCGAACGCGGCCCGACGCAACGAGACCGAGAGCGTGTCGGCCTTGACCCACACCGCGCTGAACGCGTCCTCCATCCGCCTGCGCAGCCGGCGGGCGACCGTCTCCTCGTCCCACGCATAGCCCTGCCGGCTCTGGGCCCACTCGAAGTACGACGCGATGACACCGCCCGCATTCGCCAGGATGTCGGGTACGACGGTGAGGCCACGGCGCTCGAGGACGACGTCGGCGTCGGGCACAGTCGGGCCGTTGGCGGCCTCCACCATCACGCGCGCGCCGAGTCGCTCGGCCACCTCCGCGGTCATGGCGCCCGCGAGTGCCGCGGGCACCACGAGCTCGCAGTCGAGCGCCCACATGTCGGCCTCGGGCAACGGCTCACCGCCACTGAAGCCCGCGACCGACCCGGTGGCCGCGACGTGCTCCGAGAGTGCCAGCGGGTCGAGCCCGCCCGGGTTGTGCACCGCGCCTCCGAGGTCGCTCACCGCGATCACGCGCATGCCCGCCGACGACAGAAGGAACGCGAGAGGTCCCCCCACCTTGCCGAAGCCCTGGATCACCGCGCGGGCGCCCACGATCGGGAGACCGAGCTCGGCGAACACCGCTCGCACGCAGATGACAACCCCGCTCGCGGTGGCCCCCGCGTGGCCGCGAGATCCGCCGATCGACAGCGGCTTTCCCGTTGCCGAGCCACTCAGCGCCTCGCCACGCAGCATCGACAGCGTGTCCACGAGCCAGGCCATCACCCTTTCGTCGGTGTTGACGTCCGGCGCAGGAACGTCCTTGTCCGGTCCCAGCAGCGGTGAGATCTCGAGCGTGTAACGGCGGGTGATGCGCTCGAGCTCGGCCAAAGAGAGCAGTCTCGGGTCGCAGCGCACTCCCCCCTTGGCTCCGCCGAAGGGCAGGTTGGCGACCGCCGTCTTGAACGTCATGCTCGCGGCCAACGCCATGACCTCGTGCACGTCGACGTCGGGATGGAAGCGGATGCCACCCTTTGCAGGGCCGCGCGTCGTGTCGTGATGCACGCGCCAGCCTTTGAACACCTCGATGCGGCCATCGTCCATGCGCACGGGCACCGCCACCTCGAGCACCCGGCGTGGGGTGCGCAGGAGCCGGTGGATGTCGGGATCGACACCCGTGAGCTTCGCCGCGTCGTCGAGGCGTTCGAGGACCACGAGCCACGGATCCGGCATCGCCTCCATGCTACGGCTCCGCCGGCGCGACTCCCTCCGCGTAGTAGATGAAGAGGTTCTCGACCACGTCCTTCAAACCGTCCGACGAGTGGCCCTCGGCCAGGTCGACGGTGACGATGTTGGAGTAGATGTGCACACTCTCCACGCCACCGTGGTCGAAGAGGCGACGCGCCAGCTCGTCGACCGGACGAACGCCCTGCGCGGCATCACGCGAGGGGTAGCGCTCGTGCCCCATGCCGGTGAGGCTCCGGTTCAACTCGAAGCGCACCACGCCCGGACGCGTGGTCGTCGTCTCGGTGACCGTGATGGGCTGGCCCATGGCGGGGAGGAGGATAGTCCGTAGGTATCCTCGCCTTGATGTTGGAGGATCCGCGGCCGGTGCCGGTACGCACCATCCTGGCCACGATCGGCCTCGTGCTCGCCACCGGCGTGACCCTGTGGCTGGTGGTCCGACTCGCTCGGATCGAAGCGATCCTGATCGTCGCCGTCTTCTTCGCGGTCGTGCTCAATCCCTTGGTGGAGCTGGCGCAGCGCCGACTCCACGTGCGGCGCGGCCTGGCCGTCGCCATCGTCTTCCTCGTCGTCTTCGGCCTGCTCGCCGCCATGCTCTACGCGTTCATCAGACCTCTCGTCGACCAGGGCCAGAAGTTCGCCGACGACTACCCCCGACTCGTGCGCGAAGCGAAGGCGGGCAAGGGCCCGATCGGCGGCATCGTCAAGCGCTACAAGCTCGACGACAAGCTCGACGAGAACCGGCTGAAGATCAACGACCAGCTCGGCAAGATCGGCGGCGGGGCGTTCAACGTGGCGAAGAGCGTGGCCGCGGCCATCGTCGCCGCGATCACCGTCATCGTGCTCGCGCTGCTCATGATCCTGTACGGGCCCGACATGTTGGCGGGCGCGCTGGGGGTCCTGTCGCCGCCACGCCGCAGGCGCGTAGAGGCCGTCCTCCGTGACTGTGCGCGTGCGCTCACCGGCTATGTCTTCGGCAACTTCCTCATCAGCATCATCGCGGGGGCTGCCACCTTTCTCGCGCTCCTGATCTTCCGCGTGCCGTTCCGCGGTGTGCTCGCGCTCTGGGTCGGGTTCGCCGACCTCATCCCCCTGATCGGGGCCACCCTCGGCGCGGTCCCCACGGTGCTGGTGGCGTTCCTGCACTCGCCGACGGCCGGCATCGGGATGCTGATCTTCTTCATCGCGTACCAACAGTTCGAGAACCACGTGCTGCAGGTCCAGATCATGGCCCGGACGGTGCAGATCAACCAGCTGGTCGTGCTCGTCAGCGTCCTGGTCGGGGTGGAGCTGTTTGGCCTGCTCGGCGCGCTCCTCGCCATCCCCGCGGCCGGCGTCATCCAGGTGGTCGCGCGCGACCTGTGGGACAACCGGCGCAGCCGCCTCAAGGACGAGCCGACGATCGGGGCGGACGAGGTCCCCCTCTCGCAGACGACCGACGTCGGGCGAGACGAACCGCACGACGTCGGCGACGAGGTGGGGGAACCCACGTCACCGGTGCAGACGACCTGATGCTGTCCGAGCTGGTCGAGGTCGAGGGCCACATCATCGACTCGCTCATCCTGGCCAAGGTGCTCGACGTGGTGTTGGAGGCGGGCGCGGACTACCGCCTGGTCGATGTCGAGATCGGCAAGACCAACACCGACCCGAGCCGAGCGCGGATCGAGGTCACCGCCGCGGACGACGCAGCTCTGGCCTCGTTGCTGGCGGAGCTGCAGGTGCATGGCGCGAACCGGGTGAGCAGCGCCGACGCGGAGCTCGTGCCGTGCATGGTCGACGGCGTGCTCCCGGCCGGCTTCTACGCCACCACGAACCTGCCGACCCAGGTGCGGGTCGACCGCCGGTGGCTCGACGTCGAGAACCCGGAGATGGACTGCGCGCTGGTCGTGCTCGACGATCCCGTCGTGCACACGGTGCCCATGCACCGCGTGCGGATGGGCGATCGGGTCGTCGTGGGCAACGAGGGTGTGCGCGTGCAGCCGCTCGAGCGGCCACGCGGTCCCAGCCCTTTCGAGTTCATGGCGTCCGAGGTGTCGTCCGAGAAGCCCAAGGACCTGCTCGTGGCGCAGGTGGCCCAGCGCATCCGCGACGCTCGTGACGCGGGCGGGCGGTTGCTCGTGGTGTGCGGGCCCGCGGTCATCCACACCGGCGCCGGGCCTCACCTCGCCCGGCTGGTCCGCGAAGGCATCGTCGACGTGCTCTTCGCCGGCAACGGCTTCGCCGCCCACGACATCGAGGCCAACGTGCTCGGCACGTCGCTCGGTGTCAACCTCATCGAAGGTCGCGCCACCGAGCACGGTCACAGCAACCATCTGCGCGTGATCAACGAGGTGCGCCGTCGGGGCTCGATCGCCAACGCGGTCGCCGACGGCTACCTGAAGTCGGGCGTTATGCACGCGTGCGTGCTCCGCGGCGTCCCGTTCGTGCTCGGAGGCTCGGTGCGCGACGACGGACCGCTGCCCGACGTGCACACCGATGTGGTTGCCGCCGCCGACGCTATGCGCGCGCAGGTGCCGGGCGTGGCCGTCGCGCTGATGCTGGCCTCGACGCTGCACGCCATCGCCACCGGCAACCTGCTTCCCGCCGGCGTCGAGACGTATTGCGTCGACATCAACCAGGCGGTCGTCACCAAGCTCGCCGACCGCGGCAGCCATCAGGCCCTCGGCATCGTCACCGACGTCGGCCTGTTCCTCCGCAACCTCGTCGAGCAGCTGTTGCCATGAGCGCTCCGGGAGAGCGCTCCAATTCAGCGGGCGCTCCGGGAGAGCGCTCGGATGAGGGAACGCTCACGTGGGGTCGGCGTTACGTGATGTGCCCACCCGAGCACTTCGACGTGCTCTACGAGATCAACCCCTGGATGCACCGCAACGTCAAGGTCGATCTCGAGCGGGCGCGCGAACAGTGGGAGCGCCTGGTCGACGCGCTCCGCGCTGCGGGCGCCGTCGTCGAGGTGATGGAGCCCCACCCCGACCTGCCCGACCTCGTGTTCACCGCCAACGCGGGGATCGTGAACGGCAACCAGTTCGTGGCGAGCCGCTTTCGCCATCCCGAGCGCCAGGCCGAGGTGCCCTACGACATCGAGTGGTTCGAGAAGCACGAATTCGTCGTCGACACGCTGCCCGACGACGTCTCCTTCGAGGGCGCCGGCGACGCCCTGCCGTTCGGGCGGGTTCTGCTTGCCGGCTACCGCTTCCGCAGCGACGCCGGCTCTCACGTGTACGTCTCCAAGCTGACCGGCGCAGCCGTGCGCTCCGTCGAGCTGGTCGACGCGCGCCTCTACCACCTCGACCTCACGTTCTGCCCCCTCGACGACCGCCGGGCGATCATCGCCCCCGACGGCTGGGACCCGTACGGCCGCAAGGTGGTCGCCGCGCTGGTGCCCGAGCCTCTCGTGCTCGAGCTCGACGATGCGCTCCGGTTCTGCGCCAACTCCGTCGTCGTCGGCACCAACGTGATCATGCCCAGCTGCCCACCGGCGGTAGGGCGCCGCCTGGAGGCCTGGGGCTTCGACGTCGCGGTGGCGCCGGTCGACGAGTTCCTCAAGGCGGGGGGCGGCTGCCGCTGCCTGACCCTCGCGCTCGACGTCGTCCTCTGAGCGCAACCGGGTGCAGTCCGCCAACGCGCAAGGGCTACGCTCGGGTCGTCCTGCGAGGAAGCGTCGACTCGGGGGTTGGAGTGCGGCAACTGCGAGCACGCGTCAGCAACTGCCTCGTCGTCGCTGCAGCCGTCATCGCCCTCGTGGGCTGCGGCTCCGAATCCAAGTCGAGCACCCCGGCATCGACGCCTGACCGGGCGACGGCGCAGCGGGTCGCTCGCTACCGCCGCGTGCTCAGAGACGCGAGCCGGCGTGCGCGCGGGGACGGTAGGAGGCGACCGCGAGCGTCACATACTTCCCTGTCCAGTAGACCGCGCTCACGACCGCAAACGTGAGCGCGGTCAGCGCGAAAGCGCGGGGCGCGGCGAGGTCGGCCAGCGAGTCGACGAACCGGCCGGGGCGCAGGACGATGTCCCAGCTGTTGAGCCGCGCCACCCGCCCGAGGTAGATGCCGACGGCGCAGAGCGCATGGATCCCCAGCTCCGCCGGCACCGTGGCCCAGCTTCGACCTCGTCCCTCGAGCCAACGGGTGAGCAGCACGACGGACGCGACGTAGCTCTCGGCACCGACGAGGAAGAACAGCCCGTACTGGGCCATGAAGGCGAGCGTCACCGACAAGCGATCGGCGCCCTGCACGTCGGGCACGAAGTGGACGACGTCGGTGAGCACATAGGGCGCGTTGGGGAGCAGGATCAGGAAGCCGGCCAGCCCCGCCCACCACGCGATCGTGGGGCGGCGGCCCACCCGGAAGAGCACGGCCGCCAGCAGCAAGGGCACGAGCGCGAGGGTGAGGTTCCACGTCATCCAGAACCCGTTGCCGCGCAGGGCCGCCCAGATCAGCGTCAGAAGAGACCGCATGGGCCACGAGTGTAGGAGGCTGCACGGCGTGAATTTCATCGGTGGACAGTGGGTGCCGGCCCGCGCGGGTCGCACCATGGAGGACCGCAACCCGGCCGACGCCGCCGACCTGCTCGGCGAGGTCGCCCGGAGTGACGCGGACGACGTGGCGGCGGCCGTCGCCACGGCCAGGGCCGCGTACGCGGACTGGATGGCGACGCCCATGCCCCGGCGGGGCGACCACCTCCTGCGCATCGGCCTCGCCCTGGAGGAGGAGAAGGACGCGCTGGCCCGGTTGATGACGCGGGAGATGGGCAAGACGCTCAAGGAGGCCCGGGGCGACGTACAGGAGGGCATCGACTTCGCGTTCTTCATGGGGGGCCAATCACGCGCTCCCGTCGGCGACACCGTGCCCTCGGAGCTGCCGCGCAAGCTCTCGCTGACGGTGCGTCATCCGATCGGGATCGTCGGGCTCATCACACCCTGGAACTTCCCGATCGCGATCCCCACATGGAAGCTGTGGCCCGCGCTCCTCGCCGGCAACTGCATCGTCCTGAAGCCGGCTGAGGACACCCCGCTTTGCGCGCAACGGCTGGTTGAGCTCATCGACGAATCGGGAGTTCCTCCCGGTGTCGTGAACCTCGTCCAGGGCACAGGTGAGGAGGCGGGCGCCGCCCTCGTTGCTCATCCCGACGTGCGGGCCATCTCGTTCACCGGATCGCTGGACACGGGAAAGCTCATCGCCGTCGAGTGCGGGCGCCAGATGAAGCGCTACTCGATGGAGCTGGGCTCCAAGAACGTCACCATCGTGATGCCCGACGCGGACCTCGACCTCGCGGTCGAGGGCATCGGGTGGGGCGCGTTCGCCACGAGTGGCCAGCGGTGCACCGCGACGTCACGCGTCGTCAGCCTGCACCCCGACTTCACCGACGCGCTGGTCGAGAAGGTGCGCACCTACAAGGTCGGACCCGGGTCCGACGAGACCGTCGACCTCGCGCCGCTCATCAACCGCACACAGCGCGATCGAGTGCTCGAGTACGTCCGGATCGGGCAAGAGGTCGACGGCGCCCGACTGCTCACGGGCGGGCAAGTGCTCGACCAAGGCGAGCTGGCCAGGGGCAACTACATCGCTCCCGCGGTCTTCACCGACGCCACACCCGACATGCGAATCACGAAGGAGGAGATCTTCGGGCCGGTCACCGCCGTCATCCCTGTCACCGACCTCGACCGGGCGATCGCGGCCGCGAACGCCACGCAGTTCGGCCTCTCCGCGTCGATCTACACGAACGACATGACCGCGGCGATGCGCGCGCTGGTCGAGCTGGAGTTCGGCATCGTCTACGTCAACGCGCCCACGATCGGTGCCGAGGTGCAGCTGCCGTTCGGGGGCATGAAGTCGACCGGCAACGGCTTCCGCGAGGCCGGTCCACACGCGCTCGACGAGTTCAGCGAGTGGAAGGCCGTGTCGATCGACTTCAGCCATCGCCTCCAGAAGGCGCAGTTCCAGCCGGGCGAGTGATGACGTCGCGGGTCAGGCGCGACCACTGCCGGAGCGTCAATCGCACGTGCCGCGGGTCCCTGGAATTCGGTCGTGGCAAGGTTGCGGACCGAACTGGATGTCGATGACGACGTTCCGAAGTGGAGAAGGATCCATTGAACGTCGCCGCGCCGGAGCGGTTGAAGGTCCACCGCGAGACTCCGCCGGGTGCGAAGGTGTTGCCGACGAACAGCTCGCCTCACGGACTGAAGTCCACGCCCGCCGGACCGCTGAGCGCCGCGCTGGTGATCTGACCGTTGGCTTTGGCATTGCCCACGGTGTCGGACTTGAACCGGGAGATGCTGTTGCCTCGCGCGTTCGCGACGAACAACTCACCGGTGCGGTTGAAGGCGAGGTCCCGTGGGTTGCTGAGCCCATTGCCCGTGATGATGCCGTTCGGAACCGCGTTTCCGGCGCCGTCGAACGTGAAGCGATTTATCGTGCTCACGTTGCAACATTGAGTTACGAACAGCTCGCCACTGCTGCTGAACGCGACGCCTCGGGGGGCTGTGCAGCAGAGGCCGCCCCCGGTGACCCCTCCGGCGGGAAAGGCGATGTCGCGCCGGTTGAAGCGGAGACGTAACACGTTGCTGGCCCCGAGCTGCGCGACGAACAACTGACCGTGCCTGAAGGCCGCCCAATGCGGAACGCTGAAGTCGCGAAAGGCGATCGCTCCGTGGGGCGACGGATTGCCTTGCGGATCAAGTATGCGGCTGATGTAGCCCGACTGCGGTGAGAACGGATCACCGCGGTTGACAACGAGCATCTCGCCGGAGCGGGTGAACGCGAAACAGCAGGGCCGGAAGAACGACGGGTCATCGATCGTTCGCTCGAGGGTCGGGGTGCGGGTTGGCCCACGGACCTGGTAGCGGAGAACCGGGCCGGAGGTGCCGAGTCCCC
>Ga0070706_100006979_pt1 | contig 10653 bp, 8 predicted proteins | sample KBSK5501metaG_FD_65476 | JGI IMG/M metagenome (GOLD analysis project Ga0070706, IMG submission 65476) | Corn, switchgrass and miscanthus rhizosphere microbial communities from Kellogg Biological Station, Michigan, USA - KBS K5-50-1 metaG | ecosystem: Host-associated > Plants > Roots >...
TTCCACCGGGTCTTCGGCGAGCTCGAGCCGTCATCCCTGAGCGTGGTCTTCGAGGCCACGTACGGCTGGCACTGGTTCGCAGATCTCCTCGCCGACGCCGGGATCGAGGCGCACATGGCCCATCCGCTTGCGACCAAGGCCATCGCCGCGGGACGGGTGAAGAACGACAGCGTTGATGCCCGCACCCTCGCGCATCTGCTGCGCACGCACCTGCTCCCCGAGGCCTGGATCGCGCCGACCCAGGTGCGCCAGCGTCGCCGGCTCGCCCGGACGCGGACCAGTCTGGTGCGCATCCGCTCGCGGCTGCGCTGCCAGGTGCACGCGATCCTCGCCGATCACTGCGTGCAACCGCCGCTGGGGTCGATCTTCGGTCCAGCCGGCCGGCGCTTCCTTCACAGCGTGGAGCTGCCGGCGGTCGACCGTGGCCGCGTCGACGCCGCGCTGCGGCTCACCGACGCGATCACGGCCGAGGTGATCAGCGTGGACAAGGAGCTGCGCGCGGCCTTCACCGGCGACGCGGGCATTCGCCGGCTCATGGCGATCCCGCGCATCGGCTTCCTCACCGCCGCGGTGGTGCTCGCCGAGGTCGGGGACCCGACGCGCTTCGCTTCCGCCGCCCAGCTCTGCAGCTGGGCCGGTCTCACCCCGACGGAGCGCTCGAGCGACGAGCACACCCGCCGGGGCCACATCTCCAAGCAGGGCTCGCGCTGGCTGCGCTGGGTGATGGTCGAGGCCGCGTCGCGGCCGGTCGACCACCCCACACTGCGTCGCTTCGAGGAAGGCATCGCGCGCCGGCGCGGCGCCAAGATCGCCCGCGTCGCGCTCGCGCGTCGGCTGCTCACGCTCTGCTTCTATGCGCTGCGAGACGACGAGGGCTGCCGAGCCTTCCCAGTACGCGTCCGCGCATCACGGCGCATCCGTGCAGGCGCGCTCGCCAAAAGTCATGACCTCCCGCACGGGACGGTCGCTCCCTGATTGAGCCGCCTGCTGCCGCATGTCCACCATGGGAACCACCCCCGAATAGATGACTGGCACGGACCGCCACTTGGTGCCGCGGCACGGACTCGCCTTCTCAAAGGAGGAACCGATGACTTGACCTCGGCCCGCCCTTCATACGGATGAAACTGTCAAGCCCTGTGGCTTATCCTCCGTTCTCGGGCGCGGTCGACCCCGTGAGAAGAGCGGAGCGATGGGGATGCGAGCTCCGCCGCGCATCTCGCCCCTTCGAGGGCCTCATAGTCGCTTCCCCGTTGGCGGCGGCCGCGTCCCTCTTCCTCCGAGCGGCGATCTCTGCCGTATACCCGGACTCGGCCTCGGCCAAGAGGACCAGCTCGCGCTCCCGCAGCTGGGCCAGGGTGGACCCGCCCTCGCCGCGCGGCCGGCGGATGCCGGCGATCCCGAGGCGGCGCTCGAGCTCCCGGCGCTTCTGGCGCATCACGGTGGTGCGCTCCAAGCGATAACGCTCGCCCCTGCTGAGCAGGTGCCATGCGAGCGTGGCGAGCTTGCGGGCGACCGCGACGAGCGCGACCTGGGTTCCGCGGCGGCGCTCGATGCGTCGGAAGAAAGCACGCAGCGGCCCGGGCGCGCCGACCGCGGCATGCGCCGCCTCAACCAGGAGACCACGAGCGTGGGCCTGGCCGGCGCGACTGATGTGCCCCGTCCAGGCGGGACGCTCGCCAGACTGGCGGACCTTCGGGTCGAGTCCGAGATAGCTGACGAGCCTGCCGGGTCGACGGAAGCGCGCGATGTCACCGACGACGGCGATGACCGCGAGCGCGTTGACCGGTCCGATGCCGGGGATGGTCATCAACCGTTCGACGCGCTCCTCGGCCAGAGCCAGCTTCGCCAGCCGGCGATCGAGCAGGTCGACCTCGGCCTCGATGGCCTCATGCACCCGGAGGGCCGCATCGACCTGGGCTCGCTCCTCCTCCGGGAGTGCCACCGTGGCGAGCCAGGCCCGTCCGGCCGCGCCGAACAGATCGCTCGCGGGCGCGTCCTTGAGGCAGCGGTGCAGCACCGCGTGGATACGGTTGCGCACCTGGGTGCGCTGGCGCACGAGCGTCGCGCGCGCCGCCACCTCGTGCCGCAGGCGCCGGGTCTCGTCGTCGGGCACCCAGACCTCTGGGACGAAGTCGGCGGCGAGGAGCTGGGCCAGGGTGAGCGCGTCGACCTTGTCGGTCTTCACCTTGGCCTCGGCGATGGCCCGGGTGCGGCGCGGGTTCGAGATGACGACGCGCGCGCCGCTTTGGCGGAGCAGGTCCGCGATGGCCCAGGTGTTCATGGTGGCCTCGAGCACCAGTTGGTCATCAGCGCGGAGCGTGCTCGCGAACGCGGAGAGTGCGGCGCTCGTCGTACCGATGCGGCGGCTCGTGGGCGGTCCGCTCTCCTCGATGATCGCCACTTCGGCGAAGCGCTTATGGACGTCCAGACCGATGCTGCGCATGGGCTCTCTCCTCGTTGGGGACGAGGCGGGCAACACGACACCTACGGATGCGCGCTCGGAGCGCAATCGGGTCAGTCGCAAGGGCGGCCAGATAGATGAACGGACTCGTGGTCCAATGAAGGGGCGGCCTGCCCGTCCTCCGTGTCCCCGTTTTTCACCCCTGTCCCGATGCGCGAGAGACTACCGGCGACCGGGGCTCGCGGGTTTCATACCCGATAGATGTAGTCGCCGAGGAAGAGGACCAGGTGGAGATCCTCGCGCGCGATGGCCACATGGGCCGTGTAGTAGCCGTGCGCGTAGTTCTGGCAGGACGCGAACGCGAAGCGGAGGTTCAGCACCGCACCAGCTGGCGGGGCCGTCCACGTCCGGCCGATCGGGCTCTCCACGCCGCCCGCGCGAAACCGGTACGAGTACACGCGATTCGGATCGAGGCCCTTCACGTCGACGTGGACGGAGTGCGCGAGCTCGGGGATCGCGCTAACGGTGCCGGTGCGTACGACATCCTTCATCGCATCGTCCCGCGCCACGAGCCACTCGACATCGACGGACTGTTGCGGCATCCCGCCGCCGTGCAGCGGATCTGGCGCGAGGCGCGTCCAGAGCACGACGCCCTCGGGAATTGGATCGCCGGAGGCGACGCCCAGCGTGAACGGATCCCTGTCGAACTTGACCGGACCGGATGGCTGCGTGCACGCACCCAGCGGCCCCAACGCCGCGAGCGCGGCGATGCGCGCCGAGGCGATGAGGAACGCGCGCCGGTCCATCACCGTCGCGCTAGGCCGAGGCGCTCGCCTCGTGCGCCCGGTACTGGAGCTCGTACAGGCGGTGGTAGACCCCGCGCTGCGCGAGGAGATCGCGGTGCGTGCCGATCTCGACGACGCGGCCCTTGTGAAGAACGATGATGCGGTCGACGTTCTGGATGGTCGAGAGGCGGTGGGCGATGATGATCGAGGTCCGCCCGACCATGAGCTTCGCGAGCGCGTCCTGGATCAGGTGCTCCGTCTCGGTGTCCACCGAGCTCGTGGCCTCGTCCAGCACGAGCAGGATTTCGGGGTTGAACGCGATCGCGCGCGCGAAAGCGAGGAGTTGCTTCTGTCCGACCGAGAGCGTCGAGCCGCGCTCGGTGACGACCGTCTCGTAGCCCTGCGGGAGCCGCTCGATGAACTTGTCGGCGTTCACGAACGTCGCAGCGGAGCGCACCTGCTGATCGCTGATTGTCATGTTGTTCAAACGGATATTCGAGGCGATCGTACCGGCGAAGATGAAGGGGTCCTGTAGCACTACCCCGACGTGACGGCGGACGTCCATTTGTCGCAGCTCGCGCAGATCGAGACCGTCGAGGAGGATGCGACCCTTCTGCACGTCGTAGAACCGCGAGATCAGGCTGATGATCGAGGTCTTCCCCGCCCCGGTCGCGCCGACGATGGCCACGCTTTCGCCCGCCGAGATGGTGAAGGTCACGTCGCGAAGGACCCAGTCGCCCTCGTTGTACGCGAAGCTCACGTTGTCGAAGCGGACCTCGCCGCGGACGTGCGCGAGCTCCCGAGGCTGGGGTGGATCGACGATGGTCGGCTCGGTGTCTATGAGCCGGAAGACCCGCTCGCTCGACGCCATCGCAGCCTGCATGATGTTGTACTTCTCGGACAGGTCCTGGATCGGCGCGAAGAACCGCTCGACGAGCTGCCAGAACGCGAGCAGGGTCCCAATCGTGAGCTGGCCACCGACGATCCAGTAGCTCGCCGCGATGAAGATCGCCGCGCTCGTGCCCGCCCGAGTGAAGTTCACCGATGGGATGAAGAGCGCCATCGCGCGGATGCCGCCCTGGTTCGCCTGCAACAGGTCCGTGTTCAAGGCGTCGAAGTCCTTGAAGGATCGCGACTCGCGTGTGAAGAGTTGCAGGATCGCCATCCCGCTGATGTTCTCGTTGAGGTAGGCGTTGACCCGTGCCAGCCGGATGCGGATCGCGCGGAACGACTCGCGCATCATCCGGCGGAAGTACGCGGTCATCGCGACGAGGATCGGCACTGAGCAGAACGTCACCAGCGCGAGCCGCCAGTCGAGGATGACCAGGACGACGGCGATGACGATGATGACGAAGACATCGCCGAAGATCGCGACCACGCCCTGCGTGACCATATCGGTGAGCGCGTCGATGTCGTTCGTGATTCGTGTCATCAGGCGGCCGACGGGATTGCGGTCGAAGAATGTGAGGGAGAGACCTTCGAGGTGCTTGAACAACCCGACCCGCAGGTCGTACATGGCGTTCTGTCCGACGTAGGACGCGAGCATGCTCTGCCCGTACCGGAAGAGCGACGACGCCAGCAGGACCGAGATGTAGAGGGCGCCGAACGGCGCGAGCCGCGAGAAGCCCTCGTCCGGAGAGATCTGGCCGCTCACCGCCGGTGCGATCGCGTTGTCGATGATGAACTTCGCGATGACCGGCGGAGCGACATCGGCGAAGGAGAGCCCGAGGAGGATCACCAGGGCGACGATCACAAGACCGCGGTACGGGCGCAGGTAGCCGAGCAGTCGCCGCATGAGCCGCGCGTCGTAGGCCTTGCCGAGGATCTCGTCCTCTTGGAAGAACCCTGTCGCGGCCCCGCCGCCTCCTCCGCCGCCGTGGTGAGCCATCAGCGATCGGGGGGCTCCGCCCCCCGGCCCCCGAGCGGCGGTCGCATGCCGAAACCTAGCTCTTCCTCCGCGTGCTTCACGCGCTTTTCATGCTCCTCGCGCTCCTCGTCCACCTCGAGCTCCTCCTCGAGGAGCTGACGCCGGTACATCTGTGCGTAGAGGCCGCCCCGCTCGAGCAGGTCGCGGTGGGCGCCCCGCTCGGCGATGCGGCCGTCGTCGAGGACGAGGATCTCGTCCGCGTCTTTCACCGTGGAGATGCGGTGCGCGACGACGATGCTCGTCCGTTCGCGCATCACCCCCCGCAAGCGTCGGAGGATCTCCGCCTCGGTGTACGTGTCCACCGCGGAGAGGGCATCGTCGAGGATCAGCACGCGCGGGTCCTTCGCGACGGCGCGCGCGATCGCCGTCCGCTGCTTCTGCCCGCCGGACAACGTCACACCGCGTTCGCCGATCATCGTGTCGTATCGCGCGGGGAAGTCCTCGACGTCCTTGTTGAGCTGCGACACGTCGCCGGCCCAGTCGATCTGCGCCTCGGTGAGCGCGCGATCCAGACCAAAGCCCACGTTCTCGCGCAGCGGCACCGAGAAGAGAAAAGTCTCCTGGGGGACGTAGCCGACCGAGCGGCGCAGCTGCTGCAGCGGGAATCTCCGCACGTTGATGCCGTCGATGAGGACCTCACCCTGCTGCACGTCGAAGAGCCGCGGGATGAGATTCACGAGGGTCGATTTTCCAGAGCCCGTCGGGCCGACGATCGCGAGCGATCCTCCCGCGGGCACCTTGAAGGTGACGTCGTCCAGCACGATGGTCTGCCCGTACGCGAAGCTCACGCCGCGAAGCTCCACCTCGCCCTTGATCGGCGAGGTCACGGCGTCGATCGGATCGGCGATGGCAGGCTTGGCGTCAAAGATCTCTTGCAGTCGCACGAGCGAAGCCCATCCCGCCTGGAACATGTTCGAGATCCAGCCGATCGCGATGACCGGCCAGGACAAGAGGTATAGGTACGCGACGAACTGGACGAGCTGGCCGAGTGTCAGCTCGCCACGGATCGCGTCCTGACCTCCGATGTAGAGGACCGACAGCACGGCGAGGCCGAGGACGAACGACATCGTCGGCCAGATCAAGCCCTGCACCGAGGTGAGCGCGATCGCTCGTCCGACGTATTCGCGGTTGATTCGCGCGAAGTCACGCGCTTCCGGGTCTTCCTGGCTGAACGCCTTCACCACGCGGATGCCCGAGAAGTTCTCCTGGGCCTTGGTAGAGAGGTCGCCGAACTTCGCTTGTAGGCGTTCGAAGCGGATATGGACCTTGCGGCCCACGTACCAGAACGCGAGCGAGGCGACCGGCATCAGGATCATCGAGATGACCGTCAGCTTCACCGAAACACCGAGCATCGACAGCACCGCGAAGACGAAGGTCATGATCGTGAACGAGCCCTGCATCAGCGCCGGGCCGAGCATCTGACGGACCGCCGTGAGGTCGTTCGTCAGCCGCGCCATGAGATCGCCGATGCGCTGGTGCTGGAAGTACGCGAGATGCATCTCTTGAAGGTGCGCGAAGAGGTCATTGCGCATCTGGTACTCGGCCTGACGCGCCGTATTGAGCAGCAGGTACCGCGCGATGCCGCGGAACACCGCGTCGGCCGCGCTGAATGCGACCGAGGCGAGCGCGAGGAGCACGACCGTCTGGAAGGTCGTGCCCTGCTGGAGCGCGTCGATGATGGCGCCGATGAAGCGCGGCGGCACCACACCAGCCAGCGCGGTCGCGGCGGCGCAGATGATGCCGATCGCTAGCTGGGTCTTCCGCTGGCCGAGGTAGTGGAAGAAGGTCGCGCGGGCGGAGGTCACTCGCTTGCGAGTCTACCGTCCGGGGGCTGAGCCCCCCGGGTCCCCGGGCGTCTTTCTCGTGTCGTTTTCCCGCCGATCCAGACGACTCCAACGAGCCCTGCGAAGCCGACGAAGACGGGTGCGACGCCCCACACGTCCGCGATCGGACCGACGATGAGCAAAGGCAGCAGACTGAAGATCGAGATGAGCATGTTCAGCAGGCCGAAGACGCGACCGCGGATGTCGTCGCGCAGCTCCTCTTGGAGCAAGGTCATGGCCGGCACGGTGATGAACGCGTAGGAGATGCCGAACACGAACGCCGTGGTCGAGACGATCGCCGCGAAGACCGGGAACGCCGCGCCCAAGCCGGGCGACCCGACGCCCAAGAAGACCTCGGTGAGCGGACGCGCGCCGGCGAGAAACAGCAACGCCGAGATCGCCACGATGAGGCCCGTGCCGATCGCATTCGGCCTCGGCCAGCGTCCCCCGATCAGGTTCAGGAACCCCAGGCCCGCGATCACCCCGACGCCGGCCGGCGCGACGATGAGCACCACGTTCCGCTCGCCGACGCGAAGGACCTCGCGAACGAATCCGGGAGCGAGGGCGCCGGCGACGGCGACGAGGGTGTACGTCAGCGCGATGTAGATCATCGACCACGTGACGACGGGAGCGGCCCTCAGGTAGCGGAAGGCCTCGGCCATACCGCTGCGGGTCTGCTGCACGGCCATCTCCGCGATGCGACGGGAGAGATGCTCGCTCGCGGGCGGGGCCTTCGGGAGGGTCGCGCAGAGGATCGAGGCCGCCGCGAACATGAATGCGATCACGACCCACAGCACCTCGTACCCAGCCAGGCTCACGATGATCGGCGCGAGGATGATGAAGCCGACGAGGAACGCTCCGTTGAACGTGAACGTGAAGAGGGAGTTCGCCGCCATGAGATCGCGCTTGCGTACGAGCGTCGGAATCATCGCCGCCTCCGCTGGGACGAAGAAGATCGTGACCGTCGCGACGAGAAAGTTCACGAGGTAGACGACCGTGAGGCTCGTACCGAAGAGCAGCAGCGGGACGATCGAGGCGGCGCGCAGCGCGTTCGTCACGATGAGCATCAGCCGGCGATCGGTGCGGTCCACGATGATGCCGCCGGCTATCCCGAAGAGGACCGCGGGGATGATCGCCAGAAGGATCAGGAACGACGACGACGTGTTCGAGTGCGTGATCTCGGCCACGAGGATGATGAGCGCGCTGGTCACCGCGTTCGCCGCGACCTGAGAGAGGATCTGAGCGGCCCAGATCGCGAGGAATCCGCGATTGCGCAGGATGCCGCGCTCAGCCGCGGCGAGGCTGGCCCCGGTCAACGCGCTCCTAGTCGGCCGGGGCGAGCGGCCCGCGCTCGGCGAACCGCTTCATGTCCTTTTCGAGATCGCGCCGGGCGACGAGCACTCGCCGCCCGCAAGTCGCGCAGCGAAGGCCGATGTCGGCCCCGAGCCGGACCACGCGCCACGTATCGCCGCCGCACGGATGCGGCTTGCGAAGAACGACGGCGTCGTCGAGAAAGAACGGCACAGGCCCTTTGGCGCGGGCTTGCGTCATGGCCGCGAGTCTAAGGGCCGCGACGCCTCATCTGAACGCGGTTACGAGCGCGGGCAGGTCCAAAACCGTCTCTTTGGAGACCGCGAACCCTGTGTTCCGGTAGATGAGCTCGAACTGTCCGATGATCCCGCCGGTGCGCGTCATCGCGACGTAGACGACGTCCGGAGCGCCGACGGCGCGCACCATCCAAGGACCGCGCAGCTGATGACCGTCGACCGCGATTGAGCGGTCAGCGGTGGCGGCGAAGTAGCTGCGGGGTCCGACGCGAAGATTGTTGACCGAGATCGCTTCAGCGCCGGCGTTGCGCAGCTCGTTCACGAGGTCGGAGAGCGCTCGCTCATCGAACGCGCCATCGACCTTGATCGCGATGCCTGGACCGGAGACGGCGCTCTGTGCGCTGAACACACGCAGCTGCGCGACCTGTCTCTCGCCCTCCGTGAGCGACCCCCTTCCGCTAGAGACCGAGTCCTGCGCGTCGGTCACAGCCCGCCGTAGGTCGGAGATCTCGTTCCGCAGCTCGTTGTTCGTCTCCGACAGATTGGCGATGAGCGTCGTGAGCGACGACGGCGTCTCGAGGTTCAGGCTGCGCGAGTAGACATCCTGTGAGCGGAACTGCGTGACGACGGCCACGCCGAGGAAGAGCGCGATGATCGCCGCCCAGATCGCGCCGCTATTCGTGCGCACCTAACGAGGCACGGCGTATCGCACGTTGAGCGGACCGCTGTATGCGGCGACGTGGATCGCGCTCGCGCGTGTGACGCGGAAGCCGAGCCCCTGCACGTCGCGACGCTGTTTGATGTCCTGCAGTTGTTGCGGATCGTCGAAGGCGCCGAGGAGCGCGTTCTGCGACCCGATGGCCGCGACGTTGAACGGCGGCGACATGAGGGTGCCGTTCACCATGATCGTCGAGCCGACGCAGTACACGCTCGATGAGCTCACGACCCGTTCGTCGTTCACCGCGATGGCCTGCGCGCCACCCCTCCAGGCGGTGTTGATGATGTCGGTGAGATCGGTCGCGTGGCAGATGGACTTGTCGATGTCGCGCGACGTGACGCTCACGTTGCGCGCATCGTCGAGTTGGATCACGACGCCATCGCCGGAGAGCGGGGTGAGCCCGGCGCTCGTCTTGAGCTCGTCGATCCGCGCCTGGAGCTCCTTGGCCGCGCCGCTCTGCGTCGAGGCGTTGCGCTGGATCTCGTCCAGACGGGCGCGCAGCACCGCGAGCTGCGTCTTGAGCTCGTTCTGTTCTTTCTGGAGCGCGTTCGCGGCGTCGATGAGCGGGGTGTTGTACCGGACGGTCAGCTCGCTCCGCTCGGTCTGCGTGCGCCACTGGAGGGTGACCAGAAGCCCGAACAGCACCGCCGGCACGAGCAGGACGAGGGACTGCTGGAGTCGGCGCTTCTGCGGAGCTGCAGCCCGGGTGAGCATGGGAAAAGTGTGCGCCATCGCCGGCGCGGCGGAGGGGCTGGCGGGAATCGAACCCGCGACGCCGGCCTTAGGACGGCCGCGCTCTGATCCACTGAGCTACAGCCCCGAGCGGACTAATTGTCCACGCGAGTCGGAGCCCGTGCCAGGGGTAACGCTAGGCGGATACTGCCGCTGAGACCTCGGACATCAAGGGGGCCGCCGCTGTCTCTGCATCCACGAGCGCCTGTTCTCTCCGCAGATACGTCCGGACTGCATGGCAGTTGGCGCACACGAGATCGCACTTCGAAAGCTCCTCCTGGAAGAGGCCGGTGCACCCACTGATCGCGAGGGTTGCAAGGTCATTCACTTTCTTGGTCCCAGGGCGGTGGTCGAACGTCATGGCGGCGGGATGAAAGCGTCCGCCGCAATCCACGCAGGGATTCCCCTTCAACGCCCGCATACGCGCGACGAGCCGCTCACCACGCCCTCGTCTCTGGAGCCGTCGAAGATCACTCGTCGCCGCGTAGTACCTCGCATCCCATGCGTGCCGACATTCCTTGCACCACCACTGCAATCCGGACCCACGGCGGTGGAACTCGTTGACCGATTTCCAAACTGCGCAGAGCGACCAGCGGCGCATTGTCGGAACGGGCTCTACTCGTGGCGCCAAAAAAAGCATGATAGAACGAATGTTCTCCATGCTTCAAGGGCTGCGCCCGATACGCCTCGCGCAGAAATGCTGCCTGTCCTCTGTCGGGG
>Ga0070706_100006981_pt1 | contig 10652 bp, 8 predicted proteins | sample KBSK5501metaG_FD_65476 | JGI IMG/M metagenome (GOLD analysis project Ga0070706, IMG submission 65476) | Corn, switchgrass and miscanthus rhizosphere microbial communities from Kellogg Biological Station, Michigan, USA - KBS K5-50-1 metaG | ecosystem: Host-associated > Plants > Roots >...
GAGCCGCAGCCCTGTCACACTGGCTCGACTACTACAACAACCGCAGACCCCACAGCTCGCTGGGCGGCCGACCCCCGACCAGCCGTGTCCACAACCTCCCGAGGCAGGACATCTAGGCGCCGGAATAGTGGGCCGGGTCGACCGAGATCGATCCCTTCGCGATGCCTCTCTTGATCTCGGCGACCTTCTTCCGGAGCGCGGCCGGGACTCGGTTCTCCAGTCCGTAAAACGGCGCGAGGCCCACCCCGCCGTTCGTGAGCGTTCCGGTAAGGACGCCTCCCTCGAAGCGGTTGTGGACGACGTCGCCCATGGCCACGTACACCATCCGCCGGAACACCTTGAGGACGCTCGTCAGCCACAAGGCTTCGTACTGGGGCGACGAGAAGTGCTGGTCGCTGTCAACTCCGATCAGAAGCACCCTGCCGGCTCGTTGGGCCGCCCGGCCCGCGCCATGTTCCCCGCCCTGCCCGTCGACCGGCATGACGACGTCGGCACCGTTGGAGATGACGTTCGCCGCGATCTGCGCGGCGGCCGCCGTGTCGGCGAATGCGCCGTAATCCGACGTGTTCTGGCTGACAAACATCCCGGTCCGCGTCTTCGGGTTCCACCCGAGCAGTCGAACATTCTTTTGGTTCGCTTTGTCGTAATAGAGGACCCCCGCTGCAAAGCCGTTCATGTACGAGAGCACCGGGGGGATGGGGATTCCCCCGAACGTGGCGACTCTTCCGGTCCGGCTCGTCGCTGCGGCCAGATACCCCGCGAGGAAGGCGCCCTGATCAGACCTGAAGACCACGCTCTGCAGGTTGGTCGGGCCGCCGCTCGCGTTCGCGTCCGTGACCAGGAACTTCTCCGAGGGCGAGGCCCGCGCCGCTTGTGTCGTCGCGTCCGCCATGGCGCTGCCCACGGTCACGATCAGACCGCATTTCTTCTTCGCGAACTGGTTGATGAGACGCGTCCACTCCCCCTCGAGCTTGTCGGGGTTCACTGGCTCCGAGACCGCATCGCGCACACTGATTCCCCACGTACTCGCGGCGTCGGTGAGACCGTCGAAGACGGCCTGGTTGAAGGCACGGTCGTTCAGCGGCGGAAGCGATGTGACTTCGCAGCCAGTGAGCGCGAGCTTCGCTCCGCCGCCCAGTGCGTGCCCCAGGACCACCGAGGCACCCGACACGAGGAGCGCGGCCGCGGCTACGGCCCCTGCAAGCCGCACCTTGCGCCTCTTGACCAAAGGCGGGGGCTCGATCGCATCGCGCCGCGACCTCAACTCCTCTTCGGGGAGGTGTGCCGGGCGAGGGGTGCCATCGACGCTCGTGACCTCGAACAGATGCCATTCGCCGGCGATTCCGCGTAACTCGTGCGCACCGCGGTCGGCGAACGCAATTCCCGCGCCGCGGACGAGGTCAGGAATGCTTCCGGTAACGAGGACCGCGCCTGCCCCCGCCATCGCCATCGTCCGCGCCGCGACGTGGACGTGCACCCCGCTGAGCTTTCGGTCGAACAGCTCGCATTCCCCGATGTGCACCCCCGCGCGGATTTCGATCCCGAGGTCTCGAACCTCGTCGACGATGGAACACGCGCACCGGACCGCGGACGCCGTCGAGTCGAACCGCGCAAAGACGCCATCACCGGCTGTGTCGAGCTCGTGGCCTCCGAACTCACGTAGTGCCTTGCGGACGATCCGGTGGTGACGGGCGAGCAGCTCCCGCCAGCGGCGGTCACCCATTTCCTCCGCTGCCTGCGTCGACCCGGCGATGTCGGTGAACATCAGCGTTGTCAGGATGCTCGTGCCGGCGGTCTTCGGCATTCCGAGAGTGTGACCTCCGGTCCTGCACCGGGCAACCGCCGCCGGCGCTCCTCTCGAGGGCGCGGCACCAGCGCGGTCGGCGCCGGTGCCGCTTTTCTTGGGCGTGGTTAATGGAGCAGGTTGAGGGTGTTGGCGCCGTCGTCGACGAAGTAGACACCACTGCCGCCAGGGGCGACGGCGAGCCCGAAGAGGGTGCCGTTTCCGTTCGGCCCCGGGGGAGCGGGGCTGTCGTCGAGCATTTTGATCGCAACCTGGTCACCGGCCGGAGTGGTCTCCACGAGGTTGCCGTCGCCGCCGTTCGTGGTGAGGATGTCGCCGTTCGGGGCCACTACTAGGCCGAGCGGATCGTTCAGCGCGCCACCAAACGAGACCGTCGTGCCGGCGACCGCGCTCGTGCGCGTCACCGCATCGCCGATCGAGGCGATCTGATTCGACGCGCTGTCGGCGACGAACAACGTTCCGTCCCTGCCGAGGCCCAGGCCCGTCGGTCCGACCACGAGCGCACCCGGGTCGGTCCGTTCCGCAAAGCCCGTCCCGACGGTCGTCTCGGACGTGACCGACGGGGCTGCCCCGGCTGAGATCGAGAGATCGATTCGCACGATCGTCCCTCCGTCGACGACGTTCGGGCTGGCTGCGACAGTGCCGTTGAGGACGTTGCTGACAAACAGCTTCGCAGTGCTGCTTTCGTCGAGCGTGGTCATGTCCCAAGGGCCGTTGATCGGCGGGCCCGAGATCGTCTCGACGGGTTTCCCCGAGGAGTTGAGGACGATCAGGCAACCGGCCTGCATGCTCGCGGAGCTGCCGTTCTTGGTCGGCAGGCTGCCGACGATCACCCACCCGCTGCGTAGCGCGACGAGCGCGGTTGTCAAGCCCAACCCACCTGGACACGCGCCCGGAAGCTTGTTCGGGTCGAGCGACGCGAACAGGGTCACGCCGCCCGTCGGCGACACGTCCACGATCGTGGTGCCCGTTCCCTGCAGGTTGCGATGACCGTTGAAGTTGCTCACCAAGACGTCGCCGGCCGTGAGCCGACCGTTACTCGCCGGTACAACAGCGACCCCGTAAGGATTGACGTCACCGTTCTTGGGCACCGCCGAAGCGATCGTTTGCACGTTGTTGAACGGCCCGATGAACGTGGTTGCTGCATGAGCCTTCGCCGGTGAGAACAGCATCAACGCGGCGGCGAAGCATGTAAGCACAACTGCGGCAGCGACGACTCGCGGCCTCGCAAGGGATTGCTGCGTACGCATGCACCCTCCTCTGTCGTCTCTCTCCTGCCTCGGCAGTCAGTACGCACCGCCCGGCGCGCCGGTTTTTTAGCCTCCGCGCGACAACTGACCCACTTGGATCTCGTGCCCTGCGCGTGTCTTCCGAGCGCCGAGCGTCGGCGTCTGTGTTCGAGTGGTAAGCAGGCAGGCCTTACAAAGAGAAGACCGGCGCGATTTGCGGAGAGTTCTGACACGGGAGCGACGGGGGTCGATCCCGCGAAAGGCACCGCATCGTGATCCGCGCCTGAGACCGCTTGCGCTAGTTGCCCTTCCAGCTCGGTTGGCGTTTCTCGAGGAAGGCGCAGATGCCCTCTTGCGCGTCGGCGGCCGTGGAGTTCATGGCCATTACGGACTTCGTGAGCTCGTAGGCCCGGTGCTCGTCGAGCTCAACCTGGGCGTAGAAAGCCTCCTTGCCGATCCCGACGGTGAGCGGGCTCGAGCGCGCGATTTTCTCGACGAGGCCCGCGACCGCGTCCTCGAGGTGGTCGGCTGGGACTATCCGGTTGACTAGCCCCCACTCGAGCGCGGTGGCTGCGTCGATGAAGTCCCCGGTGAGAAGCATCTCGAGCGCGCGCTTTCGCCCGATCGCGCGCGAAAGCGGCACCATCGGCGTGGAGCAGAACAGGCCGATCTTCACTCCGGGCGTCGCGAACCGCGCGTCGTCGGCTGCGACGGCGAGGTCGCAGGCGGCGACGACCTGACAGCCGGCGGCGGTCGCCACGCCGTGCACCTTCGCGATCACCGGCTGCGGTACACGGTGGATCGTCTCCATGAGCTCGGTGCAGACATCGAAGAGTCGCTGGTAGAAGGGCAGATCGCGACCGACCAACTCGCTCAGGTCGTGGCCGGCCGAGAAGGCGACGCCCGCCCCTTCGATCACGATCGCCCGCACCTCCGAGTTCGCCCCGATGGCTTTGAGCGCCGCGATCAGCTCCTCCATCAGCTCGAGCGAGAGCGGGTTTCGCTTGTCGGGGCGGTTGAGCGTGACGCGTGTCGCCGGCCCCTGCTCCGTCAGGAGGACGGGGCCCAGCCGGGTCGTCGCAATCGTGGCCACCGGCGTAGGCTAGCTGCAGATGGCTCAAGCGGTCCATCTGTCGCGACTCACGCCGATTTCGTTCCTCGAGCGCAGCGCGGCTGCGTTTCCAGCGCGGCTGGCGGTCGTCGACGGCGAGCGGCGCCTGACCTGGGGCGCGCTTCGTGAGCGCGTGCGCCGCCTTGCCGTAGCGCTCCAGGAGAGCGGGCTCGAGAAGGGCGATCGTGTTGCGTTCCTGGCGCCGAACACGACCGAGCTTCTCGAGGCGCACTACGGTGTTCCCGCGGCGGGTGGAGTGCTGGTAGCGATCAACACGCGGCTGACCGCTGACGAGGTCGCGTACATCCTCAGCCACTCCGGCGCGCGTGCGCTCGTGGCCGACGGATCGCTCGCTCACGTCGCCGACGGCGCTCCTGTCGAGCGCGTCCTCACCTGCGGGGAGGACGGCGACTACGAGCAGTTCCTGGCTTCGGCCTCTGACGGCGAGCCGGAGGATCGGCTCGAATCGGAAGACGACACGATCAGCATCAACTACACGAGTGGTACGACCGGGCGCCCGAAGGGAGTCATGTACACGTACCGGGGCGCGTACTTGAACGCGCTCGCGGAGGCGGTCCACGCTCGGCTCGACTCGCGCTCGGTGTACCTCTGGACGTTGCCGATGTTCCACTGCAATGGCTGGTGTTTCACGTGGGCCGTGACCGCTGTTGGAGCGACTCACGTCTGCCTGCGTAAGGTCGACCCTCCGCTCGTTTGGACGTTGATCGAGGACGAACGCGTCACGCACCTGAACGGCGCCCCGACCGTCCTGGTCATGCTCACCTCCGACTCCGCCGCGCATCGGCTCGAGCGACGGGTTCTCGTCACGACGGCGGGTGCGCCTCCGCCGCCCGCCGTGATCGAGCGAACCGAGGCGCTCGGCTTCGAGATCAACCATGTGTACGGCCTGACGGAGACCTACGGGCCGATCACGATCTGCGAGTGGAACCCCGCCTGGGACGAGCTCGACGTCGGGGAGCGCGCCCGGCTGAAGGCCCGACAGGGCCTGTGCATGCTGACCGCCGATCCGGTACGCGTGGTCGACAGCGAGCTGAACGACGTCCCCGCAGACGGCAAAACGATGGGCGAGGTCGTCATGCGGGGCAACAACGTGATGAAGGGCTACTTCGGCGACGAGGCCGCGACTGCGGAGGCGTTTCGCGGCGGCTGGTTCCACTCCGGCGACCTTGCAGTGATGCATTCCGACGGCTACGTCGACCTACGTGACCGCGCGAAGGACATCATCATCTCAGGCGGCGAGAACATCTCGACGATCGAGGTCGAGCGCGCACTCGTTCGCCACCGCGACGTACTCGAAGCCGCGGTGGTCGCGATCCCCGACGAGAAATGGGGCGAGCGGCCAAAGGCGTTCGTGACGCTCAGACCCGGAGCCACGATCACCGCGGACGAGCTGCTCGCCTTCTCGCGCGAGACACTGGCGGCCTTCAAGGTGCCGAGCGAGGTGGAGTTCGGCGAGCTCCCGAAAACCTCGACCGGGAAGATCAAGAAGTACGAGCTGCGTGAACGCGAACGGGCGCGACGAGCCCAGCTCACGTCGAGCCCTGCGTAGCTCCACGGGCCGGAGTTCGGGCGAGCTGAGCGGGAGCGACGGGACTCGAACCCGCGACCTCCGGCGTGACAGGCCGGCGTTCTAACCAACTGAACTACGCCCCCGAGGGCCGACCAGTCTACCTCGCTTCCCAAGGATCCGAGAGCGCGAGTAGCCTGCGGACCTGGTGTCCAAGGTTGACCTGATCGTCCTCGGTTTCGTGGCCCTGACGGCCTTCATCGGCTGGAAGAAGGGGCTGATCGCGAGCGCGCTTTCGCTGGCCGGAATCGTGCTCGGCGCCTGGCTCGGTTCGCGGCTTGCGCCTCAGCTACTCCAGGACGGAACCCACTCTCCGTACACCCCGCTGGCGGCTCTCGCCGGCGCCGCCGTCGGCGCGATCCTGCTCGAAACACTCGGAACGCTCGCCGGGTCGGCCATTCGCTCCAAGGTACGCAGGCGAAGGTTGACTACCTTCGACGCCACGGGCGGCCTGATCCTCGGGGCCTGCGCCGGGCTGGCGGTCGTGTGGGTGCTCGGCGCCGTCGCGCTCTTGCTCCCGGGGCAGACCGACCTTCGGCGTGGCGCGCAAGGCTCGGCCTTGCTGCAACGGCTGAACAAGTTCATTCCGCCGACGCAAGTCCTGAATGCCCTTGCCCGCATCGATCCGTTCCCGTCGATCAGCGGCCCGTCGGCGGCGGTCGCCGCGCCGGACCCTCGGCTCGCGCACGCCCTCGGAGTCCGCCGCGCCGCGCCAAGCGTGGTCCGGGTGCTCGGCATGGCCTGCGGGGTCGGCGTCGAGGGCACCGGCTGGGTGGCGCGGCCGGACCTGATAGTGACCGCGGCTCACGTGGTCGCGGGACAAACCGACACCGTCATCGAGCTCCAGTCCGGCGGGCGCCTCCCGGCGGACGTCGTCGCATTCGACCGTCGCAACGACGTCGCCGTGTTGCGCGTGCGCGAGCTCGGCCTTCGGTCCCTGCCGGTGGTCTCCGCCAGGCCGGGCACACCCGTTGCGGTGCTGGGCTTCCCGGAGAACGGGCCGTTCACCGTGACGCCCGCACGGATCGGGCGCACCTCGACCGTGCTCGCGGAGGACGCCTACGGGACCGGCCCTGTTACACGCGCGATCACCTCTTTGCGCGGGCGCGTTCGACACGGCGACTCGGGCGCGCCGGCGGTCGACGCGCACGGGGCGGTGCAGGCGACGATCTTCGCGGCTCGTCTCAGCTCGGTCGGCGGTTTTGGAGTCCCGGCCGAGGTCGTTCGCGCCGATCTCAACGGGGCGGGACAGCCCGTCTCGACCGGCGACTGCGCTCCCTAGTCGACGAGCAACTCGAGCACGCGCAGCGGGCGCCGGAACGGCGCGACGAGATACACGCCTGCCGCACGTTCGCGTGAAGCGGCGATCAACTCGCGCGCATGATCGAAGCCGACGTTGGCGGCATCGGAGCCTGCTCGCTCCAGCTCGTCCTGCAACGCTTGCGGCACGAGGATGCCGGGGACTTCGTTGTGCAATCGCAAAGCGAGTCGGTGGCTCGTCAGCGGAAAGACCCCGACGAGAACCGGGATCGGCCAGGTGCCGCCCAGTCGCTCGACGAAGCGGTCGAGCGGCTCGGCATCGAAGACGATCTGCGTCATCGCGAACTTGGCGCCTGCCTCGAGCTTCTGCTGGAAGCGCTCCACCTCGACCTCCAGATCGTCCGGTGTCGGATTGACCGCGACGCCGGGGAAGAACGACGTGGGCGCATCGATCGGCCGGCCGTTGAAGTCCTCGCCGCGGTTGAGGTTCGTCATCAGCTGGGTCAGCCCGATCGCGTCGATCTCGTAGACGCCGCGCGCTCCCGGATAGTCACCGACCTCGGGAGGATCGCCGGTGATCGCGAGCACGTTGCGCACGCCTTCAGCGTGTGCGCCCAGCAGCATCGACTCGAGACCCATCACCGACGAGTCCCGCGTCGTCAGGTGGGGGATGGTCTCGATCTCCGCGCGACGCTCGATTGTCGCCGAGACCATCAGCGAGCTCATGCCGGCGCGAGCCGTGGCGTTGTCGTTGACGTCCACCCAGCCGACGCGTCCCGACTCCTTCAACGTGCTCGCGATCTCGAGCAGGCCTGTGCTGTTGCCACCGAGCGGCGGATCGAGCTGGACGGAGACGACCCACTCTCCGGCTGACAGCGCCCGCGAGAGCCCTGTCTCCTTCTGTTCCTCGCCGAGCGCGACGACGAGCTCCGGCGCGTCGAACACGAGTGGCGCCCGCGGCTTGCGCTCTTCTTCGACCGCCGCGCGGATGGCGGCAATCTCCGCAGGCGTCGTGCCACAGCAGCCACCGATGACCTTGGCGCCGAGATCGCGTGCGTGCGCCGCGAACTCACCGAAGTACTCAGGCGTTGCGTGGGGATAGATGACGCGACCTCCGCTCAGGCTCGCGAGGCCGACATTCGGGAGTGCCGCGAGCGGCTTGCCGTTCTTTCCCATCTGCTCGAGTGCTGCCAGCGCCGCCAGCAGGCCGGCGCCGTGATTCGCGCCGATCGCTGCGATGTCGAGCTCCATCAGCCGCGCAGCGGCCTCGGCGGCGGTCACACCTGCAAGCGTCTCTGCGCTTTCGTCGAAGGTCAGGAGCGCGACGATCGGCAGACTCGACACGCTGCGGGTCGCCTCGACGGCGTCAACGGCTTCCTCCAGGTCGTAGAACGTCTCGACCATGAAGAGGTCGACGCCGCGGCCGTCGAGAACAGCAGCCTGCTCGGCGAACAGCTCGCGGCGCACTCGAGAGGTCGCCGGCTCTCCGAGGGGTCCGATGGAACCGCCGATGAAAACGTCGCGACCCGTCGTTTCCCTCGCGTCGCGGGCGAGCTTGACGCCGGCGGAGTTGATCGCCTCCAGATCGTCCTCGAGGAAATGGTGTGAAAGCTTGCGGCGGTTGGCCCCGAAGGTGTTCGTCTCGATCAGCTCGGAGCCCGCGTTGATGAAGCTGACGTGCAGGGACACCACGGCGTCGGGCGCGCGGAGATTCGCCTCCTCCGGGCTGCGGAGACGAGGGACCGCCGCCGACAGGAGCGAGCCCATGCCTCCGTCGCCCACGATCACGGGGCCTGCTTCGAGGCGTTCCAGGAAGCGGTTGCGGGTCTGGCTTGGCGCGGGCACTTCGTCTCCTTCCGAACTCGCTCGACACATCCACCCGGGCTCGCGCCCGGCCGGGTTTGGCACCTTGCCGCGGAGGCAGGTTGCCGAGGCTTCGAAGGGCCGGTTCCCTCAGCCTCTCTCGATGCGGAGCGGGACGTTGCCCGCTTCCGACGCCAAGTATAGGCGGGGCACCTGTCGTGACTGTGTCCAGAAAACGCAAGAGGGGCCGCCGCCTGGCCCCTCCTGGGTCTCCTATGGAAGGAGATTTTCCGAGGTTGCCCCCGCCGCATCGGGGCCCGACTCGGATTGCTCTCTGACTATCGCGTCGAGGGGTCACTTGATCCATCACCCGTTCTCGGTTGACTGGCCTGGTTCACGGAAGATTTCGCCGTTCTTGCGGCGCTAAAGGTGAGTGAACCTGTTGCCGATTCCCGTGCTGACTCCAAGGCCAGGGACTGACGGCAATCACTCCTGCGGCCGCCGGAGTATTGGCGGCGGCGGACGAGGACTCCGCCGCCACCTTCCTTCCTAGTCGTGAATGACTCGGCCTTCCATCCCGCCGGCCACCGTGACGACCTGGCCGGTGACATGGCCGGAGAGGATCGGTGACGCCAGCACGACAACCTGGTTCGCAACGTCCTCCGGCCTGGCGACCTTGCGCAGCGCCATCGTCCGTGAGATTCGGCCCACCTGTTCCTCCGAGACGTGTCCGCGGGTCATCGGCGACTCGGTCCAGCCCGGCGCGACCGCGTTCACGCGCGCCAGCGGGTTCTTGCGGACGACTTCGTTCTTCAGACTGAGGAGCAGGCCGCCGATGATCGCGGACTTCGCAGCCGCATAGTCGGCATGGCCCGCTTCGCCGACGAGTCCGGCCGTCGACCCGACGAGGACCAGTGCGCCGTCGCCCTCCAGTTGGCGGAGGAAGCCGCGAGCCGTCAGGAAGGTTGCGGTCAGGTTCGCGTCGACCGTGGCGCGCCAGCGCTCGAGCGGGAGTTCCCACACGGGCACGTCGGCGGACGGCCAGACGCCGGCGACCGCAGCGCAGACGTCGAGACTCCCGGCCGCGGCGAACATTTGGTCGACCTCGTCTTCGCGGGTCAGGTCGGCGCCGACCACGACGGTCCCGCCGCCGAGTTCCGCGGCGAGCTCCTCGGCGCGCTCTTGGCCACGGTGAAAGTGCAGGACGACTTCGGCTGCTTCCTCCGCGAAGGCGCGCGTGCACGCGGAGCCGATCCCGCCTGAGGCTCCGGTCACGAGCACGCGCTTCCCCATCAGACCCGTTTCCATCTGTGGGATTCTTCCTGTTGTGCGCGAGCAGATGACCTGGGAGGACCTCGGCACGGCTGTCGACGAGCTCGCGGCGCAGATCCGCGCCGATGGTTTCTCCCCGGATGCTGTGCTCGCGCTCGCCCGCGGCGGGCTGCCGTGCGCGGGCGCACTCGCGTACGCGCTCGGCGTGAAAAGCATGGCGACGCTCAACGTCGAGTTCTACACCGGAGTCGACGAGCGGCTGGAGGAGCCGCTCCTGCTCCCGCCCGTACCGGATCTCACTCTGCTTCGGGCCGAGCGTCTGCTGGTCGTCGACGACGTCGCCGACACGGGCCGAACGCTGGCGCTGGCCAGTGAGTTCTGCGCCCAGCACGGCCCGGAGGTGCGGACCGCGGTTCTCTACGAGAAGCCGCAGAGCGTGGTCCGCTGCGACTTCGTCTGGCGGCGGACGGAGCGCTGGATCAACTTCCCGTGGAGCAGGCCGGCTCCCGTCGCGGCGGGTCAGGCCGGCCCGTGAAGGTCTTCATCGTCAGCGACATGGAAGGCGTCGCCGGGATCGTCAAGTGG